>Ga0247840_10003528_pt1 | contig 26260 bp, 20 predicted proteins | sample LaCruzMarch2015__FD_192404 | JGI IMG/M metagenome (GOLD analysis project Ga0247840, IMG submission 192404) | Freshwater microbial communities from meromictic Lake La Cruz, Castile-La Mancha, Spain - LaCruzMarch2015_17m | ecosystem: Environmental > Aquatic > Freshwater > Lake | place: Spain...
GGCGTTTGTTTCTGAAATCAACGGTCCCCGCCTGTCGGAACTCCGAAAACTTCTGGCGGGCACGGTTCCGCTCCAGACCCGCTACGCCGCGCTGCGTCTCGAAGCCGCGCTTCCGAAGATGCTGGCAGCCGCTCCTGCCGGAGAGCGGACGAAGGTCAGCGAGAATTTCCGTCGGGTCGCCGCGGAGCCGCTTGGCTACTATGCGCTCATGGATTATGTGAATTTCAAAGGTGAGGGCACAAACCCGTCGGAGCGATATGACGGTACAGGATGGGGGCTTCTCCAGGTGCTGGCACGGATGTCTCCATCGGGCCCCGCTCTCCCGGCTTTTGTCCGAGCCGCCGATGAAGTTCTTACGCTGCGGGTGAAGAACTCCCCTCCCGCCCGTAACGAGGCGCAGTGGCTGCCCGGGTGGCGGAACCGCATGAAAACTTATCTCGAATGAGCAAAGACGACATCATCACCATCCTTGAAAACATCGCGCGGTTGCTCGAACTCAAGGACGAGAATCCGTTCAAGGTCCGCGCCTACACGCACGCTGCCCGGGCGCTGGAAACCCTCTCGGAGCCCCTCGAAAAACTCGTCGAGGAGGACCGGCTGGACTCGGTGGACGGAATCGGAAAAGCGACAGCTGAAAAGATTTCCGTCCTCGTTCGTGAGGGAAAACTCGATTACTACGACCACCTCAGCGACGAATTTCCGCCGGACATCCTGAGCCTTTTCGATATCCAGGGCCTCGGTGCAAAGAAAATCAAGATCCTCTGGGATTCCCTCCGCATCCACTCGATTACCAAGCTCGAGCGCGCGTGCCAGTCTGGAAAAGTGGCCGCCCTCCCCGGCTTTGGCGTGAAGACCGCCGCTAACGTCCTCCAAGCCATCGAGCACCACCGCAAGCATGTCGGCGAGTTTCGCATCGGGGACATCACCTCGCTTGCGGAGAGCCTGCTGGAGGACCTCCGCACCCATCCGCGCGTCACCCTCGCCCAGATTGCCGGAAGTTACCGTAGGAGAAAGGAAATCGTCAGGGACCTGGACTTCATCGTCTCAACAAAGCATCCCGACGAGGTCTCGGAATTTTTCACCACCCACCCGCTCGTGGAATCCGTCCTCGCCAAGGGAGCCACAAAATCGAGCGTCATCCTGAAGTCCGGAATCCAGTGCGACCTCCGCGTGGTGACCAGCCGGGAATACCCATTCGCGCTCGCCTACTTCACAGGCAGCAAGGAACACAATGTCCGTGTCCGTTCCCGGGCTCTCACGCGCGGTTGGTCGTTGAATGAATACAGGTTTAGCGAAGCAGAGGGACGGGAACTCAAGGAACCCCTGCCGGAAGTCCTGGAAGAAAACGACATCTACCGCTCCCTCGGGCTTGATCCCGTCGTTCCCGAACTCCGCGAGGACCGCGGGGAAATCGAGGCGGCGGAAACCCATGAACTTCCCGACCTCATCGAGTGGCAAAACCTTCGAGGCACGTTCCACAACCACACCACCGAAAGCGACGGGCGCGCCAGCCTCGATGAAATGGTCGCTGCCGCACGCGAACTCGGCCTCGAATACCTCGGCATCGCCGACCACAGCAAGGCGTCATTCCAGGCCCACGGGCTCGATGAAAAACGCCTCGCCGCGCAGGTTGCCCGCATCCGCGAACTCAGCGACGACTCGCTACGACTTTTCGCCGGCACCGAATGCGATATCCTCAAGGACGGCACGCTGGACTTTCCGGACGATGTTCTTGCCTCTCTCGACTATGTGGTGGTCAGCATACATTCCTCATTCACCCTGCCTGAAGCCGAGATGACCAAGCGGATCATTCGAGCGATCAGCAATCCCTACGTCACCATGCTGGGCCACCTCACCGGGCGACTCCTGTTAACCCGCGAGCCCTACCGCGTCGATGTCCCGGCCGTGATCGAAGCAGCTGCCGAAACCGGCACGATCATCGAATTGAACGCCAATCCCCGGCGGTTGGACATGGACTGGCGCTGGTGGCCCCTCGCCAAAGAAAAGGGTGTCAAGTGCTCGATCAACCCGGACGCCCATTCCACCGCCGGTCTCCAGGATCTGATCTTCGGCATCGGTGCCGCCCGCAAGGGTTGGCTGACAAAACACGACGTGGTCAACACCCTGCCGCTCGACAAGATCATTCCCGTCCTCGCCGCCAAACGCGCGCGCTCAGCCTGAAATGTTTCTCCCCCATGAACGCCCATCTCTTGGATTTGCAGGAAGCCAGCCTCATGTGCCGGTGGGCGGCTGACGAGGGATGGAACCCCGGGATCCACGACGCAGAGATTTTTCTGGGATCCGACCCCGGAGGCTTTTTCGGTGTCGATGTCAACGGAGACCTTGCCGGAACGATCAGCGCCGTCAGATACGGAAATGAATTTGCCTTTGTCGGATTTTTCATTGTCCGGCCTGATTTACGGGGACACCTCCTCGGCCCCTGCCTTGCGAAAGCCGCCCTTAAACGAATCGCCGGACTGCCCACCGGGATTGATGGGGTTTTGGAAAATGTCGGCAAATACAAGCGGCTCTACGGATTCAAGGAGGCGTGGCAAAACATTCGATACCAACTCTCCGGGCCACCAGCCGGGACCGCTGCCGATACCCTCGTCCCCCTCGCATCGATCCCTTTCGATGCCCTACTGGCATTTGACCGCAGATATTTTCCGGCAGAGAGGGGGCAGTTCCTGAAATTATGGATCTCCCAGCGGAGTGCCCATGCTCTGGCTGCAACCTCCGCTGACGGGCAATTGGAGGGCTACGGGGTGATCCGACCGTGCCTAAGCGGATGGAAAATCGGCCCCCTCTTTGCCGCTTCGCCACCCGTGGCGGAAATGATTTTTCTCGGCCTCTGCACGGCCGCCGGAAATGGCCCGGTTTTTCTGGATGTGCCGGAACCGAATTTCGCCGCCGTCTCTCTCGCCCAGAGCATGGGAATGGAGCCGGTCTTCGCGACCGCCAGAATGTTCCGGGACTCCCCCGGATCCATTGATCTGGGCGGGGTTTTCGGCATCACCACCTTTGAACTCGGCTGAGCCCCGGGCGGTCCTTTTTTCAGAAAAATGACACAAGACAATACCCGGATCGGGAACTTGTTTACAATTGGCACTGAACTTGCTTGATTCAGCGAGCCGGTCGGGAATCAGGGAAAAACAACACAAAACAGCCTCACCCCGGCGTGAGGTGGATAAAATCAGACACTACAATATGGCGAAGTATAAACTCGAATACATCTGGTTGGACGGTTATGAGCCGGTGGCCAACCTGCGCGGAAAAACCCAGGTCAAGGACTTTGACACCTTTCCCTCCCTCGCGGAGCTCCCCTTGTGGGGATTTGACGGCAGTTCTACCCGTCAGGCGGAAGGCAAAAGCTCGGATTGCATCCTGAAGCCGGTAGCCTGCTATCCCGACCCGACAAAGACGAATGCGGCGCTCGTGATGTGCGAGGTGATGATGCCGGATGGCACCCCTCACCCGAGCAATTCCCGCGCGGGCATCCTAGACGATCCTGATGCATGGTTTGGATTCGAGCAGGAATATTTTCTTTATCAGGACGGAGTGCCACTCGGCTTCCCTGCAGGCGGTGGATTCCCTCCCCCGCAGGGTGAATACTACACCGGCATCGGCTACAAGAACGTCGGCGACATCGCCCGCGAAATCGTGGACACCCACCTCGACCTCTGCATCGAAGCCGGCATCAACCACGAAGGCATCAATGCAGAAGTGGCGAAGGGCCAGTGGGAATTCCAGATCTTCGGCAAGGGGTCCCGGACCGCAGCCGATCAGGTTTGGATGGCCCGTTACCTCCTCCTCCGCCTCTGCGAAAAATACGGTGTGGATGTCAACTGGCATTGCAAACCGCTCGGCACCGATGTCGATTGGAACGGCTCGGGAATGCACTCGAACTTCTCGACCAAGCACCTGCGCGAAGTCGGCGGCAAGGAATACTTCGAAGCCCTCATGGCGGCGTTCGACAAATACAAAAACGAGCACATCGCGGTTTACGGACCGGACAACCACATGCGCCTCACCGGCCTGCATGAGACCCAGTCGATCGACAAGTTCAACTACGGCATCGCAAACCGCGGCGCCTCGGTCCGCGTCCCGCACAGCTTCGTGAATAACGATTACAAGGGATACCTTGAGGACCGCCGTCCGAACTCCCAGGGAGATCCCTACAAGATCGCAAGCAGGATCCTGCAGACGATTGCGACGGTCCCGACCAAATAAGACACAAATTAAGCAGACATAGCAAAACGCCGTCCGGTCAAACGGGCGGCGTTTTTGTTTTCGCATTCGGTTGTTGAGCGTGTGGAGGGAAGCGATACTCTTCACCGCTTGGACACAACGATTTCCATTGAGAGCATCGGATTCGGGGGAGCCGGAGTCGGCCGCCTTACGGACGGGCGGGTATGTTTCGTGCCTCTGACGCTGCCTGGCGAACGGGTTTCTGTGAGCATCGTGAAGGAGAAGAAATCTTTTGCGGAGGCGGAATTGGTTCGGTTGCTGGAGATGTCAATCGACCGCATCCCCCCGCGTTGTCCCCTCTTTGGAAAATGCGGAGGCTGTGCCTATCAGCACCTCCGGTATGAGAAGCAACTGGAGGTGAAAACCGGTCAGGTTCTGGAACTGCTCGGACGATTTGGAGGAATCACCGGAGCGGTTGTCCGCCCGATGCTGCCCTCGCCCGATGAATGGAATTACCGGAACCGCCTGGGGGTTCACGTGCACGATGGAGAAGTTGGCTTCCACGAGCGCAAGTCAAACAGGTTGATTCCGGCATCCGGATGTCCGATCGCCTCACCAGAAGTCAATGTGCAGCTCGCGGAGCTTGCCGCGAATCCACCCCGGGGAAATCAGCGGATCACCCTCAGGGAAAAATCGGAGTTTTTCGGGTTCAGCCAGGTGAACCGCGGCGCGGCGCAGCTTTTGGCGGATGTCGTTTGCAGGATGCTGGAAGGTGGTGGCGCACACCTGGTCGACGCATATTGCGGCGCGGGATTTTTTACAAAGAGACTGCGCGAAAAATTCCAAGCTGTCACCGGCATCGAGTGGAGCCATGGAGCAGTGCATGCAGCCAGGTCATCGGCGCAGGCCGGAGAAGTTTACCTGGAGGGGGCGGTGGAGGTTCACCTCCCCGCTGCTCTGGCCGGATCAGCGGCTTCGGAGACGGCTCTCCTCTTGGACCCACCGGCCGAGGGGCTTTCCCGTGAGGTGTTGGAGGCGATTCTTGCGAATCCTCCCGCCACCATTGTTTACGTTTCTTGTGATCCCTCGACTCTCGCGCGGGATTTGAAGCGCCTGTCCCCGCAATTTTTTCTGGATCATATCCAGCCTGTTGACATGTTTCCTCAGACTGCTGAGATCGAGACAGTTTCCTTGTTGAAAATCCTATGATGATCAAAAGACGATTCGGTCGGACTGAACTTGAGATGCCGGTATTCACCTGCGGGGGGATGCGCTACCAGCACTCGTGGAAGGATGAGGAGGAGGTACCGAAGGACAATCAAAGAAATCTCGAAGCCACGGTAGAACGCGCCCTGGAATACGGGATCAACCATATTGAAACCGCCCGGGGATACGGGACCTCGGAATACCAGCTTGGAAAAATCCTGCCACGTCTGCCCCGGGAGAGCCTGATCGTCCAAACGAAAGTTTCTCCCGAGTGTGATGGTGCGAAATACCGCGAAACCTTCGAACGCTCGATGTCCCTTCTCCACCTCGACCACGTCGAGTTGCTTTCCCTCCATGGCATCAACACCGCGGAAATTCTTGAGAATTCCCTGAAACCGGGAGGACCGCTGGCGGTAGCCCGCGAGATCCAAAAGGAGGGTCGCTGCCGGTTCATCGGGTTTTCCACCCACGGTCATTGTGATGTGATCTGCGATGCGATTGAAACCGGGGAATTCGACTACGTGAACCTGCACTGGTATTGGGTGAACCGCTCGAACTCCCGGGCCCTTGAGGCAGCCAAGCACCACGACATGGGGATGTTCATCATCAGCCCGAACGACAAGGGGGGGAAACTGTATGAACCGACGGACAAGCTGCGGGAGCTTTGCTCCCCGCTGAGCCCGATGGCCTTCAACAACCTCTTCTGCCTGCGCCGCCCTGACATCCACACGCTTTCGGTCGGAGCCGCTCGTCCCTCGGATTTCGATGAACATATCAAGTCACTTGAATTCCTGCCTCAGGCGGACGTCCTGGTGCCGGAGATCGAGGCGAGGCTTGATGCAGCCATGCAGGAAGCCCTGGGAGCTGAATGGTGCGCCCGATGGGATGAGGGGCTCCCGAAATGGGAGGATGTCCCCGGCGAAATCAACGTGTGGGAAATCCTGCGCCTATGGAACTACGCAAAGTCGCTCGACATGGTCGCCTTCGGTAAGATGAGATATAACCTTCTCGGCCAGGCTGGACATTGGTTTCCCGGAAAAAATGCCGCAGAAATTACGGACATCACCGAATCCCTAAAATGTAGTCCATTCCGTGACAGTATCCCGGGGATTTTGCGCGAGGCGCATGACATGCTTTTCGAAAAACCGGTGGAACGGCTCAGCAAATCGGATTGAGTGATTTTGCTCCACCCGGGAGACGTGGATTCAGGCTCTGATCCATTTCACAAGCGCCCGGAAACCTTGTTCCCAGAAAGCACGAACCGCCACGCGGACGTGCCGTGCCACACGTCGGTCGTCGACACCCATGCTCGATCCGCAGGAACTGATCTCCGGCCGCATTCTCCGTCTTGACGCATTCTCTGGTTGATCCAAAATATCCTCCGCTTTTCACAGCAGATGGCCCACCGAAGCAGAAGACACCACAAACATTCCCACCCTCGCCGGAACCCGGTCTGGTGGGTTCTTCTTGCAGTCCTGATATTGATGGCAGTTGTCGCGCTCCTGACCTACGGAGTCAGCCAGTTCTAGGAATGAAAGCAACCTCGGGAAAGCCTGACATGTTCAGGTTCCACAACCTTCTTTCCGGCACACGCAGAGAAAGTGCTGGCGCACAAGTTCGTCGACCTGATCTTCATTGAGTTCCGCAAAGGGGTCTTGGGGAGTCTGGGCTGAAGCGCGGAAGAAATTCAGCGGGCAATCCGGCACAGGCACCTGATAGGTCGGGCACTTCGCACAAAGAGTTGCAAGGAAGTCACGCGCGTTCACTGAAGTCAACTTACCGCATTCCTGATCGAAGGCAACCCGGCCGGGCCGGGTCCCCCCCCCGAACCGGGACAATTCAGATTTTCAAATTGTGCGGGACAATCCATCATCCTTCCCGGAAACCCGTCACAACCCCGGGTGGAAAAATGTCACAAGTCGCTCTTAAAAACGTTTCGAAAGTCTTCCCCGGAGAAAAGGGCGGGGACATCACCGCCGTCCGGGACTTCAGTCTCGAGATCAGCCCGCGCGAGTTCGTGGTTCTTGTCGGCCCGTCCGGTTGCGGGAAGTCCACGACATTACGCATGGTCGCCGGGCTTGAGGAAGTCACCCGTGGCGACATCTTCATCGGAGGACGCAGGGTGAACGACACCCCTCCGAAGGATCGCGACATCGCGATGGTCTTCCAGAATTACGCCCTCTACCCGCACCTGTCGGTTTTCGAGAATCTGGCATTCGGCCTGAAACTGCGAAAACTGCCCAAGGCCGAGATCAAGAAGAGAGTGAACGATGCGGCGGAAACCCTCGGCCTCGAACAACTGCTGGATCGCAAGCCCAGTGCCCTTTCAGGCGGGCAATGTCAGAGGGTCGCGGTCGGCCGTGCGATCGTCAGGCAGCCGAAGGTTTTTCTCTTCGACGAACCACTTTCCAATCTCGATGCCGGGCTGCGCGCGCAAATGAGAGCAGAGATCATCATGCTTCACCAGCGCCTTCAGGCAACCATCATCTACGTGACGCACGACCAGGTCGAGGCCATGTCGATGGGCACCCGGATCGTCGTCATGGACGGGGTGATCAACCCTGAGACCGGCCGGAAGGAGGGCGTCATCCAGCAGATTGATGCGCCCATGAATCTCTACCGGGAGCCGGCCAACATGTTTGTTGCCGGATTTCTAGGCAGCCCGCCAATGAATTTCATCAAAGGAACTCTACGTCGAGAAGGCGAGCAGCTCTGCTTCAAGGAAGCCCGGGGCGGGGCGATCGAAGTCCGGCTGCCCCAACGACCGGCAGCCGAAACATTTCTTGGCAAGGAAGTTGTCATGGGGATCCGTCCGGAACACTGCTCTCTTGTCCAGCTGGGGAAGCCGTCGGCGGAGTCCTTCCAAGCCGTTGTGGATCTGATCGAACCGATGGGACCCGAAACGTATTTTCACCTGCAAACAGGTTCGCACACCCTGATCAGCAGATCGACTGGCGCGCATGGTCAGGAAGATGCCGGGCACCGCCAGCGCTTTGAGATCGCCGCAAGCGAAGTCCATCTATTTGACCCGCTCAGCACCCTCCGCATCCCTTGAGTCCACAGAGTCGCAGGAAGTTTCTTCGCGGAAATGCTTGCCCGATGCAGGCCCTTTGATATCTTAACTAACCCCAATGGCTGGGTAGCTCAGTTGGCAGAGCAGAGGACTGAAAATCCTCGTGTCGGGGGTTCAATTCCCTCCCCAGCCACTTCCGCCCCACAGGTTCGGGTGATTGCGTTTCGTCCGCCTTTTTGAAGAATTGCAGCAACATACTCACCCCGATCCGACGGTTGCGATCGGGCGATTTCGTCACAAATTCCGAGCAATATGAAAATACAAGCCCTGATCCTTGCACTGCTGCCGGCACTCGCATTTGCCGGAGATTTCACAGACAACTTCGACCGTGACAGCGGTGAAATCGGGGAAGGATGGGAGCAGATGAGCGGAGTGTTCAGCATACAAGGTGAGAAAGCGGTGAATGGACCCGGCGAACGCGGTCCGTTCCGGCCCGGGATTGCATGCAGGAGCGGCACTCCCCTCACCGACGGGTTCCGCGTGGCTGGGACGGTGACTTTGAATACCATGGCCGGTTCGGCTTCCGTCGGAATTGCCTTCAACTGCCAGGATGCAGATCATTATTTTGCGCTGCGGATTTCCGGAAACGGAGGCGTGCAGCTCATCTACAACGACGGGGAGGAAGGGGGCCATCAGCTCTGGCTGAAAACGATCCCCTTCGTCCAGAACCATCCGTATCGCCTGGAGGTGAGTTCATCAACCCCGTTCGCGTTCAGCGGCTCTGTCACCGATGCAGAAACGAATGAGGTTCTGTGGTCATTTGATAATGTCCGCGATCCGAAAAACCATTTCCAACATGGATTTGCCGGGCTGTACTCGGGGTCCGGAGCAAAAGCGACCTACGATGATTTCGCATTGTCCGTCGAGTGAGACAGGTATACGAAACTGTTTGAGACCGCGCTGCTATCCCAATACCCACCGCGCGTAGGTCTCTTCGACGCTCGAGGGCTCGAGAGAGATGACTTCGGGCACATCGTAGGGGTGAAGCTCGACAAGGCGTTTGGTGAGGAGAGCATCATCGGCCGCAGCAATTTTAAAAAGGACGACAACCTCCGAGGTGTCTTCGATTTTCTCTTTCCAGCGATAAATCGAGCGGGCTCCGGGAAGAATGGTTCCGCAGGCGGCAAGGTTCTCGGAAACTAGCGTTCGCACGACCTGCGCCGCGGTTTCCTGGTCGGAGAATGTGGTGAGAACGACCCGGATCATGCGGCTTCCACTTTGCGGACGATCCAACCGCCCCCCACAACACGATCCCCGTCGTAAAATACGGCTGCCTGTCCGGGTGTGACGGCACGCTGCGGCGTTTCGAGTATCACGCGGGCGCGGCCACCGGGCAGGGCTTCGATTGTCGCAGGGGTGCCAGGGTGCGCGTAGCGGATCTTTGCCGTCACACCAAGCGGATGGGCTGGTTCGCCGCCATGCCAGCTTGCCCGGTCTACCTCGAACTCCGACTTCACGAGATCATCCTCATCTCCGACAATGACTCGAGAGCTGTCCGGGTCGATATCGACGACATATCGCGGCTTGGATGATCCTCCAGGAAGCCCTTTGCGCTGGCCGATCGTGAACATTTCTATGCCCTCGTGATCACCGAGAAATACTCCCTGCAAATCATAGATCCCGCCGCGGTGGAACTCCTCCTCCCCCAGATGTCCGCGTAGAAACGCCTTGTAGTCATTACCGGGCACAAAACAGATTTCCTGACTGTCCACCTTTTCGGCAACCTTTAGTCCCAACTCTCGGGCGATATCCCGGATTTCCGGCTTGGTCATTCCGCCCAGCGGAGTCAGAGAGTGGCGTAGTTGGTCCTGGTTGAGGCTGAACAAAAAATATGATTGGTCCTTGCGGGCGTCCGCCCCCTTGCGCAGAACGGCACGGTCCGAGTGGTGATCGATGATCGCGTAGTGCCCGGTGGCGATGAAGTCGGCGCCAAGCGAGCGGGCTTTCGTCCGGAGGTTTCCGAACTTCAGGTGTTCGTTGCACATCACGCACGGGTTCGGGGTGCGTCCGGCACGGTATTCGGACGCAAAATACCCGATCACGATCTTTTCGAAATTGTCCGACTCGTCGACGACGTAGTGTGGAATCCCGAGCTTGTGGGCAACCCCGCGCGCATCGGAGATCGCCGTGGGACCGCAGCATTTGTCCTCCGCCCGTGAGATGCAGTCCTGGGGCCAGACTTTCATCGTCACGCCGACAACATCCCACCCGTCACGCTTTAGCAGCCAAGCTGTGACGCTGGAGTCCACCCCACCGCTCATCCCGAGCACCACGCGTCTACCGTTCCCCTTCATAGCGCGGACTATATGCGGGCACGTTTCATCGTCAAACCCGCTCGAACCGTTTATTTCAGCGAATCCAGCGCGGCCTGAACTTCGGCGGCATGTTCCTTAGTCTTTGCCTTCGGCGAAATCCAGACAACCTTCCCGTCTTTAATCAAAAATGACTGACGCTTGCTGATGGGCATCCCGACGATCCCGGGAACCCCGAATGCCTCGGAAACTTTACCGTCCTTGTCGGCGATCAGAGTAAAGGGGAGCTTGTATTTTTCCTGGAACTTTTTCTGTGCCTCCGGGGTATCCCTGCTCACACCGAGGATCTGGAGATTTTTCCCATGGAGATCGGCGAACGAATCACGAAGTGAACAGGCCTGAGCGGTACAACCCGGCGTGTCAGCCTTCGGATAAAAATAAACGAGGGTCGTTCCCTTCGAATAGACCTCTTGAAAAACGACGGGAGTCCCATCCTGATCAGGGGCGGTCACCTGAGGGGCGGGAGCTCCGACTTCAAGAGCGCTGAGACGGGCGGCAAAGAGGGAAAACATGATCAATACGGTTGCACGGAGTGGCATCCGATGACCATATTCCGAACCTGCCACCTCGCAACTGATCATTTGAAGAAAACATCGCTCATCTCCGCAGCCGTTGCAGCCGGATTCATTCAGGCTCTGCCAAAGGCATTCGATCTGCCGGGAACGGTGGCTGCCATTGGCAGCGGGGAATTGGGAGGATCCTGGGGCGACCGGCTTGTGGCGCTGGCGGCCCGGACCGGTCATTGGGGCTTCGCCGAAGTCGCCAGGGCTACAGTGTTTTCGATCCCTTGGATACTGGGGTTCGTTGTTCTATTTTTTCTTGCTGGACGGGCTCCGGCCCGATGGAAACGGCTGGCATTTTCCATTGTTTGGACTGCGTGGATCGCGGCAGCGGCTGCCGGTATCTGGAACGGATGGAACGCCTGGCAGACCCGGGAGGAAACTCCCCGGCTCGTTGCGCCAGTCGACCTGGTAAAAACAGCAACCGGGCACTCCCAGCGGGTTTTTATCAATCCGTCAGCCTTGATTCCGGTCGCTGCAGTAAATTCGGAGCTCATCGACTCGACCTCATCGCCAGCGGAGTTGGCAGAACTTGTCCAATCCCCGGCGAAATGGAGAGCTGGACACCGCAAGAATCCGTTTTCAGCCGTTCTCCTCGCGGGGAACCTGACCGAGGCGAAACCGCTGATCCGCCACCTGCTCGACTCCCCCGATTGGTATGTCGCCCGCGTCGACAATCAAGGCATCCTTTTTCTCCCGGCCAGCCAGCCTGACAAACCCGACACAGAAATTCCCCCGCTCCAATCCCCACAGGAAAGAGCGACCTACCTCTCCCAGTATGCCATTTGCCTCGACGCTGTCGGACAGAAAAGTGCCGCCAACGAACGCATGGAAGAAGCCCTTTCAATCTCCGTAAACGATTTTCAGATCCTGGTGCGCGCCGCATCGCTGGCAGCTTTTCAAGGGCATTGGGAAAGGGCCCAAACGCTCGCCGCCAAGGCCGACAAAGTCAGGCCGGATAGCTTTGAATCGCAATATCTTCTCGCGTGGTCACTCCTGGAAACGAGGGCGTTCACAAAGGCATTTGATCTCACATCCAGACTGGCGAGGAGTCGCCCCGAGGATGCGGCAGTCCTCATGCTCCATGCACGGGCATCGCGCGCATCAAAGGATTTCGCGACCGAAACAGCCGCTTTGGAACAACTACTGAATCTGGCCCGCAACGACTCCGCCTCAACGAGCCGGATCCACCTTTTTCTCGGCCAGTCATGGGCGCAGCGCGGGTTTCCCAATCAGGCTCTCGACCACTACAAACTGGCACTCGAAGGCGAACTCAGCCCCACGGAAACACGGGATATCCGCGAGGCCATGAAGACCATCGAGAAAAACAGGCTGAAAACCGGTCCTTAAAATGTTTGCCACCGGTAGCGCGACACCCAAGCCTTCGGGAATAGGATCATCGCCAATCCAGCGCACTCAGACGGGCGGCGGCTTCCAGCGCGTTAGCCCGGCTGTTGAATGCTGAAATGCGGAAATATCCCTCCCCGGCCGGACCAAATCCGCTGCCCGGAGTGACGACCACGTTGGCCTCACCAAGAACCTTGTCAAAGATCTCCCAACTCGAGAGACCCTGCGGCCCTCGGACCCAGATGTAGGGGGCATTGACACCGCCATAAACCGTCAGCCCGCAACTCCGGGCAGCTTCGAGCAAAATGGAGGCGTTCTCCATGTAGTGACCGATGAGGGATTTGACCTCCGCAGTTCCCTCAGGCGAGTAGAGCGCTTCGGCGGCACGCTGCGTCACATACCCAACACCGTTAAACTTCGTGCTGAACCGGCGGTTCCAGAGCGGGTGCAGAGGAGCCATTTCCCCTGAGGATGTTGCACAAGTAAGCTCCTTCGGCACGACGGTAAACGCACATCTTACACCGGTGAACCCGCCGTTTTTAGAAAAGCTGCGGAATTCGATCGCGCACTTTCTTGCGCCCGGAATCTCATAAATCGAATGGGGAATAGCGGGATCATTGATATAGGCCTCATACGCTGCGTCGAAGAGAAGCACCGCGTCGTTCGCAAGCGCGAAATCAACCCACGCGGTGAGTTGCTCGCGCGTGGCTGTGGCTCCGGTTGGATTATTTGGATAGCAGAGGTAGACAATATCCACCTTTTCTTTGGGAACCGCTGCCACAAACCCGTTCTCCGCCGTGCAGGGCAGATACAGCAACCCGTCGTAAAGGCCGGAATCGCTTCCGGCGCCTGTGTGCCCGGCCATGACATTCGTATCCACATAGACCGGATAAACCGGATCCATCACGGCGATCCGGTTGTCGTGACCAAAGATATCCAGGATGTTCCCGCAGTCGCACTTCGATCCGTCGGAGACAAAGATCTCATCGTCAGCGACCTCGATTCCCCGCGCGCGGTAGTCGTTTTCAGCGATGGCGTGGCGCAGGAATTCGTAACCCTGCTCCGGGCCGTAGCCGTGAAAGGATTCGCGGGCACCCATCTCGTCAACCGCGTTGTGCATCGCCCTGCGGACCGAGGCGGGGAGCGGTTCGGTGACGTCACCGATTCCGCACCGGATCAGGCGGGCAGCACCACTGGGGTTGGCATCGGCAAAGGCCTTGACCCTGCGGTTGATCTCGGGAAAAAGGTAGCCGGCTTTGAGCTTGAGGTAGTTTGAATTGAGTCGGGCCATGGGAAAATGAAAACGCCCGGTACGATGGCACCGGGCGTTTCCTGCGTGAAGTCTTTTTAAGCGATCGCCTTGTCGTAGTTTTTCTGCGCGGCCGTCCAAGAAACGGTATTCCACCAGGCCTTGAGGTAATCCGCCCGGCGGTTCTGGTAGTTCAGGTAGTAGGCGTGTTCCCATACGTCGCATCCAAGGACCGGAGTGCCCGGGCATTCGGCGACACCCTTCATGAGCGGGTTGTCCTGGTTCGGGCTTGAGCAGATGCAGATGGATTTGTCGGACTTGACGCAGAGCCAGACCCAACCGCTCCCGAAGCGTGCGAGACCTGCAGCCTCGAATTTTGCCTGGAAATCCGCAAAACTGCCAAAAGCCTTGTCGATGGCACCGGCAAGGGATCCTGTCGGCGCCCCCCCGGCATCGGGCCCCATCAGCTTCCAGAAAAAGCTGTGATTCCAATGGCCCCCAGCGTTGTTACGAACGGCACCCCGGATTGCCTCAGGGACCGATGCCAGATCCCCGATCAGGTCATCGAGCGACTTCGAGGCGAGTTCGGGCGCACTCTCGAGGGCTTTGTTGAGATTCGCCACGTAGGTCGCATGATGTTTGTCATGATGGACCTCCATCGTGCGGGCGTCGATATTGGGTTCAAGTGCCGTGGCGGCGTAGGGAAGTGCGGGTAGTTCGAATGGCATGGTAGTTGAGGATTGCTACCGGAAGCTAATTCGCTCCGGACGTCTTTCAAGTGCGATATTGGGAAATTATCCACTTTCGGCCCATGGCCATCCCAATCCCTGCCGCAAAGCGGGTTGAGATTTCCGGCGATCCCATGCAAAGTGTCGGCCATGTCCGAAGAACCCGTATCGTGGAAAAACCGCTCCCCCGGAGACGGAACGATCGAGTTGTCGGAAATATTCGGCAGCCATGTGGAGTCTCAGGTTGCCCGCTCTCGCCGCGCTTTCCCGCATTGGCGATCCCTCACCCTGGATCAACGATGGGCTGCCCTCCAGGGCTGCCGAAAGCGTCTCGAGGAAATGTCGGACGAGCTAGCCTCCCTCATCTCCTTCGAAACCGGCAAGCCAATGCGCGAAGCGACCATGGAGCTCGGAGCGGTCATCTCAAAATTCGACCTCGCTTTTGCGGACGCCGAACGATTCCTGCACGATGAGATGGTGACCGATGGTCCCCACCCTGCGGGAATCAGACGCCGGCCGCGCGGCCCCGCCGCCGTGATCGCACCATTTAATTTCCCGATTCATCTCGGCCATGGTGCGGTCCTCGCCTACCTGCTCGCTGGAAACACCGTTCTCTTCAAGCCTTCGCCGCTGGCCGCCAATGTGGGTGCCGCCTACGCCGCCGCGATGCAGTCCTCGCTTCCGGAGGATGTTTTCCAGGCCGTTCAGGGATGGTCTGAGACCGGACGGGCACTTGCGCTTCATCCGGACGTCCGCTCGGTCTGCTTCACCGGATCGATTTCTGCAGGGACCGCACTCGCCTGCGATCTGGCTGCGGACTATTCCAAGTCGCTCGCCCTCGAACTCGGGGGAAAGAATTCTGCAATCATCTGCAGCGATGCGGACCTCGACGCAGCGGCCCCGGCGGTTGCCGATGGGATGTGCCTGACAGCAGGCCAGCGCTGCAATGCGACCTCCCGCGTGCTGGTTCATGAGAGCATCGCCGGAGAGTTCATGGAACGCCTCCTGGCTTCGTTGACCCGCTACGAGCCGGGCAACCCCCTTGATCCGCGAACGACCCTTGGACCGCTGATAAGCAGGGCCGCCCGAAACCGCTATTTGGAATTAACCCGACAGTCTGTCGGCGAGTGGCTGCTTCCCGGATCCTGCGAGGAAACGGTTTCAGGAAAGCACGGCTACTACGTTCGCCCCGCGGTGGTGCTGGCAAGCGAGGAAATCGACGCGACTCCGCTCGCCCGATGCGAAACGTTCTGCCCGGTCCTCGTCGTGGAGACATTCCCCGACGAATCATCCGCCATAAGCCGCCACGAGAATTGGAACTTCGGGCTTACCGCGTCCGTTTTTACCCGCGACGAGCAAACGTTCGAGCGCATTGGGGACCAACTCTCGGTCGGCAATCTTTACTGGAACCTGCCGACAACATATTCCCCATCCACTCTGCCATTCGGCGGCTGGGGCGCGTCCGGAAACGGTCGCCCCGGAGGCAGGGGCTTCATCCGCTACGCAACTGACGAACAATCCGTGCAATGGAAAACGTGACATGACGAAAGGCTTTCTGGACAAACTGATCGAGCGGGTCCGCCTGGTCCAACCCGGCGAGGTCCAGAATTACCTCGTGGAGATCGCCCGGGAAAAAGGATTTCTGGAGACGATCTTTAACACAATCCTCGAAGGAGTCATTGTCACCGATCCGAAAGGACGCATCATTTACCTTAACCGCGCAGCCTGCGGATTCTTCGGCATTGATGCGGGCAAAAATATCGGTCGCCCGCTCGGAGAAGTTGTCCGCGGGCTGGATTGGGATGCCCTGAATGGTCCGGGCGGCGAGACCGTCAACCGGGACCTGGAGGTATTCTATCCTGAAAACCGCTTTCTGAACTTTTATGTTGTTCCACTGATGAGCGATGCCTCCGATGGCGGGGCGCCCGAAATCGCCGGCGGGGCCATCATCCTGCGCGACATTACGCAGAGCCGGCGCGCCACGCAGGAAACGATCGAGAGCGAACGGTTTTCAGCTCTCACCCTCCTCGCCGCCGGGGTCGCCCACGAGATCGGCAATCCCCTCAACTCGCTCGACATCCATCTCCAGCTCATGCAGCGCCACATTCGAAAGCTTCCGGCCAGGTCCAGGACGGCACTCGAACAATCCGTCTCGGTGGCCCGAGGAGAGGTCTCGCGACTCGATCACATTATCACCCAGTTCCTCCGGGCAATCCGCCCTCAACCGCTGGATCTCAGTCCCGCGAATATCAACACCATCGTTGAGGAAACCCTTTCTTTCCTCGCTGTGGAAATTGAAAACCGTGACGTCCTTGTCGAGACCGAGCTCGACAGGAATCTTCCGCCTCTCAACCTCGACCGCGATCAGATCAAGCAGGCGTTCTACAACATCAGCCGCAACGCATTCCAAGCGATGAACTCGGGTGGCATCCTGCGTATCCGCACGTTCCCGGACGAGTCACACGTCAACATCTCATTCGCCGATACCGGTGGTGGAATTTCCCCGGAGCACATCTCACGGATTTTCGAGCCGTATTTCACAACGAAAACAGGAGGAAACGGTCTCGGGCTGCTGATCGTCCGCAGGATCGTTCGTGCCCACGGCGGCGAGGTCGTGATCGAGAGTGCCCCCGGGCGCGGTCTCACGCTCACGATCCGCCTTCCGCGTGCTGACCGCAGAGTCCGGTTTTTGAAGCAGGGGAACCCTTCGTCGGAATCCGACTGATGCCCGGCACCTGGGAAATCACGATCCTCTTCGCAACTGCATGTCTCGCGGGAGCGATGAATTCAGTCGCCGGAGGGGGAACCATCCTCACTTTCCCTGCGCTTCTGGCGTTCGGCATGCCATCGATCCAGGCCAATGCGACCAGCACATTGGCCTTGCTCGTTGGAATCGTCGGCAGCCTTTATGGCTACCGGACCCATCTGCCAGCCGCCCAACGCTGGCTCAAGACCTTCGCCCCGGTCAGCATCGCCGGCGGATTGCTTGGCGCGTGGCTCCTCACGAGAACGAACGAGAGGTTTTTCGATCAGCTGGTCCCGTTCTTGATCCTCTTCGCCACCGTGTTGTTTCTTGCAAACAATTTGATCAGGCATCTGGCCGGCATCGAGTCGGCATCGGCCGGGCACTCTATTATGGGAACATGCGGCGCGGTAGCCCTCCAGTTCGGCGTGGCGGTCTACGGCGGGTATTTCGGCGCGGGCATCGGCATCCTGATGCTGGCCACCATGGGGCTCATGGGGCTCCATCACATCCACGAGATGAACGCCATCAAGACGATTCTAGCAGCCCTGATCAACGTCGTCGCCACCGCCTACTTCGTCCTCGTAGGTCTCATCATCTGGCCGCAGGCGCTTATCATGACCGCCGGGGCGACCATCGGATACTTTCTCGGCTCTCACTACGCACAGAAAATCCCGCAGAATCATGTCCGCAAGCTTGTAGGAGTTATTGGGATATCGCTTTCAGCCGTCTTTTTCTGGCGTGAGTTTTTTGCACGCTGACGGTCCGCAGTCAACAGGCCTGAAGTTCCTTAAGGATGGCAAGCGTGCTGCTCGTGCCAATGCGGGTGCAGCCGAGTTCGAGAACCCGTTTGGCCCGCGCAAGGTCGCGCACCCCTCCCGATGCCTTCACTCCGACCTGCGCAGGAGAGTGCCTGCGCATCAGAATCAGATCGTGATCGGTCGCCCCGTGCTGGTCGTATCCACCATCCTTGCCTTTCACAAACGCGAACCCGGTCGACGTTTTGACAAAATCCACAGCCAGCTCCCCGGAAAGTTCGCAGAGCCGGATCTTGTGCGCGTCATCGACAAGATAATCCGTCTCGAAAATCACCTTCAAAATACCTTCTTGCTCGCGAACGACTGTGAGAACCTCCGAGATATCCCGGCGAACAAATTCCCAGTCGCAGGAGAGAACTTTGCCGGCATTGACAACCATGTCGATTTCCCGGGCCCCGGAAGCCAGCGCAAGACTGGCCTCAAGAGCCTTGGCTTCGGGAAGCTGCCCACCATGAGGAAATCCGACAACTGTACAAACAGTGGTTCCACTGCAGGCTTCCAGCGCCATCCCGACAGCATGCGGACGCACACAGACGCTTGCGATGGGAACCCCCTGGACCAAAGCCAGGCTGGCGCGTGTTTCAGCATCCGTGAGCGTCGGAGAGAGTATCGCGTGATCGATCGAACCGAGAACCGACAGGGCATTGGCGTCGAGGTGTTTTGTCATGGATGAAGGGTTTTCTTTTGCGGGGCAGCTGTTCAGTTCTCCGGTTTGTTCTCCCAGAGAAAATTTTCGAGGCGGATTTTGTTGATTCGTGAAGCTGCTTCCTGACTGCGGGGGCCATTTGCAGCGGAAATCATCTCGTAAACCCGTATCGCCTGATCCCAGCGCTTCTCCGATTCGAGAAGACGCGCGGCAGCGAAACCCGCCTTGTAGAACCAGAAGTATTCAGCGGAACCGGTTTCGGACTCCTTCAGGACATCGTAATAGGCGGCGACTGCGGAATCCGCATCGCCAAGCGTTTCGTAGGCCGCTCCGATGCGGACGAGTGCCTGAATCCGCCAAGACAAAGGAAGCGTCCGGTCTTCGGAAAGGCCTTTCAGAATCCTAAGAGCCGCCGCGGTCGAGGCACTGTCGTTACTTGCCAGTAGAGCTTTCGCCTTTTCCACCAGGGCGGCGGCTCTAATTTCGGGATCCGTACCGGCAGCCAGAATGCTGTCAAAAATGACGATCGCCTCGCTCCGCTTGCCGAGGGAGCTCTGCAGAATGGCCTGCTCGAGCCTAGCTCTTTGGGATAGAGGTCCGTTTGCTGCGGCCACTTGCTCGAAAAGAATCATCGCATCATTGGCCGAGGCGGGTGTTTGAAGGCGCGACGCCGCCTGGGCAGCAAGGAAGAGTGAGGGCATCTCCTGCGGAGAGCCGGGAAACTTTCCGGCCAGCAATTCGAGTTGTATCCTTGCGCCGGCAAAGTCCCCCCGCCGGAAATAGAGTTCTCCGAGCTTCATCCGAACCTCCGCTTCCGAGGGTGATCCCGCGTGCCCGGCAAGAAACTTCTCAGCAGCCTTGATGGCAGCGTCCCCGTCCCCTCCATCATCGGCAAGAAACACAGCAAGGGCGTCGGCTTGCGTTGTTTCCGAGATATTCCCGCTCGAGATTCTTCGCAGTTCGCCTTCAGCCTCACCCTTGCCATCATGCTGAAACTTCCACTCTGCCAGAGCGAGCACAGCAGGACCCGAGAGGCCGGTGTCAGTTCCGGCACCCAGTTCCTGAAGAATCCCAACCGCCCGTGGATCGCGCATTCTGGCAAGAAAGAGGGCTTCCTGGATCTTCACCATCCCCACTTTGGGACTGCCCGGAAATTTTTGCCTGAGCATTTCAAATGCCTCTGGTGTTTTCTCGCCGGCAAGGAGCTCGCAGAGCGATGCGTTAAACAGCGCGGCTTCCGCCAGGGGAGCACTCGTGGAAGCCGAGAGGAATGCCCGGGCAGCCTCCCCGGGCTGGTTGCCGGCAGCAAGCGCCAGACCGCGGAGGTAGTCCGCTTCCGGCGACACGGAGAGAGGGGGAAGAATGGCTAACGCCTCGTGTCCCCTGCCCTGCTTTAACCGGATTTTCGCCAGATCGAGAGCTGCCATCAGTTCTATCGCGCCGCTTGCGGATTCGTCAGAGGCAAGTTGAAGCAGCCTTTCCGCGCGGTCATCCCTGCCAAGGCGGGCTTCGGATTTTGCGAGGTAGTATGCGGCGAGGCGCTTACGGGGTGATGGAGTCTCATCGTTCGCCCAGCGTTTGAGCTCATTCGATGTCGAAGCCTTCTCCGAGGGATACAATTTATCCAGAAGCGTGAAGAGCCCACGCAGGCCTGGGACATCGGGGTTTCTTGAAAGAAAACCCTCCAGGAGAGCCTCCGCTGAGGAATCTTGCCCGATACGCATCAGGGCTTCCGCGTGCCCGATTGCGGCAGCAACCGCCATCTCCTCGTCTATTGGAACGAGTGCATCGAAAAGCCGGATCGCTCCGGCATCGTCTCCGGACATCGCCAGGCACCGCGCGGTAAGAAACTCCCTCCGGGCTAAATCGGCCCGGTCGGAAAGGTGCATCGCGTCGAGCACCGCACGGGCCTCCGCAGCACGGTTGAGATCAAGAAGTCCCATTGCCGACTCGAATTCCGCGAGCAGGCCAAAATTTCGCGCCCATTCCCGTCGCGTCGCCAGCACGTCGAGGGCTTCCGCTGGACGTCCTGTTTCGCGCAGCATTCGGGCTTCCCCCAGCTTGGCCCCCGCCAAAAGCTCAGGATCCTTCCCGGCGGCACGATAAGCCGACAATGCCTCGTCACTACGTCCAAGGACAGCCAGCGCCTGGGCGAGCCAGAAATCCCTTTGAGGGCCCGCCGGGCTCGTCTTCAAAATTCCGATCGCCTTCTCCGGATGGTTCTCCCCGAGATACGCCCGGGCAAGGAGAATGAACGCCTCCTCCCCTGGTTTCTCCGCACAAGCGCTCTCCAGTTTCTGGATGGCTACTCGGGGGAGGCCGTCAGCCAGGGCCGAGCGTGCGGCGGCTATCTGGTCAACGTTCAACGCGAGTAGAAAACAGACGGAATATAGCATCATGATCGGAAGTAGCGTGAAAGATACCGTCCCGTGTGGCTGGTCGTCGAGCGCGCGACATCCTCGGGGGTCCCTTCGGCGACGATGCCTCCTCCCTCTTTGCCTCCCTCGGGCCCGAGATCGACAATCCAGTCGGCGCATTTCACGACCTCCAGATTGTGTTCGATCACGATGAGGGTATTCCGGGAATCGCGAAGCTTCATCAGCACCTCAAGGAGTTTGTGTATATCAGCGAAATGAAGACCGGTGGTCGGTTCATCCAAGAGGTAAACCGTGCGGCCCGTCGCACGCTTTGAGAGCTCGGCGGAAAGCTTGATCCGCTGAGCCTCGCCTCCAGATAGCGTGGTGGCGGATTGTCCGAGCCGGAGGTAGCCCAAACCGACATCCTGAAGCGTTTCCAATTTTTTGCAGAGAACCGGCACATTGCGAAAAAATCTTGCCGCATCGTCCACCGTCATATCGAGAACATCCGCTATGTTTTTCCCCTTGTAGGTGACTTCCAGCGTTTCCCGATTGTAACGCCTTCCCCGGCAGACTTCACACTCGACGTAGACATCCGCCAGAAAATGCATTTCGATTTTGATGAACCCATCGCCCTGACAGTGTTCGCAGCGCCCTCCCTTGGCATTGAAGGAAAACCGGCTGGCATCGTAGCCACGGATGCGTGATGCAGGCAGTTCGCTGAACAGATCGCGAATGGGGCCGAGTGCTCCGGTATACGTCGCCGGATTCGACCGGGGAGTCCTGCCGACCGGGCTTTGGTCGATCACGACCACTTTGTCAAACTGCTCGATGCCGGAGATGGAACGGTGCTTGCCGGGACGCGATTTGGCGCGGTTGAGGTCCCGCTCCAGAGCGGGTCGCAGGATGTCATTCACCAGCGTTGATTTCCCGCTACCTGAAACTCCGGTGACGCATGTCAGGCATCCTGCAGGGAATGAGACGGTCACATCCCTTAAATTGTTCTCGGAAGCCCCATGCACGCGCAACCAACCATCGCCGACATCCCCCGGAGCTGCTCCGGTCTTGCGTGGGGACACCCGGACTCGAGGCACAGGAATCCGGATTACCCCCTTCAAATATTGGGCGGTAAGCGACTCCTCGCATTTCAGAACCTCCTCCAGAGGCCCCTCCGCGACCAATCTCCCCCCCCGCGGTCCGGCTCCGGGCCCCAGATCCAAAATGTGATCCGCCGCCCGGATCGTATCCTCGTCGTGCTCAACCACGATGACGGAGTTCCCAAGATCGCGCAGATCCCGCAGCGTCTGGATGAGGCGTTCATTGTCCCGCTGGTGAAGCCCAATGCTCGGCTCGTCGAGGACATACATGACCCCGGAAAGCCCTGATCCGATCTGGGTCGCCAGCCGGATCCGCTGGGCTTCGCCGCCGGATAATGTTCCGCTCTCCCGGTTGAGCTGAAGATACCCCAGACCGACCTGACAGAGAAACTGGAGACGCTGGCGTATTTCCCGCAGCACATCCTTCACGATCTCCTCGTCGGAAAGCGGCAGATTCAGGGAGCGCAGGAGCACCTCGGCATCGGAGATTGGAAGGGCACAAAGCGTCTCGATCCCGAACTCCTGGCCCTGCGAATCAGCGATCGTCACGGCAAGGATCTCCGGCCTGAGACGCGCACCGCCACAGGTGCGGCAAACCCTCCGGCCCTGATAGGCTCGCAGGCGTTTCTTGGAAAACTCGCTCAGTGTGTTTTCATAAAGTCTTTCAGCCTGCGCGAGGATTCCCTCGAAAGGTTTTGCAATCACCTTCCCCGAACCCATTTTCAACGGAACCGCCCGGTCGCCCGACCCATGAAGCACAAGATCACGAAAGCTGGCGGGCAGCTCCCCCCAGGGTCTGTCCATGGGCACCGGAGTATCAGCTATCAGAGCGGCAAGAAGCGCGCTGTAGTAAACTTTCATCCGCTTATTGGCGGATTTCCATGGCTTGATGGCACCCTGGGCCAGAGTCTTTTCAGGATCCACCATCAGGTCGGGATCGAAGTAGGTTTCCGTCCCGATCCCGTGGCAGGCAGGACATGCGCCAAGATGACTATTGAAGGAAAAGTGCTTCGGCGTCAGGCGGGGCATTGTGAATCCCGTCTCCGGACTGCAGTAGTCAGTGGAGAATTTTTCCTCGATCCATCCGGATAACCCCGGTTCCTGACGACTAACCGAGATCTTCCCAACTCCCCAGCGCAGGGCGGTTTCTATGGAATCAGCCAGACGCTGGGAAAGGCCCTCGCGAACCACGAGCCGGTCCACAACGGCCTCGATGGTGTGTCGGGCTGCCTTGTCGAGCTTTACGGAATCGGGTTTCGACAGTTCAAGCACCTCGCCATCCACTCGCACACGCACAAATCCCTCGCGCCGGGCCTTCTCCAATACATCGCGAAATTCGCCCTTCTGGCCATTGACCAGGGGAGCCAGCAGCAAAAACTTCGTGCTCTCGGGCCAGCTGAGAATGATATCCGCAATCTGCTGGGGAGTCTGGCGGGAAACCACACGGCCGGTGGAGGGATCATGGGGGACGCCGACTGCCGAGTAAAGAAGCCGGAGGTAATCGTAGACCTCGGTGGTCGTGGCGATCGTGGAACGCGGATTTGCTCCTGAGGATCTCTGCTCGATGGCGATCGCCGGAGAGAGCCCCTCGATGAAATCCACATCGGGCTTCTGCATCTGGTCGAGAAACTGCCGGGCATAAGCGGACAGACTTTCCACATATTTCCGCTGCCCTTCCGCAAAGAGCGTGTCGAAGGCAAGCGAGGACTTGCCGGAACCGCTCAGACCGGTCACCACGACCAGCCTGTGGCGCGGAATCAGGACATCCAAGTTCTTCAGGTTGTGTTGCCTGGCTCCCTTGATCCGGATAAATTGTTGCTTGTCAGATGGCATTTCGCACGATGAGTCCTGCGGGTCAGGAAGAACCCAACCGTTCATCAAATGCGGAGTTCCCCAGAACCGCAAGTCTCATTCCAGAACTTCATCGGGGGGTGCAAATACGAGATTTATATTCAGGCTCGATGCCGAGGGAAGACCCTTCTAATGCACGTGTTGACTTTGACTTATGTCAATCTATTTTACAGCCTCCCTCGCGGGCGGACCCTATTTGAAGAGTGAATTGCTCATCCATCATATTCAAGTTACTTATTTGCATCCTGTCCGTTGGGATTCTTTGTGGTTGCGACGAAGAAGAGAAAAAGAAACCGGAGACCGACGGAGAATCTGGAAACACTTCTGCGCCCATCGCGGCAGAAAGCTTTGGAGAGAACTCAGCGCCCGTCGCTGCACAAAGTTTCGGAGGCGGGGGTGCCCCGTCATTGAACCTTGAGGTCGGGGCCGGCTACAACGAGCAGATTGCGAATATCAACAACTCGCTCGTGGCAAAGTCCGGCGTGCGTTGGGTCCGCGCGTATGTGAATCTCCCGCGAAACTACTGGATTTTTGGAACGCCGATCCTCCAGCCTCCCCCGAGCGAGCCCATCTACCCGATCAACGCGATCCTCGAGCGGAACATCATCCAGGAAACCTCCGATGTGAGCAGCGATGCCGACACGCTCTCCATCGCCGCACTCGACCAGCTCATCAACACGAAAACCGTTTTCTCCGGGGGAGCCCCGGTCAAGGTCATCCTCAGCCTCAAGCATGATTTTTCCTACCCTTATTCCAAGGGGGCAACCATCCCGGCGGGGCAGTTCCCCGACATCTCGACCCCTGCGGGCCTCGCGGAAGCCGACGAAATGGTGACTACCATCGAAAATCTCCTGATCACCAACAATCGCGGGAACGACATCGACATCCTGGTCACAGGAAACGAACCGATGTTTGAAATCCAGCCCAACAATGATCCAGACACGGCCCGGAAGTATAAGCTGTATCTGAACCACCTGATCCAGCGGCTCGTGGATCTGAAGACCGAGGAGAACAAGAAGACCGTCGCCGGGGTTAAGAACACCTGGGATTTCCAAATTTTTGTCGGTGCCCTCAACTCCCCTCTCGACCCGGCCCGCGCAACCAGCAACGTCATCATCTCCGCCGTGCTTGAGGTCGCCCGCGACAACATTGATGTCGCAGGAATCGACCTCCACGAGCACGTCGCCGCGACAAGCCAGGTCGCCGTCGACATCAAGTATGTCAAGGACGAGACCAAGTTCCGCCCCATCGGTGGTCTGCCCCTGCAGCTCATCTCGACGGAGTTTTCGATCATCCAGCTTTTTCAGGCCAATATGAGCCTGGTTCCGATTGGCTCGACGCTTCCCCCTCTCTACCAGTTCATCAACGACACAATCGCTCAGGCCGCGACCGGGACTCCCATTTCCCAGAGCGATTTCCTCGCCTACTTTCAGGCGCAAGGGTGGTATCCGAGGAATTGGTTTCAGGAGATGATCGACGCCTTCGAGTCAGACGGGGTTTTAGCCGTAACATACGGGATCGAGGAAGCCCCCCGGTATCCGTGGCTGGAAAATCAGGTGCCACCTACCGCCATGCCCTGGGTTCTGAACGGCGCCTTCAATGCCACCCTGCTCGGCAGATCTGCGGATGGTTACCCGAACACCAACCCGCTGGTTTATCCGGGTTTTCAAAATGCGATCAGCAGGATGAAGTAAAACTAAAACCGCCCGGACGATATCCATTTTCCAGCGGTCGGGATGCACGGGATCGCCACTGGCGTTCCCGCCAGCGCCTGCCCATAATGGCATCCGCAATCAACGGGCAAGTTTCAAAATCCCCCTGGCGGTCTGGCCGGGATCGGAAAATTTTCCGACGGCCAGAGCCTCTCCCTCGGGCGTGAGACCCAGAGCGGCAATGAAACCACTCAGCGCGGCTGCTTGCTTCGGGCCCTCAGCGACAGATCCATCCGCATTGAGAAGAGCGATTCCCCGGCGCGGCTTTCCATAGAAACTGGAAAAATTTCCCCCCACAACAATGCTGCCATCGGGCAGAAGCGCAAGAGCTGCGACGGATCCGTTGGTGGCGACCCCTCCTTCCTGCGCTCCG
>Ga0247840_10003529_pt1 | contig 26249 bp, 20 predicted proteins | sample LaCruzMarch2015__FD_192404 | JGI IMG/M metagenome (GOLD analysis project Ga0247840, IMG submission 192404) | Freshwater microbial communities from meromictic Lake La Cruz, Castile-La Mancha, Spain - LaCruzMarch2015_17m | ecosystem: Environmental > Aquatic > Freshwater > Lake | place: Spain...
CTCTTTTAAGAACAGCATTAAAATCGGAACTAAAACTTAAACAACAAAAAATAGCTTGATTTTATGGAGTCTCTTTTTTTCAACTAAGTTTGACTTTTAACCAAAAATATTGTTAAGGAACACATCACAGGCAAAATGAGTCTTAAATATCACTATTAAAATAAATTGTTTAATTGATAAAAGTAATAAATGTATATTTGCTGTAACAAAGCATATAAAATTCAAGAAAGAAAAAAATGATAAATAAAAAATTAAGTTCATTAAAAGCATTAGCGATGTTTGTATTTATTTTTATTGCAATCAATTTATGTTATGCTGAAACTCGTCATAACATAGAAAGAACTGCAATTCCATCCGATACAATAAAAACTTTAGTTCCACAGGATCATTATAAATTAGAAAATCAGTTAATAACTTCAATATTAACACGTTATCATTATAAAAAATTTGATATAAATGATTCTCTATCTAATGTAATATTTGAAAGATTCCTTGAGGCTTTAGATTACGGTAAAAATTATTTTGTTCAAGCAGATATTGAATCATTTAATCCGGATAGATATTTACTTGATGATCAGCTTTTAAGTGGCGAATTAAATTTTTACTATGATGTGTTTAATATCTATTTAGCAAACTTGAACAAAAGAATAAATTTTATTGACTCACTGTTAAATAACGAGTTTGATTATTCTATTGATGAAAATTATGAATACAATCGAGAAAAAGCTGAATGGGCAAAGGATGAAAATGAATTGAATGAATTATGGAGAAAGCGTTTAAAAAATGATGCGTTAACTTATAAACTGAATGGAAAGGATTGGGCATTCATTCAAAAAACTCTAAAGAAACGATATAAAAATTATTCGCAGTTTATGAATCAATATAATTCCGAGGATGTTTTTCAGTTAGCTATGAATGCTTTTACACAATCAATTGATCCACATACAAATTATTTATCTCCTGTAACTTCCGATAATTTTAAAATTGATATGAGTCTGTCTTTAGAAGGAATCGGAGCTCGTTTACAAACAGAAGACGATTACACAAAAATTGCAGAAATAATTCCTGGCGGTCCAGCGGAAAAAAGTGGATTATTAAAAGCAGAAGATAAAATTGTTGGCGTTGCTCAAGGTGATGAAGGCGAGTATGAAGATATTATTGGCTGGCGCATTACAGATGCTGTTAAACTGATTCGCGGACCCAAAGGAACAAAAGTCCGTTTGCAAATACTAAAAGCAGGCAGCGACCTGAATGCCAAGCCTGTTGAAATTTCACTTATCCGTGAAAAAGTAAAATTGGAAGATCAGGCTGCAAAAGGCAAAGTTCTGGAAATCTTAAATGACAAAAAGCCTTTTAAGATCGGTGTGATTGATATCCCCAAATTTTATAATGATTTTGAAGGGCAGCGAAACGGCGATGGCGAATTCAAAAGTACAACAAAAGATGTGAGAAAAATAATTGACTCGCTTAAAACTGAAAAAGTTGACGGAATAGTTATTGATTTACGTGAAGATGGCGGCGGCTCATTACAGGAAGCAATAGAACTATCAGGCTTATTTATAAAAGATGGACCTGTTGTACAGGTAAAAAATTCATCCGGAATTGTTGAAATTTCTGATGACCCTGATCCGTCCATATTTTATGATGGACCGATGGCGGTTCTTGTTGATAAATTCAGCGCTTCAGCTTCGGAAATATTTGCGGGTGCAATACAGGATTACGGACGCGGTTTAATAATTGGTGAACAAACTTATGGCAAAGGAACTGTGCAAAATCTAATTGATCTCAACAGACTTTCTTCAATTGGTAAGAATGATCTCGGACAGGTTAAGATTACAATCGCAAAATTTTATCGAGTAAATGGCGGCAGCACACAAAATCTTGGCGTTATTCCGGATATATCTTTTCCATCTATGATTGACGCAAAAGAGTTTGGCGAAAGTTCTGAACCAAGTGCTTTGCCTTGGGATGAAATTAAATCAGCGGACTTTAATAAATACTCTGATATGAACAAGTATTTGAATACATTAAAGAAAAAGCATCAGAAGCGAATAGACGGCAGCAAAGATTTTAGTTATTTGCTTGAAGATATTGAAATCTATAAAGAGAATAAGAAAAAAAATTATCTTTCTCTAAATGAAACAATTCGGAAAGAAGAAAAAGAAAAAGAAGAGCAAAGAAAATTTAATCGTGATGGCAAAAAAGAAGTTGATAATGTTCAATTAATTGATGATGAAATACCAAAGCCAAAAGAAGATAAAAACGACTATATACTTGATGAAACTGCAAAGATACTTTCAGATTTTATTCTAATGACAGTTGGTTAATTATTTGTCTTACGTAAAAGCATATTATTTATTATTCCGTCAGTCAATTGACGGATTGTTTCGGAATCTCTATTAATTGAAAATTAAGATGCTGAAATGAATTCAGCATAACACCTGCGTAAATTGATTTAATTATTATTTTACTGAACAAAAAAGGGAAGTGTTTTATTATTTCACTTCCCTTAACTATTTTAATCAAAACAAAACTTAAATCTCAAATTTAATACCCTGTGCCAAAGGCAGTGCAGTTCCGTAGTTGATTGTGTTTGTTTGTCTGCGCATGTAAGTTTTCCAGGAATCCGAACCGGATTCTCTTCCGCCGCCTGTTTCTTTCTCACCGCCAAATGCGCCACCTATTTCAGCTCCCGAAGTTCCAATATTTACATTAGCTATTCCGCAATCAGAACCTTCTGCTGATAAAAACATTTCAGCTTCGCGCATATTGTTTGTAAAGATTGATGATGATAAGCCTTGAACAACTCCGTTTTGCAAAGCAATTGCGCTTTTAATATCGCCGGAATATTTTATAAGATATAAAATCGGTGCAAATGTTTCTTCCTGTACAATCTTATAATGATTTTCAGCTTCAACAATAGCTGGTACAACGTAAGAACCTGATTTATATTGATCTCCTTCAAGAACTTGTCCTCCGTAAATTATTTTTCCGCCTTCTTCAACAACAAGTCTAAGAGCATTTGAAAAATCTTTAACGGCATTTTTATCAATCAAAGGACCAACGTGATTTTTTTCATCAAGCGGGTTGCCTATTTTTAATCCGCTGTAAGCTTTAACTAAAGTGTCTTTAACTTTGTCATAAATCGAATCGTGAACAATCAATCTTCTTGTGCTTGTACATCTTTGTCCGGCTGTTCCAACAGCGCCAAATACAACTGCAGGCATAGCAATTTTGAAGTCAGCTTCAGGAGTTATAATGATTGCATTGTTTCCACCAAGTTCTAAAATTGCTCTTCCGAATCTTTTTGCAATAACTTCACCCGCATGTCTGCCAACATTTGTAGAACCGGTTACAGATATAAGCGGAATTCTACTATCGTTAAGAATTATTTCACCTATTGTTGAACCTTTTCCGACAATTAAAGTGAATATCCCTTCCGGCAAATTATTTTCAACAAGAACATCTTTAATAATATTTTGACAAGCAATTGCTGAAAGAGGAACTTTTGAAGAAGGCTTCCAGATATTAACATCGCCGCAAACAGCTGCCAGCATTGCGTTCCAAGCCCAAACGGCAACCGGAAAATTAAATGCAGAGATTGTGCAAACAATTCCAAGCGGATGATACTGGTCGTACATTCTGTGCATTGGTCTTTCAGATTGCATAGTAAAACCATATAGCTGCCTCGATTGACCGACTGCAAAATCACATATATCAATCATCTCCTGCACTTCGCCCATTCCTTCTTGTAAAGATTTTCCCATCTCAAAAGAAACTAATGAGCCAAGATCTTTTTTATGTAAACGTAATTTGTTACCGATCTGCCGAACAATATCGCCGCGCTTTGGTGCCGGTACAGTTCTCCAATATTGGAATGCCTCTTCTGATGCCTTCATAAGTTTATTTAAATCATCGGATGAAGCCTGATAAACCGATGCGATAAATTCGCCGGTTGCCGGTGAGAATATTTTCAGTTCGCCTTGATCGGTCGTTTCATTCCATATCGTTCCGGTGGATGAACCGAAATTTTTTTCTTTAATTCCGAGAGCTTTTAAGAATTCCATTTTTTTTGACTCCTGTTGTTTTTGTTAAAGATTATCTAAAATATTTTTTAATGTAATGTTTTGCATTTTGTTTTCAATTTCAACCTGAATTTCAGAAAAGAGATTAAGGAAATACAAATTTATTTTTGTTGATGGACTATTTTTGTTGCCGTCAAATTTTTGAACATTAAGGTAAAAAGCTTTTCTATCTTCAAGCGCACAGTAAACTTCTTGCAAATGAATATCCTCCGGTGTTTTTATTAGAGAAAATCCGCCAAGCATTCCGCTATCGCTTTTAACAATACCTGCTTTGCAAAGTTTGGAAAGTAACATTCTAATTTTGGAAGCATTAACTCCAATATTATCAGCTATTTCAGAGCTTTTTACGGGCGAACTTGCATTCGCTAAAAAGCACAATGCCTTTATAGAAGTAGAGAGTTTTGTTGATGCAGACATAATTTTTATAATTGTTACACTAAGTATAACAGATATTAAAAAAATAGTCAAGTATTATTTATGATTGGTAAACTGCAAATTTGCCTATCAAATAAATATGCTGTGTTTCAATCTTTTTACTTAATTTCGTTTTGTATTTATCAAATTATTTTAAATAAATTTATGAAAACAAAACTCGATATTGCAAAAAACTGGCTTCCGCGCTACACAGGAACTCAGATAGAAGATTTTGGCGACTATATGCTGCTTACAAATTTTCAAAACTATGTTGAAAAATTTGCTGAAAGATTTAATTGCGATATAAATGGTATCGGCAGACCAATGCAAACTGCTACAAACTCTCAAGGACTTTCGATAATTAATTTTGGAATTGGATCCGCAAATGCTGCAACTATTATGGATTTACTTGTTGCACGTGAACCTAAAGGAGTTTTATTTCTTGGTAAATGCGGCGGATTAAAACGCTCAACTGAAATAGGACATTTTATATTGCCTACTGCTGCAATTCGCGGCGAGGGAACTAGTGATGATTATAAACCGAAAGAAGTTCCCGCATTGCCTTCATTCAAGGTTCACAAGTTTGTTTCCGATAAAATCGTGCAGCACGGTTTGGAATATAGAACAGGTGTTGTTTATACAACTAATAGAAGGGTTTGGGAGTGGGACGAAGATTTTAAGAAATATCTTAAAAAGCTTTCTACAATTGCTATTGATATGGAAACTGCTACTTTATTTGTTGTTGGTTTGGTTAATGAAATACCGCGCGGTGCTTTGCTGCTTGTTTCTGATATTCCGATGATACCTGAAGGTGTAAAGACCGAGGAATCTGATAAGGAAGTAACTGAAAAATTTTCGGATTTGCATTTAAAGATTGGAATTGAAGCAATGATGGAAATTGGAGTAAAAGGCGAACACATAAAACATTTTACATATTAGATGTTTATAATATATTCAGATCACCAACTAATAATATCAATAAAAAATATTTATAACGTTAAATACAGGTTATAACTGAAATATTGCAGAAACGTTCGAATGCAAATCGTTTCTGCATTAATCATTAAACTGTAATTTCTTTTTCTTGATGGCTTTCATTTTTATTTTTTTGATGTTAAATGATCATCAACATTATTTTTTTATTTCTTTACGAAGTTAGATTATCAAAGTTCTTTTTTTACTTTTCTAATTCTTTAAGCATTTATATTCTTCGTCTAAATCCCTCACCCATAACTTCGTGAACATTTTGAACTGTAACAAAAGCCTTTGGATCAACTTTTTTAATTATTCGTAATAACTTGGATAATTCTTTTAGTGTAACAACAGTAGTAAGTATTTCGCGATCAATATTTCTGTAAAGTCCGCGCGCCTTAATTGCAGTCGCACCTCTGCTTAAATCATCCATTATTGCTTTTGCTATTTCATCATTTTTATCGGAAATAATATTAACAGAGCGTGCATAATCAAACCCATCCATAATTACATCAACTAACCTGCTTGAAACAAAAAGAAGAAATAAAGCATAGAAGGTAAGCGTAAGTGCAGAACGATCTTCTGCAAGACCTTTCAAATCAATTATAAAACCCGCAAAGAGAATTACAAAAAAATCAATGAGCATAATTGCCATGCCGGGTTTAACGCCGTATTTTTTTTGCATTATTGCTGCAACAATATCAGAACCTGCTGTTGTGCCGCGGAATTTGAAAACAATCCCAAGCCCTATACCAAGTAAAGAAGCACCGATAAGTATAAGAAACATAAAATCATGCTGCTGCAAAGATTTTATTGTTTCGGTTTCCTGAAGTTTTATAAAATCCATTCCGGGAACATCGCCGCGAAAAAAATCTATAAAAAAAGAGTTGAGTGTAAATCCGTAAAATGTTCTGATGCCGAATTCTTTACCAAGTTCTTTAACGCCCCAAATATAAAGTGGAATATTTAATATCCACATAAGCATACCTACAGGTAAACCGGTTATAAAATGAATGCTCATTGAAAGACCGCTTACACCTCCGGGAACTACTTTAGCGTCAACGAGAAAAACGCCAATACCAATTGCCATAATCGCAGCACCAACAGCAACTGCAAAGTAATCAAGCGCCGGATGCTCTTTAAATATTTTACTACTCATTATTTTCCTGTTTAAATTGAAATGCAAAATTATGTATAAAGCATTTAAGCGGGAAGTAAGTCTTTACTTAAAAAAATACCTGATTGATTTGTTTTAATAATTCTTTTAAGATTTTATTTTTCAATCGGTATTAAAAAGCATTTGTTAGCACTTTAACTAAGTTAAATTAGAGGTGTACATGAAAACATCAAGGATATTATTGTTGATATTTTTCTCTATCAGCAAATTAATAACAGCGCAGTTTCAAAATATTCGGGTTGATGATCCAACAAGTTATTTTCCAGAAGAAGTATCAATAGCAATAAATACAGTTGATCCCAACTACATATCGGCGGCGGCAAACATAAATCATTTCTTCACATCTTCGGATGGTGGATTGACATGGAAAACTTCTTTTCTTACATCTTCTTACGGTGTTTGGGGCGATCCTTCAGTTATTTATGATGAACTTGGTAATCTTTATTTCGGACATCTCTCCAATCCGCCATTTCCCGGTTACTGGATTGACAGGATTGTTGTACAAAAATCTACCAACAATGGAGAAACATGGAATGATGGTTCGGGTGTTGGATTTGTTAGTCCCAAAAATCAAGATAAAGAATGGTTGGCAGCCGATATGCACAGCCAAAATTATAAAGGCAATATTTATATGGCATGGACTGAATTTGATAACTACGGCAGCAGTAATACGAGTGATTCATCCAGAATAAAATTTTCTCGCTCTTCAGATAAAGGAATTTCCTGGAGCAACTCAACGACTATAAGCGATGTTAGCGGAGATTGTATTGATGAAGATAATACTGTTGAAGGCGCTGTTCCCTGTGTTGGACCTGATGGAGAAATTTATGTTAGCTGGGCTGGTCCTTTAGGTTTAGTTTTTGATAAATCACTTGATGGAGGTATTAGCTGGGGAAAAGATAAATTTGTATCAGATATTCCGGGTGGCTGGGATTTTTCAGTTTCCGGTATCAGCAGATGTAACGGTTTGCCTGTTACTGCTTGTGATGCGAGTAATTCCAAACACAGAGGAAATATTTATATCAACTGGTCGGATCAAAGAAACGGAACCGGTAACACTGATGTGTTTTTAATAAAATCAACCGACGGTGGAGAAAGTTGGAGTGATGTAAAAAAAATAAATACCGATAATACTTCACGCCATCAGTTTTTTACTTGGATGACAATAGATCAAACAACAGGCATTCTTTATTTTTGTTTTTATGATAGAAGATATACATCCGGATTTGCAACAGATTTTTTCGTTGCCAAATCAACGGATGGCGGCGAATCCTTTACTGATTTTAAAGTTAGTGAAACTTCATTTACTCCGATCTCAAGCATTTTCTTTGGAGATTATTCCAACATTGCCGCTTATTATAAAAAAGTTTATCCTATATGGATGCGATTAGATGGGAATGAATTAACAATATGGACATCTATCATTAACGATACTGCTTCGGTAGTTTCTGTTGATATTGAAAATAGAGAGCATGTTATAAGCTATTTTAAGCTATCGCAAAATTTTCCAAATCCTTTTAATCCTGTTACTACAATTGAATTTCATGTTCCTGTAAGAACTTTCGTAAGCATTAATATTTACGATTTACTTGGCAATGAGATAACCACCATGCTGAATAAAGAGGTAGCTGAAGGAATTCATGAGGTAAACTTTGATGCTTCATCTGTAGCTGGCGGATTGCCGAGCGGATTATATTTTTATAAAATTGATGCAGCCAATTACAGCGAAACAAAGAAAATGATTTTACTCCGTTGATAAATATTTGATAGAAAATTTAACGCATAATATTGTTTTTTCTTTAGACTTTGGATAAAGAAGTTAATTACATCATAATCTATTGAATAACCTAAAGAGTTTGTTTGGTCAATCTTTTGTAATAATCTTGGATAAGTGTTAAATTTTTTTAGTATTTATTATCAATTATAATTTTTAAGAGAATAATTTGGATTCCACATATAAAGATGCTGGCGTTGATATAGAAGCAGGCGAAAAAACTGTTGATAAAATAAAAGGCCACGCTAAATCAACTTTTAATAAAAGTGTTCTTGCCGATATTGGAATGTTCGGCGCATTTTACGAGCCGGACTTTTCCATATATAAAAATCCGGTACTTGTATCTAGCGTTGATGGAGTTGGCACAAAACTTAAAATCGCTGTTGAGATGAATAAACACGATTCTATCGGACAGGATCTTGTTAATCATTGTGTAAACGATATTGCTGTCTGTGGTGCAAAGCCGCTTTTCTTTTTGGATTATTACGCCACAGGAAAATTAAATCCCGATAAAGCAGCCAGCGTTATAAAAGGTTTTTCAATCGCTTGTAAAGAAAATGATTGCGCTTTAATTGGCGGAGAAACTGCCGAGATGCCAGGCTTGTATGAGGAAAATGATTTTGATGTTTCTGGAACAATAGTTGGCGTTGTTGATAAATCAAAAATAATTGACGGTAAAAAAATTAAAAAAGGAAATCTGCTTATTGGATTTCCATCTAACGGATTACACACAAACGGCTACTCGCTGGCAAGAAAAGTATTATTGGAAAAATATAGTGTTAATGATTTTATTGAGGAACTCAACTCAACACTTGGCGATGCATTATTAAAAATTCACAAATCATATCTTTCATTAATTTCTATTCTAAAAGATAATATTGATGTTAAAGGTTTTTCGCACATTACAGGCGGCGGAATTGTTGGAAATACAAAAAGAATAATTCCTGATGGATTGGATATTCTTATTCATTGGGGAAATTGGGAAATGCCCGCGATATTTAAACTTATTCAGCACACAGGAAATATTTCCAACGACGAGATGCACAAAGTTTTTAATTGCGGAATCGGATTAATTGCCGTTATTGCGAAAGAAGATAAACTGCAAGCGTTTCAAGTTGCTCACGATGTTCATCAGCATCCATTAATCATTGGCGAAGTAATATAATGTTTGTTGATACACACGCTCATTTATTTTTTGAAAACTTTAAAGAAGATATTGATGAGGTCATAAAACGCGCAATTGAAAACGGCGTTGATTATATTGTAGTTCCTGCAACCGATATAAAAACTGCCCGCGAAGCCATTGCACTTTCCGAAAAGTATGAACAGATTTATGCAACGGTTGGCATTCATCCCCACGATACAAAAGATTGGGATGAGTCTCTCATTGCAGAAATTGAAGAATTAGCGAAACATCCTAAAGTAGTTGCAATCGGTGAAATTGGACTGGATTATTATTATGATTTCTCCCCCAAAACACAGCAAATTAAATCATTCAAATCCCAGCTTGATCTGGCAATTAAATTAGAACTTCCGGTTGTTGTGCATAGCAGAGATTCCGATAATGATATGATGGAAATAATCCAGTCGTATTGTGGCACCGGTTTGAAAGCCCAGTTTCATTGCTTCAACAGCTCGATTGAATACGCTGCCGAGTTTATGAAGATGAATCATTTTATTTCATTTACCGGAAACATTACTTACAAAAAAAGCGATTCAATAAGAAATGTTCTTAAACTTATAGATATGAATCATTTAATGCTTGAAACTGATTCGCCGTTTATGACGCCTGTTCCTTTTCGGGGAAAAAGAAATGAACCTGCCTATGTTAAATATGTTGCGCAACAAGTTGCTGAAACTAATAATATTTCAGTTGAAGAGGTTGGCAGAATTACTTCGCTTAATGCTTTTAGATTTTTTGGAATTGGAAGCGCTCCTAAAACAAGTTACACTTATTTACTTGATAATTCTTTGTATATCAATGTTACAAACCGTTGTAATGCAGATTGTACGTTTTGCAGAAGAAAAGAAGACCCTTTTCTGCGCGGTTATAATTTAGGAATGAAAAAATCTGATGAGCCGCCTGCAGATGTTTATATAAAAGAAATTGGCGATCCAAAAAAATATGATGAAATAGTTTTTTGCGGTTACGGCGAGCCAACTATTCGCTGGAATGTTGTTAAAGATATTGCGCTTTATGTTAAACAAAACGGCGGTAAAACACGTATCAATACAAACGGGCACGGCAATCTTATAAATAAAAAAGATATTACACCCGAAATGAAAAACCTGATTGATACTATTTCTATTAGTTTTAATTCTTATGATTCAAAACAGTATTCTGATTTAATGCAGGTTAGCGAGTCGCATTTTTTTGAAATGATAAACTTTGCAAAGCTGGCTAGACAATATGTAAATAAAGTTGTTATGAGCGTTGTTTCGCTTGATGAAGTAGAAATAGAAAAATCCAGGAAAATTGTTGAAGAGGAAATTGGCGTTGAATTTAGAGTAAGAGCATATTTCTAATCATAACTTGGAGTCTTTGTGTCTTGGTGGCAAAAAATAGTTGCCACAAAGCTGCGAAGAACTAAAGTTAATACACAAGGAACAGCATGTTAAAGAGAATATTCATTGTTTCAGTAATTTTAATTGTTACTGCATTCCCCCAATCAATAAAAACTAAATTAGATAAAATTACTTCCGATAAATATTTCGATACCTGTTTGGTTTCAATTCAAGTTGAAGATTTGAACACAAACAAAACTATTTATAAAAAGAATCCAAAATATTTGCTTCGCCCAGCCTCTAACATGAAAGTTATTACATCGGCAGCAGGCTTGCTCTATCTTACTCCTGATTACGAATTCAAAACAGATTTATACTACGATGGTTATGTTTCAAACGATACGCTTTACGGCAGTGTTTATGTATCCGGCGGATGCGATCCCGATTTTGTAACTAAAGATTTATACACTTTTGTTGATGCAATAAAATCATTAAAAGTTTCAGTAATCACTGGAAATCTTTACGGAGATGTTTCCTTTAAGGATTCACTTTATTGGGGCAAAGGCTGGATGTGGGACGATGATCCTTCTTCCGATGCGCCATATTTAAGTTCATTAAACATTAACGATAATTGCGTTGAAGTATTTTATGATGCCAAGAAAAATAAAACAAAAATACACCCGCAAACAAATTATGTTGAAGTAAAAAGAATTGAAGATGAAATTGATTTAACAATTGACCGCAACTGGTTAAACAGAAAAAATGAAATCATCATAAAAGGAAAAAGCGAGAAGAAAAACTACTATTCTAAAGTAAATGTTCTTAACCCTGCAAAATATTTTTTAACTGTATTCTCGGAAGTGCTTGATACAAATTCAATAAAACTTTCAGGCGAAATTGAAATTAAAAATGTACCTGCAAATGCAAATCGTCTTACTACCTTTAGCAGAAAATATGTTGAAGTAATAGATAATCTTAATAAAGAAAGCGACAACCTGAGCGCAGAGATGACTTTATATGCAATCGCAGAAAAGTTTTTCGGCAAACCTGCTACTGCAAAAAACGGCGTTTCAATGTTGATGAAAATGATTGACAAAGTTGGTCTTGATTCCAATGATTACCGGCTTGTTGATGGTTCCGGTGTTTCGCATTACAATGTTTTTAGCGCAGAGTTATTAGTTACAATATTAAAATATTTTTATAAGAATGAACCACAGTTATTCAAAATTCTTTATGAATCTTTTCCAATCGCAGGCTTTGATGGAACGCTTGAAAGCAGGATGAATAAAACATCAGCAGAAAATAATGTGCATGCAAAAACCGGAACATTAACCGGCGTAAGTTCACTTACCGGATATACGACTGCAAAAAATAATCATACAATTGCATTCTCAATCATTATGCAGAATTATATCGGCTCATCTGCAAAAGCAAAAGAATTTCAAGATGAGATTTGCAGATTATTATCGGAATACAAATAAAAAAATAATTATGAAAACATATAAAGAATTTATTATTACAGCAGAACCATTCAATGTTGAAATCCTCAGTTCAATTTTATGGCAATTAAATATTGATGGAATAAATGAAGAAGTAAATTGCTTAAAAATCTTTGCCAATGATGAAGATGTAACCGCATCTGCAATTGAAAATGAACTGAATAATTTGCAAAAAAATAATTTATTACGCAGTTATGCAGTGCAGGAAAATTTTATTGCCGAAAGAAACTGGAATGAGGAATGGGAGCAGAGCAGGGAAGTGGTTCACGTTTCAAACCGGATTGTTATTAAACCTACATTTAAAGATTATGATGCTAAAGAAAGCGAGCATGTTATCACACTTGATCCAAAAATGTCGTTTGGTACAGGCGATCATCAAACAACTAAAATTTGTTTGTTAATGATTGAAAAGTATTTAAAACCCTGTGTAACTGTTCTTGATGCCGGTTCGGGTACAGCTATTCTTTCAATTGCTGCCGCAAAGCTTGATGCAAAAAATATTATTGCTTTTGATATTGATGAGTGGAGTTTTGAAAACGGGCAGGAGAATGTAAAGCTTAATCAAGTTGAAAATAAAGTTGAAATAAGGCAGTGTGAGTTGAAAGATGTTTTAGAAAAAGATTTTGATTTGATAATTGCAAATATTCAGAAAAATATTTTGCTTGAACTTGCCGAAGGATTTAAAGAAAGAATTAAAAACAATGGCAAATTAATCCTTTCAGGATTACTAGAAATGGACAAAGAATCTATAATCGAAAAATATTCTTCACTCGGTTTTATGCAAATAGATTTTCTTCAAATGGATGAATGGATTGGAATAGTTTTTCAATTACATTAAAAAACTAATTAAACAGACTTCCAATGATAGCATACATTGTAAATTATTTTATCATATTATTATCGGAGTTTAATATGCTCAAAAAGGCTTTATTATTTGCTTTTACAGTTATTGTTTTTTCAAGTTGCAATATTGATACAAATTCTGAAGTCGCAGAAGAAATTGAAGTGTTTAATAACATTTCAAATCAACTCAATGACGCAAAAAATATTGATTCTATAAAAGTATATTTACATCAGTATGATAAACTTCGCAAAACCGAACTTCTTGATTACCTTATTCACAACGTGCTGGCTCAAGATTTATATTTAAATGAAAATATTGACACTGTTTTCAATACTAAATTATTGGAAATTATCTCTTCAAATAATACTCCAGTCATTAAAAAACATTCTCAGGCAATAGTATTTTATTCTGAAGCACTCAATTCTCAAAAACATTCTGGAATAATCGAACAGAACAAAGAGAAAGTAAACTTTAACAGAAATATAATTAAACAGACTAATTCAAAAATATTATTTAGTGAAGAATCATTGTCGGAACGGTACAGGATTATGCTTTTTAATCTCAATCAATGCAGTGAAAACGAATATATATTAGACGAGGTTATTAAGAATTCAAATTCGGTTTTAAGTAATATTAATAATGAAGAACTTAGTGAACGTGATCTTAAAGAAAAACGCGGGCTATATAGATATTTTACTGCGCATTGTTATTATCTAAAAGGCAGGCTTGCTTTAGATAAAAATGATGAAAATAAAGCTGAAATGTATTTTGAAAAAGCTAACTTCTTTAGTCCTGATAGAATTGATAGAGAAGTTCAATCCTATTTTTATGAAGTGCACTTTTTGAATGGACTTGAAGACTATAGTAGTTGTTATGCTGATGTTTTATTACTACAAAATGATACTTTAAAGACAATTGAAATATTATCTAAAAAAGCTGCCGATGATTTTAGTAAGGTTGTTGAACTGAAATCACTTTACGAAAAAAATAATCAAACAATTTCTTTTAATAAATATTGGGCAAACAAACTTATGGACTTATTGCCAGTAGCTCCAGAATTTAAACTTAGATCAATTGATGGTGAATTTGTTGAATTAAATTCATTTAAGGGGAAGTGGATATTGTTAGATTTTTGGGGAACATGGTGCAGTCCTTGTAAAGAGGAATTGCCAAAAGTACAGAATATTTCTACTAAAATATTTAATGAATTTTCTAAAAGCGCAGTTGTTTATACAATAGCTTGTCGCGATGAAGTTGCCACAGTTAAAAAATTTATGAAAGAGAAAAAGTACAAATTCAATGTTTTAATGTCTGATGAAAATGTTGAAAAAGATTATAAAATAACTGGATATCCTACAAAAATATTAATTACACCAACAGGGCATTATTTTATTTTATACTTTAACAGCAACTGGGAAGAAGTTGTAGAGGCTTATGTATTTAATGATAGTCTCTATAAGCTGTAATTAATCTGACGTAAAAATATTTTATTTCGTATTAAATTTAGCAATATAGAGATTGTAATGTCCGGTTAGCATCTTATTCCATGAATGTAGGTTTTGGATTAATACCATTCACTTTGTCTTCAAATTATATTTTTCTAATAATGATATCTGCATTGAATAAAATCAATTTTATCTTCACCAACCACATAAACAATTCGATGTTCTTGAGTAATTCTTCGTGACCAAACGCCACTACCTAAATAACGCATAGGTTCCGGTTTCCCAATTCCCTCAAAAGGATTTCTCATAATAGCTTCTACTAACTCTAATATTTTCAAAGCTGTTTTGCGATCAATTTTTACCCAATAGGAAAGATCATCTCTAAATTCAGATTGGAATATACTTTGGCGCCCTTTTACGCCGCTACTTTTCAAGCCCAAATTCCTTTTTAAGCTGCTCAATTGATTGCGGCTGCCCGTTATTCTCTTGAATTTTTAATAATGCTTTAAGTAATCTTTGTGCGTTTTTAGGGGAGCGAAGAAGATGCGCTGTTTCTAAAATGCCTGACAACTCACTCTCGGAAACGAGCGCTACGTTCTCAGCATTTTTACGATTGATAATAATAACTTCCTTATTAAGAGAAACCTCATCCAATAACTTTGCAAGATTAGCTCTTGCTTGTGTATATGTTAAACTTATTGACATTTTATAACCTTTTTAATTGTACAGGTTTAATGTACAACTAAAACATTAACATTACAATCTCAGAGTTATTTCATAAAGACATACTGCTTAATAATCAATACCCCACTTATTTTATTTTTTGTAGATAATCTTTCCATCAAAAATTGTCATTTCAACTTTTGCATCTTTTATTTTAACGGGATCAATTGTTAAGATATCATCGCTAAGAATAATTAAATCCGCAAGTTTACCCGTTTCAATACTTCCTTTTATATTTTCTTCAAATGCTGCATAAGCACTGTTTATTGTATAACATTTTATTGCATCTTCAACCGATATTTTTTGTTCAGCTATCCAGCCATCTGGATTTTTATCATCCAATGTTCTGCGCGTAACAGCAGCATAAATCCCTAATAATGGATTTAACGGAGCTACATACCAATCAGTGCCAAAACACATTTTTACTCCTGCATCTAAAAAAGATTTAAACGGATAAGTGTATTTAATACGTTCAGCTCCAATTCTTTTTTCAGCCCAGCATCCGTCATCAATGCAATGATAAGGCTGCACAGAGGCAACAACACCGAGCTCAGCAAATCGTTTTACATCTTCAAATTTTACATGTTGCGCATGTTCAAGTCTAAATCTCCTATCCCATTTTGTATTCTCTTCAACAATCTTTGCAAACAAATCGAGCATATAAGAATTTGCTCTATCGCCGATAGCATGAATAGAAAGCTGCAAACGATTTTTATCCGCATCTTTGCACCACTTATCCATGCTGCCGTCCGTAATAATATCCATCGGCAAACCAAAAGTAGTTGTATCCTGCTCGTACTTATCAAAAAACCATGCAGTGCTGCTGCCAAGTGAGCCGTCAGCAAATCCTTTAAGCGAACCCATTCTAATCAAATCATCGCCGTAGCCAACTTTAATTTTCTTATCAACAAGTATTTGATAATCGGAGATCGGCATTCTTGTATAAATTCTGCAAGTAAGTTTTCCTTCATCTTTTAGTTTATTAAAAACAGAAAGCGCATCATCATAAGTAATATCCTGAACGCTTGTAATTCCTAATTGCTTTGCTTCATCAAGCGCTGCAACCGCCGCATCATAATTTTCTTTAAAAGTTGCTGCCGGAATTTTATTGTAAACAAAACTCATTGCATTATCTTTTAATATTCCGGTTGGCTCGCCTGTAATTGGGTCTTTAACAATCAAACCGCCGTCAGGACTTTCTGTATCTTTTGTAATGCCAGCAAGTTCTAGAGTGTAAGAATTTGCAAGTCCCATGTGTCCGTCCAATCTCTCTACAAAAACAGGAGTATTTGGTACAATATCATCAATCATTTCTTTTGTGGGCAAATCTTTCTTTTCCCAGTTTTCGTGATTCCAGTAACCGCCTGTAATCCACTTTGCAGGATTTTTATCAGCATAATCTTTTAAGATTTTTCTAAACTCATTTATGGAATTTGCGGGACGAAGATCAATGCCGAGCAGATAAGAACCACCGCTAATGAAGTGAACGTGATTATCAATAAAGCCGGGCAGCATCAACTTACCTTGTAAATCAATTACATTCGTTGAGGCATCAACAATTTTATTTGCTTCGGCAGTAGAACCGACAAAAACAATTTTATTTCGCTCAATAACAACCGCTTCTGCTAAAGGTTGTTTTTCGTTAACCGTAAATATTTTTCCGTTTATAAATGCTGTTTTCATTTGCTGCTCAGATAGACTTGAAAAAATTATTGATGAAAGTAATAGCGCCAAAGTAAATGATTTCATTTTAACTCCTGCATTTGTAGAGTGTTAGATATTTGCTTTATAAAAATTAGTTTAATTTGTAATTAAATAAAACTGTAAGGAATAATAGATAATTGTAAGCGCAAAGGTTGTTGTTACCTTGCTAAAAACTGATTCTTTGGAGCTTTGAAATTTAAGATGCTGAAATGAATTCAGCATGACAACTGTTTAGGTAAGTTTATTACTATTCGTTATTAAGTTCATTCTTTTTCTTTTCCAATTCATCCCATCTATCGTAAAGGAGTTTTACTTTTAATTTAGCTTCATCCAATTGCTTATTAAGCTCATTTGTTTGAGCAGCGTAAGTTTGATAAAAATCCGGCGCAGAAAAAATATTTTCAATTCGCTCAACTTCAAATTCGGCAAGCATTATTTTCTCTTCAATAGCTTCGAGTTCTTTTGCATCATTAAAACTTAACTTTTTCTTTTTCTGCTTGATATTTAATTCACGCTTCGTATCAGATTTAACTTCTCTACTGCTATTTATTTCATTCTGGATGGTTTGTTTATGTTTAGCTCTTTTTTCGAGATAGTAATCATAATTACCTTCGCTCACATAAACTTCTCCGTTACCTTCAAGAGCAAGTATTCCATTGCAAACACGGTTTAAAAAATATCTATCGTGACTAACAATCATCACACAACCATCAAAAGCAATCAGCGCTTCTTCAAGAATTCTTAATGTAGGAAGATCAAGATCGTTTGTCGGTTCATCAAGCAAAAGAAAATTACCGCCGTTGCATAAAATCTTTGCAAGTGTTAGCCTGCTTTTTTCTCCGCCGGATAATCTGCCAACCAATGTATTTATTCTATCATCTGCAAAAAGAAATCGTCTCAAGTAAGTCCAGATGCTTAACTGCTGCTTACCAAACTTTACAGTTTCATTTCCATTTCCGATAGCGCGCACAACAGTATCATCATCATTCAATAGCAAACGGGATTGATCAACATAATTGAACTGTGTTGTTTCTCCAACTTCAATTTGTCCGATTGTTGGCTGCAACTCGCCAAGTATTATTTTTAATAATGTTGTTTTACCAACGCCGTTTTGCCCAACTACTCCAATTGTTTTACCTGCTTCAAAATTATAGCTGAAATGTTCAAACAAAATTTTGCCGCCGAGTTTAATTCCTAAATCTTTTAGCTCGATAACTTTTTTACCCAATCTCTCTGCGGGCGGAATAATTAAATCAACATCAAGTTCAACTTCATAATTATCCTGCGATGCAACTTCGTTAAAAGTATCCAAACGGCTTTTAGCTTTCGTTCTTCTCGCTTTTGGTCCGCGCCGCACCCAATCAAGTTCGCGTTTAAGGAACATCTGCCGCTTGCGCTCTTCAACTTCTTTAACAGCCTGCCGCTCGGATTTGTTGATTAGATATTCCGTGTAATTGCCGGCGTGTGAATAAAACGCTCCCGATGCAAGTTCAACAATCCTGTTTGCAATTCTATCAAGAAAATAACGATCATGCGTTACAAAAATGCAAGTGCCGTTATAGTTGGATAAAAAGTTTTCCAACCATTCAATAGAATTTGTATCAAGATGATTTGTAGGTTCGTCAAGTATCAGCAAATCAGGTTTTGAAATTAATGCGCGGCAAAGAGCGACGCGTCTTTTTTCGCCACCGGATAAAGTTGAAACATCCCTTGCTCCGTCCGGCGCATTAAGTGAGTTGATGAGAATATTAATTCGCTTATCAAGATTCCATGAGTCCAATCGTAAAATAGTTTCTTCAAGATGGTGCTTTTTCGGTGAATCAAAAGAAGTTTGTTCATATTCTTTAATCAAGTTGATTTCGCTTTGTGCGCCATCCAAAATATTATTGTAAACATTTTGCAATTCATCAAGAGTAAACTCCTGCGAAAGAAAACCGATAACTAAGTTTTTCTTTTTTGCAACTTCACCGGAATCCGGCGGCATCAATCCCGATATTATTTTTAAGAAAGTAGATTTGCCAGCGCCGTTCCTTCCAACCAGCCCAATACGATCGCCTTCGTGAACACTGAGTGATGCTTTATCAAGAATTATTTGCTCACCAAAATGAACATCCAATTCTAATGCGGAAAGAATAACAGGAGTAACGTTGTTAGCCATAAATTATCATTAAAAAATATTATTAAGTTTAATCAAATATAAAGCAAGCGGATTTAATTAGAGATTTTATTTTTTCTTTTATAAAGTTCAACATCTGTAATTACTTACTTCATAATTTATTTTGGAAGTCTATGTTGATGAAAAGACAATATTTATTATTTTACGCCAGTGAGATTATCAATCGTTTCAAAAATCTAAACATCAATTAAGTTACAGGAAAGATAATGGCTTCAAATCTAAATCCGCTTGATCTTGGAATCATAATTGTTTACGTTTTAATAGTTTTATCCATCGGTTTTTATTACAGAAAAAGAAACAAAAACAGCGAAGAATATTTTCTTGCCGGAAGAAGTATCGGCTGGATTGCAATTGGCGCTTCGTTGTTTGCAACAAATGTTTCGAGCGAGCATTTTTTAGGTTTAGCGGGAACAGGTTCAAAATCAGGTCTTGCAGTTGGTCATTTCGAGTGGCTTGCTTGTTTAATTTTACTTTTGCTCGGATGGGTTTTCACGCCTTTCTACTTAAAGTCCGGCGTATTTACAATGCCGGAGTTCCTTGAAAAAAGATACAACACTGCTTCACGATATTATCTCAGCATTATTTCAATAATTGGATATGTACTTACAAAAATTTCAATATCGCTTTATGCCGGCGGCATTTTATTAAATGCAGTTATGGGTTGGGATATGATGACTGCCGCTGTTATAATTGTTTTGATAACAGGTTTATACACTGTTATGGGCGGGCTTTCCGCTGTTATCTATACGGATTTAATTCAAACAATTATTCTCATTGGCGGTTCAATAGCTTTAACATTAATTGGTTTAGATAGGGCAGGAGGATGGAATAATCTTGTTGCCAATACTCCGGTTGATTTCTGGAGTATGTTTAAACCTTTAAGCGATCCTGATTTCCCGTGGACTGGTATTATTTTCGGCGCTCCAATTTTAGGAATATGGTACTGGTGCACAGATCAGTACATTGTGCAGCGCGTGTTAAGTGCAAAGAATTTATCAAACGCACAAAGCGGAACTATACTTGCAGGCTTTTTAAAGATACTTCCCGTGTTCATTCTAATTTTGCCCGGTATAATTGCTTATTCTATTTCAGGCGGAACTGTTAGTGGCGATAAAGCTTATGCATGGCTTGTTACAAATCTTCTTCCTTCAGGATTAAAAGGATTGGTTGTTGCCGGATTGTTAGCTGCGTTAATGTCTTCGCTTAGTGCAATGTTCAATTCAACATCAACACTACTTACAATAGATATTTATAAAAAACTAAAGCCAGATGCAGATGAAAAATCTGTTGTCCGGTTTGGAAAACTTGCAACCGGTGTTATGGTTTTGCTGGGTTTGTTGTGGATACCTTTTATCGGTTTATTAAGTGATGACAGAATGTACGTTTACCTTCAAAGTGTACAGGCATATATTGCACCGCCGATTGCATCCATATTTTTATTCGGAATTTTCTGGAAACGCGTAAACGGTAAAGGCGCATTATCAGCTCTGATTACAGGATTAATCTTGGGTTCATTTAGATTTATTATTGAAATTCGAAATAAGCTTGAGCCGCTCTCAAATCCTTTTCTTCAAAATGTGGCTTCTATAAACTTTTTACACTTTGCTATAATTCTTTTTATAATCTCTTCAGCAGTGCTGATTTTAGTAAGTCTTGCTACAAAGAAACCAGACGAAGAAAAACTAATCGGATTAGTTTACTCTCGCAAAGTAGAATCAAAAATGGATAACTGGAAAATTGTTAATATCGCTTTTACTTTTTTATTGCTTGCTGTATTAGCATTTCTTTGGTGGACTTTTAGATAGTATTTCCTTTATTGCAAAAGTTTAGATGAAACTCCATTAAGCATTTCTTGATGGAGTTTTTGTTTTAAACCTGCAAGGTTTTATTAGATGGTTTAGAATTATTAAGTTTATATTTCCCGCATCAATAAAGGATTATATGTACGATTATCAGAAGAATAATATTTACTTTGCTCAAGTTCCGGGCATGATGGAAGAATTGTGCGAGCAAGAACTAATCGAACTCGGCGCAAAGAATACAAAATTATCTTATCGCGGAATTTATTTTGAAGCTGATAAAGAATCACTTTACAGGATAAATTATACTGCAAGAACTATTTCAAGAGTGCTTGCGCCGCTAAAATCATTTTATTGCAATAATGCAAATGCAATAATGAAAACAGCAGAACAGATAGAATGGGACAAAATATTTTCGCTGAACCAGACTTTCTCAATTACCTCGTCAGTATCAAAAAGTACAATAAACAATTCATTGTATGCTTCACAAGTTTTAAAAGATGGAATTGCAGATTACTTCCGCAGCAAGTTTGATAAACGACCCGATGTTAATACAGTTAATCCTGATGTTAGATTCAATTTATTTATAGAAAAAGATAAAGCAATTTTAAGTCTTGATACTTCCGGCGAATCTCTGCACAAAAGGGGATACAGACTGCTTGCCGGTGAAGCGCCTATGCAAGAAACACTTGCTGCCGCTATTATTAGATTAAGTAAATGGGATGGTGAAAAACCTTTATTAGATTGTATGTGCGGCTCCGGTACAATTCTTTGCGAAGCCTTAATGCAATATTGCAAAATACCTGCTCAAAAATTAAGAAAGAATTTCGGCTTTTTTTATCTGCCGGATTATGATGAACAAATCTGGATAAAACTTAAAGAAGAATGTGATAAAGCTATTCGTCCGTTGCCAAAAGGATTAATTAGCGGCAGCGATAAATCTCAAATAACAATTAATATTGCAAAAGAAAACTTATCGCGTTTGCCTTTTTCTGATTCTGTAAAATTATCTGTCTCGCCATTTCAGCAAATAAAACAATTTGAAAACGGTGTTCTGATAACAAATCCGCCTTATGGAATCAGGCTCGGAATCAAAAAAGATGTTGAAGTTCTTTACAAGGAATTAGGCGACTTTCTTAAAACAAAATGCAAAGGCACTTCTGCGTTTATTTATACCGGCGATACAGAATTAAGAAAACAAATCGGATTAAAAACATCAAGAAGAATTCCTTTGGTAAACGGAAAACTTGAAGGAGTATTGCTTCAAATAGATAGCTACGAAGGAAGCAGGAAAAAGAAATATCAGACTAAAGATGAAAACAGCAATCAAGATTTTTCTTTGATAAAGTGATTTAGGTGCATAACTTATTTAAAGTATTTAACAAATTTTTGTGTGAATAATGAATTATAAATATCTCTTAATTTTTACGGTCTTGTCATTTTATTCAATTATTGCCCAGCCATATCAAGATCAATTTTATATAATGCGTACGGACTCGATTTTTTCAAATATTGAATCTAACGATGGCTTACGGCTGAGTGATGATGGAAAAAGTATTGTTCTTCTTGATAACAGAACGACAGGCTCTTTGATTATAAAACCGCAATACTCAACTTCTCCTTTTAACGAAGGACTTCCATCGTGGAATGGAGCAGTTACAAGCACAAATGCTTCGTTTAAAATTCAAATGAGTTTTCCGTATTCTGGCGGTTGGTCGCCCTGGTTAACCGTTGGTTATTGGAAAAATCAAATGCCCGGTAATTATGGTGCTACTTCTTACGCAGGTGGAGAAGTTGATATTGATTACGTTTTATTAAAAGCATATCAAAGCGGCTGGAAATTTAAAATAATTATGTACAGAAATTCTGTTTCTGAAAAATCGCCTGCTATTAATAAACTAAGTTTCTTTGTTAGCGATTCAAGAACAACAAGCAATGTTAACATTACAAACATAGTTAATGATAACCCATCTGCGATTAGTATTCCTACAGATTTTATTTATCAATACGGAGTTGATCCCGTAATTGGCGGTGATATTTGCTCGCCATCATCAGTTGCAATGATAATAAGAAGCTATAATATTCCTGTTAACATACTAACTTTTGCCAGCGATAATTACGACACGTATTTTGGAAGGTATGGCTTATGGCCCCGTGTTGTTCAAAATGCAGCAGAGTATGGATTGGACGGCGCTGTTACCCGTTACCGTACATGGAGCGAAGCATATTCTGTGCTTGCAAAGGGTGGAAGAATTTCAATATCTGTTGGTTTGCCACTTTATTCAGGGCATTTGATGATGCTTGCCGGTTTTACAAGCGATGGACGCCCGATTGTTCATGATCCTGCACGAAGCAACGGAAAAAATTATATTTACAATAAAACTTCTTTGTCGCAATCCTGGTTTAATAAAGGCGGAATTTCCTACACGTTTTATTTACCTGATAGTCTTGCAACATCTGTTGAGGAATCATCAAATATTACTATTGCTGATGAATTTAAACTTTATCAAAACTATCCAAACCCGTTCAATCCAGCTACAACTATAAGTTATTCCATTCCTGTAAAGACAAATCGCGATGCGTACTTACAAATGGTTACATTAAAAGTTTATGATGTGCTTGGCAATGAAGTAGCAACACTTATAAATGAAGAACAAGCAGCAGGTAATTATATTGTGGAATTTTCAGCTTCTGGCGGAGCAAGCAGACTTTCAAGTGGAGTCTATTTTTATCAATTGCAAGCCGGTGATTTTAATATTTCAAGAAAGATGGTTTTACTCAAATAACTATTTACGCTTGTTGAAAAAAATCAAATGAAAAATATATTTCTACTGTTTATCCAATTTTCCGCAATAATTTTTGCTCAATACGATAAATATCCACGCCCTGATGAAGGAATTATTGGCGGCGGCTTTGGTATGAACTTTATTGATGGAGAACTTTATTACAGATTTAGTTTTAGACCTGAAATTTCATTCTCAAATTTTGGTGTTGGTTTGGACGTAAATTTTGATATTGATAGACATGGAAACATTCGAAAAGAAAATTTTAATGAAACCTCCGATTATCTAAGTTTAATAAGATATGTAAGATATGGTGAAAAAAATGATCCTGTTTTTATTAAAGCAGGCGCTCTCGATTATTACACTCTCGGACACGGAAGCATAATACAGCATTATAACAACAGCCCTACTTATGATAACAGACGAATAGGACTTGTTTTCGATCTTGATCTTGGGAAAGCAGGCATAGAATCAATTTATAGTTCTTTTTCTCCAGCAGGTATATTTGGTATCCGAGCTTACGCAAGACCTTTGCAATTTACAACTGCAGCAGATATTCCAATACTCGGTAATCTTGAAGTTGGCGCTTCATTTGTAACAGATATAAATAAAGATGCCGGAATACTTAACGGATATTTTGACAGCATTTCAAAAGATTTTAAAGTTACACAAGATACTGGCTCAATTGATATTTTCGGTTTTGATATTGGTTTACCGATCGTTAAAACACGTGCTACAGAATTAACATTATATGCAGATTATGCCAAGATCGTTAATTTCGGAAGTGGAATTGCAACGGGAATTATGTTCACTTTTAAAGCGGGGGATTTATTGTCGGCTTCTACTAAGTTGGAGCGGAGATTTAATAAAGTTCAATACTTGCCGTCATATTTTAATTCGCTGCACGAAGTTAATAGATTTAATATTGATTCATCAAAAGGAACTTTTACAAGTAAAGCGTTATTTCTTAAAGAACAAAATGATAATACAAGCGGATGGTATGGAGATTTACTAATCCGTGTTTTTAGTTTGTTTGATATTTACGGTAGTTATCAGCGTTTAGATAAAGTTGCTAAAAGTGGAATTTTGAATTTAAGAACTTCTATTGAACCTGAAGATGCATCATTTGTTTTTCGGGCAGGTTATGATAAAGTAAATATTAAAAGTGAAAAAGATATTTTTATTCTTGATGACAGATCATATCTATATTCCGAATTTGGATATAAACCAATGCAGTATATTCTTGTTTCGATTATTTACAGTTGGACTTTTACACCCGTTCGTAATAATGATGGCAGAATAATTTATTTTGAACCACAGAAAAGAGTTGAACCGAGGATTTCGTTTATTTATCCTATTGAGTTTTGATAAAAATTACAGAATGAAATCAAAAATGACATCATTAAAAACAATCAAAAGTAATAACTTATTAAATTTATAGCATTTGATTTATAGGAAACTCCGAATAAATTAAGGTGATTCAATACATGATATAATTTGTATATGTTCTCTCGATACTCATAGCCATCTTTAAACGGATATTCTTCATTATAGGATTTGTAAAACTTTTCATCAAAACCTCCAAATAATTTTGTCATCGCAAGGTCTGCTTCACGATTTCCATAGTAAACGGCGGGATCAATGACACAAGCATTGCCTCTATCATCTGCAATAAAATTGCCGCTCCATAAATCGCCGTGCAGCAGCGATGGTTTTTCATTTTCTTGATTTAATATTTTATCAATCCTGCTTTCAAGTAGTTTGAAAGAATTTCTTAGATCATAGTCAGAATAGCCGTTTTTTTCAGCAAGATGAAATTGATACAATAGCCTTTTATTCCAATAAAACTCAGTCCAACATTGTTTTTCATTTTCTGCTGTATTGTTGAATTGAGGATTTGAGCCAATATAGTTATCCTCATAAAAACCAAAAACATTAGAAGAATATTTGTGCATCTGTGCAAATCGTCTTCCAAAATCTTCCCAAAATTGTTTTGATTTAGAACTTGATGCGATATACTCAAGTAGAATATAAACATCTGTAACAGTTATTACTGAGGGAACTCGGATTGTTTTAGACTTTTCGATTTCATTCAAACCATTTGCTTCTTTGTAGAAAAAATCCGGGAACTGATTTGAATTATTTTTAAGAAAAAATCTATTGTTCTTTTCGGTAACAATAATTTTTGCATCATTTATGCATCCGCCCGAAACTGACTGCGTTTCAATGATCTTTTCATTTAATACACATTCAACGGAAATTTTAATTTGTTTGTTCAAAGTCATAAATAATTCTTTTTAAAAGATTTTGAGCGCCGTCTTCTAAAATATCCAATACAAATTCAAAACC
>Ga0247840_10003531_pt1 | contig 26240 bp, 26 predicted proteins | sample LaCruzMarch2015__FD_192404 | JGI IMG/M metagenome (GOLD analysis project Ga0247840, IMG submission 192404) | Freshwater microbial communities from meromictic Lake La Cruz, Castile-La Mancha, Spain - LaCruzMarch2015_17m | ecosystem: Environmental > Aquatic > Freshwater > Lake | place: Spain...
CATGCGGCAATAGAACTCACGGAGGATTCCGAGCAGGTTGCCGAACGTGACACCCTCGTCCATCACAATCCCCTCGAGCTGCTCGAACTCAGCAAGGTGGGTGGTGTCGATGGTTTCGCGCCGGTAGACCCTGCCAATACAGAAAGCCTTGACCGGGGGGTTCGGGTTTCTGGCGAGGTGCTGGATCGAGACACTCGTGGTGTGCGTCCTGAGCACACACTGTTCTGCCTTCTCCTCCTTCCAGACCCCGCCCCAGCCGGTCGAGGAGGTCTCCCCACCTGACTCGTGCATCGCCTTCACTTTCTCGTAGCCCTTCGGGAGCGGGAGGGTCTCATTGAGGTAGAAGGTGTCCTGCATCTCGCGTGCCGGGTGGTCCTGCGGCTGGAAGAGGGCGTCGAAGTTCCAGTAGGACTGCTGGACGATGCCGCCGTAGAGTTCCTCAAACCCCATCTCGAGGAGGATCTCCCGCATATCGGCGATGATCCGCTGGTAGGGGTGGATCTTGCCGGGATATGCCTTCTTCGGGAGCTTGGTCACGTCGTACCTGCGGAGGTTTGCCGTCTTCCATGCTCCGGAGAGGATCTGCTCGCGGGTGAGAGTGCCGGTCTCCTCGCGGAGGTCGAGACCCTTCTGTGCAAGCGCGAGCCCTGCGGGAGTGATGGCGATTGTATACCGGACCGTCTCGGACTCCTGCAGGATCCCGCGCCTGATGAGTTCCTTTGTCTTCGGGTCAGCGGCAGACGGGTTTTTGAGGGCAGCTTCATCTGCTTCGGTGGAGGCATTCGGTGTTTTTGCAACAGAGGTGCCGTCAACTTTTACCAGCCCCTTCTTTCTCAGCTGGCCAAACCCGATCCTGAACGCCGCGTGCTTCTGAAGATCAGCAAGCGTTGTCCCCGGCTGGATGAAGAGGAGGAGCTGCGTTTCGGGGAGCGCGTTCTTAAGATACAACGTTCCCTCATCAGTGTAGACGAAATCCTTTGAGGTAATCCGCTCAACCGTGGCAAGCCCCTTGTCCTGTGCGAGGTGAGCCCACTGCACCACGGCTTCTGGAGTTGCACCCAGCAGGCTCGCGAGATGCGGGGCATCCGCCTTCTTCTCCATCTTGAGAGTTGTAAGCAACCGCTTCTCGTTCTGCGTCAGTTCTGCCATCTTCACACCCTGATTGTTTCTGCTGCCACGTCCATCTTCTCCTTAAAGTCTTTTAAAAACGCCACTACGCGTTCAGCAGTCTCTTTTTTACACTGCCCGCAGGTGATTTCACCTGCCATGCACTTTCTTTTAATCTCCGCGAGTTTCGCATCGTCTGTCACCATGTGAAACAGGTTGAGCAGGTACAGCGAGCACTTGTCCGGCTCGCCGCCAAGACGTTTTTGTTCCTCAAGTGTCTGCCTGCCACCGGTAATCCCGCTCATCACCTTCTTTCTCACCGTCGCTTCGGGTTCATAGAAGGAGATGATACTCTCCGGGATGCTCGACGACATCTTACCACCAGTGAGTCCGGGCATGAAGATGTGGTACGTGGAGGAAGGGGTGAAAAATCCGAATCCCCCATGAGCACGTTCGATCTCCCGCACCTTTGCGCTCACATCGGCACAGGCGCCGCCCCTGATGTCGACATGCCCCTCGTATTTTTTTGCACCGGAGAACGCCTTTTTCACTGCTTCGAGCGCCGCATCCGGTGCATTTTTTGAACGGACGCTGATATACCCGTCACGTTCCTCAACGGTGAACATGCGGAGCTTGTGGGCTACGCCCCGTGTCAGCCGGATATGGGGGTCCTGGTCAATACCTACCGGCACTACAGTCGGGGCGGGTTCGCGGTCGATCTGCGGGTAGAGGATGTCTGCCACCTGCGTGATCACGCTGTCGGCATGGGCGAGATCGGTCTCCGGCGAAAAGCCATAGATTGCATTGAGTTCCGAGAAGTTCACTTTCGTCGCTGCTTCAAAGGCAAGATCCTTGAGCCGCTCATTCTTGCTCTGGAAATACGTGGTACCGGAAAACCCCAGCGCGTAGAGACAGGCAAGGTACTCCTTCCCGTATTCCCTGCAGTTCTCCCATGATATCCCCCGCACCGCATGCGCCTCGCGATCTGCAATGGTCACATACCCGTTGCCCCCCTGCTGCACGTGCCAGACCACCTCTTTCATCACCATCAGGTGCCCAAGGTGCGGGTGACCGCTCGGCATGAAACCAGTAAGGATATGGAATGGCGTGCGGTTTTTGATCGCATTTGCGATCTGGCGATAGTCCCGGTGCCCGACCACGATTCCCCGCCGCATAAAGTACGGGATCTCGGGAAGTTCTGACATGACAGGGGAGATCGGGTCAATACCGAAATCAGAAAATAATTTTTCAATATCAACCGACGAGTTATTTGACCAGGGATTAATCTGCGATTCGGGCATACAAAAAGCTCACAGTTTGATACGTGCAAATTCGACGAACTGGATTCCGGTAGTATGTACACAGCCAAACAACATCTTCTTTTTGACACTGTGCGCCATCCGTACCGATCGTGAGATCACGCTCATGGGCATGACCGCTTCCTTTTCGATTGCGTGCACCAGCAGGTCAGAATGCACACTCTTACTGCAATAGACCCGGAAATGGTGACCGAACTTGTAACCGGTCCTCGGGGTGAACTCGTGCTGGCGCAGCTCGGTATAGACTTTAGTCTTTGCGGCAAGTTCACTGTCAGTGTCACAGGCAGCGGAAAAATATTCGCCGGCACTGACGGGGCTGCCCTTCTTGTTGAGCGTGAGTATTCCCCTGTCCATGAGATACATGAGTTCAACCGGGGAAAGAATGAGCCGCGAGTCATCCAGCCGTTTGCCAAACCCTGCACGCTCGAGATCAGACTGCAGCGGCACCACCACCATGCCGGACTTTCCGATCAGGACGGATTCATATAAGGAGAGTGCCGGAGCAGGTGAACATGCCTCCGCCAGATTCTGGAACTTAATCTCGTAGTAGGTGAGTTCGTCCTCGTCATCCACCACGGCAAGGACATATTGTTTGCGCATGTTCTTTGCGGCGACCATTTCCTCAATAAGCGTTGCAAACCGGACCGGGTCACGCTCTGAGAGCACCCGTACTGAATAGAGGGATTCCCCAGTGCCCGGCTTCTCGCCGCGCCGGAATACCCGGTAGTCGTGCGGTCCTGTCTGCACCACGTACCCGCGCTCACGCAGGTCACGGTACACAAGAAATGTGCGCAGGAAATTGCGTTCATCTGCGAATTCTGCGAGAAGGGTATCGAACGTATACCCTTCCACGTCAATCTTTTTGCGGTGAAGGAGGTAGAGTGCTTCCTGTGGTGCAAGACGCACCCCCTCTTTCTCCTGCCGCCCGTACCCGCTCTGCTCGTAGAGTGCGCGCCCATCTCCGCCTATCCGGACAGAAGTCCCGTCAAATATCGCCTTCACTGCACGATCTATTGGGAGTAGTCCATTATAAGAGCGCGGGACAGAGCGGGATGAGCAGACCAGTAACCGATCATACGGGCATACTACCAGTCAGAAATATGCCAGCCGGATCAGGCTGCAAGCTCGCGCACTTTCGCGATGTTTCCTGCATCATTTCTGCGCTCGTCTACCGGTGTCTCGCAGATGAACGGAAGTTTTGACAATACCGGGTGGTGCAGAATGCGCCTGAATCCATCCTCCCCGATAAATCCCATGCCGATATGCTCGTGTCGGTCGAGACCGCTGCCGAGATCTCCTTTTGTGTCGTTCAAGTGGATGACTTTGAGATGCAAAAGGCCGATATGCTCACCGAGTTGCGCAAGGGTTTCTGTGAGTCCTGCCTCTGTGCGCAGTTCGTATCCTGCCGCAAACGCATGGCAGGTATCGAAGCAGACACCAATCCGTTCCGGTTCAATAAGATTGTCCATAATTGCATGGATGTGTTCAAAACTGCTGCCGACACTGTTCTTCTCTCCAGCGGTGTTCTCAAGAATCAGCATGACGGGGTTATCGGTTTTTTCCAGCGCGACATTGATGGCTTTAATCACCCGTACCCTTCCACCGGCGATGCCATCGCCAAGGTGATGCCCGAGGTGCGTCACAAGGTAGGGGATGCCAAGACGGTGACACCGGTCAAGCTCTGAACTGAGTGACTCCACCGACTTTTCCCACACATCCCGCTTTGGTGAGGCAAGATTCGGAAGGTACGGCATGTGATCCACGGGAAGGATGCCGGTAGCCGCAATCTTTGCCCGGTAGGTATCACAATCATCATCTGACAGCGGCTTGTACCCCCAGCCCCGCGGGTTGCGGGAGAACTGCTGGAAGACATCACAACCCGCACTTTTCGCCCGGTCAACAGCGAGATCAAGCGAACCCGCAATTGAGACATGTACGCCCACTTTCACCATACCAAGACTATCCTCTGCATCACAAGTATCTGATCATCTTTCAGGTGCGGGAACTATTAGGGCGTTTTGATCGCCCGTTATCCGGTTTTGTCGTTTTAGCACGTCACATGGAGGACTGCAACATATCGCTGGTTTTCCTGTTCAATGAGTCGAAGGATCTCCGGTGTGGGTTTTATCACTGAAACAAATGGTACAAGGAGCCCGGCTGCATCAGGAGTTAGGGGAAGATCCCCATACTGCCCGGTACCTATATAAACCACCGCCGGTCGTTCTCTCAGAAGATCCGCAAGCTCTTTACCCGAAAGCGGTGTATGTCCATAATGCTCTTTTTTTGGTTTTGATAACTTCTTTTTACGTTTTGAGATGCTCCCGTCCGTATGGATCACGATATCATGATCGTACCGCATCCCGCCAGTTTCAATCCAGCCAAATCCCGTCTTCATGTGACCATCTCAACCACGTGACACTCGGAACTGAGGCCCAGGTTCTTACAGCAGAAGGATTCCCTCGTTAACACAAAAGGTTATCCGCAGGCGCGGTGATGGAACGTTGGTGAACCTAGAACCGAACCTGACAGTGTCAAGGTACACTGCAAAACCTGTCAGAAATTACCCATCAAAACGAAAATTTGAGATTTGTTCAAATCAATGCAGTTGTGATGCCACTAATACCTGTCTGGATAACCAATGCGACAGCAATAATCACGCCAGCCATCTCAAGTGCGACGGCAACATTGCCTTTTTTCAGTTCCTCAAATTCTTCAATACCTTTGGTCAGCTTGTCAAGGACGTTCAATGCAAGGTAGATTGCACCGATTGCAAGGAGGATGCCAAGGATCAACTGGACGAATGCAATGCCGATTGCACTCAATCCATTAATCGATGTAAGTCCCATTGCAGATGCCTTCCCGATACCAATGGAAATTCCCGAAACTCCTGACTGGACGACCACTGCGATTGCAACAAAGATGGCTGCCACAACAATGCCAAATGCCACATTCCCTTTTGCAAGTTCTTTTTGTCCATCAATATCCCCGGTTATCTTACCGAAGACCAAAAAGCCGATGTACAATGCAATAACCGCAAAGACAATGGCGATAATTAACTGGACAAGACCAATGACTGCATTAACAAGAAGCATCATTTCACCACATTTTTTAGTAGGTGTTGGGGAAAATCGATAATAAAGATATCGCGAAATCCAAAAAAAATTCACGGAAAATGCAGCAGAATTCCCATTCCCGACCCTTTAGAAAAAGAGACAATAATTTCCGATGGGGACATTCTCTGCCCGGATAGGATCCCGGAAAACGTGCGAACCACTATAAAAATGATTAGATTTATATCTCAGAAAACAATATAATATATGCAGAATGACTTCCAGAAAGAAATCTGCACACAAAAAGAAAGAGAAACGCCCGGCTGAACAGCGGAAATTGCATATCTTCAAAAACCAGTATGACCGAATCGTCAAATGTGCGAAAGCATCTGCACTGACAACACCGGTTCAGCTTTTAGTAATTGCATCCTATCTGAACCGCCTTAACTTCAAGGAGAGAATCAACCAGTATGTACGCTGGGATCCAACTCAATGGAAATATAGCCCAGGGGTTTTAGCCCAGCTCATGGTGTTAGCTGCATTTATTCCTTCGACTGAAAAAATAGCGTTATGTCGGCTCTCACACGCGTATGCTGGAATGGATCTCCGAGTGCTCGTTGGCGAATATGTTGATCCTGCAGAGTTATCTGATCATCTCTTTGCTTGCATGCTGGATCGACTCTGGGAAGCAGGTTGCGAAAAGTTTCTGTGTTCCATTGCCTTGACAGTACGGACAGTTTTTAATCTACCTCCAAATCATATCTTTCACTCAGATACGACATCTCACATGTTGTGTGGAGATTACGCCAATTCAGAATCCGTTGATGACCCATCCCGGGTCCACCCGACACACGGACTCAGCAAGAACAAACGTCCGGACCGGAAACAGATTATGACAGGGATGGTGACGGATGGAGATGGACTGATTCTCAACTGTTGTGTCCTTGATGGAAACACGGCAGACTGCGAGTATAACCACCTGATGCTACAAACCCTTCAGGAAGTATACGGAGATGAATTCTATAAGCATACCTATATTGCGGACAGTAAATTGCTGAACAAGAAGAACCTTGAACTCATCTATGGCAAGGAGAAACCGGCTAAGATAATATCTTGCATTCCTGAAAATTTCGCCGGGAAACGTGCGAGCAAGATTCGTCATCTGGCGTATGAAGAACAAAACTGGCAGTATATCGGGATCTGCTGCAAACATCCTGCAGGAAACGGAAAAGAACCGGAGTACTGGGTTCAGACATTTCAACAGGAAGTCTTTGACATCCCGGTCTGGGTTCATATATACAAAAGCGGCGATGCAGAGCACAAACTCCAGAAAGCGATAAAAAAGGCTCGTGAAGCGTATGAGTCTGATCTGAAAAGTCTGACCAAAAAAAAGTTTGCTTGTGAACCTGATGCAAGCACTGAATTGCAGGCATTCATTAACGCTCACAGGAAATCCTTCTTCTCAGTAAATCTTTCTTGTGTTTCGTCCGTTAACGAAAAGAATCCGGTTGGAAGACCCTCAAAAACCGTTAAACCAACAGAGAAAAAGGTCACCTGGGCGGTCAGTGCAGGACCAATTATTCAAAACGAAGAAAAAATAGAACAACAGCGCCGTAAAGATGAGACATTCTGTCTTCTTACTACCATTGAACCGGATACTATGGGAAGCCGGGAAGTTCTCCTCTACTATAAAGGTCAGATCAACGTGGAGGGTATGTTCAGTGTACTGAAGCACCCTTTACTCGCTGCAACATTATTCCTCGAAAAACCGGAACGGATTGAAGCACTGATGACCTTGCTCTATTTTTGTGTCCTGATGCATGGGATCCTGCAGGTAATATCCCGAATCCGGATCGCTACTTGTGCTGAACCACCCCGGTTAGGTCCAGACGATCGACCTCTGATCCGACCGAAGTCTGAAACCATGCTCAATATCCTTGCGTTATATGACCTTGATTCCTATGGTGATGTCATGTCATTTCGAAGTAAAATAACAGAGAGAAGCTCGCAACTGGAATTGTTAATGTATCTTGTAGATTTTGATCCTGGCGCGATCTGATATTGGTTAATTTCGCTGATGGAGGTGTTCATTTAGCGTATGCAGTCGATAAAAGTGGATTGCGGTTCGGTATCTATGAGTGCGTGGTGCTTTTCTGCGTTGTCACATGGTTTTACGCGTGATTCATAGTGTGGTTGTTCATGTGGCTGATGTTGAAACGCCCATAATTATTCATGATTTTGGTGGGGGTCAGGAATGGGAAGTAAAAGAGATTTAGACATTAACCAACGGTAATTAGGCCAGGGCCGAGATTTGAACCCGGGTCGAGGGATCCACAGTCCCTTAGGATAACCAGACTACCCTACCCTGGCAGATATTCCTTCTATTTTGGAACTATACTCTGATTAATTTATCTCCCTGTGCATTCTGCGCTTCACCTAGTCCATCCCCCAGTTATTGTTCCGGGCAGCAGATCTACCAAAACAAAGAGAAGGCATTGTGGGAGTGACTATTAATAGGGTCAGACGTCCATAACATATCCGGTGGCAGAAAAAAAGAATCCGGATACGCAGGAAGTAAACCGGCACGGTACGTTTCACTGCGGAATCGGGTTCAACAGGGATGAGAACTTTACCCATCCTGCATTCAGGGCACGAGATAACACAAGGTGGGAGCGATGGCGACAAACCCGAAGATCAGGACGCCGATTGTCTGTGTCATGGGACACGTGGATCACGGGAAGACTTCGCTTTTAGACCGTATCCGCGGATCATCTGTCGTCTCTTCTGAAGTAGGTGCAATCACCCAGCACATTGGCGCAACCGTCGTACCCATCGAAGCGATCCGCACGATGAGCGGGACAATGGAAAAAGCACCCATCAACATTCCCGGGCTTCTTTTTATTGATACACCTGGGCACCATGCATTCACCACGCTGCGGGCACGGGGCGGGGCGCTTGCCGATATGGCAATTCTCGTCGTAGATATCAGCCAGGGATTTCAGCCGCAGACGGTTGAAGCCCTTCAGATCCTACGAAATTGCCGGACGCCGTTTGTGATCGCGGCGACAAAAGTCGACCGTATCCACGGATGGCGAGTGACCGCAGACGAGTCATTCATTGCTACATTTTCCCTGCAGAACGACCGGGTCAAAACTGACATCGAGAATAAAACTTATGAGATTGTAGGCAAACTCTCGGAACTCGGGTTCTCGGCAGACAGGTTCGACCGGGTGTCGGACTTCCAGCGCAACCTTGCCATCGTGCCGGTAAGTGCCCATACCGGTGAGGGAATTGCCGACCTGCTCCTCGTCATGATCGGGCTTGCCCAGCGGTACATGGGAGATGCACTCGCACTCTCGGTAGAGGGTCCAGGAGCAGGAACCGTGCTTGAAGTGAAAGAAGAGCGGGGGCTCGGACCGACACTGGACGTAATCCTCTACGATGGGACGCTCTCCGTTGGGGATGAGATTATAATGGCTACGCAGAATGGTGTGCTGGTCACAAAGGTGCGATCGCTCTTAAAACCCCACCCGATGAAGGAGATCTTAATCGAAGACCGTTTCGAACGCGTAAAGGCAGTGGCAGCGGCGGCAGGTGTCAAGGTCTCCGCCCCCAACCTTGAAAGTGTAATATCAGGATCGCCACTCTTTGTGATCCGGGGCAACTGTGAGGAACTCGAGGAGCGGATCAGAAAGGAGATGAACGAGATCCACGTCACCCTTGCCGAAGAGGGTGTCGTTATCAAGGCAGACACAATCGGCGCGCTTGAAGCACTCTGTAAAGAACTCGATAGCAAGGGGATCGGTGTGATGCGGGCGGAGGTCGGACCCGTAAGCCGGCACGACCTGATCAATACCGAGACCATTAAAAACCCCATGTTCCGCGTACTCCTCTCTTTTAACACACCCATCCTCCCGGATGTCGCTGAAATGATCAAAAACCCGCTCTACACCCAGGCGAGGGTGTTCGAGGGTCAGGTAATCTACCAGCTGATCGACCAGTATGTCAATTGGCGGGACGAGCAGAAACGTATCGCAGAGCGGCATCAGTTTGAGCACATCATAATGCCGGCAAAGATCCGCCTCCTGCCGGACTGTGTCTTCCGGCAGAGCAACCCGGCAGTAGTAGGTGTACGGGTGCTGGGTGGAAAACTGAGAAGTGATGTCGACTTGATCAAACTGGACGGTAAGAAAGTGGGGCACTTAAAAACCATGCAGCTCCGCCAGGAAACAATACGCGAGGCTGACGCCGGGCTCGAGGTTGCGATATCGATTGAGGGGGCAACAGTCGGACGCCAGGTGAACGTTGGGGACGATCTGTTCATCGATATCCCTGAGCGGCACGTAAAGGTGCTGGAACGCGAGATGACGAAAAACCTGAATATAAGCACGCAGGAAGTGCTCGCAGAGTTCACGACATTAAGGCGTAAAACCGACCCCTTTTGGGGCAAATAAGAAGGTATCGGTTCCCGAGTCAGGGAGGATTTAATAGCGTACCAGTTCAATTAATTGGGTACTTCACGTGCATGGGCGAATCGCGCCACCAGCCGGAGAGTGGATGAAAAACCGAAATTTTAAAGGTTTTTATATTCAGGAATAAGGAGCAGACAAAATGGTCGAGTTAAAAGTTGTTGTATCTGACCCGAAGACTGGTCGCGCCTATAATGTTGATGCCAGCACTGGCGCAGCAGGGGCAATAATCGGCAAACGTATCGGTGATGAAGTGGACGCAGGAACACTTGGGCTTGCGGGATATAAGATCAAAATCACCGGCGGTTCCGACCGGACCGGGACACCCGCCCGTAATAGTCTCCCTGGCGCAGGGCGCAGGCGACTGCTGCTTGCCGGAGGCGTCGGGTTTCACCCGGTAGTTGAAGGCGAACGGAAGAGAAAGCTGATCCGCTCCCACGAGATCACCCCGGACTTTGTCCAGGTGAATGCCCGCGTGATCGCCTATGGCGATAAGACTCTTGAAGAGATCTTCCCGAAGGTTGAAGGCGCAGAAAAACCCGCTGAAAAGAAAAAAGACAGAACGCGCAAATAAATCCAGATACTTTTTTAATATGAAAACGGATTCGAGCCGTTTTCATGTCTGTATCTTACGTCGTATACGGTTTATCCGGGGTTGGTATGAAAATGGTTTTGAGCTGTTTTCATGCTGCTGTATGCTTTTGTCACTGAGGGAATCTGTACGTTTTTTTCGCCCCCGGGGCGTGCTCATCTTTGTATCAAGCCGGATACGACAGGTGAAACCCTCGTTCTGACTTGCTGACAGTTTTCGATGTGTAAGCTGACGGGGTTTCGTAGTTCAACCCGACATGAAAGGAAAAAGATGCTGGTACGATTCCAGTGCTGGGAAAAAGGGGGGTGAGGTACCATACGCATGTGCCGGTTAGAGATTCGCGGTGATCTCAACCTTCCCGAATGCTGCGGAAGACTTATCGGATTGCAATAATTTCCCGTCATTGTAGATCCCGACAGTCAATGCGTTTTTTGTCGTCCCATCCTCTTTCTGGAAGGTGGCAAAAACCGTTCCGCTGGCATCGGATAGCGGATACAATCGTGTCCCCGAATGTCGCACAGTCTGCTGCACGCCGTTCGTGCCATATGTCCCATTGAATGATCCGATATAGTCAACCCGGACATATACACCATCAGTAGGAACGACGATGGCGGTAGGCTCGGTCACAACCGGAGTTTGCATGCGGGTAGTGCCCGCGGGGATGACGGTGGGAGGGATTTGCCGAAGTGTCGTACTAACTGTTTTTACAGGTGTCGGGACAGCAGGTAACTGTTCGTCCGGTACAGTGATACTGCCAGAAAAATATAAAAGAGCAATCACAACAACAATGACGATCCCCGCTATGGTGCTGACAAGGAGCCACGGGATCTTTCCTGACTTCTGCCCTCGTTCTCTCATCTCTGCCTGTTCCTGCTCTTCGCACTAAAGAGTATGTCATAAAAAAGAGATATACTCTCACTTAAACCCGAAAATGACCGGGAGTTCCGGGTTCCGGACCCGACGCCGTTCATCTGCCCTTTTTTACGCTTTGCCGGAGCGAGTCGAGGTGGTCCTCAAAGGGCAGATTGTATCTTTTTGCAAGCAGGACGAGCGCTGCGGGGGGGAGAAGGTTCCCATCAAACTGCTCCTTTATGACTTTGTTCATTTCCGCAACAATCACCGTCTCCTGCACCCCTTTTGCGAGCGCAATCCGTTCAATGAGCTCCTGTGACGGGTCGTTCCGCTCAAAGATTGCAGATGACGGCTTGAACCCAATCGGGATGGTAACCGTTGTCGGATCAAATAGCACTGAGTAGACACCGTTCTCCAGTTTCAGGAGAGATTCTTCTTCCGCCCTCCGGAGAAGACTGTTTGCCTGGTCAGTACTCATCCATTTACGGTCGAGCGCATAATAATACACGAGCTCGTTTTTCCGCATCCCGGTTTTTCGGGTGTGCCTGAATGGCGCTGCTACTGTCGTCTGGAGGGTCACTTTGAGGTCCCAAGCAGGATATTTTTCATATCGAGTGCATCCAGTCCCGGTGCGTCTCCTTCCTTTGCAATATCAATATCCGTACTCAAACCCCGATCAATAATTCGGAGATAGAAAATATCATTTGCTATTGGGACCTTTCCACCTCCGCGCAACGCCAGTGCGAGTACGGATACCCTGATATCAGCCGCCTCGGTGATGACCCCGGGGCGCAGGACATTCCGGTCGATGTCGCCAAATGTCGCACGATCGATCGCGATCTTCACCTGTATCTTCACTTTCACGAGCTCCTTTCCGGTCGTTTTGGTGGATTCCTGGTTGTCAAGATCTGCAATGTACTTGAGGGTTTCAAGAAACGGCATTCCCATTGCAAACGAGAGATCCACCCGCTGCGGGAAATGGTAATAGATCCTTCGCATAACTACACTATGTGGATGTCTTAAAGAAAAAAGATTGCTGAATGGATTTTTGGTAAAAACATGTGTTTTATCCAGAAGGATTACAGTTTTGTATCGGACTTCATACGTATTGAATGTCAAAAAATACGCAAATTTTGGGTATGCAAAAAATCCCACCTGCGTGGAACAAGACAGATTTTTGGTAATCCAAGGTGTTTTTAGCATCCGGCTTCTGACCGCCCGGTCAGACAATAGATTGATTCAAAAAAAAGATAAAAAAAATTATTCGAGTAATACCGCGTTGATAACGCCATCCTGGCCCGGTCGGCTCATAATTCGGGCACGTCCGATCTCAGTTTTTACGATGGCGCCCTTTGTGAGCAGGTTCCGCCGTACATAGTTCGGGTTTGCGCCGTTCTCTTCGACGTTTTCAATTTTTACCTTTTTTGTCACACCATTTGCGAGATTCGTCACATTGGCAAATCCTGCACGCATTGTACGGACTTTGGTGTTCCCGCCAACCGTACGGACAACTTTTCTCCGGTCTTCACCAATGTGCGTATCCGTGGGTGCAGACCCAATCTCCGCTCTCCGCTTTCCCTGGGCAAGCCTGCGCCTGCCACCGGTTACCTTTCGTACTGATTCTCCCTGCCAGAGCATGGTATCAATTACTCCATATGATATATTCCGGGAATCCGTCCCAGAGTGGTGCTCTATATATTCCTTTCAGGATTATTTATAGTATTTCCCGAGGTATCCATTTTACTGCCAGACCACAAGTGACGAGGGGGACGTGTTTCAAGGGATATTTACGGGTAAATATCAGATAAAGAAAAAATGCATGCGATGATCGTACCCGGATATATCGCACTTCTGGCGGTGTTCATGCAAGGATGGCATCAAGAAGCGATGCAACTCCGTCACCGGTTTTCATGTTGGTTAAAAAGACCGGCATCTTCGGGTTATACCGGTGGATATCGGACTCCATCCGGTCGAGGTTTGCACCGACAAACGGTGCAAGGTCAACCTTGTTGATCACGCCAATCGAGCAGTCCCGGAACATCATCGGGTGCTTGTTGACGACATCGTCACCTTCGGTGGAACTGACAATCACGACCCGTTTTTCCGCCCCAAGCCTGAAGTCCGTAGGGCAGACCATGTTGCCTACGTTCTCTATAAAGAGCAGATCGATATCATCCAGCGGGAGGTGATCGATTGCGTGCTCAACAAGGTGCGCATCAAGGTGACACTCTTTTCCGGTATTCGCATTGTATGCGGGAATACCCAAAGCCACGATCCGTTTGAAATCATCGTCACCGTACACATCTCCTGCGATCGCCCCCGCCCTGAGCCCTTTTCGTACCAGCAGCGGAACGAGACGTTCAATGAGGGCAGTCTTCCCTGATCCAATTGCGCCGAGCAGGTCAAACGCCCGCACACCGTGCTCCTTTAAGTGCCGTGCGTTTTCTTCGGCAAGCGCGTTGTTGACGTCGTAGACATCCTTCTCAATCCTGACGTCGATATGGTGCATGGTACAAAATGGGAGCGGACACTGTTTATACCTTGACCCACAAATTATCAGCCAATGGTCGAAGGCGAGTGCATCCTGTATCCCTGTTATTTCAATGCGTCTCTTACCCGTAGGGAGGGGAGACGAGTTCCCCGCTCGCTCGGGGCAAAAGGTCTGGTATTGAACGATATAGAACGCGCACTGAAACGCTCGAACGTGAAGTACAGGGTGGAGGATCATCACCACCCGGCATACTGGATGCGGCATGAAGGACGTATCATTGCTGAATGGCACGACGCAAAGGAGGCACTCATAAAAAAGGTGGCACAGAAACTGGAGGTGAAGCGGTGAGCGACATGTATGACCTGCACACCCATTCGATATTGTCCGATGGGGAGATGCTCCCCACCGAACTGGTGCGCCGGATGGCAGTCCTCGGGTACTCGACCGTCGCAATCACCGATCATGTGGATGCCTCGAACACAACATCTGTAGTGGCAACACTCCTCCAGGTAAAAGAGTCCGCACACCTCTTCGGAGTAAGGCTCCTGTGCGGGGTTGAGATCACCCATGTGCCACCCACGCAGATCGCCGAACTCGCAAACCGTGCCAAAGTTGCGGGTGCAGATATCGTTATTGTTCACGGGGAGACACCTGTTGAACCAGTGGCAGCCGGGACCAATCATGCTGCCTGTTCCTGCCGGGACGTAGATGTGCTTGCACATCCCGGGCTCATTACGATCGATGATGCTCTGCTCGCGGCGAAGAACGGCATCGCGCTCGAGCTCACATCACGGGGTGGGCACAACCGGACGAACGGGCATGTGGCGTTAATTGCGCGTGAAACCTTGTGCCAGATAGTTGTGAACTCGGATGCGCATGCTCCCCATGATCTCTTGGATGAGCGCGCGAAATTTATGGTTGGAAGAGGGGCTGGACTTACCGATGCTGAGTGCACCCGCGTAATATCTTTAAATATCGACCACATCCTTGGTTCCTGAAATTTCTATATAAACTTTCACGCAAGGTTTAAGTAACGTGAAGTTTCACATATATAGATTACTAAATTAATTTAGTATCGGTGTATCCCCGGAGTTGTTGTGTGAAGGTTGTTGGTCGAGCGATGAGCACCTTTGGCAGTCGAATGCTCATTATCCAGATCGATGCCGCTCAGCTTCCCGGATTATACAGCGAAGTGACCGATCGGCGGATGAAACCGGTGGGAAAGATACTGGACGTCTTTGGGAATGTGAAATCCCCGTATGCACTTGTTCTCTGTGGGAGTCCATGCAGTGTCCTGCCGAACGAGAAACTCTTCGCGAAATGATGACCAATACCCGCGATACCCGGGTGCCAAGCGATGAAATAGCATAATTTTACAATGGGTGAATGTGGATGCAGGAAGTTGAGAAGTTAAAAATCCTTCAGAATGAGAGGGAAGCGCTCAAGTCACGCACAAAAGTGAAAGAGCTCGAGAAGAAAGCCGAGAACCATACAGAAACGGTCTGTCCGGAATGCGGCGGGCGACAGCTCGTCCACGATTACGAGCGTGCGGAGCTGGTCTGCCAGGGTTGCGGGCTTGTCATTGATGACGATTTCATCGACCGCGGTCCCGAGTGGCGTGCATTTGACCACGACCAGCGGATGAAACGATCCCGTGTCGGCGCCCCGATGACTTTTACCATCCACGACAAGGGATTATCCACGATGATTGACTGGCGCAACCGTGACTCGTATGGCAGGGCTATCTCATCCAAGAACCGTGCACAGCTCTACCGGCTCCGCAAGTGGCAGCGCCGTATCCGCGTGAGCAACGCGACGGAACGCAACCTTGCATTCGCCCTTTCCGAACTGGACCGGATGGCATCAGCGCTGGGTCTGCCACGAAACGTCCGGGAGACTGCTGCAGTCGTGTACCGTGATGCAGTCGAAAAGAACCTGATCCGTGGCAGAAGTATTGAGGGTGTCGCGGCAGCCGCTCTCTATGCAGCTTGCCGCCAGTGCAGTGTGCCCCGTACCCTTGATGAGATCGCAGAAGTGTCCCGTGTGTCGAGAAAAGAGATCGGCAGGACGTACCGGTTTATTTCGCGTGAGCTCGGTCTTAAGCTCCTTCCGACATCTCCGATCGATTACGTACCGCGCTTCTGCTCCGGGCTCACGCTCAAGGGAGAGGTGCAGAGTCGTGCGGTTGAGATCCTCCGGCAGGCAGGGGAACGCGAATTAACAAGCGGCAGGGGACCAACCGGTGTTGCAGCAGCCGCAATTTATATCTCCTCAATTTTGGGTGGCGAGCGGCGCACCCAGCGCGAGGTGGCGGAAGTGGCAGGCGTAACAGAAGTCACCATAAGGAACAGATATAAGGAACTGGCAGAGAAATTAGATATCGAGATTATTCTCTGATATCGTATCATTTTTGGGCTCGTAGATCAGGGGTAGATCGTTACGTTCGCAACGTAAAGGCCGCGGGTTCAATTCCCGCCGGGTCCATTCATTATAACATGAAAGTCGGCAAGCCGACTTTCATCTTGGCTTGACTGAACCAGCAGGGTTCATCAGGTTTTTTTGCTCTTCTACGATTTTTAAGAGAAAACGTCATATAAATCAGATCTCTCATTATCAACCCATTTAGAGGAGATCGTACACACTACAAGCGAGAAGATATTTTTTGATCTTCACAAAATTTGCTTATTTTCAAATTTAGAGCGCGAATCGCAGAGGAAACCACTTTCACTTATAGTGTCTAAATACACACTACATTGCCTCCGTTCTATATAATCACGACAAAGGATTTGCGAGATTAACTTCACGTCGTGGATTTGAAAATAATTCTGGAATTTGAAAGGATACCTAATGTGTGTAGTGTACAATTTTGCCGCTAAATGGGTATCAAGTACGATAACCCTTTTAGTTTCCATTCAAGTACGAGATCAGCAGAGGGAACGAAAAGGTATGCTGTACTCGCATCGGTGTTCCAAACGCTCAAATTGAAAGGTTCGAATTTTGTAGATGAGGGGCTCGAAATCATTCAAACTTCTGGTCAGTGACCTCTAACGACAACGGATGTTTGAGATCAACTCGACGTCTTGGGCATGAAGTCAATTCTGGTTTCTGAAAGGACACCTAATGTGTAGTGTACCATTTTACCGCCAAATGGGTGTTGTCAGGATTATCACAATTGTACTTTATTTATACATTAGCAACGCACAAAGAACTGTAGCTTATGTCCGATGAAGTGAAGTTTGCAGATGTAGCAGGAAAGAAAGTCCAGTGGGACCCCGCACAGATGCGCAAGATCCAGGAGCATCCCTGTTTTTCTGAAAAGGCATGCCATACGTTCGGGCGCTGTCACGTCCCTGTTGCACCGAAATGCAATATCCAGTGCAACTATTGTATACGGGATTTCGACTGCGTGAACGAGAGCCGTCCCGGTGTGACTGCCCACGTGCTTAACCCTGAAGAATCCATGGATATGGTCAAAAAAGTGGTGGAGAAGTACAACTACATCAAGGTGGTTGGCATTGCAGGACCGGGCGAGCCGCTTGCAAATGAGGAGACATTCGAGACCCTCCGCCGGTTGCATGAAGAGTACCCGAACGTGATCAAATGCATCAGCACAAACGGGCTTCTTCTTCCCGACAAGATCGACCTGCTGCAGAAATATGACGTAGGAAACATTACCGTTACCCTGAACGCGATTGACCCGGAGATCGGGGCAAAGATCTACCAGTTCGTTGATTACAAGGGGAAGCGCTACACGGGTATTGAAGGTGCAAAACTGCTCCTCTCCCAGCAGATGAAGGGTATCGAGATGGCGATCGAACGGCACATGATCGTCAAGATAAACACGGTTTATATCCCGGGCATAAACGAGGATCATATCGAAAAAATCGCAAAAACGGTGGGCGAGATGGGAGTCTATACATTCAATCTCATACCGCTGATCGCCCAGTACAAGTTCGCAAATATCACCCCGCCGACTCAGGAGATGAAGCGAAAGATGCAGGACAATTGTTCAAAATATGTAAAACAGATGCGCCACTGCCAGCGTTGCCGTGCGGATGCCATCGGCAAACTCGGGCATGACGTGCAATCGTGCATTTATGAAAACAAATAACCTTTAGAATGAAAACGGACATGATTCCCATCAGGACACAAGCATACAAAATGAAAATGCCGGGGGGATTTTCATAGGAAGTCGGCAAGCCGACTTTCATTCTGGCTTGGCTGATCCGGCATGGTTCATCGGGGTTTTTTCGAATTATTCTTTTGACGTATTCCGGGGACGCCCACACGGGAAGAGGCGGCGCTGTGGGGAGCAAAGAGCCCGGTAATATTGCATGTCGTGTCAGACCGCTGCTCACCCCGCACACTTTATACACGTTTGGAGTGTTCGTACCTGCTCTGGCACCGGCACCCGGATCGATACACCCGGACTTCTTTTTTTTGGAATTGCAGGCAGCAAAAAAAAGATGTGCTATTCAGAGTTTGACACTGACAAATGGATAATCTGTCTTTTGGGTTCCCGCGCTGCCCGCGATCCGGTTCAATTCGTCAAGCACCGGTTGGATAGCAGGCGGGATTGCTGTATCTTCCATGGTCACCGTCTTGCCGCGATAACTTATGGAATACTTAACCAGGTCAGCGCCTCCCCGTGGCGCCGGATAATTGGTCTGGAGCATTGAAAACTGCGCATCATTAAGGAGCGCAGCGATACGATCAATAGCCGTCTCGTTCAGTTTAATATCGGTACTGGCAGACCTGCCCGAGATCACACCCGCGCCATTATCGAAAATTACCAGGTGAGCCTCCATACCGACAATGCCTCCGGTCCGTTGATACTCAACAAAGACTGAGGGGGCTGGTTCCGGTACTGTTTGCGTCTTCTGTCCGATACATCCGGAGAGGAGAACTGCCACCACTACGATACACGCGCACCCAAATATCCACGTCTTAATACTCACATCCCTCCTTGTGACAGGAAGTCAGTATACCATCATGTACGTTAAATCTGCACAACTTCGGCTTTGGCAGACTTTGAGGATACCTTGCGATCAGGAAGAACCTCTTCGAGCGCTTTTAATAAACTGTCCACCTTCTCGTTTGTGAATATGTGCCGGAATGCCGCAAGCTCATTGCTATTCATGATCATGATGCCCTTCTTTTTCATGGGGAGCCCGGTTTCTCCTATAGGGTTGAAATCGATGGCAAGGGATGCGGGACGGTTTTTTGTTGCAGGAAGCCTTATGATCGAGACTCCTTTAACCGTCGTCGGTTTTCGCTCCCAGTCCTGACCTTCTTCAATAAATGCCCTGAGGGTATCTGTTAGTTCCATAAGAAAGATTATTGATTTATATATTAAAATGCTATTCGTTCTGGATCCGGTAGGACTTCCGCAGTTCAACCATTTGGACAAACGGATTTAGTTTGCTTGGCAGAAGGAATTGCATTCAGAAATTTTATAATCTTCATATTTGGAATCATTCTGCGTAAGTCTATCCAGGTTCTTCCCGTACGTGTGACAGGTCTTTGCCATGGGGGGAGTTTTTATAAATAAACAGTGCTGGCGGATATACCTTAATGGGTTGAGCAGCAGATAATTCCGGAGAGACCGATTGCATGCCGACACTTACCCTTCATCCGGATCATCCCTTTTCTCTTGACCATACACTTGGGTGCGGACAGGTGTTCCGCTGGGACCGCACCGATGCCGGGTGGTGGTATGGTGTCGTGGGTGAGCAGGTAATAAAGTGCCGGCAGGACGGTGACGTGCTGAACTGGGAAGGGACAGACAAGGCATTTATCAAGCACTATTTTGCGCTTGACCTTGATCTTGAAATGATCTTATACTCCATCGACCGCGATCCGTTTATCCACGCGGCAATCTCCAAGTGCCGGGGACTGCGCCTCGTACGGCAGCCACACTGGGAGTGCCTGTGCTCGTATATCTGCGCCACCAACTCCAATATCCCGATGATCCGGCGCCGGATCGCAACGATCGCGCAGCAGTTCGGTAAAGAGATCACATTTGAAGACAAGACGTACTACACGTTCCCGGACCCTGCCACCATCTCTTCTGCCCGGGGCGGGTGCCAGTCTCTAGGGGAGTGTAAACTCGGGTACCGTTCTCCCTATGTCTTTGACACCGCATGCGAGATCGTGGACATGAAACAGTGGGAGAAGACGATCATCGCGTTCAATTATGAAGACGCCCGCCGCGAACTGATGAAACTTTCCGGCATCGGACCAAAAGCAGCGGACTGCGTCCTTCTCTTTGCCTTCCAGAAGTTTGAGGCGTTCCCGGTCGATGTCTGGATACGGCGGATAATACGGGACAACTATATAAAAACCTTGAGCAACAACTCATCCCTCACCGGCTGGGAATATGATACAATCCGCCGGTTCGCCCGCCGGCATTTCGGGGATTACTGCGGGTACGCGCAGGAATATCTCTACGCGGCACGCGAAGGGTAAGTAAGCAGTCTTAAATGAGTTTGATTATTGAAACGACAGTTATCGCGTTCATCCTCTGCCGGGATGGACGGATTCCTGTTGTTCTCCCGATCATCTCGGAGTCAGTGCAATTCGCTCACGGTTACTATAGGACTTACGCAGATCAACCATTTCGATAACTGATTTCGGTATACTCTTCATAGATATTGTTATTTGACGTTGCCAAATCTTGATACGCCGATGCATTTTGCGTAACTCCTATATATTTCATCATCAGCCTGCAGGGCATCGCAACCATCATCGTCCATGGTGCTTAAGCCCCCTTCAGTATCGTTGCGTTGACGCTCTCAACGGGATTTCCCGCCCTCTTCATCAGCTTAGCCATCATCTTCGGCACGAGGCTGCCCTGCTCGTATTCGGGAGGGACAAACGGTGGTACTGAAAAAGTTGTCTCGGGCGCCGGGATCACCAGTGCCACGGTAATTCAAACACGTCGCACCACTCGTGTCCTCTGGATCTGGTGCCTGGTTTGACCGGGAGGAATCCCCCCATACGTTTATCGCACATAACAGCGCAGAGAGGCTATTTTTTCCTTTCGTCGGATTGAAAGGTGGAGAGTACCTGTTCGATGCGGAGAAGCCGGTCATTTATCTCTGTAAGTTTTTTTTCGCTCTCCGGTGTGCCTGGGGAGTCTTCTCCGGTTTCCTCTTCATATCCCGCAAGTCCCGTGTATCCGACCAGCTTGGAGATGATGATCCCCATAAAGAACACCCCGATCAGGACTTCCAAGAGTGCCATTGCCCGTACAAGCGACCCTACCGGTATATAATCGCCATACGACAGGGTAAAAAGCGTGGAATAACTGTAATAGATGTAATCCGTTGTCGAGAGCACCTGTGCCGGGTTGGGATTATACATAATCGATCCACGGATGATCGTCCCCACGATCTCAAAGGCGATGGCATACAGCACCCCTAATAGGAGATACACGGAGATCGCCGCCCAGATGATATGTGCACGAATGGGATGGTGTGCCAGAACCACCTCAAAAAAGCAGAAGATGGTCAGCACTCCGACGAGAACGAGCGTGAGAGCCAGCCCGAAAATTCTGAGTTCGGTTCTTCCGGATATGAGTGTAAGTCGTTCAAAGACTGCCGCTGCAGCGAGGAGCAAGACGAGAATCCGCACATCTCCTGCATCCCTCACCCAATACGTAAGACCGATAACGATTGCAGCGGAGATGATGTACAGTACTATAATGACCATCACGTCTAGCCCGAGGAATGGCAGAATGATGAGGGTAATAGCAATATACAGACATAACAGGATGTATTTCAATCCGGATTCTACGTGCCGGTACTTGATCAGCCATCCCTCTAATCCGGATTGCAACGTTCTCGCGTGATCCCCGCTTTTGTCAGTTGAAACCATCATCTCTCCTTTTATTCTGCTATATCAGAATGCCCCGCCACATCTGGTCATACCCGTTGGATTCCTGTCTCTTCCGGGAGTTTCCAGCCAGATTTTTTCTTCCGTTTAAATCCCACTTATTGACAGTGCAGTATAATAGCTGAAATAACTACTGATAGCACATGGGATGACTGGACCTTATAACAGAGAGTATACCCGATTGGGAAAAAATCTGCTGTAGGGTGCGAAAATTTTTGCCGTCATGGTGATGGTAAAAAAAGAGTGTTGAATTTACGTCCCGATATCCCAACTGCACTGGTATTTTTTCTGCTCTTCAGTCACTGTGTCGATTGATAAGCCCAGTGACGAAAGTTTCAGGTGAGCCACCTGTTCATCGATCGCCTGCGGGACTTCATAGACCCCGCCCTTTAAGGTCTCGCCGTACTCCGCGATGTACCGGGCACAGAGTGCCTGCAGCGCGAAACTTAAGTCCATAACCTCGATTGGGTGACCCATGCCCTTGGGGGTGGCAAGGTTCACGAGCCTGCCTTCGGCAAGCACATGCACCGGTTTGCCTTTCAGGATATACGTATCGATACCGTCCCGCTGGATCAGCCTCTCCGCATGTTTCGCGAGCCAGTTGATGTCGATCTCGACATTGAAGTGCCCGGCGTTTGCGAGGATCGCGCCCTCTTTTATCCGGGGGAAGTGCTGTTTTCCGATGACGCTTGTATTGCCGGTCGTCGTGATGAAGATGTCCCCGATTGCTGCCGCTTCGTCCATCGTCATGACATGGTACCCATCCATGTGCGCTTCAAGTGCACGCCGGGGGTCAATCTCTGTAATCACCACTTTTGCACCCAGACCATGCGCCTTGTGTGCAAGTCCCCGCCCGCAGAACCCGTATCCCGCAACAACGATGTATTTACCGGCGATGAGGGTGTTAGTCGTGATCATGATCGAAGAGAGTGCACTCTCCCCGGTCCCATGAACATTGTCGAAGAACCGCTTCATCGGCGTGTCGTTTACGGCAATGACAGGAAACTCAAGTTTTTTCTCTGCTGCCATGGCACGGAGCCGGTGAATGCCGGTGGTGGTCTCCTCACAACCGCCGATGATCGTATGGAGGAGGTCACGGCGTTTGGTGTGGAGGTAGTGGATCAGGTCCATCCCGTCATCGATTGTGATCACCGGGGCGGCATCGAGCACCTGGTCGATCGCCGCGTAGTACTCTTCCACCGAGCAGGCTCGCTTCGCGTAGCAGTGCACATTCTTCACACCGTTGAGTGCTTCTGCCACATCATCCTGTGTCGAGAGCGGGTTGCAGCCGGTGATATACACCCTCGCCCCGCCAGCGGCAAACGCAGTCACGAGATTTGCCGTCTTTGCCTCAACGTGAAGCGCCATCCCGATGTTCATTCCCTTGAACGGTTTATCTTTCTCGAACTGCTTTTTTATGGCAGCGAGCACAGGCATAAATTGCGCCGCCCATTCGATCTTCAGTTTCCCGGAACTCATAAAAAACTCCTGTGCGGGTGCTCCAAAGAACAACACCCGCCAACCAGCATACCCTATGATTTGGGATAGCCAATTACATAAAAACTCCCTGTCTTTTGTGTGTCATTCCACTGAAATTGGTTGTGCCATTTTCATGTCCGTACTCCTGCACCGTTACCGGATTATCAGCATTTGGCACAAAAAAGAGAAACCTACATACCTCTGCCAGACACAGATTGAATTAAAATGGTGCTCACGCGACGGATTATACCCTGCCTTGACTTAAAGGACGGAAGAGTGGTGAAAGGGACACATTTCCTCTCGCTCCGCGATGCCGGGGACCCGGTGGAACTCGCCCAGCGCTACAACGAGCAGGGCGCAGATGAAGTGGTCTTCCTTGACATCACCGCTTCAAAGGAAAAACGTGGCACTATCATCGAACTGATCAAACGAGCTGCTGATCAGCTCTTCCTCCCGCTGACAGTTGGCGGAGGCATACGCTCACTCGACGACATCCAGCAGATCCTGCGCGCCGGCGCTGACAAGGTAAGCATCAACACGAGTGCCGTACACGACCCGGCACTGATCACGAAAGGTGCAGAGTCATTCGGAACGCAATGCATCGTCGTCGCGATGGATGTCCGCAGGAACTCCTCCCCAAACCTCGCTGCGGTTCCGGTCTTACTCGAGAATGGCGAAACCTGCTGGTACGAGATCGTGATCTACGGCGGGAGCAAACCGACCGGCATCGACGCCATACGCTGGGCAAAGGAAGCCGAAGACCGCGGTGCCGGTGAAATCCTGCTCACGAGCATGGAGACGGACGGGACAAAGAACGGGTTTGACCTCGCCATCACTGCGGCAATCTCTGAAGCGGCGAACATCCCGGTGATCGCGAGCGGCGGCGTGGGGACGCTTGCCCATTTCTATGACGGATTTACGAAAGGAAAAGCCGACGCATGCCTCGCCGCGAGCGTCTTTCACTACGGCGAGTTCACGGTCCGGGACGTAAAAGAATATCTCAAAGGACGGGGTATCCCGGTACGGCTCTGAGATCGAACTCAAACGCGGCGACAGAGTGCTCGAGTTCAAACTCGTTCAACACGGCGGGATGGATCTCACCAAAGACTCCTATCTTTTTTCCGGCAACGATGATATCGGCTCGGCGCCCCTCAATGAATGCAGGATCGGCTGATTCCTTCGCGGTATAATCGATGGAGAGCTCGTGGAGCACCGCATCGGCTGATGCGTAGGCTTCCGAAAAGTCCGCGTCAGGATGCGTGCTGACCCCCGCTGCCTGCTGGTAGGTGAGGCAGGAATCCACCACGTCGCCCACCGTGAAGAGGCGCTGGGGCAGCTCTCGGTGCCTGTTCAGGGTCAGAAATTCGAGGAGCAGGGGAAGGAGCTCAGTCCTGACCACCGTGTTCTCGATGCTGATCGGGTGCATGACATGGAGGACGCCTTTCTTCTCCTCCCGCCCCATCTTCTTGTAGAGCACGTCCTCGTTTGTCAGCGTGAACGGCATCACCTCGAGGTAGCCGAGACCGCAGAAGGCTTCGCGGGCAAGGGCAGCATTGACCTGCACCGGATGGGGTTTTCCCACAGTGAATGTTTTCGGAGGCAGATCCTGGATCCTGTCATACCCGTACGCGATCGCTACATCCTCGAAGAGGTCCCAGTCATGCATGATGTCGGCCCGGTAACAGGGCACTTGCACCTTCACCTTGTCGGCACCCGCCGGTTCGGCACCGAACCGCATCTTCTGGAGGAGCGATGCCATCGTTGTTGAGGTCAGGTCTATACCGAGGAGCCGGGAGCACTCCTGCACGCTTACAGTCCGCTCTGCGGCGGCAAGTGTCGGGGTCTGCACCCCGCCGATCCCGACGCTCTCGATCTTCGCACCAGCTTCAGCCATCGCAGTGCAAATAATATTGACGGCAACGCCAACCGCCCGCTTGTCGGTACCTGTCGTATCGAGAAGGATATTCTTCGTGTCTATGGTCACCCGCGTCCGTTCGCCATTGATGATTGGGGGGAACGAGAGGACATGGTCGTCCTTGTCCACGATCAGCGGGAAGAGCGGGAAGTCTTTCACTATCTTCGCGTAGTCCCTGCCCTTCGGGTGCTTCTCGAGGATCTCGTCCATCGTCATCTCATCGGCATAATCGAGAGGGATAAACTTCCTGCTCCGGGGCGAGGCGATGTAGCGGAACGGGGGTTTGACTGTATCAAGGTCGTGGATGCCGATCGCGACCTTGCTCCTGCCCCTGCCAACCGCCCAGTGGAGTGACTCCTGCAGGGACATGATGCTCTGGATCGACTCATCGTCGAATGTGACCCCGCGGATGACCGCTGCCCCGAGAACAGGGCGGATGTTTGCAAGTTTCGGATCAACCGTGAACGAGATTCCTGATAGTTTCACCGGGTACACGGGTAGCCCGGTCTCGATCCCAAGGTAGCCCCGCATGGCACGGGCAACCCCTTCCGGTGAGAAGAGGTCAGGGCGGGCAGGGAAAAACTCCACATCCGCGTGGTCTTCTTCGATCCGCTCCACGTCAGAGCCGATGAGGGCGACCTTGTCGAGGATCGTCTTTTTATCGGTTCGGGTGAGCCGTTCAAGATACTTGTAGGGGAGGGTGATGATAGCCATTTATAACCCTCCCTTCGAATACCGCAGGGCGGGCGTTTCACGGAGGAACGCGACATCGCTCCGGTGCAGGTAGCGAAGATCTTTCAAGCCGAGACGGAGCATTGCAATCCGGCTCACGCCGAGTCCCCACGCAAGCACCGGGTAATTGATCCCAAGCGGGGCGGTGACCTCCTCGCGGAAGATGCCGGCGCCGCCCATCTCGATCCAGCCGATACCTTCGATATACACTTCAGCATCGAGACTCGGCTCGGTGTACGGGTAGTAGGAGGGTTTGAACCGTACCCCCTCGAATCCCATGCGGTTGTAGAACTCGCGGAGGATTCCGAGCAGGTTGCCGAACGTGACACCCTCGTCCA
>Ga0247840_10003533_pt1 | contig 26227 bp, 24 predicted proteins | sample LaCruzMarch2015__FD_192404 | JGI IMG/M metagenome (GOLD analysis project Ga0247840, IMG submission 192404) | Freshwater microbial communities from meromictic Lake La Cruz, Castile-La Mancha, Spain - LaCruzMarch2015_17m | ecosystem: Environmental > Aquatic > Freshwater > Lake | place: Spain...
CCCAATGGGTGAGTTTTCTTGTTTATATTCTATTAATGCGTTTACTACGCGGTCGAATAATTCCTGCGTGCCACGATAGCCCAGATGCAACATTCGGTTTGCTCCAAAGCGGTCGTGAATGGGGAACCCAACTCGTACCAACGGTATTTTTCGTTCGCGGGCAATGTAGTAGCCTTTGCTATTTCCGAGCAGAAAATCGGGTTGAAACTCTTCGGCTTTTTCTTTTAGCGTTTCAAAATCAGCCCCTTTAATGTAAAAAGGTTCTACACCAATTTCCTTACACCAATCGGCCATAGCGGTTACAAAATCATCTTCGCCATAAAGCAATGCTTTTTTGCCAAAAACATATTTGTGCGCATCAATATAAGCATCAACCAATCTTCCACGTTCTTTACGGTGATGTTCGGGCAATTCTTTTCCCGAAATGGTTTTCAGAGCTTCGATAAATTTGTCCGAAGCTTCGATGCCAATGGGTAAGGGCATTTGGTAGTTTTTGATATGAAAACTGGATTCCAACCATTCACCTGCTGTTTGTACCGACGATTTATCTTTCAAGCGCGAAAAACTCTTGTTGAAACTTGCACCAAACTCAATTGTTGCCTTCGAGTTTCCTATGCGTTGTATGTCGTGTATGGTAGTTCCACCTGTGGGTATCAACTGATATTCAGCAGTATATTCGTTATCCAAAGTTTCGCTATAATCGGGAAAAAGCGTGAATTTTATTCCAAAATCTTCGAGCAATTCTTTCATATACCGAATGTCGGCAGGCGAAACCATGCCCGGCAGAATGGTGATTTTATTACTAACATTTTCGAATACAGCCAACGATTTTATAGCTGCCAGCACTGTATTGTGAAATCCTTCGGCATGACTGCCACAATAACTGGGCGTTGAAGCATGAATAAAAGTGGGCAGTTTTGCTCCTGTTTTTGCGTTCTCTTCTTTGTAGTTGTGTATATGACCGGGAATATCTTCGCCAATAGTTTCGGACAAACAAGTAGATGCAATACCAATTACTTTTGGTTTATATTGCTTGATAATATTATTTATACCGGCAATAAAATTTCGACTGCCGCCGTAAATAGTCGATTCCTCACTAAAGTTACTCGAAGCAATATCAACCGGTTCTTTGTAATGACTTATCATGTAGCGGCGAATATAGGTGGCACAACCCTGACTGCCATGAATCAACGGCACGCAACCATCAATTCCCTTGAAAACCAACGAAGCACCAAGTGGCGCACACAATTTGCAGGAGTTGCGGGTGGAGACATACCCCCCCGAACTACTGCCCCCAACCCCTAAAGGGGAGTTGAGGTTAGTTGTGTCTGGTATATTCCCTTCTATCATATCATTCTTTGTTAAAATTATCAATACTAATATCTCTTACACCCCTTTAGGGGCTGGGGGTAGGGTTAGGGGTCATTTCGTAAACCTCCACACCGGGCTCATTGCCGTAACATATATTTCTTTGGCAAAATTTATCATGCCTTCGTAACCTGCTAAAGGTTCTTTTCGTTCGTGATTGTGGTCGCAGAAACCGAGTCCGATTTTATGTGCAATAGGTCGTTCCTTTACACCGCCAATAAAAATATCTGCTTGCTTTTCTTTCACGAAATGCGAAAGTTCTACCGGATTGGAATCATCCACAATGATAGTTCCTTCGTCGCAAAGCTTTTTTATCAACTCATAATCTTCGGGCGTTCCGGTTTGCGAACCTACAATAACTGTCTGAACACCAATCAATCGCAATGCTTTAACTAATGAAATTGCTTTAAAAGCGCCACCCACGTAGATAGCAGCTTTTTTGCCTGTCAATCGTTCCTTATACCAAGCCAATGCTGGCATCATGCGCGAAATTTCCTCTTTTACCATCTCACGCGCTTTATTCATCATGTCGTCATCTTTAAAAAATCGCGCTACATCGTACAGCGCATCGCTCATATCTTCAATTCCAAAATACGACACCCGCATCGAAGGTATGTTGTATTCATCTTTCATCAATTTTGCCAAATAATTCATGGAACCCGAGCATTGTACCACATTGAGTGCTGCATTGTGTGCATTGCTGATAGCTTCCACCCGTCCGTCGCCGGTAATAGTTGCATTTACGTGAACGCCCATTTTTTTGTAATATTCCAACAAAATCCAAAGCTCACCAGCCAAATTAAAATCGCCCAGAATATTGATGCTTTTAGCCGGAATGGGATTGTTTACGCGACCCACTAATTTGAAAATGGATTCGCAAGCCACTTTGTAGCCATCTTTTTTCGAGCCCTGAAATCCGGGAGCTTCTACGGCAATAACCGGAATCCCTGTTTCTTCTTCTAACATTCGACAAGCACGTTCCACATCGTCGCCAATAACACCCACTATACAAGTGGAATAAATAAATGCTGCTTTGGGTTTGTGTGCATTAATAAGTTCGAGTGCAGCCTGATACAGTTTTTTTTCACCTCCAAAAATCACATCACGCTCTTGCAAATCGGTACTAAAACTAAGTCGGTGAAGTTCGGGCCCCGATGACAGCGAACCACGAATATCCCAGGTATATGCTGCGCAACCAATTGGCCCGTGAATAAGGTGTAGCGCATCCGAAATGGGATAAAGTACCACCCGCGACCCGCAAAACACACAGGCACGTTGGCTCACACTTCCCGCCAAGCTGGCTTTGTTGCAATCTATCGTCCGTTCGTTAGCTCCGGCAATCGATACCTGCTTTTGTCTTTCGTGTAATAGTATACCCCCAGCCCCTCCCGTCTTTGTCGGGATAAATTGCGGGGAGTTGAAGTTAGCTTTGTCTGGTGTATTCCCTTCTATCATATCATTCTTTGTTAAAATAATCAATACTAATATTTCCTTTTCCCCCTTTAGGGGTTAGGGGTTTCTGGGGGTGTCTTACATAATTCATTTACCGTGCCATTATATGTTTTATAACATAAAATCAAAGATATGACTCATCAACCATCAATCAATCAGTTCATTAAGAATGTGCGTAAATTTCATTTGTTCAGAAATTAACTAAAGTACATTCAATTATCAATTTGAAATGCTTACATTTACGTAGGAAATATTCAGATAAGTGCACTGAAAGTAGGAATTTGTAAATATTTCCTTTAAATGCTTTTTTCGGATTGTTTCGAACAAAATACCCCTTCAAAGGGTTATTCAGAGGCATAAAGTCAACGACAGAAAATAAATGGAAAAAAATCAAGAAAGTGCATCAAGATGGCTGATGAGGTCGATTACAGAAGTAAAAAGTCAATATTTTTTTGCTTCTGCAATGACAGTTTTAAGTGCTTTGTGTTTTGTTGCTTTTAGTTGGTATTTGTCCGATTTTGCAGCACTGTGGCTTACCGAAGGTACAATTCTCACAACAAAACTATTTATTGCAATAGCGTTTCTAACCGGAAGGTATGTTTTTGCCTATTTTGTATCGTTATTGAATTACAATTCGGGGAAAATAATCGTTTCGAATATGAAAAAGAAACTTTATCCCCGCTTGCTGAATAATAATCAGTCCAACTCAGTCGAAAGTACATTATTGGTTACGCGTACGTGTGACGATTTAAAACCATTTTTCTCGTTTTTTGTACCCTATGCTGTGGCTTCCGTCATAGTAGGTACATTGTTGTTGATAGTAATTTTCTGGTTCGAGAAATGGGTGGGCATTACACTTTTAGTTATTTTTTTGGTTATTCCTATGCAAATGATTGTGATAGGAATTGGGGCTGAAGCTATTCATAATAAGCATATTAAGCTCTTTATGAATTATTCAGCCGTTTTTTATAACAGACTTCACACCATTGCCGAAATAGTAAATTTAAATAACTTTGAACCACAATATAGGTTTTTATCCGAAAAAAGTACAGCACTTAACACAGCCACAACCAATGTAATGCGCATAGCCATTTTGTCATCGGCAGTGCTGGAGTTGTTTATTACAATTGCCATTGCTGCTGTTTCAATTTTTTTGGGAATGAGCTTGCTTGGTATTATGCCTGGCCCTTTTTACGGAAAAGGCTACGACTTTCAAATTGCACTTTTCTTACTTATGCTAACTCCTTATTTTTTCTTCTACTTACGGAAATTTGTAAGCTCTTACCACGATAGAAATAAAGCTGTAGCTGCGGCCAATTTATTAATGCCAATTTTGAAATATACAGAACAAACTTTGCCTATTGACAAAGATGTACAAGTAAACTCATTTGAGATAAAGCAATTGAGTTTTAGTTATCCAGATTCAATGGTTAAAGTACTGAATAACATTGAATTAAATTTGCCTACCAAAGGGATAGTTTTAATTAAAGGAATTTCGGGTTCAGGGAAATCAACCTTATTAAAAATCTGTTCCGGCAATTTGAATGCAGAAACCGAAATGATTTCGATTAACGGAAAAGAGAGGAGCTGGACGCAAGAGTGGCTCCGACTTAATTCGTCGTATATGAATCAGTTTCCGTTTATTTTTGATGAAACTTTGCATTACAATGTTTTTTTAGGTAAAGAACAAGATAAAGATTATCCGGAATTTTTGGACAAGATATTAGATAAAAAACCCGATGGTTGGCAAACGCAGCTTAGTCACAACGGAAAACAACTTTCGGGTGGCGAAAAGCAATTGGTAACATTAGCCCGCATGTTGCTTTATCCTAAACCTATTGCAATTTTGGATGAGCCTACAGCTAATTTAGATGCTGAGATTGTTGAAATTATACTTGCAGAAGTAAAGAAACTGGCAGCAAATAAGCTTGTTATTGTGGCTTCGCACGAAGATAAATTTGATGCTATTGCTTCGATTATTGTGCATCTAAACTGGGGCGAACAAATGTATTATCAAACAAGTACAACAAAGGCATGAACAACTTTTTAAAAAAACATATTTTTTATCCACTGTCGGGCAAATGGTTGCTTGGAGGTTCATTACTACTTTTTTGGACCGTTGCATTTGTGAGCTTGCCTGCAATTTCAGGTTGGTTTTTGGCGGCTTCGAGTGTCGCTTTTGCCACGGCAAATACACTCTTTGCTTACCTTATTCCATCGTCTATCATTCGATTTATGACCTTATTACGTACCGCAACACGCTATTCGGAACGATTAGAAAACCATAAAACAACACTCGAGGCACAACGACGCTTGCAACTTGCCATTTTCCGATCGGTGGCCAAACTACCGTATTTCAGGAAGCAAGCCAACAACAATTCAACCATACTCGAAAATAGCACGCACGGCATCGATCTTATTCTGAATCACATTCTTCTGTGGTTGCTGCCATTTACAGCCTTACTCATTTCACTACTCATTTACGCTATTTTTCTTGCTTTTTTTTCGCAGCCAATAGCAGTAGAATTTTTAGTGTCATCGGCCGTTTTATTATTTATTATTCCTCAATATTTTTTGAGAAGAAACCGCATCTTGTATCAAACTATTAAGGTGAAGCGCGAAGCAAATAATCAATCAACCATGCAAAGTTTCAGAGGGCGAATCGAAATTTCGAAATATAATTTGGAAGAAAAAGCTATTGAAGAGCATGAAATTAGAATGTTTGAACTTGAGGTGCTCGAAAAAAAGTTACAAACAAACTCTTTTGCATTACAATTAATTGTGGGACTTGGTTTTAGCTTTGTTGCTGTGTTTCTACTTTGGAGTTCAAGCTATAACAACATTAGCGCTTCGCTTGCCATCGGTGTGTTTTTTGGAATTATGGCTCAAGCCGAATTAGCAGAGATGCTTTTTTCAGGAAAATCTGAAAAAAGCTCAGTCGAAGAGCAAATAAACGACATTGATTCTATTCTAAATGAAGGCGACCAAGCTGAAACAATTTCAGAAATACAGGCTACCTTCGAAGGACTCAAACTAACAAAATTCAGCGCTAAAATACCTGAAACAAAGGTGCAAACTGAAGAGTTAAGTTTGGAAATTGTGAAAGGCGATTGGGTGGCTTTGTACGGCGAAACAGGCAAGGGAAAATCAACTTTACTCAATGGCTTGTTTTACCCTGAATACCGCAGAAGTGGTGTTTTAAATTGGAACAACGAAACTGAAATTACGCATTTACCAGTTCCTGAATGTATTTATGTTACGCAAAAGGCTTATTTGCTTACTGGAACTTTGCGTGAAAACTTTGATGGTATAGCCGACAAAGAAATTGTGAATGCGCTCGAAATAGTTGATTTGAAAAGTTGGTATCTATTGCTAACCAATGGGTTAGATACCTGGCTGGGTGAAAATGGCGAAACACTGAGTGGCGGCCAACGCAAAAAACTATTGTTGGCGCAGGCTTTGCTTAAAAAACCTCAGTTATTGGTGGTCGATGAGCCAACTGCGGGTATTAGTTCCGAAAATGCAATTGCCATTTTTAAAAACATCAAACTACATTTTCCAGAAATCACCATACTAATGGCCACCCACCTGAAGGATTTTGAGCCCGTTGTGGATAAAGTAGTGAAGATTTGATTTTAAAATAACCGCAAAGTGCTGTCAAAATTGAAGCAGTAATTAAAAACAACACTTTGCGGATGCTACTAAACAGCAATTTTATTTGTTGATAGAATGTTTTTTCTAAAAACTATTTACAGTTGGAATTCAAATTTCTCTTCCAAACACGTACGGTCGATATGATCGAGGAACGCATCCATAATTTGTTTTACCAAGTTGGCACCGCCTTCGTAGCCGGTTTTTGCAAAATAATTGTGTCCGGGGCGGTCGGCAACCGGGAATCCAAAACGTACAAATGGCGTGTTCTCGTCGCGCGAAATGTATTTGCCGTAGGTATTTCCTATCAATAAATCAACGCCTTCTTGTTTAATCCATTGGTGCATTTGGAACATATCAGCCAATTCGCCATTTTTGAATTTTGCTTCAGGTATATCTTTTAAAATTTCCTTCATGCGAGCATCAAAAACTTTACTTGCTGTACCTGTAACTACGTATACCGGTTTCATGTCCATGCTTACCAAAAACTCTGTGAGCGGAATAAGTGTATCGGGATCGCCCCAAACTGCTACTCGTTTGCCATAAAGGTATTTGGAACTGTCCGAGATTAAATCAATCAAACGTCCGCGTTCGTCGCTCAAGCTATCCGGAATTGGTAAATTGGCATGGCGGCTAAGCGACATTAGAAATCGGTCGGTAGCTTTAAATCCGATAGGAATATCAAGCATTTCGAATTTCACTTTACATTTGTTTTCCAATTTGATACAAGCATCTTCGGTGCACGAATGGCCCAAGCCAAGGGTAAATTTACTATCGCCCGTAAGCTTCATGTCCGAAATTTTCGTTCCACCAGTTGGATACATTTTGTAATGACCATCAAGTGGCGCATCCAACACATCAGTCATGTCGGGAAATAAGATTGTGCGCGCTTCCATAACTTTGGTTAAGCGTTTTATTTCGCGCATGTCCGAAGGTTCCATCCATCCTGCTATAATGTTTATCACATTACGTTTTTTAGGTGTTGCTTCGGAGAAGAACTTCACAAAAGCAGCTACTTGATTGGAGTAACCTGTAACGTGTGTGCCTACATAACTTGGTGTATTGCAGTAAATTACTTGTTTGCCATCAGGTATTAATCCATCTTCGTTGGCTTTGGAAACTATCTGAGTTAAATCGTCGCCAATGGTTTCGGATAAACAAGTGGTGTGCACTGCTATCACTTCGGGTTTGTAAACCGTAAACATGGTGTCGATAGCCGTAACCAAGTTGGCCGAACCACCAAATACGGAAGAACCTTCTGAGAACGAGCTTGTTCCGGCCATAATGGGTTCCCGGAAGTGTCTCGAAAGCGCACTGCGGTGATACGAACAACAACCTTGCGAGCCATGACTGTGAGGCAAGCATCCGTGGATACCCAATGCAGCATACATTGCGCCTACTGGTTGACAGGTTTTAGCGGGGTTGATTGTCAACGCCTTTCTGTCTATTTCTTTTGCTGTGGTATGTCTTAGTAACATAATTTATTGAATTAAAAAGAACCCCTAGCCCCTAAAGGGGGATAGAGAACCCCTAACCCCTAAAGGGGAACTGAGTTACTTCGATTCTTTAGTTTATACTATTTTGTTTTATAAATCCCTTATAAACTGCGTCTTGCCCCCCTTCAGGGGTTGGGGGTTCTTTTCTTGCTCCCCTTTAGGGGTTGGGGGTCAATTAAATACGTATTCCGCTTCTACAACTTCTTCGCGTTCCCAAGGAGCTTTCATTTGTTTGAAAATGGTGCTGCACGAAATCATTTCGATATCTTTGTAGAAATTAATGGCACCGGCAAAACCGGCATAAGGGCCACCATTATCGTAGTTGTGAAGCTGTTTCAATGGTATTCCCATTTTTTGCACCACATATTTTTCTTTAATACCGGCACAAAAAATATCGGGTTTGTAGAGCTCAATGAGTTTTTCCATTTCAAAATGGCTCAAATCGTCAATTACCAACGTTCCTTTTTTCATCTCGGTCATCATACCCTTGTATTCGTTGAACTCAATGTCGAAAGCTTCTTTTAGTTTTGCTAATTCCTCTTCCGATTTGCGTGGATTGAAGCGGGTTGCATCTGGGTATACCGTAATTTCTTCAATGTTACGACTATCAGCATCAATCTGAATACTTGGTATTACTCGGCGACCTTCGTAGTCGTCGCGGTGTCCAAATTCATAGCCGGCAGTCAGAATTTCCATTCCCAGTTCGTTAAACAATTCTTGGTAATGGTGAGCGCGAGAACCTCCTACAAATAGCATAGCTGTTTTGCCTGTCGTTTTTGGTTTTGCTTGTTCAATAGCTGTTTTTACAACTTCCATTTCTTCGGCAATAACCACCTCGATGCGATCAATCAGTTCTTGGTCGCCAAAATATTGACCCACTTTGCGGAGCGTTTTGGCAGTAGCTTCGGCACCAATAAAGTTGGCTTTTGCCCACGGAATACCAAAAGATGTTTCGAGCATTTCGGCTACATAATTGATAGAGCGGTGGCACATTACCAAACTGAAATCGGCAGTATGAGCAGTTTCAAATTGCTCTAAGGTCGAATTTCCCGACATGGTAGCGATAATATCTACGCCAATTTTTTCGAATAACTCTTCGATAACAAAAGCGTCGCCACCAATATTGTATTCGCCCAATACGTTTATAGCATATTTGTTTTTTCGCACATAATTATCGTTATTTCCAATCAGGTTTTTGTATAAACCATTGTTGGCAATGTGGTGCCCTGCCGATTGCGAAACGCCACGATAGCCTTCGCATGAGAATCCAAAAATGTTTACTGCCGGGTATTCTTCTTTCATTTGACGAGCTACGCGGTGCACATCGTCGCCAATAAGTCCAACAGGACAAGTAGAGAAAATGGCAATTCCTTTGGGGCTAAATAGTTCTACCGCTTCGCGAATAGCCACTTTGAGTTTTTCTTCACCGCCAAATACAATGTTTGAATCTTGCATATCGGTTGAAAAACAATAAGGAATGAAGTTTTCCATTTCAGGCTTGTCGGCACGTGTTTGATTTCTACGTGTCAACCACGAATATACTCCGCAGCCAATTGGTCCGTGCGTAATGTTTACAATGTCGCGTGTAGGTCCAAGTACCACACCTTTACAACCTGCATACGTACATCCACGTTGGGTAATAATACCCGGAATAGTGCGCACGTTGGCTTGTATTTTGGGGATGGAGTCAGGATCGTTTACCACAATCGACTTCGCTCTTTTTTTTGCAACTTTAGCAGGGTAAGCTCCGATTACTTCTTCGGTAAACTTGCCCATGTTAAGTTCATCTATTAATGTCTTTCCCATAACTTTTTTAATTGATAATTGATAATTGATAATTGACAATTAATCTAATGTAATATCGCCGCTTTCGCCTGTACGAACTCGTATAGAATCGCTTGCAGGAATTACGAATATTTTACCATCGCCGCTTTTGCCGGTTTGGTTTAGTTTGATAATGGTATCGATAGCCAATTCTTTTTTCTCGTCGGTAACCACCAGCGTTATCATGCGTTTCGATTTTAAACGCGGCATCTCAATAATGAGCTCTTTCTGGTCTTCGTCGAGGCTGGCAGCTTTTTCGAATCCGCCTTTGCCTTTACCACGACCCAAAACAGGCATTGCGGTAAATGAAGGTAGTCCAGCGTCCGAAAGTGCCAACTTCGTATCAATCATCTTATCGATGCGTATCATTGCTAATATTAATTTCATACTTGTAATATTTACCCCTAGCCCCTAAAGGGGGACTAAGTTAGTTTTTTTTGAGTCTTTTTAATTCTAATCTATATAGAATGAACATGCCTAATTCCCCTTTAGGGGTTAGGGGTTCTTAATCCTTCTTTCCACTCGAAATAGTATAACTCTCTTCTACCGGAGTAACGAAGATTTTACCGTCGCCAAACTGTCCTTTTTCGCCTGAGCGAGCTGCCATCATAATGGTTTCCACAACAAAATCTTTGTCTTTTTCGGGAATTACCATCATTAATAAATCTTTGGGAAGCTCATCATAAGTAACATTTCCTACTTTGATACCACGCTGTTTTCCACGACCGAAAACGGCTAATTTTGTGATTGCCGGAAAGCCTGCATCGAATAATGATTTCATAACTACAGTCGATTTCTCCGGACGTACTATTGCTCTTAATAAATACATATTGTTTAAATATTTAAATACCTACCCCCAACCCCTAAAGGGGAGTAGGGAGGCGTAGTTTGTAAATTTGATGACCTCAAACCCCTAAAGGGGCTTTAAGACCAAGTTTGTTTATATTAATGACCCGAATTTTCTTTTCAGAGAATACGTCTTGCCCCCCTTTAGGGGCTGGGGGTTGGTTAGGGGTCTTAATTCATAATTCCAAATCCAACCAACAATTCTTCCAATTGTTCCATTTCCAATGGTTTTGGAATAACAAACATTTCATTGTCGTTGATTTTTTTTGCTAACGCGCGGTATTCGTTGGCTTGTTGGTGCTCTGGAGCATGGTCAATTACCGTTTTGCGGTTAATTTCGGCATGTTGAACCATGTTTTCGCGCGGTACAAAGTGAATCATTTGTGTTCCCAATTGACGGGCAAATTCTTCAATCATATTGGCTTCGTTGTCCACTTTGCGTGAGTTACAAATCAATCCACCTAAACGAACTGTACCAACTTTGCCAAACTTCGAAATCGATTTACAAATATTATTTGCAGCATACATTGCCATCATTTCACCCGAAACTACAATGTAAACCTCTTCGGCTTTACCATCGCGAATTGGCATGGCAAATCCACCACAAACAACGTCGCCCAATACATCATAAAACACATAGTCCAATTGTTTGTCGGCATCGTAAGCGCCCAACTGTTCCAATAAATTGATAGAGGTAATAATACCACGACCAGCGCATCCAACACCTGGCTCAGGACCACCCGATTCCACACAGCTTGTACCGCTAAATCCGGGTTTCAATACATCATTCAAGTCGATGTCTTCGCCTTCATCGCGCAACGTGTCCAACACTGTTTTTTGAGCCAACCCGTGCAATAGCAAACGAGTTGAGTCGGCTTTGGGGTCGCAACCCACTACCATTACTTTTTTTCCCATTTCAGCCAATCCGGCTACTGTGTTTTGAGTGGTTGTGCTTTTGCCAATGCCACCTTTTCCGTAAATTGCAATCTTTCTCATCTTTTTATACTTTAAAATGAATACTCTGTTTATGAATTAAATTCTAAAATCCTGACATCCTTTATTCATCAACCGTGCCATTAACAATTATTTACTATTTTTTTATTTACAATTTGCCATTTAAAATGCAGATTATGAGCGAACTATAAATTTATAATTTTTTTTCAACAACAACAAATTTCTATATTTAACACTTTCTACCAATGCAAAAAAACCTACAAAAAAGTAGGAAAACATGCTATAAAACATGTATTTCTACCATTTTGTAGGCGCAATATCATAAGTTTTTTTGTGTTCTGTTGTTTAAAAAGAAATAATGCAATACTGCCAAAAAAAATCAAATTAGTAAAATCAGTTGTAGCAGAAACATTGCTTCAAATATTTATAAAAATCAATTTCTTGTAAACATTTTTTCAGTTTAAAGTGTTTTAATTTTTTATTTACGCAATAAATAAAAAAAGTATCCTGAAACGAATATGACAAAATTTAATCTTCCCGATAGCTATCGGTATACCTTCAGGTGCATGATTAAATTTTGTTTTGTGAGTTCCATCTGTCAATTTTAAAATCAATTAGAAACACATGAAACAAATTCTTATTTTTTTGTTAATATTTTCTTTCGGAAGCACTTATGCCCAAAAGCAGGTAATGATTAACGAAGATTTTTATCAAAAGATGATGGATTTCAACTTAGCATGGACAGATTTTGACATGCCCACCAAGCTAAACGATCGTGAGGCTCGCTTTTCAGCCTTTCAATGTAAGTATTTTTCAACAGCATCGCCAGCAAAACCATCTGATTGCTCCAAAGGGCGAATTAATATTGAAGTGAGCAAAGGCAGATATGTTCCTTATTTTGAATTCCCGGAGTTACCAACACTCGGCGTTCTAAAATTAGGCTTGCAAGCAGGAGATAAGGGGAAAATTTGTGGAATTGCCATTCAACGATTGGAAGTCGACACGTGGGTGCAAATTGATGAAATAGAAATTGATGCTTGGGCAAAATGCTTTTTTTGGGAACCTAAAAACATTAAAAGCGAAAACCCTGTAAAGTTTAGATTAGTAGCAAATAAGGCTGGAAGTATTTTTTTAACTGATGTATATGCCGAGGGTTTCTGAAGTGGTATTATTTCCTAAAATTCCAAGCATCTGACTGATAATTTAATTGCAGTTGGTATATTGTTGGTTGGTCAAAATAAGTAGCATCTACCTTTTTTGTATTAAAGTGCTTTTCGGCAATGGCAATAAGCTTATCCATAAAATTTTTTGCCGATAAAAATAAAATCTTATTCTCGCTCAAATAATCCACAATATTCTTTGTTTTACTTCGTACCGAAAGGGTTGCTTTTATCATTGTGTCGATTGTTGGCACAAACAAAGATTGCTGCAATAAATCTAAATTAGCATCAACAAGCAAAGTGCCATGATGCAACTCGCGGTTTTTGCGTATTTGCGATGCTGTTCCACTAATTTTAAAGCCATCGGGCAACCATAAATCTTTGCGATCGCCAATAGTAACTTCCACGCCCAATTCGTTGAGCCATGCTGCAATAGGTTGCAAAAAATTACTGGAAAGTGAATCTACTCCAACACTTTTATCGTTAATAAAGCTAAAATTTAAATTTCCGGTATCCTGAAAAACAGTGCCTCCACCTGATTTTCGGCGTACTATTTGAATATTATTTGCTCTGCAAAACTCCTGATTCACTTCGTTGCGCACCGACTGATTTGAGCCCACGATAACACTTTTATCATTTATGTAAAACAATAAAATATCGTCCTGAAATTCCGAAAACAAATACTCCTCGAGTGCCAGATTATAAATAGGCGAATTAGAGTGCGATTGAATTATCTTCATTTCTAATTTTTTTTATTAAATTTGTACCGTGAAACGAACACTTACAATCATATTGCTGCTTATTATACATGCCTATAGTGCTTTCTCGTTAAGCACCATGGCTAATTCGGCTCAAAACTTTCGTTCTCTTGCGCACTATCAACATTCAACTTATCCCGAAAAACCGCAATCCTGTTATTCTAATCCAAGTGCTTTTATTACATCAGGAGCCGAAAGTGTTGTTGTTAACTTTGGGTTTAACCTACTTAAACTTCCACAACGCACAAATGTTGGTTCCGAAAACGAATACAGAATTCGTAACTTCAAGCTTTTAATGCATCAAAAATTTGCTTGTACAAATACGTCAACAATATTATTCCTTGCATTTAATCAGTTCGATGGCTATTATCTCTACCATTTGCGAAAGCTGCTGATTTAATAATTCTTACCAATTTTATTACGATAATCTTCGTGCAAATTTTAGTTTAATAAACTTATTATCAAAATAATAGGCGGGCATGCTGTGTTCGCCAAAAAACAATATATACTCAGATGGAAAATTATATTTCAATAGAACAAGTTCTCGAAAACTTAGATAAAAGTGTCGTTTGTAAAACAAAATCATCCTTGCTTCCGGGAATAATCTTATTAGTAGCCGGAATAATCCTAATAATTCTGCCAAACGTCGTTTCATTATCATCAAATAGTGTAATTCCCTCATTCATATTTATTTCAGGAATGATAATTACTATTCTTGGTATTTTTAAAACCTTTTTTCGCAAGAATTTTTTTGTAGCAACATCAAATAATCAAAAGCTTAAAAGCTTTGACCTAAACTTTGAAGCTGCCGAAAGAGAAAATTTGATTCGTATGTGTACAAATTCAAAAATCACCAACATACACTCTTTAAAAAGAGCTACAAGCAATGGACTTAGGCTTCATTTTATGTGCACCGATGATCTGAGCATTTGCTTTTCGCAGGTGATTGGATATGTTCCCTTTGATGATGTTGCCTTTACAGAACCAATCAGAAACACATTAAACGAAGCCGAATACTTGAAAAAATTGCTTTCTTACGTGTGAAAATTTTAATTATAGCGACTGGCTCTTACTTGAGTTCAGTCGCTATTTTTATCAAATATGTTTATATACATCTTCGAAAGGTAGTCGAACTCGATCGCCCCAAATACCTTTATTCCCATTTCGTATACCACACGGAATAATCATATTTACCTCGGCGCCATAAGGCAAACGAAGTATTTTCTTTACCCGTCGACCATCAAAGCCTTCGAGCGGACATGTATCGTAACCCTCGGCAGCCATTGCTATCATAAAGGTTTGAGCAGCAATTGCACAACTTTTATGCGCCACAACGCGCACATCGCTCTCCGAAACAAATGTCGTCATAGGGCGAAAAAGACTTATAGCGATTGTGAGTAGTTTACGAAAAACACCCAACACCCCCAAAAACCGACTATACAAAAAAGGCATTACTCGTTCGTAATACAATTTCTGAATTTTTATGCGTTTTTGCTGCTTCTCGACCGGACTGTTTTGTAGAATATTGTTGCGGGTAAGTTCGATAACCTGCTTTGCTCGCTTTCGATGCAAATCTTGCCGTGTAACAAATACCACCATTTGTGGGGCAGTTGTTGCAGCACTTTGCGACAAACAAGCTTCGCTCAGCTGATGTAATACTTTAGGGTCGGTTATGTGGTAAAATTCCCACAACTGCATATTAGAACTATTTGGAGCCAGCGTTGCCAACTCCAAGCAGTGTTTTACCTTTTCTGATTCGGGCAAATTGTCCTGCGAAAAATTACGCACCGACCTCCGAAAATTCAATACCTCTTCCAAATTCATATCATTATTGCTTTTTACTTTTTTACAAAGATAACGCAACAATGTTGCTTTAGTTTAAATAGCAAAATTAAATATATAATTTAACAAAACCATGCGCATACAAAAAAACTTCCGCCAACCTTATGTCGACAGAAGTTTTAAATTCGTTTATTAAAAAGAATTAAGCTTTTGGGCGTGCTTCTTTTACTACCATTGTACGGCCATCAAATTCAGCGCCGTTCAATTCTTCAATTGCTTTGTTAGCAGCAGCATCGTCAGCCATTTCAATAAAAGCAAAACCTTTCGATTTTCCAGTTTCACGGTCTTTGATAATTTTGCAAGATTCTACTTTGCCATACTCTTCTAAAACGCCTTGAAGGTCATTTTCGCGAACTTTGTAACTTAAGTTACCTACGTAAATATTCATAAAAAATTAATAAAAATGATTAATAGTGTTTTTCAAGAACCACATAAACAAACGGGTATTAAAACAATATCAGTACCGAAATAGGGATAGATATAATAAACCACGAAAGAAATACAGTATCTTAATTTTTGCAAAGAAACACATTTATTTTGATTATGCAAAATTTTTTGAATAATAATTCAATTTATCATAAAAAAAAATTAATAAATGGTACAAATTATTTTGTTACCTACTTTTTGTTTCAATATTGTTTCATTTTCGTTTCAAAGTGCTTGTTTTTAATACTTATTTTTTGGGCGTGCCCCTACGGGTCGGGCTATCCGTTTATATATCCCGCCAAATACTCTTGTTCTGTTTGTCCGGGGGTGGCAATAAATTCTGCTTTCTCCAAACAATTTAAAGCATGCAAATCCATGATGGTGGAATAGCCCGAACGAGCAATGATTTTTTTAGCGCCCATTAAATACGAAGCTAATTCGGCGTCGGCGATATGTGTGGCGAAGCAGATATTTCCAATTTGTAATTTACTGTTTTTTGCGGTTGGTTTTCCGCATACGATGAGTGTTTTTTCGTTGCTTTTGGCAAAGCGCTGTACCAGCTGATTTTCGAACAATGTTCGTTGTGGTTCGATGCCCGAAACAATCGCTACAACATCAAATTTGGAGTCCGGTTTATAAGTTTCGGGCTTCAAAAATCGCGAGAGTGTACCAATAAATTCAGCGTTTTTGGGTAATGGATATTTGTGAGACAAATTGCCCGATAGTCCACCATTTGCCTCATAATCTGGTATCCAACATTTATTATATTGATTAATAATTTGTCTGTGGAGCCACCAAACCAAGGGTTCCAAAACTTTCAACCTCTTTGGCATTTTTATCATTAACTGATGAGTAATGTAAATGCAATTGGTTTGTTTCGTCAATAACCCAAAACGATTGTCGGAAATAATAAGGTCGAAATGCTCCGCTTTAAGTAAGTTACGAAGCCACTTATGTTCACGGTATATGCCCGTAATAATTTGCGGTAGATTACGAGCCATTGCTAAAACCTGAAATTTTCCGGCTGAATAGCGTACAGGATAGGAGGGAAGCTCTATTGTTTCAAGTTCGGGAAACTCAAGTTTTAGAAACTCAAGTGGATAACCATCAGCAGCCAATACAATTTCATGTCCTTCGGCTACGTATTTACGGATAATTGGAACGCAACGTGTGGCATGTCCCAAGCCCCAATTTAGTGGGCAAATAAGTGTTTTCATCCTGCCACCGAAACCTCAAAGCCTGCTGATTTTACTCGTTCTGCAATGGTATTTAGTTCGCTTACAGCCACCTTTTGGAGCTGCTGAACAGGTGTATCGCGGTCGATCGAATAAATCATTACCTGCTTAGGACGAATTTTTTTTAGTGCTTCCAACCAAGCTTCAATTTCAATATCGGTTGTGTTATCAATTTTTTCGCCTTGATATTCGCCACGCAAAAACATGGTTTGTATAATAAGATTACCTTTAAATTTTTGCAATTCGTTGGTAAGCCATGCTACGTTTATGTTTTTGCCAACAGGTTGATCCATCAATTTCATGGTATGGTCGATAGCCGAATCAAATTTCAGAATATTATTATCCACTTTATTTAAAGCGCTAAAAATGTGTGGCTTATTTATGCGAGTAGAGTTCGATAGTACGCTCACTTTTGCTGATGGACATAATTCGTTACGCAACGCAATAGTATCGTCAATAATGCCTTCAAAGTCAGGGTGTAAAGTGGGTTCGCCATTTCCGGAGAACGTAATCGTATTGGGAATTTCGCCAGCCGCCACCATTTGGTTGAGTTTTCGAGTAAGTATAGCTTTCACCTCACTGCGCATTGGAAAATTAAATGCTTGCATGGTGGTGTTAAAGCCACATTCGCAGTAAACGCAATTGAAAGAACAAATTTTTGCATCTACCGGAAGTAAATTTACACCAAGCGAAAGCCCTAACCGCCGACTGTGGATAGGACCAAAAATAACCTGATCAAAAAGGTTTTGCATATAAAGTAATTTTAGAATCTATAAAACCATGAACACGAAGGTAATGGGAATGTTGTGCTGTTGTTGGAAGTTGAGCTGCCCGGATTAAAAACTTTAATAGTATTTAATGATATCTGAAAGGCTGTATTATCTCTGGTTTGGAAACGCATACCTGGCATCAAAACCAATACGGTGGCTCTGTCAATTCCATCACGTACAATATATCGCGTGTCAGTACCTATATATGTTGAATTAACAAAAGATGTTTTTAAGGACATTAATCCTAACATACTGTCGAAAATAAAACTTGCTTTTGAGCCAACTTTCGTTATGCCTGAAAATGAAAAAACAGGGCCTTTTGCCGGATAAGTAGGGCGTTCAATTTGAGCATCGTAATAATCATTTGAACTATAATAAGTGCCCTCAGGCGCTTCTGTTTCTGAAACTCCCGGAAATAGATAACCATAACCTGCCCCAAAAGTAACATTGTCTTTGGGGGTACCATAAGTTACATTTCCATAATGAAGTCCACCCCAGGTTTTCATATTATTCAAATAGCCGGAGTTACCCATTAACGTTCCTACTGAGAAGTTCAGTTTTGGATTTTTAGTGCTAAAGCTGTATTTGCCGGAAACAACAAACGGACTAACTAACCAAGTTGTTAGAATTCCGAAACTGAAATTATCACTTAAGGCAAAGTGCACTTCTGGTCCATACAAATTAACACGAGCATAATTCGAACCTTTTTTTATTGGTAAAGCATTGGTTGTAAAAATATAACGGGTTACAAAAGGGCCGGATGAAAAATATTCACCTCTTATTATAGCTCTTGTATCACTTATTTTTTCGATGGAAAGAATATTGGCTTTAGGAATGTAAATTTTACCTAATTTTTCGGTGTTAATTAGTATTTCTCGACCATCGTCTTGCAAAATATAACCTACATATTCTATACTATTATTTTTTACAACTAAATAAAGTTGTTCATTATCAATAGAATCCATTAAAACAGACTCGGGCATAATAGCGGCTTTTACATTTAATGAACTAAACAAAAATACTAACAATGTAGCCTTCAAAATTACAGTAATTTTTTTCATAATTTTTTGTTTCTAATTTCTAATTTCAAATTTCTAATTATACTTAGATGCATTTGCGTGTTAAATCGATGCAACTATACCTGATTATTTTATTAAAAAAAAATTAGCCTTTGTGTGGTCTTTTTTTAATCATCCCTCCTTTGGCATCTTTTATACTGTGCATAATTATAAATGCCTCACTATCAATTTTATCAACTTCGTTTTGAAGTTTCGATAGTTCGAGTCGTGTGAGTAAAGTATACACAATGTCGGTTTTTTTGAGCGGTTCACCACGTTTGGCGAAACCTTTTTTACCAAGATAAACGGTACATCCTCGCCCTAAATTTTCGATAATCGCTAATCGGATTTCATCGCTTTTTTCCGAAATAATGGTTACGCCTACAAACTCTTCGAGTCCGGTAACTACAAAATCGACTGTTTTAGCAGCCGACATATAGGTTAGCATGGCATACATGGCAATTTCGACAGAAAAAACATAAGCAGCAAACGAGAAAATAACAACATTAAATATTAAAATCACATCGCCAATTGTTAGTGGTAATTTACGACTGATATACACTGCCAGCACCTCGGTACCATCGATAACCGAGCCCCCACGAATGGCCAATCCAATACCGGCTCCCAAAAAAAAACCGCCAAAAACGGCTATCAATAGCTTGTCGTCGGTTACTGTAAACGATGGCATAAAATGTACTGCAACTGCTAAAATAACTACTGCTACAATGCTTTTCAACGCAAACTGCCTGCCGATAGCTGTAAAGGCCAATAACAAAAACGGCAAGTTAATTCCTACTAATAAAATTGGAAAAGAAATATCTGTTAATTCTTTGGTAATAAGCGATATGCCCGTTACGCCGCCATCGATAAACGAATTAGGAAGTAAAAATCCTTTTAATCCTAAGCTGGCTGAAAAAATGCCGGCAAGTATCAAAAAACTGTCTTTTATTAGCCTACTAATATCAATTTTTACTTTGCGTTTTTCAATTTCAAATTGCTTACCAACTACTTCCTTTTTAAGTCGCTGTTTTACAATTTCGTGAAGTATATATTGGTAAATTTTAGTCATCGAATCAAATTTTAATAATTATTCTTTCGCCAAGTTCTTTCGAAAGTTGTTTTTTAACGCCTTCTAATTCTGCCATTTCGCGCATTATCTCATCTACTCGTGTATTATTTCGAGCATCAGATGCAGCTTTTAATTCAGCAAGCTTTTGTCGAACAAGGTCAAGAATCAGACTGTTTTTAAGTTCAAAAATAACGCGTGGAACCAATTCAATCAAACGGTCGATATCGGTTTCTACTTTTTTAATTTTCGAATGTACTTTGCTGAGTGTGTATTTTTCGGTTACCAAATCAGCTGTCAGTTGACTGATTTTTCCGTTAGGGTGATACAAAAAGAATCGTTCGGGATTAAAGGTTTCATCGCTGCAATGCATTTTATACTCGTCGAGAATCAACTGATGTGTCGGGTTGTAAAAACCAAGTTCATCTTGCTCCAATTCATCAATAATATATTTTGAAACTAAAACTGCTTGTGTTTTTGCATCGTCGGCATAAAACAGAATATTACTACCAAAGCGTATTAATACTTGAAGAATATTACGTTCTTCTTTATCAAACTTTGATTCGTACGAACTCCCGCCTTCCATTTCTTCGAAATGTGGCGGGGCATCGGTTGTGTTAGTAGTGCGTACAACTGCTTTTTCGTGCTCATTCGTTTTTAGTTTGTTTATTTCGTGATAGAGCATGGCTTCATCCACGTTGAGCAACGAACTGCATTCTTTTACATATTCCGACCGAATAACCGAGTTTGGAATAATAGATATGCTTCGTACAATATCAATGACCAATCCGGCACGTTTTACGGGGTCGTTTCCGGCATCTTTTAATAATAAATTGGTTTTGAAACGAATAAAATCCGCCGAATTTTTCTCTACAAACTCAATAAAATCGGCTGCATTATGTTTGCGGGCAAACGAGTCGGGGTCGTCGCCATCGGGTAGGAGCAGTACCTTAATATTAAGTCCTTCTTCGAGCAATAAATCAATTCCACGAATGGATGCCTTTATACCGGCAGCATCTCCATCATATATAACGGTAACATTTTCGGTAAAGCGATGAATCAATCGTATTTGTCCGGGAGTTAACGAAGTTCCCGACGAAGCCACTACGTTTTCGATGCCACTTTGATGCATCGAAATAACATCGGTATAACCTTCCACTAAAAAACACCTGTCCTGGCGAACTATGGCTTGTTTAGCAAAATAGATTCCGTAAAGTTCGGAACTTTTGTGGTAAATCTCGGATTCGGGCGAGTTGACGTATTTGGCCATTTTGTCGTCCTTTTTCAGAATGCGGCCACCAAATGCCACTACTTTGCCCGAAAGCGAATGAACAGGAAACATAACGCGTCCACGGAAGCGGTCGGTAAGTTGACCACTTTCGTTTTCGAGCGTAAGTCCGGTTTTTACAAGATATTCCTTGTTATAGCCAGCTTTCAGAGCATTTTGGGTAAAAGCATCACGAAGTTCGAGGCTGTATCCAAGCTGAAATTTCTGAATAATATCTTCCCTGAATCCACGTTCGCGAAAATAGCCAAGTCCGATAGATTTGCCATCGATATGGTTGTGTAAAGTCGACGAAAAATGCTTTTGGGCAAATTCGTTAACCAAAAACATACTTTCACGGTCGTTTCGAGCTGCCTGTTCTTCTGCAGTGAATTCCCGTTCCTGAAACTCGATATTGTATTTTTTGGCTAAAAACTTGAGTGCTTCGTAATACGAGATTTGCTCGTGCTCCATAATAAAATGAACCGAGTTGCCACCTTTTCCGCAGCCGAAACACTTAAAAATTCCTTTGGCCGGCGAAACGGTAAACGAAGGTGTTTTTTCGCCATGAAAGGGACATAAACCAAGCAAGTTGACACCACGCTTTTTGAGGGTGATATAATCCGATATAACATCTTGAATTTGAGCTGCATCGGTAATTTTGTCAATGGTAACTTGGTCGAGCATAGTTTTTCTTTTTGTAACAATGTGTTTTTTACATTGCGATTACAAAACTACTCATTTTTTTTGGGAATTAAAATATAATATAGTGGTGAAAATGATAACAAAATCAAATTGAATTGCAATCCCGTTTTAGCTAATAAGTTAGTCGCTGGTTTAATTTATAAACAATTCATAAATGTCAGTTGTTATACATCAAAACATTAAAATTTAGTCATTATGAAGACAAACATTGGTTCTACGGATAAATTAATTCGTCTGTTATTGGCAATAGTATTAATACTGTTGTTTTATTTCGAAGTGCTGACCGACACATTGGGGATAGTTGCTTTGATTGGAGCATTGGTTTTGACGGTTACAAGTTTAATTAATTTTTGTCCAATTTATCCACTATTAAAAATTAATACCGCTAAAAAGAAAGAAAAAGCCTGAAAATTCGGTATTTGAAGTCAAACAATTAAAGCCTCTGCTAAATATAGTCAGAGGCTTTTGTGTTGTAAATCAGCTTGTTATTTTATGATTTTAACGATATAAATTCATAAATCAAAAAACTAAGCATAAAATTTCGGTTTAAGAAAAAAAATTCTTACTTTTGTTCCGCAAAAATTTAAAACTGAAAAAATAATTTTTTATACAAGCATTTATGTCAAAAATTGAAGAAAAAAAGCCCGACGAATTACAACAAGTAGAGCAGGCGTTAAGTAAATCGGAAGCGTTCATCGAAAAATATCAAAAGCAATTATTGTTAGTGGTGGCTGTTTTAGTTCTCTTAGTATTGTCGGTACTTGCTTTAAAAAACTTTTATATACAACCACGTGAGGCTGAAGCCGAAAACGAAATGGCTAAAGGGCAGGCATTATTTGCTGTCGATTCGTTTAAAGTAGCGCTCTCAGGAAAAGGTGATTATATTGGTTTCGAAGAAATTGTTTCGGAATATAGCATTACCCGTTCAGGGAATTTGGCTGCGGCATATACAGGTATTTGTTACTACAAATTGGGTCAGTACGACAATGCAATTAAGTATTTGTCGAAATTTGATGGCGAAGACAATTATTTTTCGGTATCGGTTATAGGTTTAATTGGAGATGCTTACATCGAACTTGGCAAAAAAGAAGATGCTGTAGATTATTTTACAAAAGCAGCTGATAAAAAGAACGACGTTTTAAGCTCGGTATATTTGAAAAAAGCTGGGATTGCTTACGAAGCTCTTGGTAAACCCGAAAAAGCACTCGAAATGTACACTACAATTAAAGAAGAATATCCACGTGCTTCGGAAGCTTCGGATATTGAAAAATACATTGCGCGCGTTCAGAAATAATATATTCTATTCAAAAAAACATTCAATAAAGCTGCTTCTGAAAACGAAGTGGCTTTTTTAATAAATAAAATGGCAACAAAATATAAAAACTTATCGGATTACGATGTGAATTCGATGCCAACGGCAGAAGTGCTCTCGAATCAACAATATGCAATAGCCGTAGCCGATTGGAATTCGGAAATTACTTATGCATTGCTCGAAGGTGCGTATGATACCTTTGTGCAACATGGTGTTAATCCCGAAAATATAAAAGTAGTGCATGTGCCCGGTGCATTTGAATTGACTTACGCGGCTCAAAAACTAGCAACTCAACCGAAATATGCAGCCGTTATTACGTTAGGTTGTGTTATTCAAGGCGATACACCACATTTCGATTATGTTTGTCAGGGAGTAGCGTATGGTATTGCAAAATTAAATGCAAGTGCCGAATGTTGTCCTGTAATTTTTGGAGTGCTCACTACAAACACTTTACAACAATCGCTCGATAGAGCAGGCGGAATTCATGGTAATAAAGGAACAGAAGCGGCAGTAACAGCCATAAAAATGGCAAATATCGTTTGGTAGTTTCGCCGAAATTTCGTATCTTTGCACCGCTTTTAAAAAATGGGTAGTTACCAAAGTGGCCAACTGGGGCTGACTGTAACTCAGCTGTCTTTCGACTTCGGAGGTTCGAATCCTTCACTGCCCACAGACAATTTTCAATGATGTAATTTCCAATTTCCAATTAAAAACATTGGTAATTGAAAATTGAGTAATTGAAAATTAAATTGCGAAAATAGCTCTCCCGATAGCTATCGGGATGATAGAGCATTAGCCTTCCAAGCTGAGGGTCGCGGGTTTGAGTCCCGTCTTTCGCTCTTTAAAAGAAGAAGAGACATTTCGATGTTTTTTCTTCTTTTTTTTTGTTTAATTTAGTAAGCATTCAAATTAGATTCTGCTATATACACACACAAAGCCCCGAAGAAAATTGAATTTCTTCGGGGCTTTGTAAATTTCGTTGTTCGAACTAAGAATTATTTCTTAGCTGCTTCGATGCGTTTTGCATAACGATTCATAAACTTATCAACGCGTCCTGCTGTATCTACCAATTTCGATTTGCCCGTGTAAAATGGGTGCGACGAGCTCGAAATTTCTAACTTAACGATAGGATAGGTTGTGCCATCAATTTCGATTGATTCTTTGGTGTTTACGGTTGAGCGTGAGAAAAATGTATCGCCATTCGACATATCTTTGAATACTACAGTACGATAACTTTCTGGGTGAATTCCGCTTTTCATATCTAAATTTTATTTATTATTTCTTGTTTCTTTTTCGGCTTGCAAAAATACAAACTTTTCCGCTAATAATCAAATTATTTGGACTGATTTTTTTATTTTGTTTGGTTTTATAATTCTGGTTCTGCTTAATGTGTTTATATACAATGCTTTGTTTGTGTAAAATGTTCTTATTTTGAACCTAAAAACAGAAAAATCATACCAATTATTACCCCAATAAGGTCGATTATTTTATATTTAAGGTTCTTATCGTGCAATATTAATGCACCAAAAAGGAAAGGAACTATAACGCCCGAACGACGAATAGTACCAACTACCGATATTAATGAGTCTTCGAATGTAAGCGAATAGAAGTAAGTAAAGTCTGCCGACATAAGAAATAATGCTATCAGTGGAATTGACCAACGAAAGGTAAATGGCGTGGTTTTTTTTCGCGTAGGATACCACAAAAACCAAGTGATGGCGGCCATAATAATTGTTTGATAATAGGTATAGTATACCAATACCGACATGTGATTAATATGTCGTAATAAATATTTGTCGTAAAGTCCACTTACTGCTCCGGTGAGTGTGGCCAAAATTATAAACCATATCCATTTGTTGCCGCCGCCGATGGAATATCCTTCCTTTTTACCAGCAAACGAAAACAGAAAAAACGAAAACAAGGTAATTCCAACGCCTATACTTTGGTAAAATGTAAGTTGCTCGCTGAAAATAAGTACGCCACCAAGCACTACCCAAACGGGTTGTGTGGCTTTGATTGGGGAAGCTATTGTGATAGGTAAGTGTTTTATAGCAAAATAGGCAAATAACCACGAAGTAAGTACGATAACTGCTTTTAAAATCAGTTGCAGGTGTGTTTTGAAATCGACGGAAGGTACATAGAAAATGCTGTTTTCGAACCCAGGATAAAACCATGATAAAAGCAAAAATGGCGAAAGCAATAAAGCTGAAATCAAAATGGATGACTGTAAAACAGGTATGACGGCATTTCCTTGCAGCGACGTTTTTTTACATACATCGTAAATACCAAGCAACAGTGCTGAAACAAAAGCAAATAATATCCACATGTTTTTAAGTAGAGACGTGGCGTGCCGCGTCTTTTAAAATTTAAAATTGGAAAATAAAAAAATAGCAAGAAACATTAAACGAAACACGAAATCACTTAACGAAAATTTCTTCCGGATATTGAATATCTACTAAAAATAATCCGCATGCTGGCACAGATACACCGGCTTTGCAGCGGTTTTTAGCCTCAATAATTTTTTTAAATTCATCTGTTGACATTTTTCCTCTTCCTACTTCGAGTAGCGTTCCTACAATGGCGCGAACCATATTGCGTAAAAATCGATCGGCTTCGATTGTAAAAATCAACTCATCTTCTTTTTTCTCCCATTTTGCGTATTTGATATCGCAATTGTTGGTTTTTACATCAGTATGCAACTTGCTGAAACTGGTAAAGTCACTAAATTCAAAAAGTGTTGCAGCTGCTTTATTCATTTTGTCCATATCCAAATTTTCGGCAAAACGAGCTGCTAATCCGTTGCGAAAAACAGATTTTGCGGTTACAATATGGTATTCGTAACGTCGTGAAATAGCATCGAAACGGGCATGTGCATCTGTTTGAACTTCGCGTATTGTGTAAATGGCAATGTCGCTGGGCAACATGCTGTTTAGTTTTACCGTCAATTGTTCCGTTTGAATTTCGCCCTCGAAGTCGAAATGTGCCACCATCAACCGTGCATGAACGCCACTATCGGTGCGACCTGCGCCTGTAATTACTA
>Ga0247840_10003534_pt1 | contig 26225 bp, 23 predicted proteins | sample LaCruzMarch2015__FD_192404 | JGI IMG/M metagenome (GOLD analysis project Ga0247840, IMG submission 192404) | Freshwater microbial communities from meromictic Lake La Cruz, Castile-La Mancha, Spain - LaCruzMarch2015_17m | ecosystem: Environmental > Aquatic > Freshwater > Lake | place: Spain...
AGAGGAGAAAAGCCGAAAATACCGCACTTTGGAATTGAAATCGAAAAAAGTCATGATTACCATTTCATATAGATACGACGGGCCTCAAATGCATGTCGTCTGTTTCTTAACCGGACAGTAGTGACATATCGCATCATCAGCATTAAACTGGACAAATACTGCGGTGAGTATCTTACCTCTGAGATCAGCTTCGCTGTTGATTGAGGTCAGTGCGCTCAATGTCGAATTATACAACGCATTTGCATCGTTCAAATCTTTAAACATACCCGTCATCCACTGTTCAACGTGCTTGTTTTCATGGACCATAGCTTTATTGTAGAACTGACTGGTAGCCGGCATATTAACAGATGCAACAGGCGTGGAACGGGAAAAATTACCTTGCCCAGTAACTTGCCATATTCCTCCAGTCTCCGCCACTGTTATGGTGTCCCAATTCGTAAACGTGGCACCACGTGTCTGACCGGTCATATCCACTGTCACGGATAGAGTAGCAGGCGTTGAAGCTCTGCATTTCACTCCCCCGACCGTCACTTTGCAATTGACATTGTAACAACAGCTCGTACCGTCTACAGCTTGCCGCCGATCTGGTGTTGGAGCAAACCATCTTGTTTCATTAACAATAGTTGAGGATGCTGTGGATGCACTGCAATCAAGTTCCGGATTATTCCCTGCCGTTGCAGGCCAAGCATCATTAGCTGAACCTGTCAACCACTGATACGTTGGACTCAGACCAGAAGGTGTGACTGTGCATGTAAACGTTCCTGAATCCAAGCTCTCTGTTGCGTTCATTGTCGAAGGGGTTATCTCCACTTTCAGGACGCGCACTAAACAAGTATCGCGACAGCTTGGCTGTAAACTTGACTGCGCGGTCACAGTGTATGTGCCGGGGGTCAGAGTGTTCGGGCTGAACGAGATGCTGCGTCCTGAACCAGATATTCCGGCCGGCTCACTGCTCCAGTTCGCCGTCCCCTTGTCCAGGTAACTATCCGCCGTTAAATTGAGCACAACATTCGCGCCACCCATACATACATTCGTCTCCGACTGTTCAATGTCCACCTTCAGGACGCTTTGCCATACTTCATTTGTGGTTTCAGTAGTATTTCCCCTGCCATTAAGGGTGTTTGTAATATCCGTCCATGGCTCGTGCGGCGGGTCAAGCGGTATAGAGAGCGACCCGTACTCCGCACTCACTTCCCACTCGGCATAACTGTTAGTAACGTCAATGATCTTCACCCACACGTTTTCCGGACCAATAGCGCCCTGCGAACTGAACTCCGATCCATATTTAACCGATCTCGCCTGCACGATTGTTGCATGGGCTACGTTGGTAGGAAACGGCCCCATGTAGTATTTTCCATTTCTGACTTCATATCCAGCAAGATAATCAAAATTATCCGGCAAGCCATAAAGAAGAACTGGAGGAACGTAGTATGTGGCGTAAGAAATTGAATAAGGCGCACCATGAATGCGCCAGGAGGTACTAGAATATTGCCCCCATTCATCCTTAGCTCTCCTTTTTACCTCCACCCAGTTTGTTCCGAACCCTCCAAACCACGCGCCATCGCTAATACGTGTGCAATCCCACCATCCCTGTTCAGGTTGCGGAGGCGCAATCTCACTTACCTCTACCTTCGTATCCGCTTTCCACGTGTATTCCCGTGATGGTCCGGGCCCAGTTCCGGGCGGCTGATAAGTTCCTCTAAAGAAACCGTTATGCACTCCCGCATTAACCGGCGGTATTGTCCATGACCATGTCACCGGTCCGCCCGACCATGGGTAATCTCCGGGATCAACCTGTTCGCCGGTAAGCACTTTACCGGGCGGCGTAACGGTAAATGAGATAATATCCCCGGCTTTTTTTACCCCAAAATCCTCATGCTGGGTATAATCCGTGCAGAATCCATGTCCGGCCATCACTAATGTCAGCAAAACAATATACAGTTTCGTTCTTTGTCGTCGAGCATTCACATCTTTTTCTTAACTGTATATTTCTAAAATCCACCCAAGAATATTTTCGACAAAAAAATGTGATTTTTTTGCGTCAGCGGCCGATAGCCAGACGGGCGGCAAGGCGTTCAGGAAGGCCGGCTTTGCGAATTTTAGCCTGCGTGGTGGCTATGTCATATTCAATGCGCCTCAACTCAATTTCCTGAGTTTCCAGATTGTAGACCCCATATGACGCCCGCGGATCGCCGTCCCGCGGCTGGCCGATACTGCCGACGTTGATGAAATATTTTTTTTCCAAATCAATTTTCAAGCGCGAATAACTTCCCCCTGTAATATCATTCCCCTTAACGAAGGCCAAAGGAACATGAGTATGTCCAAAAAAACAGACCGTAGTCATCTGGTAGTTAAAGCTGGCCTCGGCCTCAAGGCTTTCAAACACATAACCCCACATTTCTGGCATATCCAAGGTACTGTGTACTGCGGTAAAATTCTCAACCCTTTCAACCAGCTTCAAGTCGGCAAGAAAAACCTGCTGTTCTGCCGACAGTTGTTTTCTCGTCCAGTCCACGGCATCGGCGGCAATCGGATGAAACCCCGTCAAATCATCGTCAAAAGAGCAGTAATGGTCGTGGTTACCGCTGACGGTCACACACCCCAATTCGCGGATCTTGTCCAGGCATTCAACCGGACTGGCATTATAACCGACAACGTCTCCCAGACACACATAATTAGTCACACCATGGGAGGAAGCGTCCTGGAGCACTGCCTGCAAAGCCTCCCAGTTGCTGTGAATATCACTGATAACGGCATATATGGGACTATTCGCCATGTGTAAAATGTAATTTTCAGACTTTCAGATCAAAAAAGCCGCATTAAGGCCGCGGCAAGGGTCAAGTCATCGGGAGTTGTGATTTTAATATTTGAAGAACTGGCGGCCACGAGCCGAACGCCGCTGGATACAAGTTCCACCGCCGAAGCTTCGTCGGTTACTTTGATTTTTTTCTTCTCAATCAATGCAAATGCTTTTTGCATGAGGTTGAACTTGAATGCCTGCGGAGTTTGAACCAGCCATAGTTTTGTGCGGTCAACCGTCTCGGAAATGACCAGCCCTTTATCTACGCTCTTGACGGTATCCGTGATTTTAACGGCGGCAATGCCTGACCCATGCTGTTTTGCGGAAGCAATTGTCTGGCTTATGAGATCGGCGGTAACACACGGACGGGCACCATCATGCACAACCACGATATCAACATCCTCATTCAACTCATTCATGCCGTTTATGACCGACTGTTGCCGCAGTAATCCGCCGACAACGACTTTTTTCACTTTATTGCATCCGAACATCCTCACCGCCTGCCGCGCCGAGTCAATCCGGTCCTTACGCACCACCAATATAACCTCATCAATATCCCGGCATTTCTCAAAAGCAAACAGCGAATAAACGACAACCGGTTTCGTTCCCAGGCTGAGGAAAGCCTTGTCGATATCAGAACCCATTCGCTCGCTCTTGCCGCCGGCAACAACAATTCCACAATTCATAATAATTGAATTAATTAATGATGATTATACAACTAGGATTTGGTGCAAGGATGGACGAAATAAAAATATTGTCAATACAAAAGTTGTTCAAGATTTGGATGAACCGAGAGACTCAAACAAATGCCGAAAATAATTACCGCGCTCCTCAAAACTGAGAAACTGGTCAAAACTGGCGCAGGCCGGCGAAAGAAGGATAATCTCGCCGGGAACAGCATGGCGCCACGCCTCCGCCACTGCATTTTCAAGCGTCCCGCAACGATGGCAGGGAACGACATTCCGCCAAACAATCGCCATTTCATCCGCCGCTTGGCCGATCAGATAGACTCCGCTGACTTTTTCAGCCAAAACCGGACAAGCTGGCTCGTAGGATTCATGCTTGGGCAGTCCTCCGGCAATCAACCGCACGCGACCCGTAACCATCTTCAATGCCGCCAGCATGGACGCCAAATTCGTCGCCTTGGAATCATCAATGAACCGGACCCCATTGCGCGCGCCGATCTCCTCCATCCGATGCGGCAACGGTTGAAACTCGCGGGCGGCACGTTCAAGATGAGCAAACGGAACACCGCTCGCGTCCATGGCGGCGACCGCCGCCGCCGCGGTCAATCCCAGCACCTCATTGTCAAACAAAGTGCCGCGGAAATTGATTTTACGGCCAGTGTTCTTCGCTTCCACGGCGCTATCGCGAAAACAGTAATCGGCATGGCGCGAAAGACCAAACGATATCAGCGCCGTCCCGGCGTTGATGCCCACTTTCATTTCCGCCAGATTATCCTCATTTATAACGGCTTTGTCCTCGTTTTGCATCTTCGCAAAAAGACGCGCCTTAATTCCGGCATACGTTTTCAAGTCATGGTGCCGGTCAAGGTGATTCGGCAAAACATTCAACAGGACGCCAACCCGGGGACGAAAGTTCCGGACCGTCTCCAGCTGAAACGAGCTGACTTCAACAACCAGCCAGTCGGCAGCCGGGTGATCAAGGACAACCTGCGAGACCGGCGGACCATAATTGCCGGCCGCAAATGCATTTAAGCCCGCTTGCCCCATGGCTTCAACGCATAACTTGACAAAAGTGCTCTTGCCGTTTGATCCGGTGATAGCCAGAACGGGGCATTTGGCGCGAGACCAACCCAATTCAAACTCCGGCAGGAGAGGAATGCCACGGGATACAACTTCACTTAGAACAGGCGAAGAAGAACGAACGCCCGGGCTTATAATACAAACATCATATTTACCGGCCGGCAAGCCCTTGCCGCCGACAGATACAACGGCGCCGAGCTTTGCGAGTGATTCGGCCCGACGGAAGATTTCATCCGTCTTCTTTTCATCAATGATATGGACTGATTTTCCCTCAGCCAACAGAAGCCGCGCCGCGGCTTCGCCGCTGGCCGCCAATCCCAAAATTATCGCCGATTTAAATGCCTGCATTTAATTAGGCGGCAGAGCCGCAACTTTCAAGATCATTAGCCACAAAAAAAGACAATCCTGGATTCCCGATTGAATCGGGAATGACAACAAAGCTAATAGGCATGGCAAGCCATGCAAACCATATGAAAAGCGTGTGTTTCCCATTCTGTCATTCCCGCGGAGGCGGGAATCCAGAAACAAGTTCCAGCTTTTGTAATTGAGTCATTCATCGTATCTTCAGCAACAAAATACCCAGAAGGGCGAAAATTGCGGAAACAATCCAGAATCGGATAGTTACCTGGGTTTCGCTCCAAGGAAATTTTTTGAGCTCAAAATGATGATGCAGAGGAGCACAGGCAAAAATGCGTTTATGTTTCAAGCGAAACCATCCAACCTGCATAATTACGCTCAACGCTTCAATGACAAAAATACCGCCGACAATTAGGAGAGCAAACTCCTGCTTAATCAGAACAGCAACACAACCCAATGAACCGCCGAGCGCAAGGCTTCCCGTATCGCCCATAAAAATCTGCGCCGGATGGCAATTGAACCACAAAAAACCAAGCCCGGCGCCCAGAATGGCGCCGCAAAAAACCGCCAGTTCCCCGCTGCCGGCAATATACGGAATCTGCAAATAGGCGGCAAACCCGATATGGCCGGCGACATAGGCCATGACCGCAAAAGCAAAGGCCACAGTGCAAGTGCACCCGATCGCCAACCCGTCCAAACCGTCCGTAAGATTAACCGCATTGCTGGCCCCGGTAATTACCAATGTCACAAATAAAATAGCCGCCAAAATCGGCATTTGCGCCACAAGCGGCATTTTCAGAAACGGAACCATTAATTGAACAACAAAATCGCGGGTTGCGGGCAGAATAATAAGAAGCGATGTAACAAACACGGACCAGCAGACCTGCAATAAGAGCTTTTTGCCTGAACGTAAACCACACGAATTGTGTTTGACGATTTTAAGATAATCGTCCTTAAATCCGACAAGACCCATATAACACATCGTTGCCAGCGTTATCAGCACCAATGGATTGGTCGGTATAGCCCAAAGCAAAGACGAAACAAGAATTGAAATGATAATAAGAAGGCCGCCCATGGTCGGCGTCTTCTTTTTGGCCTCCCCGTGGACCTTATCCAGAACGGGAAGATCACTCTGATAACGGGTGTCATTGCCACAGCATATATTTGTCAGACGGCGGATGAAAAAGGGGCCGAATAAAATACTGATAACGAATGCCGTTCCTGCCGCAGCCACGACCCGGACGGAAATATACTGAAAAACCCGCAAATAAGAAACGTAGTCGGATAATAAATATAAATAATAAAACATTTTCTTCGCTTACCTTGTGAAAAAATAATTCTTCCGGTGCCGGAAGTCAATGCTAAATCTTCAACGAGGCAGGAACGAAAAATCATCGAGCATCGCGTACTTGACGAATTTCTTTCCAAATTTCCAGCGCTTTTTCAAGCCGTTCACAGCGGGATGCCTTGAATAAAACGGCATCGCCCGGCCTGACAAAATCGGAAAGAACTTTCGCCGCGGATGAATGATTCTCGCACCGGAATATATTTTTCATTTTCATACCGGCTTTTTCGGCCCAATCGGCGATCGTATTTCCAAGCCGTCCGACCGTAACCAGCCCACCCCATTGAAATCCTCCAATAAACAATCCCAATTTTTTATGCTCCTCTTCAGAGACTGCGCCAAGTTCGTGCATGCCGGCAAGCACCAGCCACTTATGCCCGTCATGTTTTTGCGCCACAAAGGTTTGCAAGGCAGCCGCCATGCTCATTGGATTCGCATTATAGGCATCGTTGATTATCAGGACCCCACCGACAGTTTCCGATTGCCAGCGCATCGGCTGGGGTTGATATGTTTCAATCCCTTCCCGAATCAACGACCAATCAAAACCCTGCTCCCTGGCAACCGCAATGGCAAAGAGCGCGTTGAGGGCAAAATGCCGGCCCGGCAACGGCAAATGAAAGCGGAATGTTTCTCCGCTCTTCTTCTCAATTACCTCTTTTTCGCCTTCCTCCCATTCCCCATTTTTGCTTTTTAATAAAACATAGTCAGCGTTCTTATGTTCACCCATGGCCTGCCCGCCTATGCCCGAGCGCCGGCCAGGGAGCTCGGCCAGGGATATAACCCGGCAACGCGCCGCGGAATTGAGCAATTCAAACCAGGGATGGTCACGCCCCAAAAAAGCAATTCCATTTTCCGGAAGATTTTTCAGAAGCACTGATTTTTCGTCCGCCACGGATTTCTCCGAGCCGAAATATTCGATATGCGCCGGCCCTATCGCGGTTATAACGCCCCAATCAGGTTTAAGCAATTGACATAACGGAAAAAGTTCGCCCGGATGGTTCACTCCCAATTCAAACACGCCAACCTCGGCATGCGGCTCCATATTTAAAATGCTCAACGGCAGGCCGTATTCATTGTTCCAATTGCCGATTGTTTTCGCGGTTGCCAGCCGGCGAGTCAGGATGCCGGCTATCATTTCCTTAACGGTTGTCTTGCCAACGCTTCCGGTGACGGCAATTATCCTTATATTGAGCGCCTGCCGATAATTAGCGGCCATCTGTTGTAAAGCCTTCGCAGTGTCATTGACCGCTAAAAGAGGACCGAACGCCTTGTCCTTGCCCATCAAATCGGAGCGCGCCACAACCGCCCCGGAGGCTCCCTGGCGAAACGCTGAGGACACAAAATCATGACCATTGAAATTCGACCCGCGGAGGGCGACAAAAATGTTTCCCGGGGCAATGCGGCGCGAATCAGTTGATATACCGTCCACAACCCGCGGAGCACCATTAAACCATGAGCCGCCAGTCCAGGCTGCCAACTGCTTTGGGTCAAAGCTAGCCATTATTACCTTAATTTTGCACAAGCAAAAGCGGGATTATACAATGAAGTTCATAAAACAAGGCTTTTTTACTGAAAAAAGAATTATAACTCAGACAACCCAATGGATTAAATTCTAGCAATAATAAAATCTGCTTTTGTTTGCAAGAAGAAAGTCGCGCGATTTTTCCGCATCTGTTTTGTTGCGAAGGGCTGGCAGTATGTTTATACAGCGGCACCCTTCGCGCCCACGCGAAACGCGTGGCAAGCTCGCATCCCTGTCCCGTTCCAAGCGGGATGCGGCAAACTTGCGCGATGCAAAATTAAGGTTTCATTCCGAGGCATTCGCGGACAACCTGACGGTCGTCAAAAGGTATGATTGTATTGACAAATTCCTGATAATTCTCATGCCCTTTGCCGGCAATTAGAACAACATCGCCTTTTTCGGCAATAAACAACGCCTTGGCAATTGCCTCGTAACGGTCGGGGATTATATCCACCTTTTCACGTGTCTTAAAACCGTTTAATATTTGGCTGATGATAAGGCCCGGTTCCTCCCGGCGGGGATTATCTGAAGTTAAAATAGCATAATCAGCCAGTTGTTCCGCCACTGATCCCATAAGCGGCCTTTTCTTCTCATCACGATTGCCTCCGCAACCAAAGACAACAATAAGATGTCCGGTTGTCACTTCGCGCAAAGTAGTCAACACATTGCGCAAGGCATCTTCCGTATGGGCATAGTCAACAAAAACCTGAAAGCCGGCGGCGGTTTGAATCTCCTCAAGTCGTCCCGGAACGCATGTCATTTGTTGCAGGACATCGGCCATCAATGCCGGCTTGATTCCCAGCGCTCCGCAGGCTCCAAAAGCGGCTAAGGCATTGCCGACATTGTAACGACCCATCAGACGCAAGGAAAGCATAGCCTTGCCCCAGGGACTGAGAACGTCAAATGAACTGCCCTGCGCCGTCAATTGAAGATTAAGAGCGCGCACCATGGCCTGTTCCTGCAAACCGTAGGTGATTACCCCGGTTTTTATTTCCGGCAGGCTTGCCAATTGCCGGCCATATGAATCGTCAATATTAACCACGGCAACCGGTTTTTTAGAGCTCTGCCCCAAACTCTTGAAAAGTAAAGCCTTCGCCTGAAAATATTTTTCCATTGTTTGATGATAGTCAAGGTGATCATGCGTTAAATTGGTAAAGACCGCCGCGTCAAAATCTATTCCCAACACCCTTTTCTGTACCAAAGCGTGCGAAGAAACTTCCATCACCGCGCTGCGGCAATCCGCGCCGGTCATCTGATCCAGCATCTGTTGCAGGTCAACTGATTCAGGTGTAGTCCTTGTGGCCGGAATCACGCGCCGGCCGATTATATATTCAACCGTGCCGATCATGCCGGCTTTCAAACCGGCCGTATCAAAAATATTTTTGATCATGAATGCCGTAGTCGTTTTCCCGTTTGTGCCCGTTATGCCAACCACCTTCAATCTAGCCGACGGATTACGGTAAAAAACGCGGGCGATTTGAGCCATTGAATGGCGGGCATCGGCTGTCTGCAGCATAACGGCCTGTTCTTTGCCGACAAAACTTGCCGCGCGCGACGCGTGGCCAGCCTGTTCTGAAACGACAACTTCCGCGCCGCGGTCAATTGCATCCTGAATAAAAAGCTGGCCGTCCTGACGCTGGCCCTTAAGAGCAAAAAAAATATAACCCGGTTTGACTTGCCGCGAATCATAAGCAAGCCCCTTGATTTCCGGGTCGGAACGCGGATTGATTGAAAGCGGCTTAATTGACTCCAATATAGTGTTTAATTTCATGACGTGCGACTCTGATTTCAAATATCTGATATTTTTTCTTTTGTTTTTCCATCCGCCACGGCGGTTGTTGACGGCGGCACATCAAGATAACGCACTGCCTGTTCGGCAATTTCGCGGAATACCGGCCCTGCCACCACGCCGCCGGTACGAAATGATCCCCTCGGTTCGTCCAAAACAACAATAATCGCCAATTGCGGATCTTCCACGGGAATAAAACCTGTAAAGGAAGATATGTTTAATGTGTCGGAATATCCGCCGGGGATAGCTTTCTGGGCCGTTCCTGTTTTTCCGGCGACAGAATAGCCTTCAACACGCGCTTTGAATCCCGTTCCGCCTTCCTCAGTAACTCTTGACAGCAAACGTGTCATTTCCATGGCTGTTTCAGTTCGTATCGGCCGGCCAAGGGCTTTGGGCTGTTGTTCATAAAGAATCTGTCCGTCCGGGGCTGTAACCCGCCTGACAATGTAGGGCTTCATCAAAACGCCGTCATTGGCGATGGCGCAGAGCACCTGCAGCATTTGCAGGGCGGTTACGGCTACTTCATGCCCAATGGCAATGCGCGTTACGCTGAGCGAGGTCCATGTGGAGGGCGAATGCAACAGGCCCGCTTCCTCACCGGGCAGATCAATACCGGTTGGCTTTCCGATTCCAAACGCCTGCAAATATTGATAAAGTTTATTTGGACCGAGTTGCAGGGCCACTTTTGCCGCGCCAATATTGCTTGATTTTTTGATAATATCGGCAACCGACAACAGACCATATGGATGGAAATCACGCAATGGCCTTTTATTATGAAACCAGATGCCGTTTTCGCAATCAAACACCTGTGATGATGTTACCGCCTTTTCGTTTAAGGCAGCGGCCACAATTGCCATTTTAAACGTGGAGCCGGGCTCATAAACGACACTGATGCACCGATTGCGCATCCACTCCGGAGAAACACTGCGGAAATTATTAGGATTATAACCGGGATAGCTTGCCATGGCCAGAATTTCTCCGGTTTTGACCCGTTCAACGATGGCCCATACCGCCGTGGCTTGATTTTCACGCACCGCATTTTCCAGCGCCCGTTCAACCACATACTGTACATAATGGTCAAGCGTTAAAGTGACATCAGCCCCGGTGCGGGGCTTGAGCTCAAAAAGGCGCCGGTCATATATCTCATGACGGCGGCCATCAAGTTCGCTGATTAATAGGCCATGGACACCGTGCAGATATTTGTTCCATTTCTGCTCAATTCCGGCCGACCCGGCGCGTTCTAAATCAAAGTTGACGTAACCCAGAACGTGGCACATACTGTTTCCGCGCGGATAGGAACGCACCATCATGTCCCGCATAAACAGTCCCGGCAATTTAAGGCTTTCAAGCTTGGCTGCCTGTTCATCTTCAATCGGCCGACCATACCCGCCAAGATAGACAAAACGCCGACCCGGCTGATTCAACCTCTCGCCGATATCGGCAGCACTGACATTAAGCAAACGAGCGACATTGCCCGCCACCTCGCTTAGACAATTACTACTGAGAATGAGTGCAGGATCCGCGCAAACTTCCTTTTTGACGATATCCAAGGCCAGCGTATTGCCCCGGCAGTCAAAAATTTTACCGCGGGCAACCATCAGATCTGTTTCCAAACGGCGGGACTCAATTATGCGTTCATTACGATCCACCCCTTCGCCGAGACGGAAATGCAAATAAACCAGACGCGCAATTAATCCGTTCAGCGCTGTCAAAACAACCAGCACCACCACCAAAAACCGGTATTTTGACTTAAAGTCAATCATGAACAAGCGGCTTAGTCGTATGTGAAAGTTGCGCCATCTGAGATTTGTAATCCGTCATTATGGAAGCGGCGGCGGTCGGCTCATTCAACCGCACAATATTACCCTCGTCCGGCCAAATCATGGAACAGTTGTTTTGAGCGAGCATTTTTTCAATATTTTGAGGCGATTTGATTCCTTCCCATTTCCATAATTCCAAATCATATTTTTTCTGCAGTTCAGTCTGCTGTTGCTCAAGCGATTTTATCCTGACCCCCAAAGCCTTACTGCGGATGTCAAGCCAGACATATGCCAGCAACAGCAGCATCGCCACCACCAAAACAGACACGACCGGGACGGGAATTACATAACCCTGAATCTGCTTTCTACGATTTTTATTTGCCATAATCAATCCGTCCTTTCAAGACAACGCAATTTTGCCGAGCGCGCCCGGGGATTCAGCATAATTTCCTCCGCCGACGCCGCCATGGGCTTCTTCACAAGCGTTCTGGCCACCGGTTTCGTGCCTTCCCAGCGGCTTCCGCCTTCCGGCTGAGATACCCATTGGCCAACATGTTTTTTAAAAGACTGTTTAACCTGACGATCTTCAAGGCTGTGGTAGGAAATCACCACCATCCGGCCGCCCGCCGCCAGGATGGCAATGCCGTCTTCCAATCCCTTTTCAAGAGCGGCGAGCTCATCATTAACCGCTATGCGCAGGGCTTGAAACGTTCTGGTTGCCGGATGGATTTTACCTCTCCGGCGGATTACGGATTCAACCGTCTGCGCCAGCCGCCCGGTTGTCCAAGCTCCCTTTTTTTTGCGTTCAAACACAATTGCCCGCGCAATGCGCCGGCCGGCTGGTTCTTCGCCATATTGACAAATAATCCTGGTCAATTCCGGCTCGCTCATTTTTTCAACGATATCGGCGGCGCTTGTCTTCTGGGAACGATCCATGCGCATATCAAGCGGGCCTTCTTTCATAAAACTGAAGCCGCGCTCCGCCTGATCCACCTGCATGGAAGACATCCCAAGATCAAGCACTATTCCGTTCACTTCTTTAATGCCAAACTTCATAATTACATTTTGAATATCGGCAAAATTTCCCTGCGCCAGCCGGCATTGACCGGCCCAAGGCTCCAAAACTGATTTCGCGCACGTCAAGGCGTCCTGATCGCGATCTATGCCTATCACGGTTCCCGCCCCGCCCAGTCTTTCAAGCAAAGCCTTGGCATGTCCGCCGGCCCCCACTGTTCCATCAACATAAATGCCGCCTTTGCGAGGATCTAACATCGCAACCACTTCCTTCGCCATTACCGGATTATGCATTCCAACCGCTCATCTCATAAAACATCTGCCCGCCTGCAATCTCGCCGCGGCGGATAGCATTGCGGGCAGGCCGTAAATTTCAAATCACCATTGATACGAAGCAAAAGCCGGCACAACCGCCTGCATTTTAATTTTTTGTATTTCCATTTCATAGCAGGCGGTACAAAAACCATGCGAACACATGTTTTCTTCCTCCTGCTCGCGAAACTGATATTGCCAGCCTTCGTCTGTTTTCACGCGGCCGCAGATGCAGCATTTCATGATTAATTTTTTGCTTTCCATAATCCGCCTGCCGTATTCCATGATTTATGTTAACCGGCGCTTACATCAGCAAAGAACGCACGTTGCATCCGTTAAAGATCGTTTTAATAATTTTTTTCGCCTGACCGTTAGACTCGTCTCTGGTAAACGGCAACCGCTCATAGTTGCCCACGGGTAAAATCTGCATGGTCTCGTTCAAAGCAACGGCATGTGCGCCAAACCGCAGGGAACGCATAACATTGGTTTTATCCGGAAGAATAAAACGGCTCATCATTTTCTTTTCATACTTCATGACGCCGTTGACATCCAAATAATTAACCACTCTCATCTTTTTGTATCCTCCGCAATTTAAGCGGCCATAAGGCCGTATGCTTTCAAAATAACCAACGTTTAAAAATCCACATACCGAACAGCATCTTCCATCGCCGCCTGGTCTATTGACCCGCAATTTTTGTTCCATTCCTCCGGGTCCCATAATTCAAACCGGTCCCATGCGCCGACTAATTTGACGCGGGAAACGATGCCGGCGCTGACCAGAAGTTCATCTTTAATCCTGATCCGTCCCTGCGAATCCCAGGCAAGGAGGTCGGAACTTGAAGCCAAAAGACGCGCAAACATTCGCGCTTTTTTATCGCCGATGCTGATTTTTCTGAATTTTTCCAGCCGGCGGGCCATTTCGCGGGCCGGATAGACATAAAGACATTTCTCGTTGTTTAAACCGGGCAGAACGTAAAGGCTTTTCGGCTCGCCGACCTGATCGCGCCAAACGGCGGGAATAGTGAGGCGTTTTTTGGGATCGAGGGAATGAAGGAAATTACTGGCAAAGCCTCCCCCCGCGGCTACAGGAATCGTCTGATCTATGTCATTATCCACCACTTTCCCCCCTTCTTTGACACTATTTGACATCTTACCCCACCAAATGTCAACATTTATTTTATTTTTTTTCGGTGGTCGGCAATGCAGGAGAAATGGGCATGGTTCAAAACATGCCGGCATAGAGTAACACGTAAGCCATGTAATTTCGAACGAAGTGAGGAATCTCAATCCGGTGGTGACCGGATGCCGGAGATTCCTCGTCGCTACGCTCCTCGGAATGATACATTAGACTGTAACCCAGCTTTGAACCGTGCCAAGGAATGGCCCAGCTTCCGGCAAAGTTTTATTGACAAAAACACTTTGAAATAATAATTTAAAGTCCGTTCCCAATGAGATTTTCATAAACAATAATCCGTTGAGAAATATGCGGGTTAACCGGATCGGATGCTTTTTGAACAAATTCTTTAAACCGATTTCGCTTTTCTTTCTGGTATGCTGGAATCAGGGGATTCATCAGGCATTTATTATGGCGCTTGCCAAGCTGTCGCAATCCAGATTTATTCCCCGCCGCTTTTTCGGCGTGGCGGAAAAATTCCCGCCGGTTTCCCGTTCAAACTCGTTTTCGTATCTACCGCTGCTTAAACGCACTCCTCTTGTTTCAATTATCATGCCTGTTTTCAACTCCCGCTGGTTGAAAGAAGCCGTGAACAGCGTCCTGGCCCAAACCTATAAAAACTTTGAGCTAATTCTCGTTGATGATTGTTCATCCCTGCCCGCCGCTCTTGAAACGCTCTCACTCCTGAAAGCGGAGCCGAAAGTCAGGATTATCCGCAACGCAACAAATCTTGGAATCAGCGGCGCGACCAATGTCGGCATCCAGGCAAGCCTAGGTGAATATGCGGCGTTCATGGACCATGACGACCTGCTTCATCCTGATGCCCTGGCTTATTTCGTCAGGACGCTGAACGACGGTCATGATGAAGACGTCTTTTACACAAACGAAATGATTATTAATTCCGAAGGGGCGATTATCGGCAAAATGTCAAAATGCACCCCATCCATGGACCTTTTGCTTTCGTGCAATGCCGTCCTGCACTTTTGCATTATGAAAAGAGAATCATTGCTGAAAATCGGCTTGCTGAATTCCGAATACGACGGCGCCCAGGACCATGATCTCATGATCCGCGCCCTGGAAAATAAGCTTTCTTTCCGGCATCTCCCCTATTCTCTCTATGCCTGGCGCGCCCACCATCTGGCGACCTCCGGGGACGTGCGCGCTTATAAACTTTCTTCCGGCAATGAACTGCCCAAGGCCTATCGCAACGGCAAAAAAGCGATTCAGGCCTATCTTGACCGCAATCAAATCCGGGCCACGGTTACCGATGATATTTTCTTCTGGTACCGCGTCAAATATGATCTTCCGGCGGAGCAGTCGGAAGTGGCCGTCATAATTCCATTCCGCGACCAGCCGGATTGCCTCATAAGACTGCTCGCCAGCATGGAAAAGACGTCCTATAAAAACTTCCGGCTCTATCTGGTCAACAATCAATCAAAGATTCCGGAGACGCAGGGTCTGCTCCGTGATCTCGGCAAAAGTTCAAAATTAAAAATTACACTTATTGAATTTGACGAGCCGTTTAATTATTCCCGCCTCCATAATCAGGTTGTTGCCAAAATTCCAAATGAATTGCTGTTGTTCATGAACAACGACCTGGAAGTGATAAAGGGCGACTGGCTGGCGGCGATGCTTGAACACATTTACCGCGACAATGTCGGCGCGGTCGGCTGCCGTCTGATCAGGAAAAACGGCGAAATTCAGCATGCCGGCATGACCTTCAAGCCCGACATTTATTTTTGCGCCATGAATTTCAACGCCGAGGAGGGATATTACACCAAGGTGCAAAGGGAGGTTTCGGGTGTCACCTGCGCCTGCATGCTGATCCGTAAATCGGTTTTTGAAAAAATCGGCGGGTTTGACGAGGTTCATTTCCCGATCGGTTTTTCCGATTCTGACTTGTGTCTCAAAATCATAAAAGCCGGCTATAAAATAATCTACACTCCCTTTGCCGAGATTTATCACCACGAGTCGTTATCGCGCAAGACAAACGAAGAAAGCTACGAAAAATACACCCTTTTCAGACGTTACATCGGAACTACCCCGCTCGTGGACGAGCATTACCGGCAGGGATGAACAAACATTCAGTAAAGATGGCGCAAATAACGGCCTGGCACAGGGCTTTGGTTTGATCTTTTTATCCATTCATGGTTTTTTCGCGCCGGCGATATACGCGCGCTCCAACCGGCGTTCTCGCTCCCAAGCGGCATGAAAGGTCCTCTTCACCACCCATGTCCGCTGCAGGTCTTTCCGAGCGCCCGATTTCATGAGAAAGCCGGCATATGCTGGTTCGAGCCGCCCAAAAACCTTTTGGCAGAGTTCGGCTTCAGCGCACAGAGTTTCGGCATCCAACGTGCCCCGAACGACGTTCAACGCTTCGACAATGGCGCGATAGTAGATGAGCCAGTACCGGTAATTTTCGGCCAAGGCGGGATGGTGTTTCCGGGCCGTCATAAGAACTTTCACATGCTGATCGGCTTGGGAATTAAGCAAACCGCGATTGGGATCAAGATAGGGCGCCGAGGTAACATCCAAAATCGTGTCCTTGCCAAGTCCGATAATCACGGCGGCCACGCGGATCACGTCTTTGCCTGAAAGGCCGAGCCATTTCCCGGCGTATTCGGCAGCGACGTCCTGACATGTGCGCTCCGGATTCGCGGCGAATGCGAGACAGGCGAAGCGGTTAACGTCGTCGTGAATCCCTTCGGAATAGGGCATCACGCCCACCACCGCTTTTCCCTCGGCGCGGTACAGCCGTCGAATCTGCTCTAACACCGGCGCGGGACCGTTCCGCGAGATCATCCTCATTGCGCCGTCCGAACTGGATGGGCGCATACCACATTGTGTCGGCGCCCATGGCTTTGATGTCCGCAATCTCCTGCTTCCAGCGAGCAATTCCCCAGTCACTCATTCCCGAGTCAAGTCCATGGGCAAGCAGAGAAACGCCTTTGAACTGTGGTTTAAATGGCATACATCAATTTTCTTTATTGTTGGTTGATTGCAAAATTCTTTTGTTTATCTTCATTTTGGGAAACGTTGAGCTAACCGCGCCTTCTCGTCTTTTACCGCTGTTTTAGATAGGAAATTAAACGGTCCGTCATCCTGCGGCGGCGCGAGCCGGGCGGGCACGCGTAATCAAGGGCGCCGGCAATTTTGCGCCACAGGCGCCAGCCGAATGAATTGACGATTTCATTGATGATGCGGTCCTTTTCAGCCAGCGCTCCGCGCATGGTCACAATATCGCCGTGATATTTGCGCACCACCGCCCGCTGGTGGTCAATGGTTTGCTCAAGGGCATGCACGGCAATCTGTCGCTTTTTATAGTTTTCCTTATATTGATAACAACGCTCCTGACCGTAGACATACGCCTGAAAACTTTCGTCCATTTCCTGATAACGCTTTGCCAATCCGGGATTAACGTGACAAAGTTCCAGCAACTCTGCAAACGAAACCCATTGTTCAATGCCGATTTCAAAATACTTTACCTGGTGAAAATAAAACAGGCTCCTGAAAACAACAAAATCAAAAGGCAAGGCGCCGGCGAATATCCATTCGTTATCTATCAGATAATGCTTATCGCCGGAAACAATGATATTTTCAAACACGGCGTCAATCGCCGCCAAAGGCAGCCAGCCATTTCCGTTGCCCAATTGCCCGGGAGTGGTAATGCCGAAAACTTCGCTGATTATTGCGCTGATTTCGGGCCGTTCCGCAAGCCGAAATGATTTTTTCAAGAGTGCGCAATAATCGTCTATGATTTTGAAAAAAGTTGTCTTGTCCTTCTTACGGAATGCCTGAAAAAGCAAATGATCCAGACTTTTCCCATCTATGTATTGAAAACTGATTGAAGAAGCGTCAAATGCCGCTTGGCTTGGCAAGACGAGAGTTCCGGCATTCAGATTGCTTTGAATAAGATCGTAGCCGGAACGGATGGCTTGAATGTGATTGGCGGCTTCGGAGGTCAGCGCTTTCTTAATGACGGTTTTTACGCCGTTCACTTCAACGATTGAGGTCTCAATCTGAAAAGGAGGCAGACGGTGGCGGTTATATCTGGCATAAACAACATTCATATTACTATCGGACAGAGTCAGAACAAAAGCATCAAAGCGTCAATGACACGATGACATAGCCGCCGGTTGAAAGCCTGATTTTCCACGCCCACGTTGCGGCTTGATAGACCGCGTAGTCGGCCAGGGCATCCCCGTCAAAATCGGCGGCCAATGCCATATAACCCGCCCCGCCCAGATAGCCCGTCTTAACCACGTCCGCATATCCGCTCCCTGAAAGTTTGACCTGCCAATTACCGGTAGATTCCTGATAGACCGCGGGATCGGCCAGGCCATCGCCGTCAAAATCAGCGGCCAATGCCGTCCACCCCGTGCCACCCAGAAAGGCCGGCAGGTTCAACGTCGTATACCCACTCCCCGAAAGCTTGATCTGCCATCCGCCACTGGCGGACTGATAGACCGCAGGATCGGCCAGGCCATCGCCGTCAAAATCAGCGGCCAATGCCGTCCACCCCGTGCCACCCAGAAAAGCCGGCAGGTTCAACGTTGTATACCCACTCCCCGAAAGCTTGATCTGCCATCCGCCTCCCTGCCCTGCGCCTGCCGAAGTGGTGGCGGACTGACCCGCCTGCATCGGCTGTGCCGAAGGCACTGCGGGCAGGTAGACCGCGGGATCGGCCAGGCCATCGCCGTCAAAATCAGCGGCCATTGCTGTCCACCCCGTGCCGCCAAAAAATCCCACCAAATCTATCAAGGTATAATTTCCCGTGGATAGTTTCGTCTGCCAATTGCCGGTAGAATCTTGATACAAAGCCGGATCAGCCAAACCATCGCCGTCAAAATCAGCGGCCAACGCGAAAGCATTTGTGAGAGTAAAACAGCCGCTCGCTGTTCCTCCAACAATTACCGGAACAAGCGAAGTGCGCGTGAAAGAATTTGTGCCGTCAGAAACAACCGCTTGAATATAGTAAGAACCGGCCCGAACGGCCGAAGCATCCCAGACATAACTGGCTGCGCCCGGAGACTGGGAAACCGTTGTAATCGGAGTACCGATAAAATTGTTTCCCGAGAGCGAGCCATAATACAGACTGACATTCAGGCTTGCGCTATCGGGATCAGCGGCAACCCAGGAAATGGTGTAGGAATTGTTTGCCGACCTGTTATCGGCGCATAATTTAACGTCTTCAACGCCGAAACCGGTAGCCTGAAAAACTTCCAGCGGATCAAACCTCAGACGCTTTACGGAGCCTAACTCAAGCCAGCCAAGCTGGGCCGGGTATGGATTTTCAGTGGTAAGCAGGTCGCGGTCGGCCAAATCAACGGTATAGGAATGCCAATTTTCAAACAACGGTATTCCCTGCGCCTCAGATCCGTCAATGTTAATACCCTCATTCAACCAGACTGCCCTGGACAACCATCCTCTGGCCACCCAGTCATTGATATTTGTGTATCCTGTCCGGTCAACCATGATCCGGAAAGTCAGATAACGATATTTGCTGGCATCGATCGGTTTAAACTGACCGTTCAACTTGGTATTCAGATAAAACTGCGCATCGGATTCGGTTGCCGGCAGTATTGGCGCATCAGCTGTGGCAGTCATCACCCCGTTTTGAAAAGAAATATTTGACAAATAGAGCGGCTCATATATGTCTGAAGAATCCGTCATATCCCACGGATTACCCAATTCAACCGTCGCATAGTCATCGCCGCTGGTATGGGTCGGAGCGGTAAATTCAAGCGATGGCGGATGCGTTATTGTCACAAGAGCGCTGTAAGCGCTCCGGGCAAGTTCCATCCATGCGGTGTGAGAACTTCTATTGACCAGCTTCAGGTAAAAATAATAATCGCCAGGCGCCAGGGCGGCCGTATTCAATTCATATAAGCCGTCATTCTGCAAACAGGTCGCAAACAATTCGCCGTCATAGCCGCTGTTATCCGTGTCAACCCAAACCTGAACGCTGTTTGTCCAACTATCGTTTGTAAGCACGCCGGTTGTATTCCACGTTAACTGCAGCTTAGGCGAGGTGGCCGGATTATAAAGCCTGAGCCAATTGATCTTGATGGACGTCCCCGCCGTTCCGTAAAGAGTCGGATGGACAAGAAATCCGTAAATTTTACCGCTCCATGACCCTGCCATTTCAACTCCCTGGCACGGCTCCTGAACCCGGTCGGCAAAAAACTCCTGCAGTGTAAACCCGAAATCATATATCCGATAGCCATCCGCGTACATTTCACTTTGCGGGTTACCGCTTGCGTCCAAACCAAGATAATCACCGTCTATAAAGCCTACTGAACCATTAGGCGCATACTCAACCTGATTGGCGTTCGTCGTCCAGACAACCCAGACGGATGAACGGTTCTCCGTTGAAATACGCATGGATATCCTTGAATATTGAGCGGTATCAATCGGATTGATCATCCCCAACGGCATACAACCATCAGAATAAAAAGGATAGCTGGTGACAGTCGCTGTTGAAAATCCGCGCCATAAAGGATAAAAAGCCGCCCCGGCAGTCAAAAATGTGCTGGACCATTCATTATTAGTAACTGTTGGTTCCTGAAAATTAAGATCATAGGGTATATCGCGGATTTGTTTCATGTTCCAGGGATTGCCGACTAAAGTCGTCGCATACTCATCCCCGGCCACAAAGGAAAGGTTGGTGCACGGCGCAGTGAGAACAATGGTTTGAACCTGGTTAGATGCAAACAAAGAACCGCCGACCGTCAAAAGAAAAAGCCAATAAAAAAGATGTTTTATCATGTTACTCTCCTTAAACATAAAATTTCTTGTTTGGTTTCATTATTCTAATCCTAGTATATTATACAAGCATATTTTGTGCCATCATCACCTGATAATGGAAATGATTATTGCATTGTATATTATTCTGCTTTATCTGACTTATCTGACCATGTTTTGCTCAATTTGACTTTTTTATTAAACTTTCGGCAATGTTTGATAAACCAGTTTTTCATTCATTCATCGCTTTGTTCTCAATTGTGAGAATCAAATCGTAAAAATCCACTGAGCTTTATCTAAACATTGTTTTCTTGGCGGCAAGATAACGGAAATACGGCGTACAATCAATAGGAACCAAAAATCGCTGACAAAGAACAACAAAAGCTTGACACGCAACCGCACTGATCATATATATCCGTGCATGAAAAAACATTTGTTGATTTCAAAACCTTCCTTCCCCGGCGGGGTCTGGTCGGCCATCCCCACCCCGTTCACCGCCAAAATGGAAATTGATGTTGAAAGCGTCCGCCGCATGGTCGCGCATCATGTTCGACTGGGGATTAAAGGATTATTCGTCTGCGGCACGAACGGCGAAGGCCCATGGATGACTGACGTCCAGCGAAGAAAACTTCTTCGCGCTGTGATCCGATTTACACGCGGACGCATGCCGGTTGCAGTTCAGGTTACGGATAATTCCGCGGCGCGGATTTTGGATAACATCACAATGGCGCAAAATGAGGGCGCGGACATCGCCGTGATTGCTCCACCGTATTTCGTTTTCAACGCGTCCCCGCGCAATATCCTTAAATTATATCTGGATGCCATCCGGCACAGTACGTTGCCGGTCGGCATTTATGACCGTGGCAAATTCGGCTCAGTTTTTGTGCCGGATGACGTGTTGCGGGATATTTACTCTGAACCGAAAGTGGCGATTATAAAAGACAGCTCCTCCATGCCTGAGCGGATGCGTATTGCTCTTGAGGCAAAGCGGCGCCGACCATCCTTGTGTCTATTAAATGGCTGGGAATTTAATTGCATTCCATATATCAAGACCGGTTACGACGGCCTCCTGCTTGGGGGTGGAGTGTTTAACGGTTATATCGCGGATAAAATTATTGGTGCCGTACGGAGCGGCGACATGAAACTGGCGGAACAAGTCCAAACCAGAATGAACAACATGATGTGGGCGGTGTACGGGGGCAAAAAAATCACCTGCTGGCTGTCCGGCGAAAAACAACTTCTTGTCCGCATGGGGATATTTAAAACGTGGCTTAATTATCCCAATTATCCGCTTAACCCCGCTTGCCGGCGGGCAATTGAACGGACATTGGGACAAAACAGGAAATGGCTTCTGCCGTAACGCCGCTATGCCCAAAATGATAATGACGCGGAAAGCGTCCGACAATCATTATCTGCACAAAGATTTTCACGGCGCATTGAATCTGGCATTGGAGTATTTGCGCAAACACTTCGGCAATGATGCCGTCCGCGGTTATTTGCGCCAGTATGCCAAATCTTTCCACGCACCCCTGATCCGGAATTTACGCCGCCGGGGACTCATTGCCTTAAAAGAACATTTCAAAAAAATCTACGCCGTTGAAGGCGCTCCTATCCGCATTAATTGCTCAAAAGACGAACTGCGCCTGGAAACGGATTTTTGCCCCGCCGTAAAACACATTCGCAAAATTGGACAGACCGTCTCGCCGCTCTTTAATGAAACCGAACGCACCGTTCACGAAGCCATTTGTGAAAACACGCCCTTTGCCTATGAATTAGTGAGTTACGACAAAAAGACCGGACGCAGTGTTCAGCGATTTTACTCGGCTTCGCAGCCAAAAGCTTTGCCGCACCGGAGGAAGCCATGATATCTTGCACGGAATTCATCGCCGCTTACAGCGAATATTTCAAATATCTTGAAAAGATCGGCGGCAAAAAAGCGGTAACCGATTTCTGGAATTATCTCTCGGATAAGTATTTAACGTCTTCCCTGAAACGCCTTGTCAAACAGCATGGCATTCGCGGCTGTTGGGAGTATTGGAAGAAGGCACTGAACGAAGAAGCCGCGGATTTTACAATGGAACTGGATGAAAAAGCCGGCATCTTTAAAATAATAATGCATCACTGCCCTTCAAAAGGGCGGCTCCTGAAATGGCGGCACATCAAACCTTACCCGGAATATTGCTTGCATTGCGATGTCCTTTACCGGCGCATCCTTGAGCCCATGGGATATCGTTACGTCGCTGACTTCTCCGGAACTGACAAAGCACGCTGTTCCCTGGTTATCAGCAAGAAACCATGATTCCGCATGGATTGCGCGCTACTATTTTGCAACCTGTCTGATTTTTCTTGACGAAAGCCTTTTCTTTTAATTTGATTATCACGTTTTTCGTCGAAAGAGATATAACCTTGAACAAAATCATATCTAAAAAGCAATTGTCCGAAGACGTCTTCATGATGCGGATTGACGCGCCGCTCATTGCCTCCGAGCGGAGTCCCGGCCAGTTTGTTATCCTGCAGCTTGACACCAATTACGGCGAGCGCATCCCATTGACCATAGCCAACGCGGATTTGCAAGAAGGTTCCATAACCATTATTTTTCAAGCCGTGGGTAACACAACCAACCGGCTGGCGGCGCTGAACGAGGGCGATCTTATTGAAAATCTTGTCGGACCTCTTGGCCGGCCGACTCATATTGAAAAATTCGGGGTCGTGGTATGCGTCGGCGGCGGAATCGGAGTTGCCCCGCTCTACCCTATCGTGCAGGGAATGAAACAGGCCGGCAACCGGATGATTGTCATCATGGGCGCCCGCAACAAATCCCTGCTTATTCTTGAAAACGAAATGCGTTTCCTGGCAGATGAGTTGATTGTCTGCACCGACGACGGCTCCTACGGCCAAAAGGCGCTCGTTACCGCGCCGCTGAAGGAGCTATGCGAACGCAACCCAAAGCCAAACCTGGTGGTAGCGATCGGTCCGCCGATAATGATGAAATTCTGCGCGGAAACCACCAGACCTTTTAGCGTCCCAACGGTTGTTTCCCTGAACACCATTATGGTTGACGGCACCGGCATGTGCGGCGGTTGCCGCGTAACAGTCGGCGGTAAAACCAGGTTCGTCTGCGTGGACGGCCCCGAATTTGACGGCCATCTGGTTGATTTTGATAATATGATGAAACGCCTGAAAGCATACAAACAGCAGGAAGACAAGGCGCGCGAACAATGCCGGCATGAGATGGAAATTGAAAAACAGAGGCAAAGGAACAAAGAAATGAATTAGGCCTCGTAAAGCGGGGTAACTTGTTTATTTAGAGGAAACGCTCAACTTCCAACATCCAACATTGAACACCGAACGGGAATAAAAGCTTCCTTCTCCATACGTTCTGTTGAAAGTTGGACGTTGAATGTTCGATGTTTTTTAATTTCTTATTCGATAAATTAGAACAAATGAACGCACATCTCACCAAATCGGAATTGACCGACCAGGCGCGTGAAATTCTAAGCGGTCTTTTCGCCGGTCCTCAACCGCTCAAGGCAAAAGACCGTTTACGGATTCCGGTTCAGGAAATGCCCAGCCAGGAGGCTGTTGAACGCCGCAAAAATGTACGCGAGGTAGCGCTGGGTTATTCCCCGGAGCAGGCAAAACTTGAGGCGATGCGCTGTCTGCAATGTAAAAACGCCCCTTGTGTTGAGGGATGTCCGGTCCGCATTGATATTTCCGGTTTCGTTAACGCCATCGCTCAGGGCGATTTTCAAAAGGCCATTGATATCATTAAGCACAACAGCCTGCTTCCCGCCGTCTGCGGAAGGGTCTGCCCGCAAGAAACGCAATGCCAGGCGCCCTGCACAGTCGGCAAGTCGCTTAAAGATGTCGGGAAGGCCGTTTCTATCGGCCGGCTGGAACGGTTTGTGGCCGACTGGGAACGGGAACAGGGCAAAGTTGAAACGCCTAAGGTAAAAAAGGTAAAACCGGAGACCGTCCGGAAAGTGGCGGTCATTGGAAGCGGTCCGGCCAGCATCACCGTGGCAGCCGACGTCCGGCGCGAAGGCCATGCGGTAACAATGTTTGAGGCGTTTCATAAGACCGGCGGCGTCCTGGTCTACGGCATTCCTGAATTCCGGCTCCCCAAACAAATTGTCCAGCTGGAAATTGACACCCTGAAGGCCATGGGCGTGGAGATTAAGACTAATTTTGTCGTCGGCCGCACCCGCCACCTGATTGATCTCATGAAAAAAGACGGCTTTGACGCCATTTTTATTGGAACCGGAGCGGGCCTGCCGAAGTTTATGAATATTGAAGGCGAAAACCTAGTAGGCGTGTTTTCGGCAAATGAATATCTGACCAGGGCCAATTTAATGCGCGCTTACGACCGTGAGAAGGCCCAGACCCCCATTTACCGTTCGCGCAAAGTGGCCGTGCTCGGCGGAGGCAACGTGGCCATGGATTCAGCGCGGATGGCCGTCCGCCTTGGGGCGGAGGAGGTCCATCTTGTCTACCGGCGCACTGAGGTTGAAATGCCGGCCCGGGTGGAAGAAGTTGCCCATGCCAAGGAAGAAGGCGTTATTTTTCATATTTTGCAGAATGCAAAACGTATCATCGGCAACGAACAGGGCTGTGTGACCGGCATGGAGTGCCTGAAATACCAGCTCGGCGAACCGGATGAATCCGGCCGCCGCCGGCCGGTTGAAATTAAAGGCAGCGAATTCATGATGGAAGTGGACACGGTAATCGTCGCCATCGGCAATGACTCCAACCCGCTCATTAAACAGACCACGGAAGGACTTTCCACAACCAAGTGGGGAAATATCATTGTTGATGAAACCGGTAAAACTTCGCTGGACCACGTCTACGCCGGCGGCGATATTGTGCTTGGCGCCGCAACCGTCATTTTGGCAATGGGCGAAGGACGGCGCGCGGCGGATGCAATTAATCAACTTTTATCAAAAATGAAATAAGAAAGGAAAAAAAACAAATGGCAAAGATCACGTTCATCGGTGCGGGCAGTTTCGGATTCACACGCGGCTTGGTAAAAGACATTTTAACTTACCCGCTTCTCAGCGACGCCACCCTGGTGTTGATGGATATTGACCGGGAACGCCTCGCCTTCGTCAAACAGGCGGTGGAAAGAATCGTAAGGGAAGGCAAATATCCGGCAAAAATAATCACCACCACGAACCGGCGCGAAGCGCTGAAGGGAGCTGACGCGGTTATATGCACGATTCTCGCCGGGGATGTGAATGTCTGGCAATACGACATCACTATCCCGAAAAAATTCGGCGTTGACATGAATGTGGGCGATACACGCAGTGTAGCAGGCGTTTTCCGGGCACTACGCACAATACCGGTCATGCTCTCCATCTGCCGGGACATGGAAGAAATTTGTCCTAATGCCATCTTGCTGAATTATACCAACCCCATGGCCATGCTCTGCCGTGCCATGCAAAGGGAAACAAAAATCAAGGTAACCGGCCTGTGCCACAGCGTGCAGGGCACCGCCCATGAACTGGCAAACTGGATCGGAGCGCCCAAGGAGGAAATCAACTATGTCAGCGCCGGCATCAACCATCAGTCCTGGTTCGTCAAGTTTGAATGGAAAGGCAAAGATGCCTATCCTTTGCTGCGCAAAGCCATGTTAAATCCCAAAA
>Ga0247840_10003535_pt1 | contig 26222 bp, 24 predicted proteins | sample LaCruzMarch2015__FD_192404 | JGI IMG/M metagenome (GOLD analysis project Ga0247840, IMG submission 192404) | Freshwater microbial communities from meromictic Lake La Cruz, Castile-La Mancha, Spain - LaCruzMarch2015_17m | ecosystem: Environmental > Aquatic > Freshwater > Lake | place: Spain...
TCGGTCTGCCCGGCATCCCCGCTTGCAGCGAGGAAATCAGCATCGCCCGCGACCTGCAACTGGCCCGCCTGGCGGGCGGACGCATCCATATCCAGCATGTCACGACCGCCCGCGGACTCGACATCATCCGGCGGGCCAAAGCGGATGGCGTTCGCGTGACCTGTGAAGTCAGCCCTCATCACCTCCTGCTCAGCGAGGACGACATCACGGACTATGACACCAATTTCAAGATGAACCCGCCGCTCCGCACCGTGGAAGACAACGCGGCACTTCTCGCCGGATTGCTCGACGGCTCGATCGACATCCTCGCCACAGACCACGCCCCGCATACCGAGTTTGAGAAAAATCTCGATTTTGCCTCCGCCCCCTTCGGTATCACCGGATTGGAAACCGCCCTGCCCGCGCTCTTCAGCCGCTTGGTCCGGACTGGCAAGCTGCCCTGGGATATTCTCATCCGCGCTTTCTCCCGCGAACCCCGCCGCATCCTCGGCCTCGAGGCCGCGGATTTCCGGGAAGGTCTGCTTGCCGATTTCATCCTGTTCGACCCGGAGGCGTCCACCCACTTTTCCGCCGACACCATGGAGTCGAAAAGCCGCAATACACCCTTCCTCGGCCAAACCCTTCCGGGAGCCGTGGTCCAAGTGATGCTCGGCGCCGAACTTTTACTCGGGAAGAAACAGCCATGACTTATCGCGAACTGCTGGGGCAATCCATCGAGACACGCTGCTCGCATCTTTGCGTCGGGCTGGACCCGCTGCCGGGAAAAATTGACGGTTCGGTCGCCGACTTCCTTCGGCGCGTCATCGGCGAGACCGCGGCCTATGCCGCCGCCTACAAACCCAACATCGCTTTCTTCGAAGCCATGGGATCCGACGGCTACCGCCTGCTCGAAGGTCTGCGCGACATGGTGCCCGCCGGCATCCCGGTCATTCTCGACGCCAAACGTTCCGACATTCCCGACACGCAGGCCATGTATGCCCGCGCATACTTTGAAATCATGCGCGCCGACGCGGTCACCCTCAACGCTTTGCTCGGACGCGACTCGCTGCGTCCCTTTCTAACCGATGAAACCAAGGGTGCCTATCTGCTCGGGCTCACCTCCAACCAGGGTTCTGCCGACTTTCTCGCCCGGGACCTCGGCGACCGTCCTCTCTGGCGCGTTTTCGTCGACCTTTGCCGGGAAACTTCCCTCGGCCCGGCCACCCTTGGCGCCGTGATGGGGCTCACCCACCTGACTGCGGCCGACTTTGCCGCGTTGCCCGACATCCCGCTGCTTGTGCCCGGCCTCGGGGCGCAAGGCGGTGACGCCGAGGCGCTGACCGGACTCGGTGCGCGGCAAGCGCCTTGGTTGGTCAACGCCTCACGTTCCATTCTTTACCCGGCAGACGGCCCAGCGCAGATCGCGCGGGCGGCCGATGAATTCCGCCGCACCATCAACCGCGCTGCCGGACGCTTTCCGGCCCATGACTAATGAACGACCAACTTCCCATCGGCTTGAGTTTTGACGACGTCACCATCGTGCCGGGGCGCAGCGGGGTGCTCCCCGCACAGGCCAACCTCACCACCCACTTGACCCGTGACATCCGCCTGGCCATCCCCGTGGTTTCCGCCGCCATGGATACCGTCTCCGAGGAGCGGTTGGCCATGGCCCTCGCCCGGGAGGGCGGCATTGGCATCATCCACCGCAACTGCCCGCTGGAAAAACAGATCGCCATGGTCCGCCGGGTCAAACGCGCGGAAAACATCGTTATCACCCATCCCGAAACCGTCTCCCCCGAAACCACCCTCGGCCAACTCCGCCGCCGCATGCGCGAGACCGGCATCGAGGGCTTTCCCGTGGTCGATGGGAAAAATCTCGTGCTCGGCGTCGTGACCCGCCGCGACATTTGGGTCGAAGAAGATGAAAATATCCTCGTGCGCGATGTCATGACCCCGCGCGAACGGCTCGTCACCGCTTCTCCCGGCTGCACCCAAGCGGAAGCCAAGGCCATCCTCCACCGTCACCGCATCGAAAAATTGCCGCTCATCGATACGGACGGCCACCTCGTCGGACTGATGACCGCCTCGGATATCGTCAAAACCATGCAGCATGGAGAAGCGAGCAAGGACAGTGAAGGACGCCTTCGTGTCGGCGCGGCCATCGGCGTGGGACCGCGTGCGCTCGAAGCGGGTGATGCTCTGGTCGAAGCCGGCTGCGATGTCATCGCGATCGATGCCGCGACCGGCCACACCGAATCCCTGCTCGCCCAGCTCGAAAAATGCGCCGGCCGCTGGTCCGGCATCCCGGTCATCGCCGGCAACGTGGTCACCGCGGAAGGAGCAGCGGACCTCATTGCCGCCGGCGCCGCCGCAATCAAGGTCGGCGTCGGCCCCGGCTCGATCTGCACCACGCGGGTCATCGCGGGCGTCGGCACACCGCAATTCACCGCCATCCGCACCGTTTCGCGCGTCTGCCGCGAACGCGGCATTCCGCTCATCGCCGACGGCGGCATCCGTTACTCCGGCGACATCGTCAAAGCTCTCGCCGCCGGGGCGGATGCGGTCATGCTCGGCTCACTCCTCGCCGGCACCGAAGAAAGTCCCGGCAAGCTCGCCCGCTGGCAGGGTCGCACCTTCAAAGAATACCGCGGCATGGGGTCGGCCGGGGCTTTGGCCAAAGGCTCCCGCGACCGCTACGGACAGGAGGGCTCCGCCAAATTCGTGCCCGAAGGCGTCGAGGCCCGCATTCCCTACCGCGGAGCGCTCGGCGAACTCGTCTTCCATCTCATGGGCGGACTCCGGGCCGGCATGGGCTATGTCGGCGCAGCGAACCTCGAAGAATTGCGCGCCAAAGCCACCTTCATGCAAGTCACCGCGGCCGGATTGCGCGAAAGCCATCCGCACGATGTCACCATCACCGAAGAGCCGGTCAACTATCACTCGTCCTGACTTCCATGCGCACCCAAATCGCCGTGATCGACTACGGCTCCCAATACTCCCAACTCATCGTCCGCCGCCTGCGCGGACTCGGCTACTTCGCCAAGCTCTACCTGCCGGGGCATTGGGATGACCTCGACCGCCCCGCGGCCGTCGTGCTTTCGGGCGGACCCGCCCGGGTCAACGAACCCGGGGCCCCTGACGTTGATTTCGACCGCCTGCAGTCGCTCGGTTGCCCGGTGCTCGGCGTCTGCTACGGCATGCAGTTGCTCAACCGCAAATTCGGCGGCACCGTGGCGCACTGCGGCGACCGGGAATACGGGCCGGTCACCATGGAGGTGCGACACCCCGATATCCTGCTCAAGAATCTCCCGGCGCAGAGCACCATCTGGATGAGCCATTCGGACAGCGTCGCCGAGTTGCCGCCCGGCTGCGAGGTGCTCGCGGTCAACCCGCGTGGCACACCGGTAGCCGTGCGCTGGAACGATCGCTTCTTCGGCATCCAATTCCATCCCGAAGTCAGCCACACCGAATACGGCACGGAAATTCTCCGAAACTTCCTCGACCTCTCCGGCGAAGCGCCCGCTTTCACCATGGACCGCTTCAAGGAACAGCTCATCACCGAGACCCGCGAGCAGATCGCCGGGCGCAAAGTGGTCTGCGCGGTTTCCGGAGGCGTCGATTCCACCGTGCTCGCCATGCTACTCAAGGAAACCGGCGCCGATATGCATCCCATCTTTGTCGACAACGGGCTCCTCCGCCGCGACGAGGGCGACGAGGTCGTCGCGCAATTCCAGCGGCTCGGCATCGGCATCGACCGGGTTGATGCGACCGACCGGTTCCTCGGCCGCCTGGCCGGCATCACCGATCCGGAAGAAAAACGCCGCCGTATCGGCGACGAATTCATCGACGTTTTTTTCAGTCATGCCGGACAAATCGAACTTCTCGCGCAAGGCACGCTTTACCCCGACGTGATCGAAAGCGCCACCAGCGGATCCAAAGCCTCGCGGATCAAAACACATCACAACCGCGTCGACCGCATCCTCGAGTTGCAGGCCGAAGGACGCCTCCTCGAACCCCTGGCCGAACTCTTCAAGGATGAAGTCCGCGAACTCGGCACGGCCCTTAACATTCCGCACGACATGCTCCACCGCCACCCTTTTCCCGGCCCCGGGCTGGCCGTCCGCGTCATCGGAGAAATCACCCCCGCACGCCTCGAGGTCTGCCGCGCGGCGGATGCCATTTTCATCGGTGAGCTGAAACGCAGCGGATGCTATGACAAAGTCTGGCAAGCCGGCACCGCACTCCTGCCCGTCCGCACTGTCGGGGTCAAAGGCGACGAGCGCACCTACGAGGAGGCGGTCAGCCTCCGCGCCGTGACCAGCGTCGACGCCATGACCGCCGACTGGGTCCCGCTGCCGGCCGAAGTGCTGGCCCGCGTCTCCAAGGACATCCTCAACCGCGTCCCCGGCATCAACCGCGTCCTCTACGACATCTCGACCAAACCCCCCGCCGGCATCGAGTGGGAGTAGGCGCACCGCGACGGGAACGCGCCGACCCGGTCCTCCCTAAACCCCATCCACCCAAAGGTGGATCGAGCCGTCCCGGCGCGATATTCACCCCAAAATCGCGCCGGGACGGCACGATCCACCTCCATCTCCGCTTTAATCCCTCATGACCCCGGCGCACCTGACCCGCCGAAATTAAAATCCACCTCCGGCGCTTGGTCCGCTCCGGCCCGCGCCGCGAAATACGGACGTTCCTTGAACCCAAGAAAACCCGAGTAGATGACCGTCGGAAACTGTTTCGTCGCCGTGTTGTATTGCTGCACGGACTCGTTGAACTTGCGCCGCTCTACGGTGATACGGTTTTCCGTACCCTCGAGTTGCGCCTGCAGATCGCGGAAGTTCGCGTTGGCCTTGATGTCCGGATAGCGCTCCACCGTGACCAACAAACGCGACAGCGCCGAGGAAAGCTGGTCCTGCGTCTGCTGGAACGCCGCCATCGCTTCGGGCGTGGCCGGCGGGGAATTCGGATCCACTTTGATATTGTTCACCTGCTGACGTGCTTGGATGACCTGGGTCAGCGTGTCCTTCTCGAAGTTGGCCGCCCCTTCCACCGTTTTGACCAGATTGGGCACGAGATCCGCGCGGCGCTGGTAGACATTTTCCACGTCCGCCCAACTGCTGTCGGTCTGCTGCTTGAGACTGACCAAGCGGTTGTAGCCGCAGCCGGTGAGAAGGGTGGACGCCAGCAACAGCGCGGCGAACGGGAGAAGGCGATGAGTTTTCATGCAGCTGCGCTATATCGCCTTTTGTCTTGTGGCGCGCGAGCGCAAAGTTCCCCCCGCACCCGCCGAGACCCCGAAAATCCACCTGCTGCCCTCGGCGGCAGGGACGGTTCGACCGCAGTAAGACCCCTTGCGGCCGCGTGAATCCACGGTTGATCGACCCTACGGGCTGATCTCAACCGGATTGCTCCAGCTTAGTCGTCCGTGCCTTGAGCCGGAGCGGCCACGGGCGCGGCCGCCGGGGCGCCAGCAGCGGGTGCTTGGGCGCCGGGCTGATTGAACTGGATGTGGTCGCGGAAGTATTCGTCTTCGAGCATGGTACGCATGTCTTGCGCCGTGGCTCGCTGGTTGGCCAACTCGAGTTTTTCGCGCGCGGCATCGGGCTTGCCGTCGCGAAAGTCGATGGCGGCGGCGACGACGCAGATGCCGGCGGTGGCGTTGCCGGATTCGATGGCGTCGGCGATTTCCTTGCGGCGCTGGGTTGTCAGGTCGCCGGCCACGTCGGCCATGGCGCGCTTGAATTGGAAGAAGCCGTCGGTCGGATTCTGCGCAAGGAAACCGTCAATGAGCACGGCGGCATCGGCCGGACGTTTCTGCAGGCGGCGCAGTTCGGAGAGATTCTGCACGATGTCGCGCTGGTTGGGTGCAATCTGCAGCGCGGAGGTCAATGTCTGGTCGGCACCGTCGTAATCTTTCGACAGGATCTGCGCCGCTCCGAGGAGGGCAGAGATGCCGGTGTCTCCGGGGTTGGCCGTGAGGTGCTCTTTCGCGGCTGTGATGGCCTCGAAGGTTTGGCCGGCCATCATGCGGGCAATGGCGCGGCGGCGCCAGACGGCCGGCGTGTCGGGGTTGAGTTCGAAAACCTCGGCGAGGAGAACTTCGGCATCGGCGCCGGCATTGGCATTGAGCGCGGCATTGGCCCGCTCGTTGAGGATCATGGCGCGCAACTCGCGGACGGTGCCGCGCTGTCCGAGATACAGAAAAAAGAGCAAAAGAACGCCGGCCAAAGCAACAAGGGAGAGCACCAAGGAAAGGCGGGAGGAATGAGGCGTGGTTTCGTCGTTCATGTCGGGTCGGTCGTTGTTTGCCGAACGCAGAGTTGAAAGGCAAAAGGACAGACAAGGAAAGCCGATTCTACAGGAGGGGTGGATTTCAGGATAGAATCTGTGCGAGAAGGGAGCGGTGAAGGGTATCATGCAACGGACGCCGGTGTGTGCTTGGGGGTTGTTGACCGCCGGGGTCACGCTGGCTGTTTTTCTGCCGACCTTGCGGTTTCCGTTTTTTCCATTCTGGGACGACGACATCCACGTGCACGCCAACCCGCATCTGGCCGACCTGACTTGGGCAGGACTCGGAGCATTCTGGGCGGGACCTTATCAACAATTGTATGTCCCGCTGACCTACTCGGTCTGGGCGGGTTTGGCCGTGCTCTCGCGCTGGGCGGATGGTTTACCGCTCTCGAGCGGCGCGCTGAACGCGGCGTGGTTTCACGGGGCAAATGTGGCGGCACACACCGCGTCGGCCCTGTTGGCCTTTGTGTTGCTGCGCCGCATCACGACGAGATTCGCGCCGGGTGCATCGATCGGTCGGATCAGCGCAGGATCCGCGCTGGGTGCGGCGTTTTTTGCCCTGCATCCGCTGCAAGTCGAACCGGTCGCGTGGATCTCGGGATTGCGCGATGTGCTCGGGGGATGCTTTGGCTTGGCCTCGTTGGTGGTTTTGTTCGGCGCGGAACGTCCGACCCGGGCGCGCGTGCTGGCCGCGACCCTGCTCTATGTCGCTTCACTCGCGGCCAAACCCGCCGGGGTGGCCTTACCGCTGGTGGGAGGCATTCTCGCCGTGCTGCCGTTTCGTTGGAATGCACGGCAAATGTTCGCCGTGCTCGGGCCATGGTTGCTCATCGGACTGCTCTGGGTCTTCTTGACCAGCAGGGCTCAATGGGCCGCGGAACTGGCGGTCGGGCTGGTTCCTCTCGGAATGCGTCCTTTGGTCGCGGGCGATGCGCTGGGGTTTTACCTGATAAAGACTTTGGTTCCGGTCGGCTTGGCTGCGGATTATGGACGTTCGCCGGACACCGCGCTCGCGGCCGGTTGGCTCTGGTGGATGTGGTTGCCGCCCGCGGCGCTGGGAGGCGTGCTGGCCGCGGTCAGACCGCTGCGCGTTTACCTGGTGCCGTTCCTCGTCTTTGCCGCGGCCTTGCTGCCTACGCTCGGATTGGTGCCATTCAACTTCCAGGTGGTGAGCACAGTGGCCGACCGCTACGCGTATTTCGCGCTCTTTGGGCCGGCCCTGGCCCTCGCCATGATCGTGGCACGGACGCGGAGGACATGGGTCCTGGCGCTGGCCGGCGCATGGGTCTTGGTGTTGCTGGCACTGACCGTGCAGCGCCTGCCGGTCTGGTCCGAGGACTTGAAACTTTTTGCCGCGACGCTCGAGACGAATGCGGGAAGTTGGAAGGCCAAACATAATTACGCGTCGGCCCTCGACGATCGCGGGCGCACCGCGGAAGGAGAGATTCTCATGCGCGAAGTCATTGCCAGGCGACCGGACAGCGCGGAGGCCTACAACGATCTGGCCGTCATGGTATGGAAACTCGGGCGACGCACCGAAGCGGCCGCGTTCATGCGCCGCTCGGTCATGCTTCGCGCGACGCCGGGGTCCACGCGCAATCTCGCGGTGATGGAAGAGGAACTCGGCAACGCGGCCGAGCGGGACGAGGCGCTGCAAGTTCTGCAGCAGTTGCCGACGGATGGCGGCAACTGAACTTTACTCCGGGCCCCGTGGAGACTAGCCAAGGGAGATCATGTCACTCGTCCTGCGATCAACTTCGGACCGGATCGGGATTTTGCAATTGAACCGTGCGGAGAAGCACAATTGTCTCAATGGCGATTTAATGCAGGAGATGATGGACGCGCTCGATGCCATGGTGGCTGAGGATCTCCGCGTCTTGGTCATCCGCGCCGCGCCCGGGAGCAAAGTTTGGTCGGCCGGTCATGACATCGATGAAATCCCGGAACCCCGGCGGGACCCGCTCGGCTATTTCGACGCACTCGAGACCCTGTTGCGCAAAGTGCAGGACTGTCCGGTGCCGGTCATCGCCATGGTCGAAGGATCCGTCTGGGGCGGGGCCTGCGACCTCTGCGCCGCGTGCGACCTCATCATCGCCGCGCAGGGCAGCGCCTTCGCCATGACACCCGCCAAGATTGGCATCCCTTACAACGCGTCGGGACTGATTCATTTCACCAATCTGCTCGGGGTGAACAAAGCCAAAGAGATGTTTTTCACCGCGCAACCGGTGAGTGTGGACGACGCATGGAACAACGGATTCGTCAACCACGTGGTCCCGGCCGAGGACCTCGAAACTTTCACCCTCAAACTGGGCCAGGCCATCGCGGCCAACGCGCCGCTCGCCGTGCGCTCGATCAAGGCGGAATTCCGGCTGCTCTCGCGCGGACACCACATTGATGCGGAGACGGCCGAGCAGATCCAGGCCATTCGCCGGCAAGTTTATGACAGTGAGGATTACGCCGAGGGTATCCGCGCTTTCAAAGAAAAACGTCCACCGCGATTCCAGGGGAAATGAGCCGCGACGCCCTGCGCGCGCACGTCGCGGAGTTGCACGCCTGCCGGAAATGTCCGCGCATGGCGTCCGCGCCGGTATCGGGTCCCGCCGTGCGCAGCGAGGTCCTCCTGGTCGGCCAAGCGCCCGGGGTGCGCGAGCCGCAACTCGGGCGCCCCTTTGCCTGGACGGCGGGAAAAACGCTCTTTCGCTGGTTCGAAGAATCGTGCGGTTTCGGGGAGGATGTTTTCCGCGCCAAGATTTATATGGCCGCGGTCTGCCGTTGCTTTCCGGGCAAGCATCCCAAGGGGAGCGGTGACCGCGTGCCGGATGATATCGAGATCGCCAACTGTGCCCCGTGGCTCGAACGGGAAATCGCGCTGCTGCAGCCCAAGCTCGTCATTCCGGTCGGCAAACTGGCCATCGGGCAATTTGTCGAAGCGAACACGCTGGCCGAGGTCATCGGACGCGTCCTTCCCTTGGAGCGCGCCGGAGTGAAATTCGATTTGATCGCCCTCCCCCATCCTTCCGGAGCCTCGACCTGGCACCGCATGGAACCGGGGAAAACGCTGCTGAGGAAAGCGCTGCGGTTGTTGGGGAATGATGAGACCTTGCGCAGGATCGCGCGGGGGAAGTGAACCGGTGAGGGCGCGGAGGTTTGGATGCAGCGCCGCCGTCCCCGGCGGCGAATCGCACAAACGAACGGCGGCGGGGACGCCGCTACAGTTGGTTGGCAGCAGGCGGTCGAGACGCTACAAAGGACGCGTGGTGTCCGGACCAATTTATCCGATGCTGGTTATCGATGCCGGCAATTCCGTGGTGAAATTTGCTATGGTGGCCCGGGCCGGGGCCAAGCCGCGGATCATGGCATCCGTCGATACACCCAAACTCACGGTGGCCCGCGTGCGCACGATCTGCCGTCAGACCCGCACGCGGAGCGCGGCGGCCACGTGTGTCGTGCCTCGCGTTGCCACCATTCTGTACGCGGGTTGTCCGTCTGTTTCGTTGATCGGAGAGTCATCGGCCCTCAACTTCCGGACGGATGTCGATCGGCGCACGGTCGGAGCCGATCGTCTGGCCAACATGGCCGAGGCGGCGCGGCGGTTTGGAAAAAACGTGCTCGTGGCGGATTTCGGCACGGCGGCGACCTTCGATGTGCTCGACGGACGCGGACGATTCATCGGCGGAGCCATCGCTCCCGGTTTGCGCATCTTGGCGACGGCGTTGTCCAAGCAGACCGCGCTATTGCCGGTCATCGAAGCCACGCCACCGCGCACCATGATTGGAAAAAACACGCGCGACGCGCTGCGCGCCGGCCTCTGCGGGGGTTATGCCGGATTGGTGGAGCATTTGTTGGAACAGCTGGGGGCAGGCGGGAGGCGTGTTGTTTTCACCGGCGGGGATGCCGGCGCGGTGGCCAAACTGGTTGCGGAAAAAGTCGTGGTAGATCCGCTTTGGACACTGGGAGGCATTGCAGTTTTGGGGGGCTTAAACACCCGCGAAGCAAGCAAATAAGGGCCTTGCGGGGCAATTCACCTTGCCGCGCGCTCTGCGGCAGCTACATTGATGACAGTCGGCGGCGCGGAAAACCGGACGTTGCGGCGACACATATTATGGCCAACGCAATGGTGATCGGAATGGGCGGGGTGGGATCCGTCATCGCCCAGAAATTGCACGAATACGATTGTGTCGATCGCATCATTTGCGCCGACCGCGACACGGTCTTCGCCGAGGAGCTGGCCAAGCGCATTCCGAACAACCGCTTTGTCGTGGTCAAGGCCGACGCCATGGATGTGAAAGGCACGACCGCGCTGATGAAAGAGCACAAGGTCAAGGTGACCTGCAATGCGGCGGTCTGCGCGACCAACCACTCGCTCCTCACCGCCTGCGCGGAGGCCGGTTCGCATTACCTCGACATGGCGGCCGACATTTATGCGCCTCCCGGGGCGCGCCGCAGGTCGAAGAATTCTTTCGACACCGAGATCGAGGCTTTCCACGAAATCTTCGAGGAAAAGAATCTCGCCGGCATCCTTTGCATGGGGATGGATCCGGGCGCGGTGAACATCTTCGCGCGCTGGGCCATGGACCGCCTCGACACGGCGACGAGCATCCGTGTCCTCGACGCGGACAACGCGGAAGTCAAAGGCTACCGCTTCGCCGTCCTTTTTTCTCCGGAAACCTTTTTTGAGGAACTCGGCGCGGTTCCTTACTTTGTCAAAAACGGCAAGGTGACGGCCGGCAAACCCCTCGAATCGGAATTCGAATGGATCCGGTTCCCCGAGCCGATCGGCCTGCAGCCGACCTACGCGGTGGCGCACGAGGAAGGGGTGAGCCTGGGGATTTATCCGCCGTTTGTGCAGAAAGGCGTCCGCTACTCGGTCTTCAAATACAGCGTAAGCGACAAAGTCGTGCACTTGTCGAAGTCCCTCGCCTTGCTCGATCTTGATACGTGGAAAAAAGTGAAGGTCGACGGCGTCGAGGTCTCGCCCGTGCGGGTGGCCACCCACGCATTGCCCAAGCCGGCGCAGTTGGGTCCGACCGTCGACGGCTATTCGTGCGTCGGCACCGAAGTGCGGGGAACCCTCGGTCGGCGGCGGGTCGAGTATTTCATCTACACGATGGATAACCACCGCGACTGCTACGAGAAATACGGCTACTCGCTCACCCTCGTGCAGACCGGCATACCGCCCGCGCTGACCGCGCGCTTGCTCATTGAGGGCAAGATCAAGGAACGCGGGGTGATGATGCCGGAAGCGCTGCAACCGGATGAATTGATGACCCACTTCAGCCACGAAGGCCTCCCCATTTTTGTCGAGAAGCGCGAGACCGAGCGGATATGACACCCCGCCCCTTCCTCCTCGGCAACCGCTCGGTCAGCACGACGGAAACGGCGGAGGTCCGCAATCCCTACAACGGCGCGCTGGTCGCCGAAATCTGCGTGGCCGGGGCCAAAGAAATCAACGAAGCACTGGACTTGGCCGCGCGCACCTTCGAAGAAGCGCGTCATGCCGCACCGGTCGAACGGTCGCGCTTGCTCCGTCGGATAGCGGAGACCATCAGCCAGCGGGCCGATGAATTCGTCGAGTTGCTCATCGCCGAAGCCGGCAAACCCGTCGCGCTGGCCAGGATCGAAGTGCAGCGGGCGCAGTCGACTTTCGAATTGGCGGCGGCGGGCACCCTCGAACCGAACGGCCATCCGATCGAAATGGGCGCGACACCCGCCGGCGCGGGACACTCCGGGTTGGCGCGACGTTTCCCGCTCGGCGTCATTCTCGGCATCACACCGTTCAATTTTCCGCTCAACCTCGTGGCCCACAAGGTCGCCCCGTGCCTTGCCACGGGGAACACCATGATCCTCAAGCCGGCCATGAAGACCCCGCTTTGCGCTTTGCTCCTCGGCGAGGTCCTCGCGGAGTGCGGCGCACCGGCAGGACAGGTGTCATTCCTTCCCTTCGGCCACGAACACGTCGGCACTTTGCTGCGCGATCCACGGGTGAAGATGCTTTCTTTCACCGGTGGCGTCGAAGTCGGATGGAAGCTCAAGTCGGAAGCGGTGAAACAAAAGATCACCCTCGAACTCGGCGGCAATGCCGCCTGCGTGGTCGAACCCGATTCCGATTGGCGCCACCACGCCGCGAAGATGGCGGTCGGCGCCTTCGCCTACGCGGGTCAATCGTGCATCAGCGTGCAACGGATCTTCGTCCATGATTCGATCTTCGAGGAATTCAAAGCGGCGTTCCTCGCCCAAGTGCGCGAGAAGGCGGTGGCCGGTGACCCGCGCGAGGCCAAGACGCTGGTCGGCCCGATGATCACCAAAGCGGCGTTGGACAATGTTGTCGCCTGGGTCAAAGACGCCGAGTCGCGCGGGGCCAAGTTGCTTACCCCGCTCAAAATCGACGGCCAGATATTGCATCCCGTCGTTCTGGAAAACGTACCGCGCGATGCGGCTATTGCCTGCGAAGAGGCGTTTGCCCCGGTTGTGGTGCTGGAATCTTACCGGACATTCGCCGACGGCCTGGCTGCGGTGAATGATTCGAAGTTCGGACTGCAGGCGGGCGTCTTCACCGGTGATTTGGCGAAAATTTACGAGGCCTACGATGCGCTTGAGGTCGGTGGCGTCCTGATCAACCAGGTCCCGACCTTCCGCACCGAAAACATGCCCTACGGTGGGGTCAAAGACAGCGGGTTCGGTCGCGAGGGGGTGCGTTACGCCATGGAAGACATGACTGAAATCAAGTCGTTGATCATCAACGAACGCGGGCTCTGACCGCGCATGCTCAACGTCGTCCTGGTCGAACCTGAAATCCCGCAGAACACGGGCAATATTGCGCGGACCTGCCTCGCGGCGGGAGCACGACTGCATTTGATTGAGCCGCTCGGCTTCGATCTTGATGGCGCGGCCCTGAGACGGGCGGGGATGGATTATTGGGAAAAGTGCGATGTGCACCGTTGGCCGTCACTCGATGCCCTGCGCATTGCGGTCGGGGCGGGCCGGTTTTTTTATCTGACCTCGAAGGCGATGCGTCCGTATTGGGAGGCGCGCTTCAGCCCCGGTGACTATCTGGTCTTCGGTCGGGAGACCCGCGGACTGCCGGAGAGCCTGCTCGAAAAAGAAAAAGAGCGCCTGTGGACCATTCCCATGGAGCCCGCAGCACGAAGCCTGAACCTGGCCACCTCGGTTGGGATTGTGCTTTACGAAGCGCGCAGGCAAATTCAGCACTTGTGAAATTCACCAACGCCCAGGTCTGCGCCGAGAACGACGTCCGGCAGCTGGACAAAGAACCGAGGCAAATGCGGACCAATCAAAAGCGCAACAAGTGAGCAGTCAGTCCACAGGGGCGCCGAAAAAGCGCGTGCTCTTCATCTGCAGCGGCAATTACTACCGCAGCCGGTTGGCGGAGATTCTTTTCAACCATGCCGCGGCGACCGCCGGTCTGGCTTGGGAAGCCGGTTCCCGTGGCCTGCTCAAGGCGCGCGAACTCAAAGGCATGTCGGAGCACACTGCGGCCTACCTCAAAGGCGTCGAACTGGCTCATCTGGCGGCAGAACCGCGCGACCCGATTCCCATCGATGTGGAGGACCTGACCGACTTCGACCTCATCATTGCGATGTGCCGGGAGGAACACCGACCGATGATCGAACAGAAATTCCTCTCACTGGCCAAGGCCTTGCACAAGGCGGGGCGGATCCGCTTCTGGAATGTCTACGATGTCCCGGCGCGCCCCCATGCCCTTGTTCGCCTCCTCGGTGGTGGTCACAAAGGACCCAGCCAACCTGCTGGCAGTGGCACGGAACACATTGCGTTGGCGATCAAGGAATTGGTCCGCGAACTGGCGATCCCTTGACGCCACGTATTCAAGAGTAAGTAATCATATAAGTGCGGCCCAAGTCATTTTCTACTGGTCAAGCAGGGGAACGTCCGGTAGGGTTTCGGATTATGCCGATTCAGAGAAAAAGCGCTTTTTCCCGCCGACTGCCGGACTTGGTCACCGAGGAGCTGGTCGGTGTACTTTCCAAAAAAACCTCCTTCGAATTCAAGCAACTCTTCGACTTGGTCCACGAGAAATTACGCAAGCGCAATGCGGCCAGCGGTGGGGAAGAAATGCTCCGCCTGCGCGCCTACGAGAAGCTGCAGAATTTGGTTTCCCGCGGCATGGTTAAGAAGACCGGCAAGAAGTACCGCGGGCTCGCCTCTCTGGCCAACGCCCTCGAGACGGTCGAAGCGCCAGTCCGCTGACGTTCCGCTCGCATGCTCACCGAGCAATACCTGCCGCTGACCATCCACATCGCGGTGGCCATCGGTCTGGCGGTCTCCATCTTTGCCGCCAGCCTCCTCCTCGGCCGGGCCGGGAAACGCACGCCGGCCAAAGACATGGCCTACGAGTGCGGCATGCCGGTCAGGGAAGCCGCCGCCCCGCGCTTCAGCGTGAAGTTCTATCTCGTGGCCATGCTCTTCATTCTCTTCGATATCGAAATTGTCTTCATGTATCCTTGGGCCGTCGTCTACCGCGACTTTCTGGCCCAGCAGGGCGGCATCATCTTTTGGAGTATGGCCGGTTTTGTTTCCGTCCTGACCATCGGCTATATTTACGCCATCAAAAAAGGCGCGTTGGATTGGCGGAATTAGCGCGGGCTGGGTTTTTCCGTGGCCGTTACGCGGTGCGCCGGGGATGTTTTTGAGGCACGCGGCGGGCCCGGAGGTCCCGCCCCACCTCACTTTTGGAGCGTCGTTGAAATAATTCGTCGTCAGGGCGAGGGCCTCCGGACCCGCCGCCAGCATGATATTCCCGTCACCCTCCGTGACGAATAACCCTGATTCCAAGCCCGCAGCTCATCTCAAAGCATGCGGGCCAGCTTCCCGGCCAAAAAATCCGCCTCTTCCGGCGCCAAGTCGAAAGGCGGGGCCAAAGAAAGCACGTTTCCGTGCCGCCCCCCGGCGAGGAGCAAGATTCCCTGCTGCAAACCCTCCATGACGCAGTGCGCCGCCAGAGTTTGGTCGGGCGATCCGTCGGCCCGAACGATCTCCAACCCGACCAACAAGCCCGCCCCCCGCACATCACCAATCCGTGGCGATGAAATTTTCTCCAGCACCGCGCGCAAATAGCGTCCGGCCGCCAGCACCTTGGCCGCCGTCTCCGGTCGCGCATGCTCCCGCAACGCGGCAATGGCCATGGCACAGCCCAGCGGGTTGCCGAGAAACGTGCTGGTGTGCAGCGCCTCGCCAGCCGACTCCGGCCAGGCGTCCATCACCGTGGCGCGACCCACGCAGGCTGACAGGGGAAATCCGGAGGTCAGCGCTTTGCCGAGACAAATGAGGTCGGGAACGACCTCGGAATGATCGCACCCGAAGAGCCGACCCGTGCGGTTCAGTCCGGTATAAATTTCATCGGCCACGAGGAGAATTTTTTCCTCGTCACAAATCCGCCGGAGGAGCCGCAGAAAATCACGCGGCGGCACAATGTCTCCGCCCCGGCCTTGAATCGGCTCGACCAAGATGGCCCCGATCTCGCGCCTGCCCAGTTCCATGATGATGCGTCGTCGCAGTTCCTCGAGGCAGCCGCTGCTGCAATGGGGGAACTCCCCGCCCTCCAGGGCAGACGCGCCACCGTGCCCGAGCGGACACCGGAAACAATACGGATAAGGCACGCTCACCGCGAAGCCTCCGAGTTGCCTGGCGAAAGGTGTGCGGAAAAACTCCAGCGCCGATGCCTCGAGCGCCCCATAGCCGAGGCCATGATACGCCCCTTCAAAGACCAGCACTCCCGGCTTGCCACTGTGAAGCACCGCCGTCTTCAGCGCGGCCTCGATTGCATCCGACCCCGAATTGCCGAGGATCACTTTACCCCGACCCGCACCCCAACGCTCGAAGGTGAGTTCGCTGAGCATCTCGCACAGTTCGACTTTTGATTCCGCCGGATGCACATCGCCCATGGCATGGAGGAGTCTTCGCGATTGGTCACTCAGTGCCTCTCGCACCGGCGGCGACGAATGACCCAACCCCGCCACCCCGAAGCCGGAAGTAAAATCGAGGAAACGATTGCCGTCCGCATCCCACACATTGACCCCCTCGGCCCTCTCCCAGAAAACAGGCCACCGCTCGCCGAGCAGCGTCACATTGTGCGACTCGACCCGGCGCAGGCGCGCGGCCAGTTCGCGTGACCGCGGGCCGGGAATATCCGTGCGCAATTCAGGAAGCATACGCGGACGGTAAACCTTTCATGACCACAGCTCTACCACTCTCCGTCCGGACTGTCAGGCGCACGTTGCCCGCGGGCAATTCATCTTGCCATGCGGCGCTCCGTTGGTAACGTGGCGGGTCAAGGCGCATGACACTGTCGAGTTTGCTCACAGTCGGGGAGATCATTCCCGAAATGAAAACAACGGAGCGATGGCCGGCGATCACGGAGATCGTAGACCTGCTCGTGGCGACGCAACGTATTGAACCCCAATACCGAGAAAGCGTTTTAGACGCCCTGAAGCAACGCGAGGAAACGATGAGCACCGGCATCGGCTTCGGCATCGCCATCCCGCATGCCTCCTCCGAGCACGTCACCGAAGTGGTGGCCGCCTTCGGACGCTCGACCTCGGGCATTGAATTTGACTCGCTGGACAACGAACTCGTGCACTTCATCGTTCTCTTTGTTGTTCCCCGGGACCAGTTCCAGGTCCATCTGCGCACCCTCGCCGCCATCGCCAAATTCCTCAACGACCGCACGGTGCGCGAGGAATTGGCGGCCGCGCCCGATGCGCAGTCCATTCTGCAAGTTTTCGCCAGCCGCGGCGGTCACCGCTGAATGAGCGCCACGCCGCAGGCCGTGCTGACCAAACGGTTGCACGCGGCACTTGCTGCCTGCGGATTGCCGCCCGAACGCGGCGAGGTGACCGCGGCAGCCGACACACGATTCGGCGACTACCAGGCCAATGCCGCCATGGTTCTGGCCAAGGAAGCGAAAACCAACCCGCGCGAACTCGCGGCCCAAATCGCCGACTATTTCGAGGCGGGCGACATTTGCGGGAAGCCGGAAATTGCCGGTCCGGGCTTTCTCAACTTCCGCCTCAAACCGCATTGGGTCTCCGGGCAACTCCGGGCACTGACGGGTGATGCCCGCTGCGGCGTGTCCGCCACGGAGAATCCGCTCCGCATCGTCATCGACTTCAGTTCGCCCAACATTGCCAAGCCGATGCACGTCGGGCACATCCGCAGCACGATCCTGGGCGATGCGCTGGCCCGCATCGCACGGTTTGCCGGCCACGAAGTCGTGACCGACAACCATCTCGGCGATTGGGGCACGCAATTCGGCAAAGTCCTTTACGGTTGGAAGCACCTTCTCGACCGTGGTGCGCTGGAGCGTGACCCGATTGCGGAAATGACGCGTCTCTACCGGGAGGTCAACGCACTCGAGCAGACCGACCCTGCCGTGCACAAAGCGGCGCGCGAAGAACTGGTCAAACTCCAACAAGGCGACCCGGAAAACCGCGCCATCTGGCAGCAACTCGTCGATTTGTCCTGGGCCGAATTCGAAGAGATCTACGCAAAGCTCGGGGTCGGCTTCGACGAACGTCTCGGGGAAAGTTTCTACGATCCCGCGCTCGCCCCGCTGGTCGACAAACTCCTCGCCGCCGGGACCGCGCAAATCAGCGAGGGTGCCGCCTGCATTTTCTTTCCGGATATTCCGGCCCTGGCCGACAAACCGTGCCTCATCCGCAAAAGCGACGGAGGTTTCCTCTATGCCACCACCGACCTCGCCACGATTGAATACCGGATCGAGCGATGGGACCCGCACGCCATCTGGTATGTGACCGGAGCCCCGCAGCAGTTGCACTTCCAGCAGGTGTTCGCCGCCGCGAGGCGCATGGGGTTGGGCCCGAAACTCGAGCATATCGCCTTCGGCAGTATTCTCGGCGAGGACCACAAACTCATGAAGACCCGCTCGGGCGACAATGTCCCGCTGCGCGACTTGATCGACGAGGCCATCAGCCGGGCACGGGCCATGATCGAGGAGAAAAACCCGGAACTGCCCGCCGAGGAAAAAGAACACATCGCACGTGTCGTGGGACTCGGCGCCGTCAAATATGCCGAACTCTCCCAACACCGGATGAGCGACTACGTCTTTTCCTGGTCCAAGATGCTCTCCTTGCAGGGCAATACCGCACCCTATTTGCAAAATGCCTACGTGCGCGTGCGGTCGATTTTCCGCAAACTTGGGGCCGAACTCGGCAGCGTGCAGGATGTGGTCCTGACCGAACCGGCCGAACTTGCCTTGGCCAAGAAACTTCTCCAATTCGGCGAAATTGTCCCTTTGGTCCTCCACGACTTCCGTCCGAACCTTTTGGCCAACCATCTCTTCGAGACGGCCAATGCCTTCCACGCTTTTTACGAGGCCTGCCCGGTCCTCAAATCCGAGGGCGTGACACAGCATTCCCGGCTTGTCCTCTGCGAAGCGACCGCCCGCGTGCTCAAACATGGACTCGATCTCCTCGGTGTTCAGGTGCCCGAGCGGATGTGAAAGCGCGGCGCGATGGTCCCTTTGCCCATCGGACCGGTTTGAGTTGCTTTCCCGCCGCGGTACTCTCTGCCGCGAAGCAAGAAATCCGGCGTGACCCCTTGCTTCAGCGACCCCGGTTGCGCGCGGCGACATCCATCCAGAGCGCCTGACGGAAAAACGGAGCGCGGCGGTGGCGGAATCCCCACCAACCGGCCGCGATGGCCAGCTTGCGCAGCTCAGGAAAGGAAAAGGCGCGTTCCGCCGAGAGACGTGCGTCGTGCTTGGTCATGGCATCGCGGTAGATCAGCCCGGTCACGGCAAAAATTCCGGCCTGAGCGAGACGCGAACGGCGCAAATCGGTGACCAAGGCCGCTCCCCTGGTCAACTCACGGCACCGGCGCAGCAGGCGGATCGCATCACTTTCATCGAGATGGTGCAGCACAAGATTGCAGAGCACGACATCGTAGAGGGATCCTTCGGCAAAATTGAGGAAGTCCGCACGGACGTAACGGATCTCGGGGAAACCGCGGGAAAACTTTTCCGCAATCTGCAGGGTCGGTTGCTGACGTTCCACCGCGGTAACCACGAGGGGACAGCCCACTTCCCGCGCGCGTTGGACCAAGGCGCGCGGAATGTCACCGGCCCCGGTGCCCAGGTCGAGCACGCGCAGCGGTTGACGCCGCTCGAGCACAGGCCCGAGGTAATCGAGCACCAGCCGGTGCGCACCGAAACGGCGGTTGAGTGATTCGAGATTCAGCAAGTCGGCTTCCAGCTCGGGTGTCACCTGCTCGGCCACGTCCATCCACTCGGGACGACTCTCTTCAAAACGCCGGATCATGATAGCATTTGCAAGGCGGCCAGCATCCGGCCGGTGCGGCCGCGCTCGACGCGATAAGAGTAGTAATGCCCAACTTCGCGTCCGGTGCAAATACCGGCATCGATGATTTGTCTGGCGCCTGCTTCCCGCGCCTGTGCGGCAATCTCGGCCGCGAAATCGGTTTCGTAAAGGGGCGGACGGATACACGGGCTGATCTCGACCACGAGATCGGCCGGGGCGATGTCGAATTTTGCCTGCAGCAAGGCGATGGTGCGCGCCGTGATACCGGCCGTGGTGCCGGCCCGCCCGGAATGGATCAGCGCGATGGCGCGTCCATGACGATCGGCGACATACACCGCCGCGCAGTCGGCCACGTAAATGCCGAGCACCACACCCGGACGGTCGGTCATCAACGCATCGACTCCGGCATGGCTGCCCGGAGCATGGACCACGGCCACCTCTCCCCCATGAACCTGCCCGGCCGTGGCCAGCAATTTCGGATCGAATCCGCCCTGATGAAGACAAGCCGCGTGAGCCGGGGCGAGCCGCTGCAGGGCGGTCTCACGATCCGTGTCGACATCAATACCGGCAAGCCGCGGCACGAAAAGTGCGCGCACACAGGGAACGGCAGACAGTGGATGGTAGATGGAACCGGTCACCGCCACGCTCAGCGGTTGACGCTTTTTTTGTCGCCACGAGGGGTCGGCGCCGGCTTGGCTTTGCGCGCCCGGAGCGTGTCCCGCTTGTCGGGCACCGTCCCGTGAAGAACGCCGGGATTGGGATTGTCCGTGGCATTGAGCACGTCATTCCGCCCGCGCTCCCGCGCCGTGAGCATCGGGTCGTCGTAGGTGTCGGCATACACCGTGTCGAGCGAGAGCACGCGGTTGTATTCGGCCAAAGCTGTGATGTAGCGGAAGCGACCTTCCAATTCCGTGGTCTGGGCCTGCAAGAGGGAGACCTGCGCGTTGAGGACGTCGAGTTGCGTTCCGGCGCCGGCATCGAGACGCTCGCGGGAAAGCCTCAGGGCCTCGGTCGCTTGCACCACATTGGCCCGCTGGCTGTCGATGACTTCCTGCGCCTCGATGAGATTGGAGACCGCACGCTGCACATCGAGCTCCACCCCGCGCGCCGCATTGTCATAGTTGATCATGGACTGCTGCAACGAAGCCCGGGCGGCTTGCGTCGCGCCGACCGTGGCCAGACCGTCGAAGATATTCCAACTGCCGACCACACCGACGAAGAGTCCGTTGACCGCCTCATCCAGGCTTGCCGAGGTGGCAACATTGAACGCCTGGTATCCGGCTGCAACATTGAGCGTGGGCTGGAATCCGGCGAGCGCCGCTTTGAGTTGCTCCTTGCCGATGAGAATGTTTTGCCGTTGCACTTTGAGCGACGGGTTGCGGGCCAAGGAAGTGAAGACGGCGGCGCCCAGATCCAGCTTGATCGGGCTGTAGTCGAGTTGTCCGATCACATCAATGGGCACCAGTGAAGGATCACTCGGGTAATCGAGGCCCAACTGCTTGACCAGGGCGAATTGCGAAATACGCAAGGCGTTGCGAGCCTGGATGACCGGCGGGATGGCATTGGCCAAAGCAACCTCGGCCTGCAGGACATTGAAGCGCGGCACGGTGCCGGCTTCGAAACGGCTTTGCTGGTCCTGCAACTGCGATTGCAGCACGGCGACAGATTCCTCGCGCACGCGGATGAGGGCGCGGTTGAAGATGACGTCATAGAAGAGCTTTTTGGTGTCGGCCACGACTTTGTCGATGGTCTGACGCAGGGAATAAAACGCGCTGTCATTCGCCAGCCGTGCCGCGGAAAAGTCCGCCTGATTTTTCCAACCCGACCAGATGTTCTGATTGATTTGGATGGCCACATTCCAAGCCTGGTTGTTGTTGACCAAGCCGAAGTCAGGCACCGGATTGGCCAGGGTGTCCGACTCCACATTGTAGCCGGAGTTGACTTCCAGCGTGGGCAGCAGAGCGGCCCGCACTTGCACCAACTGGCCGCGTGTCAGGCGGATTTGCTGGATGGCCGCGAGAATCTCGGGGTTCTTTTCCACACCTGTTTGGATAGCCGCATCAATCCCGAGGCGTTTGGCATCGGGAGTCAGTCGCAACTCCAGAGAGCTGGCGGGCGGCAGCTTGATGGTGGTCACCGGATCCGGTGACGATGGACTCGACGGCTCGGGGATTTCCGGCACCGTGGGGAACGTCATCTGCATGGGATCGGGAATCCCTTGCTCCAAGGGTCCGCCGAGCCCGAGGGAAAGAGACGCAGGATTGGTCAAGGCCGGCACGGGAGAGATCACCGGACTCGGCATCGGCGTGGGCAGGCCGGCCGGCATCGGGGCCAGCGGGGCGGGTTGCTCCATGGCCGCGGCGGCTGGCGGCACAGGAGCTGGAGTCGGACTGGCGGCCGCGAGCTGCTCGGCCGTCGGGAAGCTTTCATTCATGATCGCCGTCACATCGGTCGGACTGGCGGCCGGCGAAGCAACGGGCGCTGGACTTTGGGCCAGAAGATGCGCCGCAGGAGCCACCAACAGAAGAAAAACAGCCACAAGGCGGGCGCTCGGGTGAATCTTCATAACACAGCACGTATTAAACCCCGACCTCCGCCGTATCGCAAACCTTTCAGGGCTGCTCGGCGGGCACCGCGGGCGGGGCCACACGCTCGTCCGCCACCACTTGGTCACCCAGGGCCGGACCTCCTTCCAGGACTTCCATGGCAACATAAGGCGGCCGCGAGTCCTCGGTGACGACCAGTTGCGCCGTACGCCTTTTGTCACGGTAGGCCATCGCCGCAGTGCCCGCGGCCGGTCCAGACCCGGCCCCCACGTCGACCAGAACAAAGCGGTGCTCGGTTTCGATCATAATCACACGACCGGTCCACGACGGCAGGGTGGCTTCCGGGATTTCCGGCTCCTTGGGTCCGAACAGGGCACAGCCTGCGCCGCCGAAAATGATCCCCGCTGCTACGGCCAGCTGAAGCACTCGTTTCACCAAGTCACACTCCCGCGCGATCGAGCAGGGATGCGAGCACTTTTTCCGCTTCGAAATATTCCCGGGCAATTTCCGCGGCCGCCCGCGAGTGCCGTGCGTAATCCGCATGCACAGCCGCGGCCGCAGCCTCCACATCCGCCATGGTGCGAAAGGCGAGTAGTCCTTCCTTGCCCCCGTAAAACGCCGTGAAACCCGTCTCCTGGGTGATGACCGGACGCCCCGCCGCGAGGTAGCAGGCGGAGCGGTCGCTGAACCATCCGGTATGGAGGCGCGTGTATTGGTCCTTGGCCACGGTGAACTCGCCCTTGGAGTGGCGGATGTAATCCCGGTAGCGATTCCAGTCGATACTCAGCGCGTGGGGATCGACCAGCCGCCAGTCGTTATACTCAAACTTCTTCTTCTCGCCGGCATCCTTGATATCGGTGGCCAACTCGAAGGTCTCGCCGCAAAGGCGCGGGGCGCCGACAAATTGCAAAAACTCCAACGACTTGCTCCATAAATACCGGTCGCCACGCCAATCGATGTCTTTTTTGCCGCTGGTCGACCAATTGCAGATCGAGGTGTAAAGCGCACCGGCGGCGGGCGCGTTATCCGTTTTCCAGAAATCCGTGACCACCGGCTGCCGCGTGGGCAACCACTCGAGACCGTGCAAGGGCACGGGGAAACGCGGTGTTCCGACCGCCTCACCGAAAGTGAAAAGCGAGGCATGACGCGACAAGTAGTCCCTCACTGTGGCGTCACCCGAATCGATTTTGATCTGCTCGACGCCCGGGTCGCTCTCGACGTAGATCAAGCGGCGGATAGCCAGCAGGTCGTCGTTCAGCTCGTGACTTCCACAGACGTTGAGCGCCGCATGGCAATCACGGTAAAGCGCGCGCAACCCCGCGAGGTCCAGACCCGCCATGCGTGGCTCGCCCCCGTACCGCCCGCAGAAACACCACCGGCCGGCAAAGCCGTATTCGTCGGCCAACCGCGCAAGCATACGGGAGGCGTAAGAAATGTCCTCCGTGATGGTGAATGCTTCCGGGTCGTAGGGATAGCGGGTGCCGTCCTCGACATACCACACCTCATGGCCGAGCCGCTGGAGGCCGACAATGTAGTGCAAATGTTGCCAGATCACTCCGGCCACCGGACAGGTTCCCATGAAACCGAGGACGACAATTTTTTTGCGGCTCATGATTCGTAATGTCCCGCGGTGAACATTTTCGCGTAAACCCCGCCGCGGGCCAGCAGGTCCGGACCCGTTCCTTCCTCCACAATGTGCCCGTTTTCAAGAACAACGATACGGTCAAAACGATGAGCGGTGTTCAGCCGGTGCGTCACCATGAGCGTGGTGCGGCCCTTCATCAGTTCGCCAATGACCGACATGATCGCCTCCTCCGTCGTGGCGTCGAGCGCGGACGTCGGCTCGTCGAGCAGGAGGATCGGCGCATTCTTGAGGAAGGCCCGTGCAATACCGATGCGCTGGCGCTGGCCGACACTGAGGTGCCCGCCCCGCTCGCCAACCTGGCTGGAAAACCCGTCCGGCATGCGGGTGATGAAATCGTAGGCCTGCGCACGCTGTGCCGCCTCGATGATTTCGTCCTCCGTGGCTTCAGGACGGCCGTAGGCGATATTCTCCCGCACCGTCGTCGAGAAGAGGAGGGTATCCTGCAAGACCATGCTGATATTGCCGCGCAATGATTTCTTGGTCACGTCCTTGAGGTTGCGATCATCGACCAAGACATCCCCGCGCGTCGGATCGTAAAACCGGGGAACCAGACTGAGGAACGTGCTCTTACCCGCACCGGTCCCGCCGACAATGGCCACGCTCTCCCCATGCACCACGCGCAAATTCACGTCGTGAAGAATTTGCCGGCGTTCGTCGTAGCCGAAATCGACCGAACGCATGGTGATATCCCCCTGCACCGCCCCGATCGGCGTCGCATCCGGTGCGTCGCGCACATCATCCTCGCGGTCGAGGATATCGAAACAACGACGCGCGCCCGCCGCCGCACCTTCCATCGCCCAGGCTGTATAGGTCAATTGCTCCAGCGGCGCATAAAGCATGAGAAGGTAAGACCCAAAGACGAGCAGATCACCGAGGGTCAACTTGCCCTCGAGCACGTGGAGCGAGCCGACATAGTAAAGCACCGCCGTGCCGGCCGCCATGAGGGTTCCCACCACCAGGGCGCTGGTCACATTGGTGAAGGTCAACCGCAGGTTGGCCAGCAGGCTCTCGTGCGCGCGGCGGTGGAACTGGCCGACCTCGCGGTCTTCCTGTCCGAAAGCATGAACCATGCGCACCGAGGCCAGCCCCTCCTGCACGGTGGCTAGCAGGGCGCTCTCCCGTTCTTGGATGGCCGTGCTTTGGGAGCGGATTTTTTTCGCGAAATAGTAGATGGCCAGAACAATCAGCGGGACGACGGCAAGGGAGAGAAAGGTCAGCTTGGCATCGAGCCGGATCATGATGACGAATGTGGCCACGAGCATGATGCCGGAGGAAAAAATGTTGGTAAAACCCCGGTTGTAAATCGTCTGGATCGACTGGGTGTCATAAGCCACCCGAAAACTGGAGTCGCTCGAACGCCGGGTATCATGAAACTTCAGCGAAAGCCGTTGCAGGTGCGCATAGAGCTCCGTGCGGATGCGGACGAGAGACTTGAGGCCGGCATTGATCAGGAGATAGCTCGAGCCGAGATTGGCCAGGCCGGCCAGCACGGTGATGACGACCAGGGCCAGGCAGAGGAAGAGGATCATGTTGGCCGGATCCGCGGCCGACCCGAACCATTGCTCCAATTGGGCCCGCGTCGCCGCAGTGCCGGCCGTAGCCGGCGAGAGAATGCCGTCGACGATGTATTTGAAGGGCCACGGCTTGAGCAAGTTGAGTCCGGTGACGACCAAACCGAAACCGAGGGCAAGGAGCGTTTCGCCGAGGAACGGACGATAATAAGCGAGCGTGCGGCGGTAGATGCTCATGAATAACTACCGGCTCAAGCGTCGAAGAGATTCTGCTGGTTCCCCCGGGCCGGCGCGGTGAGTCCGAGCTTGGTGTAAGCGGCCGGCATGGCGGCCCGGCCCTGCGGGGTGCGGTGCAAATAGCCGCGCATGATGAGAAAGGGCTCGTGGACCTCCTCGAGGGTCCCGGATTCCTCGCCCACGGCCACGGCAAGGGAGTTGAGCCCGACCGGGCCTCCACCGAAACGGTGCACAATGGTCTCGAGGATCCGCTTGTCCATTTCATCCAGCCCGTCGCCGTCGATGTCGAGCATGGCCAGCGCGGCGGAGGCCGATTCCGCGGTGATCGTTCCCCCGGCGCGCACCTGGGCGTAGTCGCGGCACCACTGGAGCAGGTTGTTGGCAATGCGCGGCGTGCCGCGGGCGCGGTTGGCAATCTCGCGCGAACCACCGGCATCGATCGGTACATCGAGCAGACCGGCACTGCGCTCGACGATTTGCACGAGGTCGGACGCCTCGTAGTAGTCGAGCCGGCAGCTCATGCCAAAGCGCGAACGCAACGGGGCGCTGATCATGCCGGAGCGGGTCGTCGCGCCAACCAAAGTGAACTTCGGCAGATTGAGCCGCACGCTGCGCGCATTGGGCCCTTGGTCGATGATGATGTCGACCTTGTAGTCTTCCATCGCGGGATAAAGGTATTCCTCGATGGCGGGCT
>Ga0247840_10003536_pt1 | contig 26222 bp, 17 predicted proteins | sample LaCruzMarch2015__FD_192404 | JGI IMG/M metagenome (GOLD analysis project Ga0247840, IMG submission 192404) | Freshwater microbial communities from meromictic Lake La Cruz, Castile-La Mancha, Spain - LaCruzMarch2015_17m | ecosystem: Environmental > Aquatic > Freshwater > Lake | place: Spain...
TTTTGTGCAAATCCATACCTATGTATATAACAGACATGTGTATGTTTGTATTACTAGTAATTATGCGAGCTGACTAGGCAACGCATATCACATAGTATACTGGAGAGGGTTTTATGTTGTTACCATAAAAAACCATAAAAATCTCAGACATATTTAGAGAAAAAACAGAATTATATTTATATTTATATTTATATTTATATTTATATTTATATTTATATTTATATTTATATTTATATTTATATTTATATTAGTATTCTAATGTATTTTTTACAAAAACAATTTCTATTATTTTATCTATGCTCGGACGATACAATACTGCCCTGCCTGACTTGGTAAAAATTAGAACTTTATCCCCTTTTTCGGATAGTGTAAAAAATGATTGACTCTTTAATAATTCTGGGTCAGACACTGTCGCTATTGTCGGTTCTTCACCAAAAGGAACAAGATAGTGTTCCCCTACTTTAGACAATAAACTATCTAATTCTTTTTGAATCTTAATGTCCTCTCCATTTTCTATTTTATGTAATTTATAGTAAAAGTAAGCTCCAAAAGATAGAGCTACCAGTGCTATAAAAATAATCAGAATATTTACAATTTTATTTTTTTTTATATATATCATATCTTCCAAAGATTCCGAGATTTAAATTCTAAATGAGAAAAAAATTCCTCCAAAAATATTGCCAAAAAAATCAAACTGTCTTATATTAAATGCCAAGTGTATTCTATCATACAAATATCCCAAATCATCCCCTCCACCACCACCTGGGTCGCCTCCTCCACCCGTATCAGTAGATTCATTGTCATCTTCTGCACTACTGCAATCTGGGTCAGCTTCACTGCCATTTCCATCAAAATCCGTTTTACCATCTCCATCATTATCAATATCATCATTACATTGTTTCGTCTCCTCAAAAGTTGTACAGCTAGGTGGATTATTTGCTCCATTAGCACATCCACCACTAGTATCAGAACTTTCATTATCATCTCCTGAATTACTACAATCCGAGTCACCATTTTCACCACCAAAATCTATTTTCTCATCTCCATCATTATCAATACCATCATTACACTGTTTGGCCTCACTTCCTCCTCCAGCTCTTCCCCCTCCATGGTGCTGTATTCCAAAAATCCAGCCCATATTACTACCCAAATCTTCACCAGTTAAATCTTGAAAGACTGCTCCACCTTCTGCAATACTATCTCGAATGGATAAATAATCTAAATCATTTGTTCCACTTGTGTCAGTTAGTGTCCAAGGTGCACCACTTAAAGTTGATTTTAATGTTATTGAATTTCCTTCAGTTCCCGAAACAGTAAAAGTACCCACAGTTTGGTCTGTTCCTGTTGTAAAAAGAATCGAGTGAGCAGTACTTCCATCATCTTTAAAATCAGTAAAAGTATTTGAACCTAAAATTGAAATGTCTCCGGTACTTGCTCCACGCGAGAACCAAAGATTATTATATGTTCCTCCACCGCCAGAAAATGCAACATTTCCATTTCCAGTATCAGTAAATTTTATTGTAGAAGTTCCAGCAGTGAAAGTCCCACTTGCATCTTTTGTGAAAAGTTCCCCCGAAGTTCCTGTTAGAGAAATAAGGGAAGAGTTAGCGGTAAGAGTTCCACTTGATCCTATAGATATTGAACCTGCAGAAATATCATTATCTATTGCTGTTGTCGTATAATAAATTTTTATTTCTATATGATCAACATAGACAGTTGCAGGCACTTCCATATTATAATAGTAAATTTGTACTCCAAAATCTATATCATTTATTTTGGCAGGTGTCCATGTCTCACTATTATCATTCCATAAATCTGTTGCTCCACCAAAAGTTTGGACGCCATCAGAAACACCTAAACTATCATATCTTGCTCTATCTGTAAGATTTCGATTTCCAGACTCATTTACTAAATGAACTTCACCATCAGCCTCATTGTAACCACTCGCGTGAGCTTCAACACTAACTTCTATTCCATCAATAGTTGCATCTGTTGGAATATTAAAATTAAAATTACTTCCATAAATATAATCAGTTCCATAATAAGTAGTCATAGTAGAAGTAGCATAACTATCGTTACTTGTTTTGGCATTATCTAAATTTATAAAAGCATAACTACTTCCATCAAAAACTACATTCGTAACTGTTCCAGGACTTTTTGTACTTGTTGATTCTCCTCCACCTCCAATTGTATCAAACACTCCATCAGTAACAGTAATACTTCCTACAGCTGTTATATCCCCATCAGGAGTTTTTGTCCCGCCTGTTGCAATTATAAGATTGCCATATGTTGGAACTGAAGAAACTGTTTGATTAACTCCTGCTTTATAATTTACAGTTGAAGCAGAGTCAAGAGATATGCTACCAACAGTAAATCCTGTCGGAAATATTGTCGCTGTGCCAGCACTTCCTAAATTAAGTGTAGCTCCAGATGCTATCTCAAAAATCCCAGTTCCATTGCCTGTAATTTGATATCCACCATCATCCAGTGTTCCAGCATTAATTGCTAAATTATTATTAACTGTCGTTGCCCCAGCCAAAGTTTTCGTCCCACCGTTTGAAATACTTAAATTTGAATATTCCAAAGTATTATCAATTGTTTGCGTCCCATTTAGAGAATAATCAACCGTAGAGAAAGGATCAAGAGTAATTGTGGTAAATCCAGCAGAATAGTTTCCAGTAAAAGTTGAGGCACCAACAAAAATAGTCGCATTACCTCCAACATTTAAAGAATTACTTCCACTACCAGTTACAAGATAAGACCCCGGGTCAAAAGTACCTCCTGAAACTGTCAGAGCTCCACCTGAAGCAATGGTTATCGCTTCTCCTAATTTTTTTACTCCACTAGTAGAAGAAGTTAAATTATAAAAAGTAATTGCACTAGAATTTATCTCTACATTTTCTTCACCTGATAATGTTACTGTGGAAGTCCCTTCTATAAATGTCCCAGTTTTGGTAAATAAAGGACCGGTTGTTCCATTGAGTTCGTAACTTGCATTGCCTGTTGAAGTCAAAGTCCCAGCAACATCTAAAAGACCTGTAGTCACACTTTCGGTATTCCCAACAGCCAAAGTACTGCCTGCCAGAATACTCAAGGTTGGAATGTTATATAAATTACTTGCGCCCGGCACTAATACCGCACTACTATTTGCTGTATGCATAACATCTTCACTATTATCCGCATCATATTGACCCAGATTTGTTACTGTCAAGCTAGTATTTTGATTACTACCGATAGAAAGAACATTTGTATTTAATACCATTCCCGTAACATCACCAGCGCTCCATTTTGTTACTCCAGTACTCTCATTCGCATCTGATACACTATCTACCCAGACAGTAATAATATCGTTAACTGTTGGCATTGCAACACTTGTAATAGTCCAAGCACTGCTTTCAATAGTTCCAACTTGCGCTTGCGGAGTCCCATTGATTGCAATTTTAACCGTTTCATTATCATTACCATTGGCCGTGCCAGAAATATTAATACCTGGTGGAGAAATTATAAACGACCTTGTTGCCGTCCAAGAACTATATTCATTACTACCAAAAGGGTCCTTAGCTCTGGCTCTCCAGTAATAAGTTCCAACAGCTAATTCACTTCCTGCTGGCACAGTATAACTCACTTTCTCTCCTTGATTAAATGGAGCATAATCAGAACCACTTATAGTATTTATAAAATTGGTATTAATTGACCCTTGTTCTGTTATTAAAGGAGTTAAAGCAGTTGGTGAATTAGATGTAATATCATATCCTGCAGTAGAAAAAATTGTTTTTCCTGTTATCTTTATCCAAGATATACCATTATAAGAATAAGCTATATTATTTGTTGTATCCCATCCTACGGCAACAAATTTTTCTCCATTCCATGAAATACCATTGCCATAGCTATCAAATATAGTTGTTCCAAGACCAGACCAATTAATTCCATCAGTTGAGTAAGCAATAGTATTCGTTCCACCTCCTACTGCTACAAAGCTAGTTCCGTTCCATGCTACATTACGACCATAAGTACTAAATATAGTTGTTCCAATACCGGTCCATGAGATACCATCGGTGGAATAGGCAATAGAGTTTGTGCCATTTCCAACCGCAACAAATCTTGTTCCATTCCATGCAACACCATAACCTGAAGTGCTAAATATAGATGTCCCAATACCAGTCCATGATATGCCGTCGCTAGAGTATGCTATAGAGTTTGTGCCTTGTCCAACTGCAACAAATATTGTTCCGTTCCATGCAACGTTAACACCTGAAGTAGAAAAAATAGCTGTTCCAATACCGGTCCATGAGATACCATCGGTGGAATAGGCAATAGTATTTGTCCCTGACCCTGTAGCTACAAATCTAGTTCCATTCCAAGCAACACCATTACCTTGAGTAGAAAAAATAGCTGTTCCAATACCTGTCCATGATATGCCGTCTGTTGAGTATGCTATAGAGTTTGTCCCTGCCCCTGTAGCTACAAATCTAGTTCCATTCCAAGCAACACCTAGTCCATAAGTAGAGAAAATAGATGTGCCTATACCTGTCCAAGATATACCATCAAAAGAATAAGCAATGGAATTACCAGTTCTTCCTACTGCAACCCAAGTTTTTTTTTCTGAAGTTACATTTACCTGTGGAATTGCAGGAATCATACCAACTCGCATTGTTGATGCGACACCTCGTCCAGTTGAGAAAATAGATGTTCCAATACCTGTCCAAGTTATGCCGTCTGTTGAGTATGCGATTGAATTGGTGCTAGCACCTACGGCTACAAAACTAGTGCCGTTCCATGCGACACCTCGTCCAGATGAAAAAACAGATGAGCCAATACCTGTCCAGGATATACCGTCTGTGGAGTATGCGATTGAATTTGTACCACTTCCTCCTGCCACAAAACGAGTACCGTTCCAGGCGACACCGTAACCTCGAGTAACAAAAATGGAAGTACCAATACCTGTCCAAGTTATACCGTCTGTTGAGTGTGCAATTGAGTTGGTACCTTCACCTACTGCTACAAAACGAGTACCGTTCCATGCGACCCCGTAGCCAGCAGTTGAAAAAATAGAAGTGCCGATACCTGTCCAAGTTATGCCGTCTGTTGAGTATGCGATTGAATTGGTACCAGCACCTACGGCTACAAAACTAGTGCCATTCCATGCGACACCTCGTCCAGTTGAAAAAACAGATGAGCCAATACCTGTCCAAGTTATGCCGTCTGTTGAGTATGCGATTGTATTGGTGCTAGCACCTACGGCTACAAAACTAGTGCCATTCCATGCGACACCATAGCCAGCAGATGAAAAAATAGATGTGCCGATACCTGTCCAAGTTATGCCGTCTGTTGAGTATGCGATTGAATTGGTACCAGCACCTACGGCTACAAAACTAGTGCCATTCCATGCGACACCATAGCCAGCAGATGAAAAAATAGATGTGCCGATACCTGTCCAAGTTATGCCGTCTGTTGAGTATGCGATTGAATTGGTGCCTTGTCCAACTACCACCCATCTTTCTAAAAAATTGTCATTCGTATGAATTTGCATATTGTATTGAACAATATCACTGTTGACATCTGAGGCTGTCATTTCAAGAGTGGGAGTAGAATCTGTCCCAAAATTTGTCGCATCCGTTGTATTTAGTGCAATTGTTGGTTTTGAAGTTGTAGTAAAAGTTACATTATCTCCATAACTAGTCCCAGCACTATTTATTGCATATGCTCTAGCATAATATAAAGTATTATCTTCAAGCCCAGTAATTGACGAAGTTATAAACATTCCATTTCCGCCAGAAGATACAACTTTTCCATCACTAGTAGTTGGGTCAGTAGAAGTATCCCAAACTATTCCCATTTCTGTTATCCCTCCATTTCCATCATTTGTAACTGTCCCATTACCAAGTACGATTGTCGCTTTTATATTTGTAGCTGACTGTGTAGTAACTGTTGGAGCAGAAACACTAGCAGACTCTCTAATCCTTATAAAAACTCCAGGTCCTCTTACATTTGTTGTTGTCCCTCCAGCTGTAGCGGTCATTGTTGGGACATCAGAACTTGTCCCTAAAGAGACTGGAGCATAAATTGTAAAACCTCCGATATCATTCCTGTTAGTAGAATCTGGCTCATTAATTTCTGTAACTACATCAAAAGTTATTCCTGTCTGCACTAAGGCTTCTACTGAAAATTGAATCGGTGTTGTTACATCTGTCGGTATTACCATTGCTCCTAAAATATAATCTCCTATTGTTACTCCCGGGTCACTACCAAAAAGTATAGATACATCACCAGCTGATGTATCAGAACCAGTTGTTCCAGCAATACTCCAAGCACTTGTCGCATTACTAAAACGATATACCTGTGCCCAACTAACATTATTGCCCTCAGTATTTACAGTAAGAGAACCTGTTAAACTTCCAGTAGCTATTTTATAAAAAGCAAAAATATTTGTGTTACCCGTATCACCTGCTAACGTTGTCCCATATCCACCCGCACCAACTAGTGATGTAATGGATGTCCATCCACTGGGAGTAATTACAGTTCCAACATTTGGTGTAATCGGTTTCATTCCTACCAAGAGTATGAGCAAATCCCCAGATGCAACAGAAGAAGGATAATCTGGAGAAATAGAATAAACGGGAAAAGTAGAAGCTGAATAAGCAACTGCTCCGGGTGCTTGATAAGTAATAGCAGCAAAAGCATGACTTGAAAAACCAAAAACAAATATCACAACTATTGATATCAGAAATAAAGTTTTTAAAATATTTTTTTTCATAAATATCATTTTAATTATTTTCAATTCTTTTAATCTCATCTTTTATTAAAGTTAATGTCTCACGTTTTAAAACTTTTCTAATTTGATTAAATTTCTCATATGATAAAAGAGAATTCAAATCTTCTGATATTATTTTATCTGTCACCTTTTTATCAATAAAATTAAATAAAGATATAAAAAAATCTTTTACTAATACTTTTCTTCTCTCTTCTATCACTGAAATATTATAATCAAAATTATTCATAAAAAAATAATGGATATCATAAATATCTCGTCCAGCAATTCCTCCAGTTTTTTCAAACCTATCTAAAACAGCCACGAGTTTATGTGCAAACATTGTTTCTTTTGTTTGAGAAGTAAGGAAACGATCTATTTCTAAAAATCGTACTGATTCATATTGACTTGATTTTATAATTGGAAAAGTTATATCAATTTTTAAAATATTTCTTTTTGAATTAGGTGTTTCATATTTCAAAAAATATTGAATGCCTATTTTACTTTTATCTTTTACCGTTAATCCCAATTTAGAAAAAATATTCTCCAATTCTTTTCTTGTTTTTAAAATATCTTTTTTATCACCAGAAAAATCAAAATCTAAATCCACTGAAAATCTATCCAACCATCCAAGCATAGATGCACAAGTTCCACCTTTAAAATACAATAAAGAAGCCAATTGATTATCATCAGCAATTGCTTCAAGCACTCTATACATCCAAGCCTTGTGAATAGCATCTTCTTTTTTGGGTACTGTCATAATATCTAGCATCATAATTTTATTTTATATCCAACATCTTTAATAATCTTTTTAACTTTATTCCAATTAATTAATTTAGAATCAAAAGCATCAAAATATTTTTTTCTATTAAAATACAACATATCGGCAACTGCCCTCTCAACGGAAGCCTTACGAATACTTCCTATAATCTCAATTCCACTATGATTAAAAAGGTACTCGTCTTTCATTTGTCTTGACCTATATCGCTTTCCTCCAATGGAAAAAGATTTAGAAATAGAACTCACTAAAGTAATACTCTGTGATCTTTGATTTAAAATTCCATATTCAAAAAGAACAGATTCGCAAGAAACATAGGTTAATTTATGTAAAGACTTAATTCCTAAAAAATAAGGGTCAATATCATTTATTTTTTTTATAGAATAAAAACCATTATAAATTCTAAAAATCAATCCTCTTTTCACATAACGAAAAAGAGTTGTGTACAAGGTGTTTTTATTGTGTATATTCCAAAGATTTGCCAAATCATCAGAATGAAAAACAATCTCACTAAGTGAAGCCAAAAGAGCAAATCTCTCACCATCTGACATTCTTTTCTTTTTAAAACTATGCGATTTTTGTTTATTTTTTTTGTTCATTTTTTCTGTACTTATATGTCTAGTTTATGATAACATTGTTATTTCCTAAAAACAAACTCCTAATTTCTCATTTTAATTTTTTTTCTTTAATTTCTTTTTATCTTCAACTTTTTTCAAAAAATTTTTATTTGAAATTATTAAATGACCAAGTTTTTTCTCTAATTTTTTACGAGCACCTCCTGCAATATTTCCACCGGAGCGGGCATCAGATTTTAATTTAGGAACTCCTTTTGAATTTTCTTTTTTATGTATCTCTGTTGTAGCCGTTTCAGCAAGCATATTTAAAACAAGTTCAAGATTTGTCATATTGTCACGTAAGCTTTCTTTTTTCAAATCTTTAAGATTTTTATATTCTTTTGTAGTTAATCCTGCCCAAGCTTTTGAAATTTCATCTGTCAAAATAGCAAATTCTAAACCTTCTTTTGCTCCACGATTTTCCCATTCATCAGTCAATGACTTTCGGATTTCAATACTTTTTAATCTTTGATTTACCCAATTTTGACTGTACCCTTTTTGTAAATAAGTTTTTAGAGCACGATTAATAGATAATTCGGGGTCTGCAGTTTCTTCTAATCTTTCATAACCCACCCGAGCAAGCCACAATTTAAAAGGTTCTACCTTAGAAGATGGAATAGACTGAATCAAACGAAGCATTACTTCTGTATCTGCAACATCAGTTTCTCTTTTTTTCCCATCTTCTGCTATCATTTTTAACTGTCCGATTTTTTCGGACACTTCACTTCCTTCATCTTTAAGTTTCCTTTTTAAATCATCCCAATACTTACGAGGTCTATCAGTTCCTGTTAATACTGCAATAATATCAATAATAGAAAAATACCAAAGCTCTTTTTGATTATCCCAATGGCGACGAATTTCTTTATTTTCAAAAATTGCTATTTTCTTTTTTAACTTTTTAATCATTTTATACATATAGTATATCATAGAAAATAGCTAAATTAACATAAAATTGCGTGAAAAATGATGCAAAATAATATATAATAACATTATCCAAAACCTATGAATTATAAAGGAGGCATTGTAACAAAAAATATGAGCATAAGACACCACCTAAATGATAAATCTGGTGAGTTTTATTACTCTATCATTGATGTTATTGATAATTTAGGATTAAGTACTGACCCGCGAAATTATTGGAAGGTTCTAAAAAGTCGTTTAAAAAAAGGACATAGTGAGTTGGTTACAAACTGTAACCAACTTAAAATGCAGTCAAATGATGGAAAAAACTATTTAACTGATACAGCTAATGCTTCCACCACCCTTCAAATCATTGAGCTCATTTCCCCTACTAAAGTAGCTACTTTTAGAGAATTTTTTGACCACATAGAACAACAAAACCAAGAAGAAAAAATAGGCAATCTGGATGAAGAAAAAAAGATATCCACAGATTTTTTAGACGAAGGAGAAATTCAAGTAGATGTGCTCCGTAGTGAAGAGAATTATATCTTAGTCAAAGCAATGCTTGCCGGAGTAAATCCTTCTGATATTTTTATAAGTGTAAATTACAAAACTCTAATAATAAAAAGTAATCGGGTAAGAAAACTTGCCTCGACGCAAGTCGGGGATAATATCTCGGATGAAAATTATTTATATCAAGAATTATTTTGGGGGAAATTTGGAAGAGTTATGGAACTTCCCGAAGAAATTGATATTGATAAAGTTGAAGCAATTTCAAACCATGGACTACTAACAATCAAACTTTTTATTTTAGATAAAGAAAAAACAAAAATCGTAAAAGTATCCACTCAAAGTTGATCATCTTTGGATTGAAAATCAATTCTTTTCATCTTCTACTAACCCCGTCAGCTGTCAGAGTTAGTAGAATTACAATCTATCTACCAACACACTCACGCACAAAAAAAGAAAACCACCTAATTAAGTGATTTTCTCTAATGTCCCCTGTTTGGTGACTTCTAAAATTTCAATATATTTTAATGCTTCAATTTCTTCTAAATATTTTAAAAGCTCTTTGGGAATTTTTATTTTCCCAACCCAAAGGCTTTGATGAATCATTTTAAAATCAAGAATCTTTAATATCTCTCGAACCCTATCTCTTAAAATTCTATCTCTGACAGGGAAATCATAACTTAAAATTACTAAATTTGGGCTTGGTTCTTGAGGAATATCTTTTAATAATTTTTTACGTAATATAACTAATTGTTTTATACCATTACTAGTAAGTCTAATTTCTACACCGTCCAACCTAAGCAATCCGTCAGCCTTTAGTTTAGAAATATATTTTTGAAGACGAATTTTACTTTCCTGTATTTTTTCTCTTCTTATTTCATATCTTTCTCTATTTTTTCTCCGTAATGAAAATTCATATTCCATTTTATTAGAAGAAGCACCATAGCCAGATTTCAAAATAGCTATCTGTAAATCAACCAAATCTACAATTTTATCTTCAATCGTATTTAATATTTTATATTTTAAATCCCCTCTCATATAAACGTTTATTTATTCTTTATTTTAATTTTATTTTATAATTTCTACTATCTCCGTCAGCTGTCAGAGTTAGTAGATTTAATTGGAAATACTATCAGAATCAACTGAAATAGATGGCGTAGTTGTTTCTGTTTCAGAGATTGGATTAGTGATCGGTTCGAGAACTTTTTCATTAATCATTTCTGTTTTTGGTTCTGATACTTCCTCAATAATATTTTCAACTACCTGTTCTTTATCCTCTTTTATTTCTGTTTCTGAAACCGTATCAACTGTTGTGTCTGTAACTGTCTCGGTTGTTGTATCTGTAATTTCATCAATGACTTCTTCGGTTGTTGAATCATCTATAACCAAACCATCTATTACACTCTCATAAACTTTTGCATCTTTTACTGCAAGTGCAATCCACGAGAAATTTATATCCTCTGGTGCTATTTTGTTAAGAACTATTGTAAACCCAGTATTATCTTTATCTTTAATTACTGATTCAATATTATGATTAAAGAATTCTTCCTCATTAAAGTTTGAATCATCTTCTCCTGTCTTTTCAAATGTTATATCAGTTGTTACTACTGGCGTTGTCATATAAGGAGCATCAAAAGAAACTCTTACTTCTTTACTACCCTCTTTAATGACAGCAAAACCAGCGGTGTCATTATTAAATAGTGGAGGAACTTCAAACTCAACTTGATTTTTAAATTTAACTGACTCAGCAAAATCTACATTTCCACCAAAGTATGTAAGCCCATTGAAATTTACTTCTCCTTCTGCACTTAAATTATTAGTAACAATATTTGGGGTAATAATTTCAAGTCCAGCAACCAACCTATCGGTCGATACTTCTGATATATAATCATCAGTCGATACATCATTATTTATTAATTCTTCTAAAATTTTCTGAGACGCTAAAACTCCATCTTTATTTACAGAATTAATATCAATATCAAAAGAGCTGGCTAATGATTCTCCATTTTGATATCCTTGTTCAACAAAAAGCATTACAGTTTCTTTCCCAGAATTTGGCTCCCATGGTTCAAGAGCTTTACCAATCACTTGACCACTTTTTACAGCTTTTTCAGCTTTCCCTGGTTCACTAGAAGTCGTAAGATAGTCCCCTGCTTCTATTGGTTCTGAATTATTAGAAACTTTTACTGGCACACGACCATTAAGAGCTACTGGCATAGGATTATCTTCTTCTTTAATATTATTTCCAACTGAACTAAAGTCTCCGTAGTTATTAGATGCAATTCCAATTACATTTTTCTGATAAGGGTCAGTGGATTTTACAAGTTTTGTTACTTTTCCTTTTACTTTTTCCCAATCAACTCCCCCATTTGCAGTATCATAAGTATTTATTAATTCACTTCCAACTGTTACTATATCTCCATACTCAACTCCATTTTCAACGGGATACATTTCGGCGTAGTCAGCAGCTGGGGCTCCGCTACAATCACGAATTTCATAAGAAACTCCAGCTGTTGGAGCGGTTGTATTTGCTAAACTAGAACAAACTGCTGTCGTCGATGCTGTTGCACCAAGTCCCATACTAGTAATACCGGCATTTGTAACTTTAAATAAAACGGAATTATTTTTTTGAAAATCAACAAAGTTGCCGGAAAATGTTCCACTGCCTGTTGCAAAATCCATAAGTAATCCCGTCCCAGTAAAAGCACTTGTATCATGATAAAAAGTTGCAAATGAAGGAGCAGAAGTTACTGAATTAGAAAACAATCTCAAAACATCACCATTTGTTGTCCCAGTATTTTCTCCATATAAAGCGGCTGGGACATACACACCACCTGCAGAACTATTTGTACTACCTTGAATTCCAAAAGTTCCACCTCTTGCACGAATTCCTGTATTAGTCCCCGCTGTATTACTACTATCATCAACAGTATTAACATCAATCCCCCTAACAAGATTAGCCAATGAAGTGTCATCATTTACTCTGATAATTTCACCAGCCATAGTATTGGCGTTAGTTGTCGGAGCATTATTAAAATAGAAACGATTGCCAACTTGGACATAGCTAGCATTACCTCCATTTGTAAATGTGTAATATCCATGAATACCAGCAATAGCACTATTAGACCCATTGGCAGTCATAGTAGATACAATATTTAATTTTGCAAGAGTTTGCGTAGCACTTTCTGTAGTAAGAGTAGTCCCACCGAGTAATGTTTGTCCTGCATCAACATTTAAACCAAGATTATTACTTCCTCCTGAAGCAGTAGTATACAATCCAACATTTGTACTTGTCCCTGAGTGAGTATTTGAAAGATAAGCCCCATAAGTTGTTTGGGCTCCAGTTGCATTTGCTCCAGAAAGAGAAACATTAATACCCTTCTGACCTGTAAGCCCAGCTGTCCCTGTAACAGCAAGGTCAAAAAGAGAACCAGATGAAAGTGAAGAGGAAGCAGTATAAAAGCCAGTACCAGTAGTTAGAGAATTTACATTAAGAGCAAGAGCAGATGAAGTAGTTGTTTCTGTAGTTTTGGCAGATGTGATAGATAAATCTGTCACCCCCAAACTTGCTCCAGCTAAAGTTACTACATTCCCCACTTGAGTCAAAGTTGCATCTCCACTATCCCAATTAATAACTCCACCTTCAGCTAAAAATAAATCAGAAAATGCAGTTCCCGCTTGACCAATATATGCTCCATCATCAGCATCGGGCATAAGTCCGGTATTTGTTGTCGCTGTTGTAAATACTCCTGTTGATGGAGTTGTTGCTCCTACTGTCCCATTAATATTTATAGAAGCTGTTCCTGTTAGATTAGTTACAGTTCCTGACGATGGTGTTCCCAATGCTCCACCTGAATAAATAATTGCATTGCCACCTATTGTGGTTATTGCATTTAAGTCCGCGGTAACAGTATTGTTTGCTGTAATTGTTAAAATATCTACAAAGCCCGTTAAATCTGTATCATATCCACGAAGTTTTAATGTATCAGTTGCTGTGTCGCCTGTGCTTAATGTTTGAGCAAATACATTATCCCAACGTTTTGCTAAACTTCCTAAGTCGTCAGTGATATCAGTGTCTGAAATAAGGTCTGTGTTAATAGCAACTGAAGCTAAATTGTCGAGTGCTGTTGTCGCACCAGAGGCTGAAGCAGTTTCCCAGCTTATAGTTCCTGATGTGTTTGTTAAAATTTTGGTTCCTGTTGATGAAGTAATGGCTGATGCAGTATCTAATGTGTTATATCCTAGTACTGAACCAGCAGCAACGGTCGTTAACCCAGTTCCTCCTTGGGCGACCGTTACTGCTGAATTAGTGGTCAAAACCGTAGCATTAGCATTTGGAAAAGTAAAAGTTTTTAAAGTAGTAGCCGGACCAGCAGCAGCAAAAAGTCCTTCACCTAATTCGTCCCAATCATGTCCTGGATTCGGAACTGTATAAGCTGAAGTTAACTGAATAATAGAAAATATTACTAAGAAAATCAGAGTTGTATACGCAACGTAGTGAAAAGAAAACCTTGGTCGAAGTTTTCTTAGAACTTTTTTGAGAAATTTAATATACTTTTGGTAATTATTTTCATTCATCCCGTTAGAAACAGGTCACGGTCAGTATTGTTTACTAAACACAATCTGTTTTAAAAAATTAGAGAACAATTAAATATTAAATCTTTCCGTTATATACTGCGATCGCGGTTTCTAACGGGAAGCATAATATACAACTATATTATATCACACCAACAAACAAAAAACGCCAAATAAATATAGTTATTTGGCGTTTTTTCTGTGGATAACTTTACCCCCACACCCACTTTTTTATCATTGTGCTTTTTACTTTAAATCTGGTTAACCAATTTTCATTTATAACATTATTTTATTTAATAACCTTTCAATTTCTGACACAATAAAAGCAATAAAAAAGTAGGTGTGGGGGTTTATCGAACTTGCCATCCTAAAGACACAATTTTTTCACTAATTTTTAGCATAATTTTATTAATTTCTTCATCAGTTAGGGTTCTATCTATCGCTTGAAAAACTAAACGATAGGCAAATGAGGTCATATTGTTTTTTATGAACAAATCAAACAATTTTGGTTCTTTAATTAAAAGTTCAGTGCCAAATTCTCGATAAACTTGTAAAAGTTTCTCTGGTTTTGTCCCCTCCGGAACCCAGACAGCAATATCACGAGTAATGAATGGATAAAAAGACCACATTTTGAAGGTTTTTGGTTCTTGGTTTTTGCTTTTTGGTTTTTCAAAAAATGTACTTATGTCGGCAACAGGAATATCTTCGCAATACTTATCAAGTGATAATTCTTTAACTTCCTCATTTTCATTCCAAGCAACATGAATCTCTTCTTTATTTTTTGAAAAAACAGTTCCGATTTCAAAAATTTTAATTTCATCCATTTCCAATAATGGAGCATTCAGATGATTCAATTTCAAACTTTCTTTTAATCCATCTGATAAATTCGGCCTCAAAAACTTTTTATCAGAGGCTGAAGCGAGCACTTCGACTTCCCCCTTATCACGAAATGCATAAGTCATCACTTCACTATACCCATCTTCTAAAAGTTTATTGCGTGCCCAGAGCATTTTATAAAATGAATCATCTACCCTAGTGACTTCTTTAATTTTGGGTAATTGGGCATTAATTTTGTCATAACCAATCGCTCGTCCTATTTCTTCAGCCATATCTTCTTCAATATTCAAATCTAATCTTTCAAATGGAATATTAGCTATAAAAACATTGCCTTCTTTTTTATAGTTATAATTAAAATTTTTCAAAATTTTTTCTATATCAGAAATAGAAACTTTCATGCCTAATATCTGAGAAATTCTTTCTGAATTAAATTTTAAAGTTTTTCCTTCTTGCTTTACCTTATAGATATCAACTATTTTTTCAAAAATAGCATCTCCGCACATTTCTTTAATTAGAGCTGACATATCATCCATCGCAAGATTTGCTACTTCGGCAGATAAATCATTTTCAAATCTTTTAACAGCATCAGTCAAAATATTCACAGCCCTAGAAGTTTTGCGGACATTTGTCGGATTAAAATTTGCAACTTCAATAATAATATTTTTTGTATTCTCATCTACTTCGGCTTTTTTCCCTCCCTTTATACCGGCAATTGCAAGAGTATTATTTGAAGATGCAATAACCATATTATCTTTTGATAAATTGCAAACTTTACCATCAAGGGTTTCTATAGAAATTACTGAATTAGTTAAATCAGTTGCATTTTTAATAAAAATTTTCTCGTCTGGTAACTTATCCAAATCAAAAACATGAACCGGATTGCCTCGGTCAAACATTACAATATTTGTCGCATCGACAAGATTATTGATTGACCTTTGCCCCATAGAAGCTAGATGTTCTTTAACCCACTTTGGAGATTCTTCAACTTTAACATTGCGAACTATTCTCCCTATATATCGACGACAATTTTCCGTTTCGACTTTAATTTCTAGATTCGTTTTTTCCCCTTCAATTTTTGGATAGTTTATATCATTATATTTTAACCCCAAAATTCCAGCCAAATCTTTGGCAACTCCCCTGTGTGAAAGTAAATCATGTGCCCGGTCTGGCAAGATTTTAATATCAAAAACTGTATCATCTCCAATCTTTTCTATTTCTTCAACTTCACAAATATGAAAAGTAAAAACATCCGCCAGTTGTTCAGGCGAAGGCAAATCAGGAACATAACTTTTCAACCATTTGTAAGAAATCTTCATCCCGTTAGAAGCAGGTCGCGGTCGTTATTTAAACAACGCTAATCCTACTTAATTTAATCAAACATAATATTTATAATTTATTTATTCCCTTTAAAACCGTGACCGCGGCTTCTAACGGGATTCATTCTATTCAGAACTAGTCTAGTCTTAAATCTCCCTGATAAACTAATCTAATATCTGGAATTTTGTATTTCATCATCATTAAACGATCGAGTCCAACACCAAAAGCAAAACCCTGATATTTTTTAGGATCAATCCCACAATTTAGAAGTACCTTAGGGTGAACCATCCCAGCACCCAAGAGCTCAAACCATTTATCGCCCTTTTTTAAATCAACTTCAAAACCAGGCTCAACAAAAGGGAAAAAACTTGGGCGAAGACGAATGCCTATTTTTTCTTCTCCAAAAAATCTTTTGAAAAATTCAAATAGAACTCCTTTCATGTGAGCAACTGAAATATCTTCTCCAATCATCAAGCACTCAATCTGGTGAAATTGCATTTCGTGCCCTGCATCAGTTGCTTCATTGCGAAAAACTTTTCCGGGTGCAACAATCGCAAACGGTGGGTGGCCTCCTGTTTTTACTAAATCCTCCATAAAACGAATTTGTGTATTTGATGTATGAGTACGTAGAACTACCCCCTCTCTGCCTTTTATAAAAAATGTGTCTTGCATATCACGAGCTGGGTGATCAGCAGGAAAATTTAAAGCTGTAAAATTATGCCAATCATCTTCAATTTCTGGCCCCGTAGCCACCTCAAAACCAAGATCAGTAAAAATTTTAACTGCTTCGTTTATAACAATTCCAAGCGGATGTTCCCTCCCTGCCTGCGCAGGCAGGCCTTTTTGGTTTTCTTCTTTCATCCCGTTAGAAACAGGTCGCGGTCGTTTATATTATTAGCAACCACCAGCTATTTAAATTAAATAATAATTCAAACCTTATCTCTCCCGCAACCACTGCGACCGCGGTTTCTAACGGGATCCATATATAAAATATAACATAAAAAACGAATTTTTAAAAAGGTTTACATTTCAATCTGACACCACCCACAATCTTTTTTATGACAACCTTTTTTCAAAAATTCCATAGACAAAACATCTTCAGCTAAGTCGTTTATTTCTTTCTTTAGTTTATTAAGATGTTCTTTCGTAACATCAAAAGAATACTGCTCAAAATTACCTTTTTTGTTTTTCTGTAAGAAATCAAGAATGCTTTTATTAATCACAATATTATCATCCTCATATTTTTCTAAAAGAAGGTGATAGAAAACAATCTGTCTTTCATAATCAATTTTTTGTTCTTTGGTTTTTTCTGAAAATGGTTTCCCTGTTTTGTAATCTATCAAATTTACCTCTTTAGAATTATCGTCATTTAAATATTCAATTTTATCAATTTTTCCAGTTAATTCAAGAATTTCTTTACTTTCTAATTCAAAATCTCTTTTCGGGTCAAACTCTACTTTTACTTTATAGCTCCAAGCACTAGAATATTTATCATAATATTCTGACAAAATATCGTTCCCTCTCTCTTTATATTTCTCTTCATCTTTTTCGGACATCTTGGCTTTTTCTAGGGCTTTTTCAAATTCAGAAAGAAGAACATCTTTAGGTAAAATCTTTTCTTCTTTATTTGAATTTTTGAAAAATAATTCAAGCGCCTTATGCACCGTACTTCCAAAGCTTAAGGTCGCCGAATACACATCTGGAATTCTAATCAAATTTTTAAATAAATATTTTTTAGGACAGTCAAGATAATTATTAAGCGCTGTGACATTTAATCCTCTCTCAAAAAATAACTTTCTCAAATATTCTTTTTCAAATAGAGAACTTCTACTCTTACTAAAATTCATAAATGAAGCAATTTTATCAATATTTTTTTCTTCGAAAACATGCATTTTATCTTCTTTTTTATAAAGTTGGTCAATCTCTTCAATAAATTGAGATGCTTCATGTTCCCTGCCCTCATTATCTGTTCTAGAAAATGAAATGGATAAATTCTTTTTAGCACGAGTCATAGCAACATAAAATAATCTTTTTTCATCTTCAATATCTCCGTCATATTGATAAATAGGCAAAGTTATATTATTTCCCCCGCCACGACTTGCCTCCCAATATTTTCGAGTAGCGTTTATTATATAAACATTTTCAAATTCTCTGCCCTTTGACCCATGAGCTGTCATTAAGGATACTCCCTCAATAATCTCTGGGTCAGTCGTTTTTATATCTAAATTATATTTAATAAATGAATCAATAAAATAAATAAAATCAGAAAGATTGTAATCTTTTTTGGTCTCCGTTTGTTTTTTTATTTCATCAAGCAACTTATCCAGTTTCAGAAGTTGAATACGACTATCGACTGATGCAAGCATATACCTGATATATCCGATTTTATCCAAGAATATTTTAAAGAAATCAGCAAAATTTTGATTAATTGAATCTGTTTTCAGTTCCTTAATCATACTAGCTAAATTTGAAAAATCTTTTTGATTTTTAACATCTATCTCTTTCAGGATTTCCTTATTATCAATAATTGCAAAAAGGTGTTTTTTGGCCTCCTTTCGCAGAGACCTAAATTTATCCAATATTTTAATGTTGTCATATACATCAAGGTTTAAAAAGTTTATAAAAAATACCTTTCCTAAATAGTGGTCGTCATTGGGGTTATAAATAACCCTTAAAATATTTAAGAGATTTCTAATATTTGGGTCATCTAGTATTTTATCTTTTGAAAAAATTGTATAAGGAATTTGATACGAGTCCAAAATTGTTTTTATATCAGAGACATTTTTATTGGCCCGATATAGGACAGCTATTTCGCTCGGAGAAATACCACTTTTTATTTTTTCTTTTATGTCTTCCGCCAAAAACAAAAGTTCAAATTTGTAATTTGAAAACTCACGAACATTTATTTTTTCATTTTCTTTAATATTTGAATGAAGAATAACGCTATCCTCTAAGCCCTTTGATTTGATTATTAAACTATGTGCTCCATCTAGAATATTTTGAGTAGAGCGATAATTTTCTGAAAGTGTAATCAACTTAATATCTTTATATAAGTTTTTGAATCGTGAAAATGTTTCAGTACTCGCTCCTTGAAATCGATATATCGATTGTTTTTCATCACCAACAGTAAATATGTTTGGGTGACCTTCTAAATGTAGTGCATCAGTCAAGAGTTCCACTAAAGTATTCTGCCCCTCATTTGTATCCTGATGTTCATCAACAAGAATGTATTGATATCTCTCTTGTACATCTGCTTTAAAATCTTTATTTTTTAATAACTCTTCTCGGGTGTAAAGTATCATATCGGAAAAATCATACAGCCCACGATTCTTCAGCTCAATTTGATAAAGTGAAAATATTTCACCAAGCTCTTCAGCCTTCCAAATCTTTTTATTTATTTTTTCTTTTTCAGCTGGTTTTATCTCACCCTTCTTATATTCCCCATAATCTTTTTTGTAATATAAATCATCATCTGCCAAAAGTTCTTGTTTCCAAGTTGGTAATCCATCTATAAATTCTTTTGGCGATAATCCTTCTTTTTTTATCGCTAGTATCCCGTCAACAATTTTATTTAAAAAAGAAAACTCGTCGTGGAAAGAAACAAGGTGCTTAAATTTATTATTTTTGATGATTGATTCAATAATCTTAACTCTTTCCAAATCATCTATCACTCTCGCTCCACCAAGTTCTTCAAAATAAAAACTGAATTCTTTTATTAAGTATTCACAAAATGCATGGAAGGTAAAAATATTTACTCTGTATGCTCTATCACCAATTATCTCAAGAAGCTTCTCACGCATTGCAATCACCCCAGCGGTCGTATAAGTCAAAGCCAAAATGCTCTCTGGAGCAGAGTCTGTCTTTTCCAGAATTTTTGCAATTCGAAGAGTCAATATTTTTGTCTTGCCCGTCCCCGGCCCAGCGACAACCATAACTGGGCCCTCAATAGTATCAACAGCTTCTTTTTGAGCCTTATTTAGTTCATCATAGGCCTTTTTAAAATCTTGTGGTAGAGTATTCATTTTTCTATTTTAACATAATAACTTTTAAATCATTATCCCAATCGATTTTCTTTACATTAATACCTTCTCCTAAAAATTCGGGAAGCAGTAATTCCATTTCTTCCTTAACACCAGAGGTGTATATTTCTGTCGTTCCTTTCTTTGTTTCGTCTTCGGCAAGCTCATCAGCTAATTCTAACTCCCCTTGCTCTATTCCTTCTAATTCCATTTCGTCTAAGATTTTCCCAACCTGCCTTGCAATTGCTGGAGTCGGGTCAATTACCTTAACTTTTTCTCCGACAATTTCTTTAATAGTCGGAATTACAAAAGGATAATGAGTACAACCAAGAACAACGGTATCAATCCCATTTTTTATCATTGGGGAAAGTGCATTTTTTAATATATCCTTTACTTTCTCTGAATTTAGATTTCCTTTTTCTATTTCTTCAACTAAACCCGGACAAGTATCTTTAAATAACTCTGCCCCATGAGAAAATCTTTCTACCACAGAATTATACAATTCACTCTGAAATGTTGCCGGAGTTGCGAGTACTCCAACCTTACCAGTTTCAGTCGTCTCCACGGCTGGTTTAACAGCTGGTTCCATTCCAACAAATTTAATTTGTGGAAATTTCTCTCGCAAAGATTTTAATGATGCTCCTGATGCAGTATTGCAAGCAACTACAATCAACTGACAGTCTTTACTAATTAAAAATTTTGTAATTTCTTCTGAAAATTTTTGAATTTCTTCTTGTGACCTTGACCCATAAGGCACATGAGCTTGGTCTCCTAGAAATATGTAATTGTATTCTGGTAATTTCTCCCTGAGGTATTTTAGTATCCATAATCCCCCTACCCCAGAGTCAAATACGCCAATATTTTTCATTTTTATATTATATCATTATTTACTTATCGATATAAGATATGAATTAATCATCATCTTCATCATCACTATTATTAGTTTGAACCACAAGGGTATTAGTATCTGTAATTTTTTGCTGTCCAATCGTCTGATTTAAATCCCCTATATAATAATTTCCAAGTAAATTTACCGCATTTGAAGAATGAGCTGACCTATTTCCACTGCTAGATGCATTTGGGTCTTTTGTCATATAGGCTGTTGTAGCATCCGTTCCGCAAGTCGCAGACATTGGACTATTCCCGCCAGGGTGAGAACCAAAATAGCTCGTAATATTATATACTTTGCCATTTATGAGCATCCAGCAGTCAGATTTTTTATTGTGTTTGTTAATCTCTGCCATATTTAGAATCAAACTTCCACCAGAAGTATTAATCTGATTGAGGGTCCGCTCCGTTAAATTATTTGTGCTTGAATTTAAAATTTGATTATCTTTCTTATTTTGATAAACAACTAGACCAGCGACAAGCAAAGCTGTCACAACGACTCCAAATATAAATAACGATATTGTAGTTAATTTTTTCATCCGGTTAGTGAAAATATTTTATAAACTAAAATTTTCATAATGAATTTTATTAATATCGACACCAAGTGATGCAAACTGATTTTTTAAACTTTCCATAAATAATGTTGGTCCACAAAGAAAGATATCTTTACCATCTAATCCATTACTTAAACTTGAAATTAATCCGCCATTTATATAACCTTTTTCTGATGAAATCCAAAGATTGAATTTAAAATTAGAATTTTTTCTATCTAATTCATTTAGCCAGTCCACATTAACCGCTTCTTTGTTTTCTCTGACTGAATAATATAAATCGACATTATAATCCGACTCTAAACTTTTGGCCATACTTAAAAACGGAGTAATCCCAATTCCTCCAGCTATCCAAATTTGATTCTTATTTTTAATTTTATTGTAGGAGAAATTACCATATGGTCCATCTATTAAAACACTGTCTCCTTTTTTAATATTCTTTAATCTGCTAGTAAAATCTCCAAGATTCTTAACGGTTATTTTTAAATTACTTTCGTTGTTAGATGATGATATTGAAAATGGATGTGACTCAGACCTTACCCCACTACCAAAAAAATTAAAGAAAGCAAATTGACCCGGATTAAAAACTACTCTTTTGTTCAATGGTTCCATTTCTATTTCTAAAATATCTTCATTTAATTGATTGATATTTTTAATTTTATATTTTAACTTTCTATTTAAAAACTTACCCAAAAATGCTTGGCGAATACTAACAACTAATCCAACAAAAGCTAAAATTAAAATATAATATCTTAAAAAATTATTCCTTGAGATATCACTTGTAATAAAAAAAGTATGCAAAATAGCGAAAACAAAAACAAGCGTCATAAATTTATGAGAAAATTTCCAACTTTGATATTTAAGATTTATATAGATAGTCAAACTAATAAAAACAATCATTAAAAACAAAGAAATTATGCCCCAAGTAATAGGCATATTTACAAATGGGACAAAAAATAATCCAGCATCTCGGATGGATATAGTTATGTATTTAACAACCAAAAAAAGTGGATGAAATAATAAAAGAGAAAATGAAATCAATCCTAGCTTATGATGATTATTATAAACCCTATCTAATCCCTTAAAATATTTATCAAAAAATTTTAGTCGTCCAGCCAAAATAAGATTGATGGAAAAAAGAGTCATTCCAACTAACCCAAGAATCTGTCCCAAACTAGTTGTAATTGAACTGATATCAGAAAACCGCAAGCCAAGTGGTTGCATAAAAACCCATATAATAAATGGTATAATTGACAAAATAAATATTATTAACATATTTTAGAAGAAAATAAATTTATTGATAGCACTTCGATAAACTCTGTATGGCTTAGGACCTACAAATGGTTTTCCATTTATAAAAATAGTTGGTGTTCCATAAAGATTTGTTTTATTGAGTTCCTTTATTTGGTCTTCCATAATCTGTTTTGTTTCTATACTATTGGCACAATCATTAATTTTTTTCACATCGAAATTAAAATCAGTTAAAATTTTATCAGTGTTGTCCATATTGATAACAAAATCTTTATCAGCGGTAAATAAGTAAGTGTTGAAATCTTCAAATCTATCGGGATAACTTTTATTCACACAATAATCAATATTTGATAAAAATTCAGTGTGCCCTTTAGCTGGATAGTGCGCAAAAATATAATTTGCTTTTTTCTTTTCTATTAATTTCAAAATATCAGGATAAGCTTTCCGGCTATAATCACAATCGTAACAACCAATAAATACTACTGTATCCTCCCCACCAACATTTTCCGTTGGAAAAGAAGATAAATCAACATTATCAAGGGTTACTGTTTTTTCTGATTTTTGAGTAATTCCACAAATTGAATTATCCCCCACCCCAGTTACTTTATTATTGTTACCACTTGGGTCAAAAGCACAGAAACCACTTTCATTTAGACCATTACAACTTCCAAAAACATAAAAATTATAACCGCCTCGGAGAACCCAAAAAGTACTCCCGACCATCAAGATAAAAAATATCCAAGATAATATTTCATAATGTTTATTCACCGTTTTAGTTAAAAAAGTCGAGCGATTAATTAATTTTGATAAAATTTTTCCTTTTATTTTTTTCCTTAAAACCACTATTGCATGGTCGAAAAGTTATACGTTTAAATACGCAATCAAAAGCCTCTTTGGCGAGTGCTCTGTGGGACGCACTAAATATTCCTAATATTCCAAAAACAATTAAAGCTATAATGCAAGGCATATATTTACTTGTCCCGTACTGAGCTATGCTCTAGTACTAGGAGATTATTTTTATTATTTTATTAATGTTTTCAATAAAGCTTTTCGCTTCTTCCATTGTATTATATATATAAAATGAGACACGTGCCGAATTCAAAATCTTTTTACCATTAAACCATGAGTGAACACAATGTTGCCCTGAACGAATTTCAATGCCTGCCATTTCGTCTAGCATAATTGCAAACTTGTGCATATCCACACCTTCAATATAAAAATTAATAATTCCCGCTCTTTTTTCTGCCTCTTGTGGACCAATAATTTTTATCTGTGGAATTTTTTGTAACTCTTTTGTTATGTAACTATTCAACTCAAATTCATGTTCTTTTATATCATTAAAATCAAATTGATTCAAATATTTTACTGCCTCCCCTAACCCAATAATTCCTGCATAATTTTGAAGTCCAGCTTCGAATTTTTCTGGCACAGGTAAAAATTTGTAATCTTCATATGTTGAAGACGAAACCGTATCTCCACCAGTCATAAATGGTGCAAGCTTTTCTAATAATTTATATTTCCCATAAAAAACTCCAGTCCCAGTTGGTCCAAGCATTTTATGTCCAGAAAAAGCCAAGAAATCAACATCTAAATCACGAACATCGATCCTCTGGTGAGGAATGCTTTGAGCTGTATCTAAGAAAACTAAGGCATTATTTTTGTGAGCAATTTCGATTATTTCTTTCACCGGATTTGTCCCCCCATCTAAATTTGAAGTGTGAACGATTGAGACCAATTTAACACCAGAAATTAATTTTGAAAAATTATCCAGATTAAAAGTTCCAGCCTCGCCGAGTCTAGGCAGGCCATCTTCATTTGATGGAATTATTCGGACAACAATTCCAATCTTATCACGAAGGACTAACCATGGAACTAAATTTGAATTATGCTCTTTGTCTGTGATTAAAACAATGTCCCCTTTTATAAGCCCCAAAGAATTTGCCAGTAAATTTATTCCTTCAGTGGTGTTGCGAGTAAAAATTATTTCATTTTCGTTGTTTGCATTTATGAATTTGGCGACAAGCTTTCTGGCTTCAGCCACTTTTTTTGTTACTTTTTCACCTAATTTATGAGAACTTCGGGGGCAAGCTGGATAATGGAAATAGTAATCATTCATAGCTTCTATCACCTGTTTAGGTTTCAAACTCATACAAGCACTATCAAAATATATAGGGTTCTTCCCTTTTTCACTATCCAATATATTAAAATCCGCTCTTATTTTGTCTATATTTAACATATACAATTGTTAGATTGTAGCATAAAAATAACTTAAAGACACGTCTAAATTTTTATTTTAATAAGAAACGTAGAGTTGAAACAAGACAAATTTTTTTATATTCAGGCGAACCAGGGTCTTTATCTGTTATATCAAAAACCCCTTGATTTCCGCGAGTTACTTGACCGACAGAAGAACCTGAATTACTTGCAAATTGCGAAGCCGTATCACGAGCGTTTTTAATTGCATCAGCTAACATTTCAGGTTTAATACTATTAATATCTGAAAACTCAAAGGAAATAAAATTTTGATTCAAAACAACTCCCTTTTTGACTAAAAGTAATGTTTCGTTCGATGTGACTTTGGCTAGGTCAACTTTTTTTGTATAGACTGAAACTTGATTAGTCGAATTATATCGAAAAGCGGCGTCTTTGTATGTTTCTTGATAAATGTTTACTGGTGCAACATTAACTTCAGAGGCCTCAAAACCTTTTTCAGTTAAAAAAGCTTTAATGGTTATAATATTTTTTTCAATATCAGCATATAAGGTATCAATATTATTTGATTTCACCTCAAAACTCATAGACCAAATAGCCGTATCAGCTTTAACAATTTTTTCCGATAAACCTTTGACTTCAACATATGACCCTTGTTTTGAAAAATCTTTAGCTGAAATAAAAAATGCTACAGAAATTAATAAAGAAAACAGAACAATCGCCAAACTAATAAATATAAACTTGTTATTTTTTGTGTTTTCCATCCCGTTTAGAAGCAGGTCGCGGTCGTTAAAAAAACAACACGGTCCTACCATATTAAAAATTAATTATAGAACGAATTTTCATTCTTCCAGTTACAAACCGTGACCGCGGCTTCTAACGGGATCCATAAGTCAATTATACCAATAAACCCTCTCCCAAGCAAAAATAAATAATTTCTACTTGATTTTCATATACTATCTTCTCTATGATAACATAGAGTATGCAGATAAAAAACATCTGCAGTAGTCACTGCCAGAATAT
>Ga0247840_10003537_pt1 | contig 26218 bp, 25 predicted proteins | sample LaCruzMarch2015__FD_192404 | JGI IMG/M metagenome (GOLD analysis project Ga0247840, IMG submission 192404) | Freshwater microbial communities from meromictic Lake La Cruz, Castile-La Mancha, Spain - LaCruzMarch2015_17m | ecosystem: Environmental > Aquatic > Freshwater > Lake | place: Spain...
GGACCGGGCGGATGCCGGTCTGCTTCTGGAACTCCTGCAGGGTGTTCGGCGCGAAATAGTCGTTCCAGTTGTACAGGTGCACCGTCTCCTCGGCCTGGACGGGGCTGAGCGCGGACAGCATACCGGCACAAACGGCAGTCAGGGTAAGGCGCAGGGTGTTGAGCTTTGGCACCGGGAGTCTCCCAAGGCGAGGGGTTGAACGGCTCTCAAATGGTGCGCGCGGCGGGGACCGTCGTCGGCCCCGCGGGCCGGTGCGCACCGGGGGGCGATGCTACTGCAAAAGCGGGCGCTGGCATATCTCCGGGACGGGGCGCTTGCCGTTTTTCCCGGTCCGCAGGCCGCGCGTGGTGGGAGGCAGATCCCGTCCAGGGACCCTGGGGCACCCTGCGCTGTTGCGCGCGTCCTCAGCGCCGGGCCGAGCCGGGGGCAGCATCACGAACCTGAACCCGGGGTCGCGGCGTGGCGCATCGCGAGATCGGGCCGCGTCAGGGACGGGCTCCTCTTCGGTGTACATGCCTCCTGCCGAGCTACCGCGACCGAAATTCCCGCAGCCCGGTCGAGTCCACCAGCCGATCCATATTCTGGAGCGTGAACACCTTGCCGCGGGTGGCGAGGATGAGCTTCTTCAGACATAACCGTCGAGATTTCCCTGGAGCTCCGCGAAGTCAACTTCAAAAGGAAACTGCATCGCTGGCTCCCTGGATGGTCGAACCCGTCAGTGTATAGGTCGGTGCCGCAGCCTCCGCGACCTTTCTGGTCGCGAGCAGCCGCATCACGTCATCGAGCGAACCCAATTGCGTCAGGCACTGGGCAAAACACGCGACCTTGTCGCGCATGGGACGGTCCGCGTGCCAGTCGGGCCTTAGCCGCCAGACGCCCATCCGGGTCAGATGGCCGAAGACGATGCAGCGGGTGTCGCCGTCCGTGGGTACGCGCCCGGCGGCGCTCAGCAAGGCCAAATCGGCGCCGACCACGCGGGCGAGCTGTTCCGGTGTCTCGAACAGCCAGCCGCGCCGACTGCTGCCGGTGGTCCGGCAGACCAGCACCGTATCCACGATGGACGAGCCGGTGCCGTGGATGTGGATGGAGCCGCTCATCTCCGCGGGGCAAGGCAACGAGGCGGAGCAGTTGAGGCCAGCGTCCAGGATGGCAACGCCCACCGCGTGGTAGGCCTCGATCCGGTTGTGGTGGTAGGTGAAAGCGAGCGGTGCGCCGGGTTTCAGTGCGCGTGCCATCCGCCCAAAGACGGCCGCGAGACCCTCGGCGAAGTGCGTCAGATCGCGGTCCTGCGTGATATTGCCGGTCAGTTCGTCGGCGGAGCGTGTAGAGGGTCGGGCGAAACCTTCCGGGGTGCTGCCGACCAGTCGGCGCAGCCAGACATAGCAGAAGTCCATCAGTTCGGCGTATTGGACCAGACCGACCGGGAAGCCGTGGACCGAGAAGATGTCCAGCGACTTGAGCGCCATGGCATCGTAGCGGCAGAGCATATTCTGATAGCGCAGCAGGTCCGAGAGGTTGGTGGCCAGCGCCTGGCGCACGCGTTCGTTCGGGTTGGCCGCGATCAGGCGCCCGCTCAGCTCCAAGGCCAGGAGTTGCCGCTGGTTGAACAACTCCCGGTAGTGCCGGTAGCCCCAGCGGTGGAGTCGGTCGGTCTCGTCCCCGCGCGGGATCGCATCCTCCGGAATCAGGGTCGGGTTCAGTGCCGTGAGGCGGGCAGCGGCGTTGGCGACGCGCGCCAAGTCGCGTCCGTCGGGCCGCTTGAAGAAGCGCCCGGTATGGGCCGCCTTGCGCGCCGGGTTGTAGTACTCCATCGCAAAGAGCCGATGCCGGGGTGGACCAGCAGCGGGTCTGGGGTAGGTGTTGGGGTGGCCGCAGTGGGGGCAGTTGCAGCGGCTGCGCTTGGCCGGGCCGGCCAGTTGGAGTCGGACCCCGCAGGTGCGGCAGGTGCCCGGGTGCTTGACGTCGTCGACCTCGTTCAAGTCGCCGCAGCCGGGGCAGACGAGAACATTGCGTGGGTGGCGGGTCGCCTCGGCGAGCAGGTAGCCTGGGAAGAGGTCGAAGGGCTGGCCGCAGGCGGCGCAGTCGATTTCCTTGACCCAGAGAAAATACTTCACGGAACACTCGGTGTCGCCGTAATGTGGGCAGTCGGTTCGGTAGAGCCCGTCGATCTCCGCGGCCAGGGTCGCCGTCAGGTCCGCGGCAGCGCTGTCATAGGCGGCGATGATGGGCCGATAATTCTGTTGGATCTGCTTCTCTTTGAGGGCCAAGGCGGCGACGAAGGGAATGTCGAAGGCGTGTTCGATGGTCATGGGTACCGGGGACGCGGCGTGTTGTGTGCGGGCGTCGCGGGAAGGCTCCGTGCTGGTCTGTGGGCGAGGGCTACGCGAGTGGGGGGTGTTATCGGGTTCGGGCCACCGCGCCTTGCGTGAATTTGGCTCGCGTGGGTTTCGAGCCCGTTGCGGGGCTTGCGTCGTGCGTGCCTCGTTTTTATCTCCTGCCAGCTGGTCCCGCAAGACCCGAGCGACGAACCCGCCGCCGTGCTGCTGGAGCGCATCCGCGCCGAGCGGGCCGCCGCGGGCACCGGCGCGGCAAGCGCGGGCGCAAGACCCGGGCGCTGTCGTGAACGCAGCAAAGGAAAGTGCCACAGCCGGTGGCACAAACTGCTGCGGCCCTGCTGGCATTGGAGCGCGTCAAGGATATGGCGTGGCATGGCGCTGGAACACGATGGGTGCCGCGAGCTATGGTCGCCGCCAGCCTTGGTCATGATCCCGGCCGCTGAGCCGACCGCGAGGACGTTGGTCCGCACAGCGGACCCGGTCAAGCGCCGCGCCCGTAGCGTCCGCTGTGCGGACCCAGCACCGCCGGCGGGAATGATGATCGAGGCCTCGCCTCCGGTGCCGCCAGCGGCAAGCAGTCATTCGGCGCTTTGCGGAGGATATTGATATGTTGACGCGCCTGGAAGTCGATGGCTTCAAGTCATTCGAGAATCTTGTCATCGATCTTGCCCCCCTTACGGTGATCGTTGGCAATAACGCGGCGGGCAAGATCAATCTGTTCGACGTCATTCAACTGCTGGCAAATCTGGCTACCCGTGACGTGGCGGAGGCGGTCAAGGATATGCGCGGCGAGCCGTTGGAACTTTTTCGCCAGACGGCTGGCGGACGTTCCAGCCAGATTCGCCTGGCGGCAGACGTCCTGGTTGATCCAGTGGTGCGCGACCCGTAGGGCAGCGAGGTAAAGCTCAGCCACACCCGTTTGCGCTATGAAGTCACGTTGGAGCGTAGAACAATCAAGCCCGGGATCGAGCGTGTTCAGGTCGCGCATGAGGCGGCGCTTCCGATCATGCGCAAGGATGATAAATGGGCAGACTCCATGCGGCCCTCCAAGGCGTTTCGGGGTGCATTTCTCAAGTATGTACGCCAGAAGCCTGGTTGACGACTCGAGGCCGATACGACAACAAAGATCCGCCCCGTCGGCGTTCTCAGTGATATTGCGGCTGAACTGAACATCCGCGACACCGGGGATTGATCTGTTTCGAGGAGCCGGAAAACGGTGTCCACCCGGCGCGGATCAAGCAGTTGATCCAACGTCTCCGGGACATGGTGACTGATCCACAGGGGTTTGGCGACATGCAAAGACGCAAAGAAGAATAATCCAATTGGGGTTGGGGGTGTGGCGATGATCCGGCCCTGGTCTGTGTCGGTTTGCCTCACCGGGGTGATCGCGCCGGGTGCCTCATTAGTATGCTTCGGGTTTTCAAGAGGTTGTTGAGTTCCTGAAGTTTCCGGGTTCTGAAAGCTGTCCAGGGCCAGGCACTTGAGGCCGGGAGTCTTGGCTGGGTTTGGCTGAATCTGCGCAAACCCCTCGAAAATCCCCCCCAGCGTAACCCCCCGCCCCTCTGGTACCCCCCTGGAAAAGCCGGAAACTTCAGTTGAGTTCTTCTTCCCTTTGCGTCTTTGCGTCTTTGCGTCTTTGCGTGAGATTCTTCCTTTTTCAGAAAGGCATGGGTAACGTTCGGGTGCCGAGCCCGTCGCGTCGGGCCCACATCCCCTGTAGGGCGAGGCCCGGTCCCTGTGGTTAAATAGCGCCCCGACGCGCGCCCCGCGACCGGCCTTTGGCCATCATTCTGAGGTAGCTTGCCAGTGCTCCTGATTCCCGCCATCGATCTCAAGGACGGCCGCTGTGTGCGCCTGCGCCAGGGGCGCATGGAGGACGAGACCGTGTTCTCCGACGACCCGGTGGAGATGGCCGGGCGCTGGGTGGGGCAGGGTGCGCGCCGACTGCACCTGGTGGATCTCAACGGCGCCTTCGCCGGTGAGCCGGTCAACGGTGCGGCCATCCGCGCCATCGCCGCCCGCTATCCGGACCTGCCGCTGCAGGTCGGCGGCGGCATCCGTGACGAGGCGACCATCGCCGCCTATCTCGCGGCCGGGGTGAGTTTCTGCATCATCGGCACCCAGGCCGTGACCGAGCCCGCCTTCGTCGCCCGCGCCTGCCGCGCCTTCCCCGGCCATCTCATCGTCGGGCTGGACGCCAAGGACGGACAGGTCGCCATCCGCGGCTGGGCCGAGGTCACCGAACACCGGGTCGAGGAACTCTCCAAACGCTTCGAGGGCGATGGCGTCGCGGCCATCGTGTACACCGACATCGGCCGTGACGGCATGATGACCGGTCCCAACATCGCGGCCACCCGGGCCCTGGCCGCGGCGGTCGCGCTCCCGATCATCGCCTCCGGCGGCATCACCGACCTCGCGGACCTCCGCGCCCTGGCGCAGGCCGCACGGGTCGCAGGCCGGCCGGGCATCACCGGCGCCATCACCGGCCGCGCCATCTACGAGGGCACGCTCGACTTCGCCGCCGGGCAGCGTCTCGCCGATGACCTGGCCGCCACCCCTTCCTGAGGAGCAAGACCCATGAGCGACACCTGGCTCGACACCATCAAGTGGGACGCGGACGGCCTGGTGCCGGCCATCGCCCAAGAGACCGGCACCGGCACCATCCTGATGATGGCCTGGATGAACCGTGAGTCGCTCGCCCTGACGCGGGAGACCGGCCACGCCGTCTATTGGTCGCGCTCGCGCCGCAAGCTCTGGCACAAGGGTGAGGAGTCCGGCCACCAGCAGGTGGTGCGGACACTGCGCATCGACTGCGACGCCGATGTGGTACTGATGGAGGTGGAGCAGAAGGGCGGCATCGCCTGCCATACGGGCCGCCACCACTGTTTCTTCCGGGAACTGGACGGCGCCGGCCACTGGGTCGAGATCGCCCCGGTGCTCAAGGACCCGGACGCCATTTACCACAAGTCCTGAGGCCCCGCGGCCCGTGGGGGCGGGTTTGAAACCCGCCCCTACGACCCGCCATCGGCTAGTATCCGGCTCATCACCCCACGCGCATTAGCGATACCAATGAGTGCCACTGCCCAAACACTTGCCCGTATCCACCGCCTCAGCGTGGCCGACTACCATCGCATGGGCGAGACCGGTATCCTCGGGCCGGATCTGCGTACCGAATTGATCGATGGGGAGATTATCGAGATGCCGCCGATCGGCCACCCCCATGCCGGGACTGTCAATCTCCTGGCCGACCTGCTGCGCGATCGGGTGCGAGGCCGCGCCCTGGTGGCGGTCCAGAATCCGGTGTGCCTGGACGGCCGCTCGGAGCCCCTGCCCGACATTGCCCTCCTGCGGCTGCGCTCGGACTACTACCGCAGCGGCCATCCCGGCCCAGAGGCCGTGTTACTCCTGATCGAGGTCGCCGACAGCAGCCTGCGCTACGATCGCGAGGTGAAGATCCCGCGCTACGCTCGGGCCGGTATCCCCGAGGTCTGGCTGGTCGACTTGGGCGGCAGTGCGCTCAGCATCTACCGGAAACCGGGCGCGAGCGGCTATGCGCAGGTCAGCAAAGCCGCCGATCTCGCGGCTGTGCCGCTGCCCTTGGCCGGTCCGGTGGTCTGCGACCTCTCCGCCCTCTTCTGACACCAGGGCCACGTCTGATCAGGGACGCAACCGCGGGGTCGGGTTTCAGCGCGCCGCCGCGTCAGGGTAGACTAGCCGCCCTCCTCACTTCCCACGCCCGACCGGAACCATGACCGACATACTCGAACGCCTGGCCGATGTGCTGGAGGCCCGCAAGCAGGCGGACCCGGACTCTTCCTACGTCGCCCGGCTCTATGCCAAGGGGCTGGACGCGATCCTGAAGAAGATCGGGGAGGAGGCGACCGAGACGGTCATGGCGGCCAAGGACGGGGAGGCGGACAAGATCGTCTACGAGGTGGCGGACCTGTGGTTCCACACCCTGGTGCTGCTGGCGCACCAGGGCCTGCGGCCGGAGCGGGTGCTGGCGGAACTGGACCGGCGCTGCGGTCTCTCGGGTATCGCCGAGAAGGCGGCGCGCGGCGCGCAGGGGGCCGTGAAGGAATCGTAACTTGCAATCCCCAAGCGACGCACCGAGCGCGGCTGTCTTGCCAAGACGGCATGATAAAATAAGTAGATAGGCGTGCTGTCCGGGGTCGGCAGGTCCGCAATCAGCGCGCGCCGAGGGGTGCCGGGCGCCCGCTACGCGCACCTGCACCGGGGTGATTGGAGTATGATTGAGGATCTGCGGCGGCGCGGGCGGTGCCCGGCGGTCCGTCGGCCAAATCAACCTGAATTCAGACCGCTTGCGAGCGGTGGCGGAGAAGACCATGGGCCTTGGTGGTTTGCATGTCTGGCACCTGTTGATCCTGTTGGTGGTCGTGCTGCTGGTGTTCGGCACCAAGAAGCTGAAGAACATCGGCCAGGACCTGGGCGATGCGGTCAAGGGCTTTCGCAGTGCCATGGGGTCCGGCGAGAAGGGCGAGGAGCCCAAGCAGATCGATGAGTCCGCGCCGCGGAGCGCGGCCGATCCGGCGCCAACGGCCGCACGGTCCAAGGTCGGGGCGACGCCCGCGGCCGGGGACCCGCGCTCCGATTGGCCGAATTCCTGATGCCGTTGCGATCCGGATCCTGATCAGGCGTCCATAGGGCCTCGCGATGTTCGATATCGGCTTCTGGGAACTGGTGGTGGTCGGGGTGGTCGCCCTGGTGGTGATCGGCCCCAAGGACCTGCCCAGGGTGGCGCGTCTGGCCGGGCTCTGGCTGGGGCGGGCGCGTCGCACCCTGGCCACGGTCAAGGACGAGATCGACCGTGAGTTCAAGGCCCAAGAACTTCAGGACATCCTGAACAAGCAGGCGCAGGGCAATCCGCTGCAGCGCATCCTGGAGGAGCCCGTCGTACCGCCGGCCGCTGCCTCCCGCCCCGACGCCGAACCGGGGCGACCCCTGTCCGGGCCGCCCGAGCGAACCGCCACGAAATCCTAAACCGGCCCCCGAAGGCGCCCGACCCGCGAACCAGCCGATTCGCGTTCTTCGCGTTCTTCGCGGACCCATTCCGCCCCCGCGGACGCGCGGATTGCCCCGAGACCTCCTCATGGCCCCGTCCACTGAACCCGATGACCCGGGCGCCGAACAGCCCTTCCTCTCCCACTTGGTCGAACTGCGCGATCGGCTGATCTGGATGCTGGCCGGGGTCGGCGTGGCCTTGGTGGTGACCTTCCCCTTCGCCAACAGCATCTATACCTATGTCGCCACCCCGCTGATCGCAAAGCTTCCGCAGGGCAGCCACATGATCGCCACCCAGGTGATCTCGCCGTTCCTCGCGCCCTTCAAGCTGGCGCTGGTGGCGGCCGTGTTTCTGGCCATGCCCTGGCTGCTCTATCAGCTCTGGGCCTTTGTCGCCCCCGGCCTCTATCGCCACGAGAAGCGCCTGGCGATCCCGCTCCTGGCCTCCAGCGTCATACTCTTCTATGTGGGCATGCTGTTCGCCTACTACCTGGTGTTTCCGCTCATCTTCGGCTTCATGGCCGCAACGACCCCAGACGGCGTCTCGATGATGACGGACATCACGGCCTACCTGGACTTTGTGCTCGCCCTGTTCTTTGCCTTCGGCGTGGCCTTCGAGGTCCCGGTCGCGACCATCCTGCTGGTCGCCATCGGGATCACGACGCCCGATGCCCTCGCCGCCAAGCGCCCTTACATCATCGTCGGGGCCTTCGTGGTCGGCATGGTGCTGACGCCGCCCGATGTCTTCTCCCAGACCATGCTTGCGATCCCGATGTGGTTATTGTTTGAGCTGGGGGTCTTCTTATCCCGCATCCTGGTCCGTGACCGGGCCGCCCGGGAGGCGGCGGAGGCGGCCCAAGGGACTGGTCCCGGCCCGCTCCCGCCGCCCGCGCCGCCAGGCGGCGGTGGCCGCCTGCCCGCCCCGGCCGGGACGGGCGGCGGCGCCCTGTGGGGGGGCGAGTTGGCGCCCGATGACCCCGGCCCCCCGCCGGACTGGCGTCCGCTGACGGACGAGGAGATGGAGTCCGAGTTGGACCGGGTCGATGCCGAGCAGGCGGCCAACCGGCCGGCGTCCGCGCCAACATCCGCGCCAGCCCCGCTCGATCGGGTCGAGGAGAAGATCCGGCGGGCCAACCGGCTGCGCGAACTGGAGAACCACTTCGCCGCCCAGCAGGTGCTCTACGAGGTGTTGGAGGAGGGCGACGAATCCCAGCGCCGCACGGCGCGCAACATCCTCAACTCACTCAACGGGTCCTGAGCCGGGGGCGGGCAGCCCGCACGCCGGGCGTCAGGGTTTGGTGAGGCCCGTGCGGGCCTATCGAAGCGGAATCTTAACGTATTGCTTTTCTCAATGGATGCTATGGGCTAGTATCGGGTCCTTTACTACGGACCGAGCGTGACCGACCATGGCCTCTGGATCCCAGATCCACTACAAACAGAATCGATTGAAGCAATTGCGGGCTTTTTGCCATGCGGCCCGCACCGGCAGCGTCAGTGCCGCCGCCGATAAAATCTTCCTCAGCCAGCCGACCGTGTCGCTCCAGATCCAGGCTTTGGAACGGGAGTTCGACACGGTGCTCTTCGAGCGGCGCGGCCCCAAGATCCGCCTGACACCCGAGGGTCAGCTCCTCTTCGAGATGGCCGCCCCCCTGGTGGAGGGCATGGACCGGCTCCACGACGCCTTCGCCGTCCAGTGCGGGCGGGTCGATCAGGGGGCGCTCAACATCGCCGCCGGTGAGTCGACGATCCTCTATATCCTGCCGGAGCCGGTGCGCAGCTTTGTCCAGCAGTATCCCGGCATCGAACTGAAGCTGCATAACGTGACCGGGCGCGACGGACTCGCCATGTTGCGCGCGGACGAGGCGGATCTTGCCGTGGGCTCTCTGATGGAGGTCCCCGACGACATCAACTACCGCCCCTTCGTCACCTACCGCCCGACCCTGATCACCCCGAAGGACCACCCCCTGGCCGGGCGGGAGTCCGTCACCCTGGCGGAGATCGCGCCCTTCGAGATGATCCTGCCGCCCCGGCACTTAAGTACCTGGCGGATGGTGGATCTCGTGTTTAAACAGCACAATCTTGCCTACCGGGTGACGCTGGAGGCGGGCGGCTGGGAGGTTATCAAGAAGTATGTGGAGTTGGGGCTCGGCATCTCCATCGTCACCGACGTGTGCCTGACCGGCGAGGAAAATCTGGCCCGGGTGCCGTTGGACCAGTATTTCCCCAAGCGCAGCTACGGCATCGTGCAGCGGCGCGGCAAGTTCCTTTCACCCCAGACCAAGTGCTTCGTCAAGATCCTGGACCGCGCCTTCGCCGACCGCGTCGTGGAGGCGGTGCCGGAGCAGGTGGGCGAAGAGCCGCACTGGGATGACGCGATGCTGGGGTGAGCAGCCAGCCAAAAGAGTACCGCAAAGCGCAACTCCCCGACCACCTTGGCGATTGCGCACGCTGAGAGAAATAGGACAGGATTAACAGGATTTTGCAGGATTAACAGGATTCGTTGGTGTGATATCTATCAGGATAATATCCTGTTAATCCTGAGAAATCCTGTTAATCCTGTCTATATTCTCTGTCTCAAGCTCAGTTCTCGACTGGTGTAGGGATTTGCGCTTGCTTAGTTACGGGGTCAATCGCGGCGTAGTGCGTCGGAGATGGCGATGGGGGTCGGGAAGCGCAGGACCACCAGGTAGGACGAGGCGAGGAAGGTCAGGACGGTGGCGAACTGCAGGCTGTAGGCGGCCCGCTCGCCCAAGGCGCCGGTGGTCAGGGCCAGGCCGGCGATGAGGAGCGAGAATTCGCTCAGTTGCCCCAACCGGAACCCGATTTCCCAGGCGCGCGCCGGGGGCTCGCCGGTGTGGACCAGGAGCAGGCGGAAAATCGCTGGCTTGAGCGCCAGGGCGGCGGCGGCGAGGAACAGGGCGGGGGTCAAGACGTCAGCCGCCATCGCCAGGTTGAACTGCGCCCCCACCCCGAAGAAAAAGAGCACCAGGAAAAAGTCCCGCAGCGGCCGCAGGCTCTCGGCGATGTAGAGCGCGATGGGGCTCGACGCCATCGCGACCCCGGCGATGAAGGCCCCGATTTCCGGGGAAAGCCCCAGCAAGCCCGCCAACTCTGCCATCCCCAGGCACCAGCCGATGGCGATCAGGAAGATGTATTCGCGAAAGCGGTCGTAGCGGCGGATGAGCGGTATCAGGACGAAACGCGCCGCGAGTCCCGCGAAGACCACCAACCCGGGGAGCGTAAGCACCAGCAAGGCGATCTGCAGCCAGGGGGCGGCGCCCGCGGACAGGCCCTTGAGCAACAGGAGCAAGGCGATCGCGAACAGGTCCTGCAACAGCAGGATGCTGATGATGATCTCGCCGATGCGCTGATGGTGGAGCGCGGTGGTCGGGAGCAGTTTGAGTCCGATGATGGTGCTGGAGAAGCCCATGGCGGCCCCGACGATCAGGGCCTCGACCGGCGTGAAACCGGCCAGCAGTCCGATCCCCCCCCCGATGATCAGGAGCAGCACCGCGCTGCCCACGGTCACCAGCGTGGTGCGGCGCAGGCTTCGGGCCAGGTCCTGCGGGGTGAGATCGAGCCCCAGCAGGAACAGCAGGAACATGATGCCCACCTCGGCCGACTGGGAGACCAGGGTGGCGTCGCCCACCAGGGCGAGCCCCCAGGGACCGAACAGCATGCCGAGCCCGATATAGGCGACCAGGAGAGACTGGCGGGCGGCCAGGGCGGCGGTGGCGAGGATCGCGGCGCCGGTGAACACCAGGAAAAAGGTGAAGACGATCGGGTTCTGGGTCATGGTTGTCCCTGAGGGCCGCTTGGGGGTCTGTCCGGCCCACGCTGGTGCACGGATTTTCCCATGACTAGGGGTCTAGAAAATAGCTGTTCCTAACGTGTCCGGGCGAATCCTTCAGAGGGGCATCAATGCCCGTTGGTCGGCTGCCCGCCGCCGGGCGGCGGCGCCTGGGCCCGTCTCGATACACAAGAACGGCTGGATTCAAGGGTGGCGGCAGCAGCCCCGCGCGGGGCTGGCAGGCACAATCGTGTACCAAGTGACGAACCTGCTTGTTTATCCTTTAGGGCTGCACCCGTGAGCGCCGGATGGGGCAGAAACTCGTTGAGGTCTGCGTGCGATGGACTGCCGAGCCGCCAAGGCGTGGTGGCTTGCCCACCCTGCCGCTCTGGGGCCTCACGACTCGCTCGTCGTGGGCCACCAACAGCACCCGATTGTGTAACCCATCATCCATGGACCTAACGAAAAGAATCGGCCAACGCCTGCGCGCTGCACGCCAAGCGCAGGGCCTAAGCCTTTCCGACCTGTCGGGCCGTACCGGCTCCTTGTCCAAGTCACGCATCAGTAACTATGAACAGGGCATCCGCCGCATGGGACTTGAAGAGGCCCAGGAGTTGGCGCTGGCCCTGGACACCGTGACGGCCACCTATCTGCTGTGCCTGGACGACAAGGACCCCCTGTCCCCGGACGAGCGCCACCTTGTGGATCGCTATCGCCATACCGATTCCCGCGGCCGGGAAACGATCCTCAAGGTCGCCGAGACCCAGGCCGTCTATCGGGTAGAAAACACCCCGAGAGCGCCGGACTGCGAGGGGGGAGAAGGGATATCCGCGGGGAGTTAGAGGGGGGGTACACAAAAAGTCCTGGCGCGGAGTCACTTAGTGTGTGCTCAGAGGGACGAGGGAATGTCGTCGCGGCGCAACCGGGCGCCGCTGGTGATTGGGTGCTGGTGGACGGTGGTGTCAGGTTGTCGACGAGGGTTGGCGCAGCGTGGATAGGTGGGGCCGCGGCGATGACACCCCCGACCGAGGAGTGGGGGCATCCCGCCCCCGCGGCAGTGCGGCGCGCTCGCGGCGCCATCATCGCCCCGCCCCGACACGAGGTCGGGGCTCCGCGGACGGCTATTTGTAGGCGCCGACCCCGCAGAAGAAGCCTTCCTTATTTGCCATCACATAGCTGGTCTTGGCCTTGATCTCTTCCGTGCCCGGGTAGGGCCACTTGTAGTCCACCCAGCCCTCCTTGGAGGTCTTGACCTTCGCGATCATGTTCTTGAACAACTCGTCGCCGTACTTCTTGAAGTCGAGCAGATTCTTGCCGACCAGTTCCGGCTTGAGCGGGTGGGAGAGCATCTTCCCGTCCATATCCATGCAGAAAACATAGAGGTCTTTCGGCTTGAACTCCGCCGTGGAGAAGGCGGCGAAGGCCTTGTCCTTGCCCTGCGTGTCGACGGTGGTTTGGGCCTTCTGGGACAGGGCCTTGGCCTCGTCCGGGGTGCCGGTGTCGGCGGCCAGTGCAACGCCGCTCAGCAGCGCGGCGCAGCCGACGACGGCGCAGGCGATCAGGGTCTTCTTCATCGGATGTCTCCTCGTTTCGTTGTGGTGGTGGAACGAGGCGACGATAGCCCAACCTTGGGCGCCGCGCCAGACCCTTGCACCAAAAATCCGGCGATAGCCCACGCCAAGGCGCCGTGGGGTCGCGCCGGACCCCTATCACTGCCCCGCATCGGCCCATTTCCTGGTGCGGGGCTTGGGCAAATGCACCAAGATGGAGCGATAGCGCTCGTGCCCCCTGATCATTTGCGCCGGAACTTCACCCCCAGGGCGCTGGCCCGCCATTTGCATCGTGCCTTCGGCGAGGGTGCTGGTGTGTCCCAGGAGTTCGCACCGACGCGGCTGGTGCATGGCCCGGGAGCCAGAGGCGGTGTCCGGTTCCAATACCCCCGCGCCTGACGCTGCCTGCCGGCTGGCCGCGGACCACGCCCTTTCTTTCTTCATCTTCTTCCTTCATCGCTACATCTCGGGGAGTTACATCGATGCGCAAACGCGACATGATCAAGCGGCTGGTACTGGGCGCGGGCCTGGCCCTGGAGCTCACGGCGGCTGTGGCGGCGGAGGACCCCATCAAGGTCGGGGTCCTGCACTCACTCTCGGGCACCATGGCCATCAGTGAGACCACGCTCAAGGACACGGTGCTGATGCTGGTCGACGCGCAAAACAAGAAGGGCGGTCTGCTCGGCAGGCAGTTGGAGGCGGTGGTGGTCGATCCGGCCTCGAACTGGCCCTTGTTCGCCGAAAAGGCGCGCGAGCTGCTGGCGAAGGACAAGGTGGCCGTGGTCTTCGGCTGCTGGACCTCGGTTTCACGCAAGTCCGTCCTGCCGGTGTTCGAGGAACTCAATGGGCTCCTCTTCTACCCGGTGCAATACGAGGGCGAGGAATCGTCCAAGAACGTGTTCTACACCGGTGCCGCGCCCAACCAGCAGGCGATACCGGCGGTGGATTATCTGATGAACGAGTTGGGGGTGCAGCGCTGGGTGCTGGCCGGCACGGACTATGTCTACCCGCGCACCACCAACAAGATCCTCGAGGCCTATCTCAAGAAAAAGGGGGTGGCCAAAGAGGACATCATGATCAACTACACCCCCTTCGGCCACTCCGACTGGCAATCCATCGTCGCCGACATCAAGAAGTTCGGTGCCACCGGCAAGAAGACCGCCGTGGTCTCCACCATCAACGGCGATGCCAATGTGCCCTTCTACAAGGAACTGGGTAATCAGGGCGTCTCCGCCGAAACCATTCCGGTGGTCGCTTTCTCGGTGGGCGAGGAGGAGCTCTCCGGCATCGATACCAAGCCGCTGGTCGGACACCTCGCCGCCTGGAATTATTTTATGAGCGTGGAGGCGCCTGAGAATGCCGCCTTCATCACCAAGTGGCACGAGTTTATCAAGAACCCCAAGCGCGTCACCAATGACCCGATGGAGGCGACCAAGATCGGCTTCGACCTGTGGGTAAAGGCGGTGGAGAAGGCCGGCAGTACCGACACCAATAAGGTCGCGGCCGCCATTATCGGTCTGGAGACCCCGAACCTGACCGGCGGAATCGCCAAGATGCTGCCCAACCACCACCTCACCAAGCCGGTGCTGATCGGTGAAATCCAGGACGACGGCCAGTTCGCCGTGGTCTGGCAGACCGCGGGTACCGTCCCCGGCGACGCCTGGTCCGATTTCCTGCCCGGCTCCAAGGACCTGGAGGCTGACTGGACCGCGCCTGTCAAGTGCGGCAACTACAACACCAAGACCAAGAAATGTCTGGGTGCGCAGGCGGCGAAATAGGTCTCTGCCGGGGCGGGGCTGCGCAGCGGCCCCACCCATCGTCGCGCTCATACCACGAGAAAGAAATTCTCTCACGGAGACACAAAGACACGGAGAAAGAGGCTTTGTTAAGTAACGAGCCACGAACAAGTTAAACATAATCGTTGTCGTTGTCGTTGTCGTTGTCGTAATCGTAATCGTAGAAGCGATGCACTTTGGGGTGCGAGAGAATTCGGGACGCTACGATAACCTCGATTACGACAACGACAACGACATTAGCGCTACAGCACTCGCTAATTCTGTTCCAGGGCAATAGGTCACTCCATGCCAAACCACGAATCACCGGTCCATTGCGCCCTGTCCATACTCGCTGCCCTGTGGCTGCTGTCGGCGGCGCTGCTGTGGTCGGGTGCGACGCTGGCCGATAGCCTGGAGGACGCCCTGCCGGGGCTCGGCGATCGGGCACTCCCGGTCAGACAGCAGGCGGTCGCCGCGCTCGTCGCCGCCGGTGACGCCCGCGCCCTGCCGATCCTCGAAGGACTGCTTGCCGGCGACCTCTATACACGCGAGGGTGACCCGGCGGTAGTCCTGGCGCACCCGGGCGGGACCGGGTTGCGCCTCACCCATCCCATCACCGGGGCGGACCTGGGTGAGGCAGACCGGTCCACGGTCAAGAAGATCACCGTGACCAATGCACTGCGCACCACGCTGCGCGGCGCTATCGCCGCGCTAAGCCTCGGCAGTCCGGACCCGGCCGTGCGCCTGCGCTCCGCCCGGGCGGTGATGCAGGACCCGAGCCCGGAGGCGGTCGCGACCTTGCGCGCGCGCCTGGTGCAGGAGCATGACCCGCGGGTGCGCGCGACCCTGGACCTGGCCCTGGCGGTGGCGGCGCTGCGGGTCGGGACGGCCGCGGAACGGCTCGCCGCCGTCAGCACCCTGAACGGCAGCCTCTATCCCGAGGCGCGCAATGCCCTGGCGGCTATGCTTGCGACCGAACCGGACCCGGCGGTGCGGGCCGCGGCGCAGCAGTGTCTCGACGGGATCGACGCGCGGGTCGCCTGGAACGCCCGTGCCGAGACCCTCTTCTTCGGGCTCAGCCTGGGTTCGGTCCTGGTCCTGGCGGCCATCGGGCTGGCCATCACCTTCGGGGTCATGGGGGTCATCAACATGGCCCATGGCGAGTTGATGATGCTCGGGGCCTATACCACCTATCTGGTGCAGCAGGCGATGCCGGGATTGCTGGATTACTCGCTGTTCGTGGCCATCCCCGCGGCCTTTGTCGTCGCCGGGCTCTTCGGTATCGCCATCGAGCGCACCGTCATCCGCTTCCTCTATGGGCGGCCACTGGAGACCCTGCTGGCCACCTTCGGTATCAGCCTGATCCTGCAACAATTGGTGCGCACCGTCATCTCGGCCCAGAACGTGACGGTGGAGAACCCGTCTTGGATGAGCGGCTCACTGCAGGTCAACCCGGGGCTCGCCCTGACCTACAACCGGCTCTATATCCTGGCCTTCGCCGGCGCGGTCTTCCTCGCCCTGCTGCTGATCCTCAAGCGCACGGCGCTCGGGCTGCAGGTGCGCGCCGTGGCACAGAACCGCGCCATGGCCCGCGCCATGGGGGTGCGCTCGCAGCGCGTCGATGCCCTGACCTTCGGGCTCGGGGCCGGGGTCGCGGGGGTTGCGGGGGTGGCCCTGTCGCAACTCACCAACGTGGGGCCCAACATGGGGCAGGCCTACATCATCGACTCCTTCATGGTGGTGGTGTTCGGCGGGGTCGGGAACCTGTGGGGGACCCTGATCGGCGGTACCGTGCTGGGGGTGGCCAATAAGCTCATGGAACCCTGGGCGGGGGCGGTACTGGCCAAGATCCTGGTGCTGGTCTTTATCATCCTCTTTATCCAGAAGCGCCCGCGCGGTCTGTTTCCCCAGCGCGGCCGGGCGGCGGAGGGGTGAGGCGATGAAAGCGAAGATTATTTCTCCGCAAATGAACCCAAAGACGGTTTGTCCGCAAATGAACGCAAATGAACGCAAGTGGCAGACGGCCGCCGTTCGGGCTGCCGGACGCGGCATTCGCCCCGTCCGGACCGTTTTGTTGCCGTCACCGGAACCGCGGACCCTGGGTTGCGGTGAAATCGTAAACGTTCGGGACGGGGTGAATACCCCGTCCCGCTCAGCGCGCTCAATGTCCCGCCCCATTCCTCTTTTTCGCGTTCATTTGCGTTCATTTGCGGCCAAAATTCTTCCTTTCGCCAAGTCGGTCACGCCAGCATGAGGATAACACGCGCATTGACGGGTGATACCGGCGGTCAGCTCATGCTGACGGTGCTGCTGGTGGCGGCCGTGCTGGTGCCGGTACTGAATCTGGCGGTGCCGCAGACGAGTGCCTGGCATGTCTCCACCTTTACCGTGACCCTGCTCGGCAAGTATCTGACCTATGCCCTGCTGGCCGTGGCCGTGGACCTGGTGTGGGGCTATCTCGGGATCCTGAGCCTGGGGCACGGGGCCTTCTTTGCGCTCGGCGGCTATGCGATGGGGATGTATCTGATGCGCCAGGTGGGCGACCGCGGGGTCTACGGCAACCCGGACCTGCCGGACTTCATGGTCTTTCTCAACTGGCAGGAGCTGCCCTGGTTCTGGCACGGCTTCGATCTGTTCTGGTTCGCCGCGCTGATGGCGGTACTGGTCCCCGGGGTACTGGCCTATCTGTTCGGCTGGGCCGCCTTCCGCTCCCGCGTGACCGGGGTCTATCTCTCCATCATCACCCAGGCGCTGACCTATGCCCTGATGCTCGCCTTCTTCCGCAATGAGATGGGCTTCGGCGGCAATAATGGGCTTACGGATTTCAAGGACCTGCTGGGCTTCGACCTGCAGCGCGACGCCACCCGCGTGGGGCTCTTCATCGCCTCGGCGGCGGCGCTTGCACTGGGCTATCTCGCGACCCGCATCATCGTGAATTCCCGTCTGGGGCGGGTGGCGGTGGCGATCCGGGATGCCGAGTCGCGCACCCGCTTCATCGGCTATCGGGTGGAGCGGGTCAAGGCCGCACTCTTTGCCTTCTCCGCCATGCTGGCGGGGGTGGCCGGCGCACTCTATGTCCCGCAGGTCGGGATCATCAATCCCGGCGAGTTCTCGCCGCTCAACTCCATTGAATTGGTCATCTGGGTGGCCGTGGGCGGGCGTGCCACGCTCTATGGGGCGGTGGTGGGGGCCATCCTGGTCAATTATGGCAAGACCGTCTTCACCGGGGTCTTCCCGGAGGCCTGGCTCTTCGCCCTGGGTGCGCTCTTCGTGCTGGTCACGCTCTTTCTGCCCCGCGGTATCGCGGGTCTGCGCCTCCCGGGGAGGGCCGGCTGATGGGCGGACAGGTCGAACGCTGGCAGTATCTCAATCCGGGCAAGACGCTCGCCGAGACCCTGGACATCTCGCATAAGACGCTCCTCTATGTGGAGGGGGTGACGGTGAGCTTCGACGGCTTCCGTGCCCTGAATGACCTGTCCTTCTATGTCGACATCGGCGAATTGCGCTGTGTCATCGGGCCCAATGGCGCGGGCAAGACCACGATGATGGATGTCGTCACCGGCAAGACACGCCCGGATGAGGGCTTCGTGTTCTTCGGCCAGAGCATCAACCTGTTGGAACTCGATGAGCCGCGCATCGCCCAGGCCGGGATCGGGCGCAAGTTCCAGAAGCCCACGGTCTTTGAGCAGCACGCGGTGGCCGAGAACCTGGAACTGGCCATGGCCGGCGACAAGCGCGTCTGGCCCACCTTCACCGCCCGGCTCTCCGGCGAGCAGCGCGACCGCATCGACGAGGTCCTGACCATCATCGGCCTCACCGAGCAGGTCCGGCGCCCGGCCGGGGCCCTCTCCCACGGCCAGAAGCAATGGCTGGAGATCGGCATGTTGCTGATGCAGAATCCGCTTCTGCTCCTGGTCGACGAGCCGGTGGCCGGCATGACCCACCAGGAGATGGACCGCACTGCGGAACTGCTGCTGTCGCTCGAGGGCAAGCACTCGGTGGTGGTGGTGGAGCACGACATGGACTTCGTGCGCTCCATCGCGAAGCGGGTCACGGTGCTGCACCAGGGGTCGGTGCTGGCTGAGGGGTCGATGGATGAGGTCCAGCATGACCCGCGGGTGGTGGAGGTCTATCTGGGGGAGTGAGCCGGGGCGACAATCCGAAATCCGGGAATTGCTCACGCCAAGACGCCAAGAAGAAACAAAGTCGGGTAGGGTGCGATCAGAACTGATGTGGTGACCGAGATCCCGGGTACGCTATCGTTGTCGAAATCGAATAATCCGACCACGATTACGACAACGACAACGACAACGACAACGACAACGACGTCCGGCAGGCCGTAGCCTGGATGGAGCGCAGCGGAATCCAGGTCTCCGGTGCAACCTGCTGATTCTTTGATGTCTGCGAGGCTGAACCCGGATTCCGCTGCGCTCCATCCGGGCTACGGGGAGCCTTGGCGTCATCTCGCCCTTCAGCCCAGCGCCCGCTCGATCAACCCCCTGACCATGACGAACCCGTTCCGCGACAGGGTCGGGCGGTCGCGGGCGAGCAGCACGTCGTTGGCCAGGGCCAGCATGTCGCCCACCTGGCGGTAGAAGTCACCGATCAGCTTGAAGCGGGCGAAGTCCGCTGCGCCCAGGACCTCGGCGCCGTGCTCGCGCAGCAGTGCGGCGAGCCCGTCATGCTCCTGCTTCCAGTAGGCCGCGTGTTCGACACGCTCCCGGATGGTGCCGATGCGCGCATCGTCCTGCACCAGGGGCACGATGTGTCCCAGGAACGCGTCCTCCCGCTGACGCGCATTGGTGTAGATCCGGTGCAGCTCGGTCATGCAGGGCTCGGAGCGCAGATAGGCCGCGCTCAAGACCACGACCACACAGCGGCCCGCGCTCAGGCGCTCCATGAAGTGCGAGATTCGGTCGCCCGGTTGCAACTCGGTGCTGTCCCGGCGGATGTGCAGGCCCTGTGCGGCCAGTGAATCGCAGAGTTCGCCGACCAGCGGGTCCGTGCGCTCCCGTGCCCAGCCGTAGGAGACATAGACCTCCGGCTCGGCGGGCGCGATGGCGGGGGGCGCGGCCGGCACGATGCCGGGCGGGATCGGATCGCGGGGTCTCGGCATTTCGCCCTCCAGCAGACGGTTGGACCATCCGGAGCGCTCGTTCAACTTCGCGATCCGCTCCACCAGGCCGCGCAGCAGGGTCTCGGCCCCGGTGCCCCGGGTCTGGATGCGGATTTGGCCGCCGTAGCCTTGCGCGTCCGGAACCTCCTCGACGATCGCGCTCGCGCGGCTGGTCGAGTCATAGAGACAGAGGCCGTAGCGCCAGTAGAGCGCGGTGGCACCGGCCAACTGGCCGATGTTTGATAGTACCGCCCGGGCGATGGACGGCGACAGGAGGGAATAGGCGAAGGCCGCCGCCAGCGGTTCCCCGGGCAGCGGGTCCCAGCGCGCCGCGATCTCCTCGGCCAGGGCCGCCCGGCCGGCGGGGAGCAGGTCCGGGGCGACATACTCCGTCTTGTCATCGACATAGGCCCAGCGATGGACGAAGCAGACCCCGCTGGTCACCATCATCCCGAGCAGTGATTTCTGATCGTCTTTCGAGAGCCCGCGCCCGCGCCACAGCAGGTCGTCCAGGTCGCCCCGCGTGAAGCGCCCGCCGAGTCGGCGCAGGGTGCGATGGACCCCGCCCTCGCGGGTGAAGAGCGCATAGACCGCGTTCAGTGCCCAGGACTGGTCCAGCACCAGTTGGTCGCCGAAGAGCCCGGGCCGATAAAAGACCATGCCCGCGTTATGCAGGACCTCGGCGAAGGTCTCGGGGCCATGGACACCAACGGTCCGGCACAGCGACTCGAAGTCCCCGTAGGGCAGCAGCCTGTGTCGGCGCCCGGCGGCGTCCGGACAGGCGGCATCGGCGTCGCGCCAGGCCCGCAACTGGTCCCAGACCGCGAGCCGGTTGCGCCCGATCAGCGGCCGGCCCTGGGCTTCTCGCAGCCCGGTCACGGCCAGTTGCAGCGCCTCCATCAGGCGCGCCCGGCCGGTGTCGTCCTTGGCGCTGTAGGCGAGTCGGGTGAAGAGCCGGCCGTCCTCCTCGAACGGGCGCAGTTGCTCCGCGCCCACCTCGGGCGGCAGATTCGCCCGCTCACCCCCGGCCGCCGTCGCATTGGTTCTGGACCAGCACCACCGGGCTTGCCGCGCTGCCCAGGTGGCGGATGTATTCCAGCCAGTAGGGTAGCGGCCGGTTGCGGAAGACTATACCGTGGTGTTCGTGCGCGCCGTCCTCGGTGTCCGGCGTCCAGATCAAGAGGAAGATCGCCCGGGTGCGCATGAAGAGTGCGTGGGTCCCGTGGTAGATGTCCTGGCCGCCGAAGTCCCAGAGGTTCAGGACCGCCGACTCATGGCCCTGGGGCATCGCCAGTTCCACCGAGGTCACGGTGATCCCGTGGGTCGAGTCCGCGTCCGGCTCGAACGGCTTGCCGCGCAGTCGGCGGCAGATCTGGGTTTTGCCGGTACGGCCGTTGCCGAGAACTATGACCTTGAGGTCGCGCAGCGGCGCCGCGCCCGCACCCAGGTCGGCGAGGTGCGCGCGCAGGCGCGGCAGGCAATTGTCGAATGTTCGCTGAGTAAAGACTTCGCCCGGGATCTCGGCGAGGCCCGGGCAGGGGCCGACGAACAACTCCTTCAAGGCGACCGAGCCGACCAGTTTCTCTGGGAAGTTGGAAATGGGCGCCTTTTGGCAGTCGAGTCGGGAAAGGGCCGAGAGCCCGACCAGCGGGGCGAGGTCGGTGACTTTGGTCCCCCAGCAACCAAGTGACTGGAGCGCCGTGAGCCCGGCCAGCGGGCCGAGGTCGGCAAGGTCGGTGCAGGAGCAGTCCAGGACACGCAAACGAGGGAGACGGGGAAGAAGCGGCGGGAGCGCTGCGAGGCAGTTACGCCTATCCGGGTCGACCAATCCGCCGCCGCTCCCTAGCATCAACTCTTCCAGCCACTCCAGTTGGAACAGCTCATCCGGTAGCCGTTCGAGCCCCAGGCAGCCGATATCCAACCGCCCGGTCCGCGCCACCCGCTCGGCCGCGATCCGCTCCAGTGCGATCTGTCGTTGTTCCTTGCTCATGGCCCTGGATTCTAGCTCATTCGCCACCTCCTGTTCGATCACCTGCGCCCGACCGACAAGGCCCGGCGCCCGGCATCACCCCGGCTGGCCCGGGGCGGGCTGAGACGGATTTGCGGTTCCACATTAATCTGAATCGGGGAATTTCTCACGCCAAGGCGCCAAGCTCGCCAAGAAAGACAATGGGTTGGGTTGTGTGCCGATCACCCGCCGGGTGAATCGAGCAACATCAATGCGCCTAAATCCGGGAATTGCTCACACAAAGACACAAAGAACGCAAAGAAAAACAAATCATTGAAGGCGTTGGGCTGATGACTGCGTGGGTGGCCTCCTCGACCTACATATCGCATTGAAAATCTTTGTGATCTTTGTGTCTCTGTGTGAGAACTGCATTTTTTGGGATACGGTACGGAAAAACCTTGGCGAGCTTGGCGCCCTAGCGTGACACCTGCTTTTTCAGGATTATCGACCCGCGGCGCGGGCTGGGCTAGACTTTAGCGCTGCTGGGTTACTCTTGACCGCCGAGGGCTGGACACGATGACGCAAGAAAATGAACACCTGGTGCTGGAGTTGCTCCGCGCCATTGGCTCCGATATTTCGGGCATCAAGCAGGACATCCGCGAGATGAAGGGCCAGTTGATCGCCATCCGCCAACAGGCTTTTCTCCGTTCCTTGAGGCGCCATCGACGATGAATGCCGACTACGACCACGACCTGACCGCCTGGTCCCGCGAGCAGGCGCACCTGCTGCGGGCCGGCGCCTTTTCACAACTCGATATCATCCATTTAGCCGAGGAGATCGAGGATTTGGGCAAACGTGAGCGCCGCGCCCTGGAGAGTCGCCTGGCGGTGCTCCTGGGGCATCTGCTCAAATGGCAGTTCCAGCCGGATGACCCAAACCGCAAGTCCTGGCGCGCGACCATCAATGTGCAGCGCCGCTCCGTGGGCAAGCTCCTCAATGAAAACCCGAGCCTGCGCCCCCAGGTCGACCGGATGATCGCGGATGCCTATCCGGAGGCGATCGACCTGGCGGTGGCGGAAACGCCCTTCGACTACGGTCACTTCCCCACTGGCTGTCCCTGGGACCAGACGCAGGTCCTCAGCGACTATTTGCCTTCCACCACGGAGCCTGCCGAATGCTCAACATCCAAGGATTGAACCAGTTCTACGGCGAGAGCCACACCCTCTGGGACCTGGATATCCAGGTCCCAGCCGGTCAATGCACCTGCGTCATGGGCCGCAACGGGGTCGGCAAGACCACGCTGATGCAGTGCATCATGGGCCTCCTGCCGCTGCGCTCCGGTACCATGCAGTATCAGGGTCAGGACCTGGCCCGGCTCCCCGCCGAGCGGCGCGCCGACCTGGGCCTGGGCTATGTGCCCCAGGGCCGGCAGATCTTTCCGTTGCTGACGGTGGAGGAGAATCTGCGCATCGGGCTCCAAGCCCGGCACGACGGTCTGCGCCAGGTCCCGGAGTTCATCTACGAACTCTTTCCGGTGTTGAAACAGATGCTGGGGCGGCGCGGCGGCGACCTGTCCGGCGGTCAGCAGCAGCAGCTCGCCATCGGGCGGGCCCTGGTGATCGACCCCAAGCTGCTGATCCTGGATGAGCCGACCGAGGGCATACAGCCGAACATCGTGCACGAGATCGGCAGCATCATCCGCCGCCTGATCGCTGAGTTCGGGCTCACCGTCATCCTGGTGGAGCAGAAGCTCCCCTTCGCTCGCCGGGTCGCCGACGGCTTCGTGATCCTGGACCGGGGGCGGCTGGCGGCGCGCGGGGCCATGAACGAATTGGGCGATGACCTGGTGCGGCAGTATCTCAACGTGTGAGTCATTTGCCGGGGCCGGTCACTTCGATCCTGGTGATCATGCCGTTCTTGATGCTGATGCGCGCCACCGGTCGGTCGGGTCCGTCGTTGTAGACCCAGACCTCGTAGGGCTGGGGTATTGACTGGATCACATAGTGGCCCAGTTTCATGTCATAGACAGGTGTGGCGATGGGGCGGTCCTGCGCCTGTTCCACGGCGGTGGGTTGGCCACAGCGCTGCGTCAGGTCAAAGCTGCTGTCGCCCTCGGTGACGCTAGGGGTGCCGCAATACAGGATCTGGGCCGGTTCCTGAGTGCAGCCGCCGAGCAACAGGGCGCCGGCGGCGAGCAACGGCAATAGTGGGTAATGCATGGCGGGTCTCTGCTGATTTGGTGACTTTGCCTGCCCTAGCGCATTTCTTGGCGCCTTGGCGTGGCCAACTGCCGGATTTAGTCACGAGTCGAGAACAAGTTAAATACGACACGATCGTTCGTTGTCGTTGTCGTTGTCGTAGTCGTAATCGGAGAGGCGATGCAATTTGGCGTGCGAGAGAATTCGGGGGGGCTACGATAATCTCGACAACGACAACGACAACGACAACGACAACGACAACGACAACGACAACGACAACGACAACGACAACGACAACGACAACGCGACAGGCATCCCCCTAATGGACTATCAGTGAACCGTTCCTTGGGGTCAATGCCGCGCCTCCACCAGACTCGCCCGCGGCACCAGCGCCAGTGCCGGGCGCGCGTCGCCGAACCAGCGCACCAGGGCCGAGTCACCGGGCGGCCACTGGCCCTTGGTCCGGTTGTCCGGGGCCGCACCGGTGAAGACCAGATAGCCGTACTTGCCGTAGTGGGGCAGCTTGCGGGCGAGCCCGGGCAGGGCGGCCGGGTTGCCGGCCGCGATCCAGCCCAGGGCCTGACCGTCGCGCTGGCGGGTGAGGACCAGGCCGGCCCCCAGGGTATCTACATCTGCCCCGGCAATGCGCAGGGTCCGCCCCTGCGGGTCCAGGCTGAAGTCCCGACTGTCGGCGGCAAAGGCCGGGCTGAACCGGTTCTCCCAGCCCAGCAGCCAGACCGGACGGTCCTTCGGCAGTTCCGCCTGATCGCTGTCCAGCGCGACCCGCCAGCCCGGCTGGCCCGCGGCCCAGGCGGTCGCCAGGTCGCGGTAGCCGGCGAGCAGGGCGGGTTCCGCGCTGCTTGGGAGCAGGATCAGCCCCTGGGCGGCGCCGAAGAGCCCGCCTAAGGACACCGCCGCCTCGCCCGGCTCCAGGGTGCGGAAGCTGTCGAACTCCGGGTCCAGGGCCAGGCGGAGCGGTGCCGCGGGCAGGTCGATGGCGAAGCGCCCCTCGCGCCCATCGAGGTTCACCAGCACCCGCTGCGGCGGCCCCGCCACCGGGTGGACCACCACCGGCACCACCAGCGGGAAGGGCGCCTCGCGCTGGGTCTGCATGATCCGGCCGCTCACCCGATACCCGGTCTTGGTCGGCTCGCTCTTGACCTCGGTCAGGGCGAGGCGCACCGCCCCGGTGCGGGTGGTCCAGGCGGTGAAATAATCCTTCAGGTCCCGGCCGCTGACCGCCTCGAAGGCGCGGCGCAGATCCGCGTAGCCGGCGGCCCGGAAGCGGTTGTCGGCATAGAAGCGTCGCAGCCCCTCGATGAACAGGGCGTCACCCAGTTGGAGTCGCAGGTTGTGAAAGAACATGGCCGCCTTGCCATAGCCGATCGCCTGGCTCGCCTCGCCGTGGCGCCCGCGGAACGCGGTGAGGGCAAAGTCCTGGTCGGTACTCACATAGTCCGCGTAGGCCTGGAGGCTGTCGCGGCGGTAGGCGGCCCCCTGGCCGTCGCGCTCCTTCATCAGGTGGTCGGCCAGATAGGCGGTCAGGCCCTCGCTCCAGTTACCGGTGCGCTGCTCGACATAGACACCGTTGCCCCACCAGTTGTGCAGGACCTCATGGGGGTAGGACGAGCCGATGATGAAGGGCAGGCGGATGACCCGGGGGCCGAGCAGGGTGAAGGAGGGCATACCCAGGCCGCTCTCCCAGGAGTTCTCGACCAAGGCGAACTTGGCATAGGCGTAGGGGCCGATCAGGCGGCTGTAGAGGTCCAGGTACTCACGGGTGGCCGCCAGATAGCTCGCCGCCAGGGGCTCGTCGGGGGTGCGCAGCCACACCTGCGCCTCCGCCCCCTTGGCCCCCCCCGGGTTCCCGGGTTCGCGATAGAGGGTGAAGGGGGCGGCGATGAGATAGATGTCGTCCTGGGGCTGGGTCTCGGTCCAGGCCGAACCCGCGAACCCCGCGCGCTCGGGTCCTGCCCCCTGGGACAGTGCCTGCCAACCCGGCGGCAGCGTCACCCGCAGGTCGAAGCGTTGCAGGGTACCGGGCACGCGCGGATACCAGCCGCTGGCCCCGTCCAGAAAGACCCCGTCCGGGGCGATGGTCCCGGTGCTCTCCTGGCGCTCCCGGCCCATGCCCTCCGGCACCGCGGTCAGTCCATGGCGGATCTGGCCGCCATAGCCCAGGGTGACGGCACCCTTGGCCGCGGGCGACAGGTGCAGCCGCAGGGCCTCCAGGTGTTCGTCCCGGCCCAGGGGCTCCAGGGTCGCGTCCCCGGAGAGGACGCGTGGGGCCAGGCCGGTATGCAGGACCAGGTCGACGCTGTCGCGCCCCGGCGGCAGGGTCAGTTGGTCGACCACCGTGATCTCCCCGGCCGCGGGGTCGAGCCGGACCTCCATGCGGTGTCCGACGACCGGGGTCTCGGCCGGCAGGGCGCGGGGCATGAACAGGGCCAGCGGCAGGGCGGCGATCAGGGCCAGGACGGGGG
>Ga0247840_10003541_pt1 | contig 26203 bp, 28 predicted proteins | sample LaCruzMarch2015__FD_192404 | JGI IMG/M metagenome (GOLD analysis project Ga0247840, IMG submission 192404) | Freshwater microbial communities from meromictic Lake La Cruz, Castile-La Mancha, Spain - LaCruzMarch2015_17m | ecosystem: Environmental > Aquatic > Freshwater > Lake | place: Spain...
ACCAAACATCGATATTTAGTCTTAGGTTTTGCATATAGAATAGGAAGTCTTCATCAAAGGACTTCGTATTACGTAGAAACTGAATATCTTCTTCAGAATACTTGAAGTTAGAAACTATATCAATGAAGCGATCAAGTCCATTAAATAGTAAATAACCACCTTGATCAGGAATGGTTCGAACAAACATATCAAAATAAGCAATATCTTCATGCTTACCTTCTTTGAAGTAGGTATATGCCATTGAGAACTCATAAAAGTCGGTTAATAAGGCAATATTATCGATTGAATAGTTAGCCATAAGCACCTCGTCACATTTACGTGTGTTTTTATTATATACTAATTGCATAGAAAAGGTAATATAGGCGAACCATGAGACTCATACTGATTCCAAGTGATAAATTTAAAGATGTTCAGTTTTCGATTAGATATATTGGAGAGAACTGTGAGCCTGACAATACGATTCGTAATCTTTTGGCTTACTTGATGACTGATCGCTGTATCGCTTATCCAACCAAACAAGCGATGAATATTAAATCAGATGAGTTGTATGCGCTCAATCTAGACGCAAAAGTAAATGCATACGGAAATTATCATGGATTAGAGATTCGTTTTAAGACCCTAAGTGAGTTGTATTCAAAAGAAAATCATCTCAAGGATGTATTTGAATTCATAAAGGGATGTATATATGAACCATTAATCAATGAACAAAGTTTATCAGAAGCTAAAATTAATCTTAAACTGTCTTTAGCACGCATCTTAGATAACCCTAGTAACTTATCGATCATTAAGGCCAATCAACTGGGTTCAGACCATGAGTCCCTCGGTAACTTTAGTCAAGGTAGTCTTGATTTAGTGGATGGGATTCAAATTGAAGACTTAGTTAAAGCGCATAAGAAGATGTTATTGGATAATGATATCGTAATCATTGGTTTAGGCCGAATTGATTTATCTTATGAAAAACTGCTTAAGGATATGTTCTATATTAAAGCATCACCTTTTAAGAATATTGGATATTATGTTAAAGAGAAAACTTATCTTGAAAAAAGTATTGAAAAGGATGTTAAACAAACTTCATTGAGTCAATTGTATACGACCCAATGTACCTTATACGATCAAGACTACGCAACCTTACGGGTTATCTCATTTATGTTAGGACAATTACCAAGTTCTTTGCTCTTTCAAGAAGTTCGTGAGAAGCGAAGTTTATGCTACAGCATTTATTCAAGTTTGAATGCTTTTGATGGTATTCTGAGTATCAATACTGGTATCGCAAAGGAAAACCATTCTCAAGTGCTTAAATTAATTGATCAACAAATTCAAATCTTAAGAGATGGTCTTTATCCAGATGATTTGTTTAATCAAGCTAAATTGATGTTAGTCAACAATTTTAAATCAATTGAAGATGAAATGAGTTCGTATATTAATATTCTATATACTCAAATGATGGTAAAGAATAGCTTTGATTTAGAAAGATTACTTAAGGAAATTGAAGCAGTCACTAAAGACGATGTCAGTAGATTGATGAAACATATGAAGAAATTATGTACCTTTACAGTATATGGAGAGAAATAAGATGAATAAACAAACCAATGAAGAACTCAATGAGACCATCTATTCTGAAGTTCTTGAGAATGGATTAAAAGTATATATCCTTAATAAACCTGGGTTTAAGAACACGACTGTTTACTATGGAATTCCCTATGGTTCACTGCATATTAATCAAGTAGATCAAAATGGTAAGAACTATCATTTTAATCCAGGGATTGCTCATTTTATTGAACACAAACTATTTGAGAATAACAAGGGTTTAGATGTAATGGAAAGATTTAGTCAGTTATCATGTAATGTCAACGCGTTTACATCCCATCATGAGACTGTCTACTATTTTTCAACTAGCTTATCAACGATTGATCAAGCTCTTAACTTATTGTTGGATTTCGTTCAAGAACTAAATATAACTAAATCCTCAGTTGAAAAAGAGAAGGGGATTATCATTCAAGAGTTGAGTATGTATCAACAAATGCCTGAACAAAGGCTCATGTATGAAACCTATCGAGCCTTATTTAGCTTACATCCATTGAAATTTGATATTGGTGGAGATGAAGCCAGTGTTAAGTCCATTACTAAAGAGGAACTTGAAGAGTGTTATACTCTAAACTATCATCCAAGCCAAGCCAGTATCATCATAGTGAGTGCCTTAGATCCTCAAACTTTAGTTGATATGATTGTTGAGAATCAAAAACATAAACAGTTCCTTAAAAGATTAGAAATCAAACCCATTCAAGCCAATGAGCCTGTAACTGTTAATGAATCCTACTATGAATTTAAGATGGATATACAAGCATCTAAATTAACTTATACCTATAAGATCGCTTTACCAGCACTAAATAGTCAAAAACGACTTGAAGAAGAATGGAAGGTAAAGTTATTCTTGGAACTACTATTTAGTAGTATTAATCCCCAATACGAGGAATGGATTAAGTCTGGTATTATCCATGATTATTTTGGTTATGATTTAGATTTCGCTGAAGATTATGCTTTCGTTATTTTCTATGGAGAAACTGAAGATAAAGATAGTTTCATTCATTTAATTGAGATCAGTCTCAATCAAGATATAGATCCATTACTAATCTATCTGAAAGGATTAAAGCGCAGATATCTTTCTTATGCGTATCGCATTCTAGATGATCAAGATGATTATGCCTTATCGTACTTACATAGTATATTTGAACAATCTGACTTTGATGCTTCCATAAAAATCATTAAAGCCATTGAAGCCAAGGATATTAAAGAAGCTCGAAATTACTTTGATCAGAAGATGATTTCATTGGTTTATATGCGTGGTAATAAACTTGATAGTTAAGCAAGTACGCCTTTAGCAAACTTGCTTGTATTGGCTTAATATGAGCCAATATAGCGATTTGTATCTAACTCTTTTATGTGGCATTCTATTCACACAAAGGAGAATCATATGTTAAATCAAGTTGTTTTAGTAGGTAAAGTTGTGAGTATGCCTGAGTTAAAGGAAACCAATAATGGGGTTAAATTAGCTGAGATGTTGATTGAAGTTGATCGTAATTTTAAAAACACCCAAGGTGAATATGAAACCGATCACATTCAATGTACCTTATGGCGAGGAATTGCAGAGAGTGCGATTGAGCAATGTACAATTGGATGTTTGATTGGAGTTAAAGGTAGATTACAAGCGGGAAGCTTCGATACCAAGGATAGTAATAAGTTTCATTATTGTGAAGTAATTGCTGAGAAGGTCTCATTTCTAAGCACAAAATAAACGGGTAAAACCGTTTTTTAATGTATAATAAAAAAGAGGTAATTATGCAACAATATCTTGATTTATGCAGATACATTTTAAAAAATGGTGAAAAACGGGATGATCGAACTGCAACCGGTACGATTTCTTGTTTTGGCTATCAAATGAGAGTTGATTTAACACAAGGATTTCCTTTACTAACTACGAAGAAAATACATTTTAAATCTGTATTAATCGAATTATTATGGTTTATTAAGGGAGAAACCAATATACGTCCTTTGGTTTTAAACAATGTAAGAATCTGGAATGATTGGCCATATGACCGCTATAAACACTCCATAGATTATCAGAATGAAACAATGGAAGAATTCATTGAGAAGATAAAAGTAGATGAAAGCTTTGCGATTAAGCATGGTGAACTGGGTCCAGTATATGGTAAACAATGGCGTAACTTTAATGGAGTAGATCAATTGAGTGTCTTGATAGATAATCTGAAACATAATCCTTTCTCTAGACGTCATATCTTAAGCGCTTGGAACCCTGGTGAAATAGAAGATATGGCTTTGCCACCCTGTCATGTTTTAATGCAATTCTATGTCTCGGCAGATCGTAAATATCTTTCATGTCAGTTATATCAAAGATCGGCAGATGTATTCTTAGGGGTGCCTTTTAATATTGCATCCTATGCATTGTTAACACATATGATTGCTCAAGTTTGTGGTTACGAAGCGAAGGAGTTTATCCATACTTTTGGAGATGTTCATATCTATTTAGATCATCTTGAACAAGTTAATACTCAGCTATTGCGCTCACCAAAAGACTTACCTAAATTAGTCTTGAACCAAAGTATTACTTCAATTGAAGATTTTAAGTTTGAGGATATTGTTCTAGAGAACTATAATCCTGATCCGCTTATTCCAGCTAAGGTTAGTCTCTAATGTTTAAATGCATCGTTGCTTATGATGAAAAGCGTGGTTTGGGTTTTAATAATCTCTTACCTTGGAACATACCTGAAGATTTAAAGCTTTTCAAAAATACAACCATGAATCATAGTGTTTTTATGGGAAGAAAGACTTTTGAGAGTATTGGTAAACCACTCAAAAATCGCATAAACTATGTCTTAAGTAGTAGCAAACATGAACAAGCTGGCGTGATAATGGTTCATAATTTGGCTTCCTTTATTGAACTCAATAAAGATACGGATGAAGTTATATTTGTGATTGGTGGGGCCAGTATTTATACTCAAATGATTCCATACTGCCAAGAACTCTATCTCAGTGAAATTAAAGGCTCATATGAAGTTGATACTTACTTAACTCAAATCGATCTCAGTCATTTTAAATTGATTTCAGTTACTGAATATAATGATTTTACGCACAAGGTGTATGAAAGGTTATCAAAGATATGAGAAAGAGTATCCTTTGGCTTAAGATGTGGTTTACCTATCCGGTGATCTTCTTTACCTATCTACATTCCATTCGGGCAAGTTATATTGAACAACAGAACATGCTTAAGGTTTGGTCAGTCATTTTATTAAAGATGACTAAGACTAAAGTAGAAGTAATCAATTCTAATTTGATTCCTTTAGAAGATGGATATCTCTTTATATCTAATCATCGTAGTACTTATGATGGTTTGGTACTCATCAATGGAATTCCAATTAATGTTGGTTTTTATCTACATAACTCTGAGAGAACACCTTATCTGAAACTGTTTATTAAGCTAATTGGTTCAGTCAAATATACCAATGAGACATTATATGAGACCAATGATTTAATAAAACAGAAATTAAGTCAGAAGTTGAATATTGCGACTTTTATCAATACCCTTGATCAAAAAAGGGTAGACAGTCAGATCCTAGCGAGTTGTTATCAAAATCAAAATGCGATTATTCCGATCGTAATTAGAAACTCTAGAAATATGGTTAAGAAAGCTTATACCAAAGTTGAACTGGTGTTTTGTACTCCTTTGCATTATGAAGAGTATGGAGCGTTAAGTTATAATGATTGTCTAGTAGAAATTCAAAGAAGAATGAATGAGGAGACCAACTAACATGCGATTCATTGACATTATTGAGAAGAAAAGAGATGGATTAGCCTTAAGTAAAGAAGAGATTGATTATTGGATAGAGTCATATCTTAAAAATGAAGTTAAAGACTACCAGGTATCGGCTTTATTGATGGCGATTGTATTAAAAGGGATGAATGCGGAAGAGACCGCTTTTTTAACTAAAGCCATGATGTACAGTGGAGATGTCTTTGACTTAAGTAGTATTCAAGGAATTATCGTCGATAAACATAGTACTGGTGGAGTTGGAGATAAGACCTCGCTTGTTTTAGGGCCGCTTGTAGCATCATTGGGTGCTAAAGTAGCTAAGATGTCTGGAAGAGGCTTAGGTCATACAGGCGGAACGCTAGATAAGTTAGAATCAATATCTGGTTATAATATCAATCTTGATCAAAAGACTTTCATAAATCAAATCAATTCAATTGGTTTAGCCATCATTGGTCAAAGTGGAAACTTAGTACCAGCTGATAAGAAACTGTATGCCCTAAGGGATGTAACTGGAACTGTTCCATCGATTGCTTTGATTGCATCATCGATTATGTCTAAGAAACTCGCTGCTGGAGCACATGCTATTCTTTTGGATGTTAAATATGGGGATGGGGCTTTTATGCAAACCCCTGACAGAGCGATAGAGTTAGCCAATGCTATGATTAAGATAGGTGAGTTGATGGGAAAAGAAGTCAAAGCCATTATATCCGATATGAATGAACCTTTAGGAAATGCGATTGGGAATGCCTTAGAAGTTAAAGAAGCCATCGATACCTTGCATTATCAAGGACCTGATGACTTAACTGATCTATGTGTGGAAGCAGGAGCCATTATGTTGGTTCAAGCTAAACTATTTGATTCAATTGATAAGGCTAAACTTGCATTGATTGAAAAACTAAAGAATGGTGAAGCTTTTTCTAAACTATGTCAGTTGGTTAGCGCACAAGGTGGAAATGTGGATGAGATTATTAATCCAGATAAATTACCAAAAGCAAAGCATATTACACCAATGTTAGCGAATAAAAATGCATATATTAGTCTGATGCATACAATGGATTTAGGTATTTTAGCGATGCAGTTGGGCGCAGGTAGAGAAACTAAAGAAGATAGTATCAATCCAGCGGTTGGTATCGTGCTAAATAAGAAAATTGGATCTTATGTTAAAGAAGGGGATGTATTGGCTTTTATCCATCATGATCTTCCATTAACACCAGAGTGGAAACAGAACTTTATGGATATATTTGAGTATAGTCAAACGGCTAGTGAAAGAAGTCCACTGATATATCGCATTTTGTAGGTTGATTTGGTATAATGATTGAGTAATTTATGACCTTTAACGTAAGCTTAGACTCTTTCAACGGACCTTTAGATTTGATGTTACATTTAGTCAAGGAAAAGAAACTTGACTTATTTAATTTGGAGATTGATGTTTTAGTTGATCAATACATCGAGTTTATCGCAAGCGTACAGAAATTTAAACTAGAAGTAGCCAGCGAATATTTATATGAATTGGCAGCGCTAATCGAATATAAATCACGAAAATGTCTACCCCCAGATCAGTCTGATCTAGATGTAAATAATTATCAAAGTGAAAATAAGGATGATTTAGTTAGACGTTTAATTGAATATCAACAGTTTAAAGATATCAGTGCGCAATTGTTTGATCGATATAAAGAGAGAAGCATGCAAATCGATAAACCGATTGATCCACAAGTTCAAGTTATTGTGCAACAAGAAGGTCTTCATATGTATGAATCTGACTCTTATGAATTGATTAAAGCCATGCAGAAATGTATCATTCGTTTTAAGTTAACCCATCCTTCACAGATTCAGATCATCAGAAGTGAGATTTCATTAGAAGAACGTGTCCAGCAACTCTTAAAGAAGATTAAAACGTTTAATGGACCTATCAGTTTTGAAAGTCTAATAGAGGATTGTGACACAATTCATCTACATATTGTTAGTTTTTTGGCCATATTGGAACTGATTCGCCAAAATGTACTTGACATACATAGTGTAAAGAACGGAATCGTATTTACTAAAGGAGAACGGTATGAATATATCGCTTAAACATATTGTTGAAGGAATAATCTTTGTATTTGGAGAAGAGGGTGTAAGCCTTTTAGATCTTTCAAATGCCTTGGTTTATCCGCAAGAACAAACCCGAATTCTATGTGATGAATTGATTAATGACTATAAACAAGAGGCTCGGGGATTTGAACTGGTCGTTTCCAATGATAAGTATAAATTTATATCGCAACCCGAGATTAGATCATATGTTGAGCGTTTAATTAATGTTGCTCAAACCAAACAACTCTCCCAAAGTGCTTTAGAAACGCTTGCGATTATTGCTTATAAACAACCCATTACACGAGTTGAGATTGAAGAAATAAGGGGTGTGGGTTGTGAATTGATGCTTAAGAAACTTCAATCACTGGATTTAATTAGAGAAAATGGAAGATCTAATGCCGCAGGTAAACCAATTCTGTATGAAATTACTGAAACTTTCTTAGATCTTTTTAAACTCATTAGTTTGGCAGAACTGCCTAATTTACCAAACTATCAAGAAGAGACCGAAGGATCTCAGTATTTCGAATAAGATGGAAAGACTACAAAAAATCATCGCTAAAGCCGGGATTGCATCTCGGCGTAAAGCTGAAATATTGATCGCTGAAGGCCATATTCAGGTAGATGGTGTAACCATTACTGAAATGGGTTTTATCGTTAAAAAGGGCAGTAAAGTAACCTATAATGGTAAGTCACTGATGGGTGAAAACAAGGTTTATTATGTTCTACATAAACCTAAACGTGTCATTAGTACAGTGAATGATGAAAAACAACGTAAAACGGTTCTAGACTTCATTGATACAACTGAGCGCATCTTTCCAATTGGAAGACTTGATTATGATACAAGTGGCGTTTTATTGCTAACCAATGATGGTGATTTCGCTAATGAATTAACCCATCCGCGTTATCATATTGATAAGACATATGAAGTTAAGATCGATGGAATTTTAAAAACTGAAGAAATCAAACAGCTTGAAAGAGGTGTTTCCTTGGATGAAGTAATGACCTTACCAGCTAAAGTTTGGATAACCAACAAGGACTTCGCTAAAAAAGAGACTGAATTTGAGATTACGATTGAAGAAGGTAAGAATCGTCAAATCAAGCGGATGTGTGAAACGTATGGATATACGGTTTTACGTTTACATCGTAAACGTTTTGCCTTTGTTGAAGTTACGGATTTAAAAGTTGGAGAGTATCGTCGTTTAAAACCATTTGAAGTTAAACAATTAAGAAAGCTTGCGAATGAAGGGAAACTTAAATAATGCAGCAATTCTTCATCAGTGATCCCATCTTACTTGATAGTCAAATAAAACTAAATGAAGCAATTACATATCAATGCTTAACGGTACTACGTTATACCAATGATACAAAGATAATTTTAGTTAATGATGATGGAGTAAAATCAATCGCTTCTCTCATCATTAAAGGCAAGGAATTATATGCGAAGATTGATCAAATTATCTTAAATGATTCAGTAACTAAAACTAAAGTCATTTTGATTCAAGCGCTCATTCGTAAAGAAAAGTTTGAATGGGTTTTACAAAAAGCGACTGAATGTGGGGTAGATACAATTATTCCCTTAATATTAGAGAGAAACGTAGTTAAGTGGACGCAGGATGAATCAAAATTAGTCCGCTGGCAGAAGATAGTTCAAGAAGCGGCAGAGCAGTCTAAACGTAATACGATTCCTAAGGTTCTTACACCGATTGATTTAAATGAAATTGATCAATTCAAAAGTTCTTTAAATCTTTTTGCTTATGAGAAGGAAGATCAACTATTGCTTAAAAATGCTCTATCTACTGAAGATAGCATCAGTATTGTGATTGGTTGTGAAGGTGGATTTACAAGCAATGAGTATAATAGTCTAATTAATAAAGGTTTTATTTCAGTAAGTTTGGGTAGTCGAATATATCGAGCTGAAACAGCAACGATTGTTGCCTTAACTGTTATCGATACAGTGTTGGGTATTTAGGATGATAATCTCTAAACTATTAACTAAGTCTAATCGCTTGAGTCTTTTAAAAGTAAAGACTTGTCGACAAATAAGTAAACAAATCAAAACGGCTTTTATGGAGTTCTCCATGGATATTCCAGTTAAGAGTGATCTTGATTATTTTGAGTCTTTGATTATGTATGAAGGGCTTAAAAATAAGCAAATACTAGAGACCAATTTTGAGAATGAACGTACAGCCTTACTAGATTTATGGGATAACCTGTCTTACAAAGAGAGAAATGCATTGATCTTGCTTAAAGTTCAAACTCATATCGATAATTGTAAGCACTTCTATGATGCTAACAATAATAAAATTATCATTCCATTCTTTGATGAGCTACTCAATGCTTTGTATATTCATGAACTTTCAATATTTGAGTTAGAACAGTATTTTAATTTATATCGTGATTTTAAAGATAAGTGTGTTCATTCTCATTATTATGGTCTTTATCCTTATACAAATGGGTTTATTCCAGTCGATTTGATTTTGCAAGAAGAAGATCGAGTATATTTCTACTATGAGCCAACACGATGCTTATACTGTTTAGATAAAAACCACAATTTAATCAAATATCCACTTATTAAAACACTGATTATGGATGATCATTTTCAAACTGAAATTTTAGAATTGGCTCAGCTATTGTATCTTAACCATCCTTTAGAGATCGTTGACCTTTTGATTAATAGTCGTCTGATTGCGGATAAAACTAAGAGAAATTTAAAGAAACATCGTCTAAAAGTTAGATAATATGAAAACATTTACGATATATACAATTGGTTGTAAAGTAAACACTTTCGAATCTGAATCCTATCGTCAGGAACTTTTGGACCATGGGTTATTGGAAGTTGGTGTTTATGATGCAGATATTGTTATTATCAATACTTGTACTGTTACCAATACCGCGAGCTTTAAAAGTCGTCAAAGAATTCATCAAGTTAAGCGAACCAATCCAAATGCTTACTTAGTAGTGGTGGGTTGTTATGCTCAAACCCAAAGTGAAATGCTTCTAAAAAAATACTCAATTGATCTATTGGTTGGGGCAAAAGATAAAGATAAGCTGGTTTCAATGATTTTAAGTCAAAATAAAACCATTCTTGATCTAAGTTTTCCTGAAACGTTTGAGGAATTATCAGTTTATGCTGCTCAAACCCAGACGCGGGCTTATTTGAAGATTCAAGATGGATGTAATCAGTATTGTTCGTATTGTATTATTCCTTTTACGCGAGGAGCGGAACATTCACTGGCTGAGAATATCGTGATTAAGCAAGTTAAAACACTACAGAGTCATCATAAAGAGATTGTATTAACTGGTATTCATACTGGACGATATGGACTCGATCAAAGTAGTTCATTGAGTACTCTTATACAACGCATTCTTAATGAAACAAGCATTGAACGAATACGTTTATCATCCATCGAGATTAATGAAGTTAGTGATGAATTAATTGAATTGATTAAAAATAACCAAAGATTGGCACATCATCTACATATCTCACTTCAATCAGCTGATAATGGAATTCTTTCTGATATGAATAGACCCTATACATTTGAACAATATTTAAGTCGAATAGAGCAAATTAGAGCAACTATTTTAAATATTAGTATCAGTACAGATATCATTGCAGGATTTCCATCAGAAACAGATGAACAGTTTAATCATTCCTTTATAAACATAAAAAAGTGTCATTTTAGTTTTCTGCATGTGTTCCCGTATTCTAGAAGGGAAATGACTCAGGCAGCATTATTAAAGAATCAAGTGAGTGATGAAGTTAAGAAACAAAGAGTTGCTATTTTGACTCAATATTCAAAGGAAAGTATACTGTCGGTTTTTAGTCATTTAGTCAATCAAACTTTAAGAGTTCTGGTTGAAAATGAAGTTGAGAAGGGCTATTTTGGGTATAGCAGTGAATACTATCCAGTACTAATTCAAACCGATAAGTCCTTAAATCATGCTATAATCAATTGTATAGTAATTGGGTATAATGATGAAAGGGTTATTGCTGTTTTAACAAATGAAACTGAATAAACTGATAAATACGAAAATTGAATTAGACATTGAAGCATTAATGGTAGACTCTAGAACTCCAGCTAAGAATGCTATTTTCTTCTGTGTAAAAGGAATGAAAAATGATGGTCATAACTTTATTGATCAAGCGATCGATCATGGAGCCATTTGTATCATCCATAGTTGTGACTTGCGTTTGTATAAACCCTTTATTGAGTATATTAAAGTCAATGATGTATTAAGTGAACTGACTCGAATCTTGCCAATATTCTATAATAAGCCGAGCTCTAAGATTGATATTTTTGGGATTACAGGAACCAATGGTAAGAGTACCATTGCTAAGACGATTCAATATTTAATCAACCAAGATCATAAACATTGTGGGTATATAGGAACAATCTCGATTGATTATGCAAACTTTGTTTGTGAGCCTGATTTTACTACCCCTGATCCTATCAAAATACATGATATTTTAAAGGATATGTTAGAACATGAAGTCACTCATTTGGCACTTGAAGTATCGAGTCAGGGTCTTGATCAAGGAAGAGTTGATGCCTTACGATTTAAAACTGCCATCTTTACAAATTTAACCCATGATCACTTAGATTATCATGGAACAATGGAGAGTTATTATCTAGCTAAAAAGCATATATTTGATTTATTGGATCATGATGGTAGTGCGATAATTAATATTGATGATCCATATGGTAATCGTTTGCTTAAAGAATTATCGACTAAGAAGATTAGCTATGGAATTGAACATCCAGCCGATTATTTTGCCAAACAAATTGAATTTAGGAATAATCATACTGAGTTTACTTTGGTTTTTAAGAAACAAGAGTTTAAAGTTAAAACCAATCTATTGGCTCTATTCAATATATACAATCTTCTAGCGGTGATTGCAGCATGTCATTGTCGAGGTATGTCACTTGAAACCATTATTCCATTATTAAGTACCATTCCGCAAATTGAAGGACGGATGGAGATGATACTAGAAGGTCAAAATTTCAACTGTATCATTGACTATGCACATACTCCCGATGGATTTGAGAAAATATTTACTTATGCCAAGATGATTACTTCCAATAAGAGTAAAATCATTGTTGTCTTTGGAACGGCAGGACATCGTGATACAAAGAAGCGACCCATTCTAGGTGCAATCGCTGAGAAATACTGCTCGATGATCATCATAACCGAAGAAGATCCTCGAACAGAAAGCCCCTTAGAGATCGCTAAAGAGGTCGCCAGTGGTATTAAGACAGGTGTCTATAGTATTGTAGTGGATCGCTATGATGCGATTAGGCAGAGCTTAGAGATGGCTAATCAAGGAGATACAGTTTTAATTCTTGGACTAGGTGTTCAAAAATATATGTATCGTAAGTATGGAAAAGAACGGTATACTGGCGATGATGTGATAGTTAAAGAACTTATTCATAGTGTAATACTACCTTAGGAGGTTATATGTACAACAAATATATCGATCATACCTTATTAAAACAGAATGCAACAGAAGAACAGATTAGACAATTGTGTGCTGAAGCGATTGAATATAAGTTTGCTTCAGTTTGTATTAACCCATACTGGGTAAGTCTTTGTAGTGCCATTCTAAAAGACTCAGGAGTTAAAGTATGTACCGTGATAGGATTTCCTTTAGGTGCAACCTTTAGTAGCGCTAAAGCGTTTGAAACCAGACAAGCATTAAATGATGGAGCTGAGGAATTTGATATGGTGATTAACATCGGAGCCTTAAAAGATGGCTTATATGATTATATAGTTGAAGACATTAAAGCAGTCGTAGAAGCGGCTCATAGCCACACAGTGAAGGTAATCATTGAAACCTGTCTATTGAGTGATGATGAGAAGAAACTGGCTTGTAGGGCAGTTGTGGAGGCTAAAGCTGATTTTGTTAAGACTTCCACGGGTTTCTCAACAGCCGGCGCAACGATTGAAGATGTTAAGTTAATGCGGAGTGTAGTTAAGAGTAACTGTAAAATTAAGGCAGCGGGTGGTGTTAGATCTTATGAAGATTTAGTTGCCATGATTGAAGCTGGAGCTGATCGAATTGGAACCTCAAGTGGGGTTGCCTTAATGAATCATGAAGAGAATAAAAATACATATTAGGCTTGTATTATAGTTAGGATTTGTTATAATATCTCTTGTTATAGAGGGGAGGGTTGTAAATGCCAAGAATTATTATTAAGCCAGAAGAAAATCTGGATGATGCTTTGAGACGTTTTAAGCGTTCAGTTTCCCGCAATGGTACCCTCGCTGAAGCTAAGAAGAGAGAATATTATGTCAAGCCAGGTGTCAAAAAGAAGTTGAAATCTGAAGCTGCTCGTAAAGTTCGTCGTTCCAAATAAAGAAGCTATGCTTCTTTTTTATTTACATTGTTTAAAAAGATACTACAATATCGTTAGGAGGATTATTCCTTGGTCCATAAAAGCACGCTTACTATATCACCTATGTCTTTAGAGCATTTTAAACTCCTTTGTGGGCAGACAGATGAAAATCTGAAGATATTGAAGCAATTATATAATGTTAATTTTGTATTTAGAGGCGATGAATTAATCGTCGATTCAGAAGACGAGGTATTACTAGATAAATTACAAAGGACGATAGATGCCTTAATCCGTTTAGTTAAAACAAATCAAACCATTGATGAAAGAGATATTATCTACTTATCTCAATGCGTTAGTCACAATCAGATTGAAGATTTCTTTAAAGTCAATAATCGAATCATTGGTCGTACTCAATTGGGTAAACCAATTTATCTTAAAACACTTGGTCAACAGTCATTCTATGATGCCATGCAGAATTATGATTTGGTATTTTCAATGGGTCCAGCGGGTACGGGGAAGACATATTTGTCGGTTGTATTTGCGGTAAATATGCTTAAGAAGGGGGATATTAAGCGAATCATACTGACTCGACCAGTGGTTGAAGCAGGTGAGAGTTTAGGATATCTACCGGGTGATTTAAAGGAAAAGATTGATCCCTACTTGAGACCACTATATGATTCTTTACATGATTTGCTTGGGCTTGAACAAGTGAATAAAATGATAGAAAAGGGGATTATTGAGATTGCACCCTTAGCCTATATGCGTGGTAGAACCTTAGAGGACGCATGTGTCATTCTTGATGAAGCGCAAAATACGACCAAAGCACAGATGTTGATGTTTTTAACTCGAATGGGATTTAATACGAAGATGATTATCAATGGAGACGAAACTCAAGTTGATATCAAACAAGATTCAGGTTTAAAACACGCTAAAAAGGCACTTAAAGGCTATAAAGATATTCACTTTGTATTTCTAACAAACATGGATATCGTTCGTAATCCACTTGTCCAATTGATCGTCGAGGCATATAAAAAAGAAGAGTAAGACTATGGTATAATATGAGGTATGTACAGTAATTATATTAATGAAACCCAAGAGAAATCATGGAAGAATTACAAATATCTAGTCAGCTTGGTCGCAGATCAAACTACAAAGATTCTGAAAGTTGATCCTAAACAGTCATTTTCAGTCATCTTAGTTGATAGTACTAAAATTCAGTCTATTAATAAGGCTTATCGTAATCTGGATACTGTAACAGATGTCATTAGTTTTGCTTATCATGATAGTAAACTAACATTGAATAATGAGGATCCTGAATTAGGTGATATTTTTATCAATGTAGATTATATACGACTACAAGCGAAGACCTATGAGCACACTCTAAAACGCGAGTTTGCTTTTTTGGTTACCCATGGTTTGTTGCATCTTTTGGGTTATGATCATATAGTAGCCAATGATGAACAAATTATGCTTAATTTACAAAAGGAGATTCTAAATGATGTCAAAAAATAGGAATCTATATCGTGTATTGTGGAAATTCCATTATGCCTTTACTGGTCTAATTAATGGATTACGTTATGATTCTAGTATTCAATTACAGGTATTCTTTGCGATGATTGCTTTATCAATCGCAATTATATTTAAGTTTACACAGACTGAGTTGGTTATTTTAATCGTATGTATCGGTTTTGTTTTATCTTTTGAGTATCTCAATAGCTCTTTAGAAGCGATGTTAGATAGACTTCAACCCGATGTACATCCAATGGCGAAACAAGCTAAGGATTTAGGATCTGCCTCAGTTGGGATTAGTGCTTTAATCAGTTTAATTATAGGTTTAATCTTTCTATTCAACCATATCTAGGAGGTAATCATGAATAAAACTATATTATTAGAGAAGGCATTTGAAGCCATGGGAAATGCATACGCCCCATACTCCAATTATCATGTAGGCGCTTGTGTATTAACAAAGGATGGAAATTTATTTCTAGGCGCTAATATTGAGAATGCTTCGTTTGGAGCAACCAATTGTGGTGAAAGAAGTGCTTTATTTGCAGCGTATTCAAATGGATATCGTAAGGAAACCATTGAAGCTATAGCGATTGTAAGTGATGGTAAACGAATTGCTGCACCTTGTGGCATTTGTCGACAAGTTCTATCAGAACTCTTAGAGAGTGATACTTTAATCATTCTATCAAATGGAAAAGAGACAGTTGAGAGTACGATTGATGAATTATTACCAATGCGTTTTACAATTGAGGATTTGAAATGAGTTTTAAATGTGGATTTGTAGCCTTAATAGGAAGACCAAATGCTGGTAAAAGTACACTTTTAAATCAGATTATGCATGATAAGATTGCGATAGTATCAAATAAAGCACAAACAACCCGTAATATGATTAGAGCCATTTTAACCGAAGAAGATAGTCAAATCATATTTATCGATACACCTGGGGTTCATAAACCTCGTCATGAATTAGGAAAACAACTAAATCGCTTGGCTTTTTCAGCCTTAGAAGGTGTTGATTTAATCTATTTCTTAGTAGATGTAACTAAACCATTTGGAAAAGGAGACGAGTTTGTTTTAGAAATATGTAAAAGACAAAATCTACCCATTTATTTAATCCTAAATAAAATTGATTTATTAAGTAAAAAAGTTCTAATTGAAAAGTTGATTGAGTTTGAAAATATGCATTTATTTGATGAGATCATCCCTGTTAGTGCATTGCGTAATGATAACATCGATCACTTAATTAAAATAACCAAAGATTTACTTCCACTTTCAGAAGCTCTATATCCTAAAGATATGTTAACTGAGTTTCCTGAACAGTTTTTTATTACTGAATGGATTAGAGAACAGATTCTTCAAACGACTTCCGAAGAGATACCTCATTCGATTGCTGTTTTAATCGATGAATACAAAGAGGATAAACATAGTATCTTCATTCAAGCCAGTATTGTGGTTGAACGTGATTCACAGAAAGCCATTATTATTGGAAAGAATGGCCAGAAACTTAAAACAATCGGTCAAGTTGCACGTGAGAATCTTGAGAAGCGGTTAAAGAAACCCATTTATTTGAGCCTGTTTGTAAAAGTTGAAAAAAATTGGCGTAATCTACAGAACAAATTAGATGCGTTTAGTTTGAACACGACAGGACAAAAATTCGATGAATGATAGCTGTGAAGTGATTATTTTAAGTACTAAAGAATATAAAGAAAATGATGCTTTGGTAAGTGCCTTATCTTTAAAGTATGGATATCAAACCTTTATTGCTAAAGGATTAAACAAAGCAGATAGTCGCAATCGATCGGCTTGCTTACCTTACTCTATTTCACAATTTATGTTTGATTATAAAGAAACAGGTTTACAATTGCTTCATAGCGCTTCCTTGGTAAAAAGCTATCATTCAATTCAAGATGATTTAGCCAAGATGACGGTTATGAGTGTCATCAGTGAAATGATTGAGTTTCTTGTGAAAGATAATACCTATGATGATGAACTGATTCAAGAGGCGTATTTGAACTATGGTTCAATATTAGATAGAATGGCTAATACAGATAAATATGCCCATCTATTGGGCTATACTTTTTCATTCATCTATCGAATGCTTGGAATTGATCCAATTGTCGATGAATGTGCCATATGTGGAGATACGAAGGTATCCAGTATTTCTCTATCTGAGGGTGGTTTTATCTGCTATAAATGTCAGAAGACGATTCTAAGTCCAATCTATCCACTTGAGTTTTTAATGGATTTTAGAATCATTAATAAGCTTACACTGGATAAATTGGATAAATATCTAAACTATAATATGCCAAGTAGAACAATGATTGATTTTCTTTATGAATATTTCGTTTTTCATTCATCTCAAACGCTAAAGAGTTGGGTTTTTATTGATAAATGGGCTATAATAAAATAGTTATAAAGGAGAATATCATGACAGTTAATTTTGAGACAATAGTAAATCACGCAAAAAACAGTGGTTTCGTATTTCAAGGCTCTGAAATATACGGAGGATTAGCCAATACTTGGGATTTTGGACCTTTAGGAATTGAACTTAAGGACAATATTAAAAAAGCTTGGTGGTTGAAGTTCATTCAAGCCAATCCGTATAATGTAGGAATTCAAACAGCCATCTTAATGAATCCAAATGTATGGAAGGCGAGTGGTCACTTAAGCACTTTTAGTGATCCTTTAATGGATTGTAAATCATGCAAAACAAGACACAGAGCAGATAAACTGATTGATACCTTTAGTGCTGGTCAAGTTAGCTCCGCTAAAATGGACAATGCTGCCAGAGAAAAATACATCAAAGATAATCAAGTTCCATGTCCTAATTGCGGAAAGAGTGATTTTACCGATATTAGACAGTTCAATTTGATGTTTAAGACTTTCCAAGGTGTCGTTGAAGATGCTAAGAGTACAATCTATTTACGTCCTGAAACAGCTCAGGGAATGTTTGTTAATTTCAAAAATGTTCAGAGAACAATGCGTAAGAAGGTTCCTTTTGGGATCGGTCAAATTGGTAAATCCTTCAGAAATGAAATCACTCCGGGTAACTTTATCTTTAGAACACGTGAATTTGAGCAGATGGAATTAGAATTCTTCTGTAAGCCTGGAGAAGATCTTGAATGGTATGCATATTGGAAGAAGTTCTGCTTTGATTGGTTACTTAATTTAGGTATTAAGCCAGATAATGTTCGCATTAGAGAACATGAAAAAGAAGAGTTATCGCATTATTCGAAGGGAACCAGTGATATAGAGTTTCTATTTCCATGGGGTTTTGATGAAATTTGGGGAATTGCAGATAGATCTGATTTCGATCTAAAACAGCATCAATTGCATTCAGGTGTCAATATGGAGTACTTGGATCCCAATACTTCTGAGAAATATTTGCCTTATTGTGTTGAACCGGCGGTTGGAGTAGAGAGACTGTTCTTAAGTTTCTTCATAAATAGTTATGAAGAACAACAATTAGAGAATGATTCTAGAGTGGTATTGCATTTACATCCATTCTTGGCTCCATTTAAAGCGGCTATTTTACCACTAAGAAAAGATCTATCAGAAGAGGCTTTAGCAATTCATGCATCCTTATCGCAAACTTTTATGGTTGAATATGATGAATCAGGTAGTATTGGCAAACGTTATCGTAGACAAGATGCGATTGGAACTCCATTCTGTATTACAGTAGATCCTGAGACAGTTACTGATAGAAAAGTGACTGTTAGAGATCGTGACTCAATGAAACAAGAACGTATATTAATTACAGAACTAGAGGATTATTTAAAGAAATACGTCCATCTATAAGAGGTAATTTTGAAAGAAATTAATGAAGATGTATTAAACAGCATTCGTGAGAAGGCTGATATAGTAGATGTTATTCAACGTTATATTCCAGTGATTAAGAAGGGCAAAAACTATACTGCGGTTTGTCCCTTTCATGATGATCATACTCCATCACTGTCAATAAACCTTGATAAACAAATATTCAAGTGCTTTGTATGTCAAACCGGAGGCAATGTCTTTGGTTTTGTTAAGGAGTATGAGAAGACTAGCTTTATTGAAGCTGTACGAAAAGTAGCTCAATATATCAACTTTCCACTGGAAGATAATCAGTTTAAAAAGGTAGATACAACTCCCAGTGAATTTAAACAACTATATGCTTTACTTGAAGAGTATATCACCTATACACAGTATATATTGAACACAGTAGAAGCTGCTCCTTATAAGAAGTATCTCTTAGGGAGAAGTATTGCAGAAGAACAAATCAAGAAATTTCAGATTGGTCTAAATTTGGAGAATAAGAAAAGCACAGACTTCCTTTTAGCAAAAGGATTTACTGTTCAACAATGTGTCAGTTCAAACATAGCTAGAATCAATGAATATGGTCCGCAAGATGTGTTTCATGATCGCATTGTTTTTCCAATTCACGATTATTTGGGTAATCCTGTAGGCTTTAGCGGTCGAACATTAAATCCTGAAGAACCAAGTAAGTATATCAACAGTTCTGAGACAATCATCTATTCTAAAGGCAAATTACTTTATAACTATCATAGAGCTTTACCTTTTATTAAACGGTCCAACCAATTAATTCTGGTAGAAGGTGTGACCGATGTGATTGCCTTTGATCGTGCAGGGATATTCAATGTTATTGCGACTTTAGGTACTGCTTGTACCAGTGATCAAGTAAGATTGATTCAGCAAGCGAGTTTAAACATTGTATTGTCTTATGATGGTGATGAAGCAGGGCGTAATGCTGCCTATAAGATTGGTAAACTATTGGTTAAGTATGGCTTACATGTTGAGGTAGTTAATAATACCACTGGTTTGGATCCCGATGAAATAACACAAAAGCAATCAATTCAAAGTTTGAAAGATTTATTAAATAATCGGTTAAATTTTGCAGAGTTTGTCTACAATTATCTGTTGGGTAAATTTGATTTGAATAACTATTCTCAGAAAAAGGAATTTGCCAAACTGATGATTGAAGAAATTCAAGGTATCCAAGATAAGTTTGACCAAAGTGTATTAATGGACAAATTATTAAATTCGACACAGTTCTCCATAGAACAGTTAAATATGTTGAATCCTAAAGCCCCAATCAAAGTGAATGTTACCCATAAACCTAAACTAAATAGAGAAATCTTTAATATAAAGGACTGGGCAGAGTTAGAAATATTAGGACAAATGCTTTATAGTAATCGTGCTGCTCAACATTTCTTTGAAGATCTGGGTTTCTTACCAACTAAAGGTTACAATCAGTGTGCGTTGTTGATTAAAGATTACTATTATACCCACGACACCATTATAGTAGCTAATCTCTTAAATATCATTGATGACGAAGAAACTCAAAGAATAATTCTTGAGTTATCGACCAATCAAATCTATTATCGCCCATATACTGAGCAATCATTTAAAGATGCCATCAATCAAGTGAAAATTATAATGATTGATACAAAAATTAGTGGTTTAAAAGAGTTAAACAAAAACAGTCTAGATGAAACTGAGAGAGAGAAGAATCTAGATTTAATCAATAGTTTACATAAACAGAAAGATAGTATTAAAAACGGAGGACATAATGAGTAACAAATTTAAGAGTCTAGATGAATTAAGAGGTTTCTTAATCAATCAATTTAAGGAAAAGGGTAAGTTAACACCCGATGATGTGTTAAATGAACTGACTGATTTTGAATTAAGTGAAGTTGAGTCAGATGAGTTCATTGAATCTCTAATCAAAGATAACAACATTGTTTTCATTGATGAGATAGATTTCGTTGAAGGAATCAGTGCGGATGTCGCTGAGATTGATCTAATTGGCGATATTATTGAGATTGAATCAGAAGAAGAGTTGGCTGAAGATAGCATCAGTGATCTAAACTACAATGCATCAGTTCAATCTCGTGTAAATGACCCAGTCAAACAATATTTAAAAGAGATTGGTCGAGTTGACCTTTTAAATTCTGAAGAAGAGACCAAGTTTGCCATTCAAATTGTTCAAGGAATGAGTTCAGAAGAAGTGCTTAGAAAGTTATATGAGAGTTTCTTCTTGGAAACTGATTTTGATCAATATAAGAGTATTGTTCAATTTACCAGTGAAGAAATAGAAGCAGTGGGAGTCTATATCGCTGATAATCGCAAACGTTTTCTACACTTTATTGGTGTAGATATTGTAAACTACATTCAATACTCTAAGGATCAATTGGAATACCTAAGTGATGATTTTAAAGTCTTTGGTTCAGATGGGGATGTATTTGGAAATTATCTATTGATTACTGAACGCAATGATTTCAATGAATTGAACCATAAAGAGTCTTATAGACTCAAAGAGAGTTTTAGAAGTTTAACCATTCTTAATGCTGAACTTGCTCCAGTATTGTTTGAGATGTATATTCTGGCTCTATCTACACTTATGCCCAATCATATCATTGAGATTGAAGAACATCGTAAGTATGTTGAGATAGGGAATTATGCGAAAAATGAATTGATATCTGCCAATCTAAGATTGGTCGTTTCAATTGCTAAAAAGTATGTTGGAAGGGGAATGTTGTTTCTTGATTTGATCCAAGAAGGTAATTTGGGCTTAGTTAAAGCTGTTGAAAAATTTGATCATACTAAAGGCTTTAAGTTCTCTACTTATGCGACCTGGTGGATTAGACAAGCAATCACGAGGGCCATCGCTGACCAAGCTAGAACCATCAGAATTCCAGTTCACATGGTCGAAACCATCAATAAGTTGACTCGAATTCAAAGACATCTGGTTCAAAAACTAGATCGTGATCCAACTGCTGAAGAAATTGCAGCCGAGATGGATGGAATTACAGCTGAGAAAGTGCGCGAAATTCAGAAGATTGCTATGGAACCTGTATCATTAGAAACGCCAATTGGTGAAGAAGATGATTCTCATTTAGGTGATTTTATTGAAGATAAAGATGCCATGTCTCCAGACGAATATGCCAACAATCAACTACTAAAAGATGAGATCAATAGCATCTTAGAAGGATTAACCGATCGTGAAGAAAAAGTTTTAAGGCTAAGATTTGGTTTAATTGATGGCAGAACGAGGACCCTAGAAGAGGTCGGTAAATTATTCAACGTTACCAGAGAAAGAATTCGTCAAATTGAAGCCAAAGCGTTGAGAAAACTAAAACATCCTACCAGAGCTAAACGTTTACGTGATTTCATGGATAAAATGTAATGAATGATCGTTTAAATATGTTGGTTCATATGCTAAAACCCACTAAAGTACTGGCTGATATTGGTACCGATCATGGGTATTTGCCATTGATGTGTTTAAACAATAAAATAGCTGATGATGTAATCGCAATAGATATTAAAGATAAGGCTTTAAATCAAGCTAAAGCAACCTTTTTACGATATGGAATTCATCAACATGTAGACTTCATACTGAGTGATGGATTAGACAATATCACTAAAGAAGTGAATACAGTGGTATTATCTGGTATGGGTTTTGACTTGGTATCTAAAATCATAGATAAAGATCTACAAAGATTCAGATCAATGGATCAAATTCTCATCCAAATAAATCTAAAAGTTCATAAAGTAAGAGAATTCATGTCTAAGTTAGGTTTTGAACTGCTAGATGAACAAATCATCTTAGATAAGAAATATTATATTGGATTGCTTTATCACTTCAATCCTCAATCAAAACAACTCACTTTTGAAGATATTCTATTAGGACCCATTTTAAGCAAGAATAAGTCAACTTGCTATATGGATTTTCTACGTTTAAATCAAAAAAATCTTAAAGTTATATTAAATAAATCAAATATCAGTGTCTCGATTAAAGATAAATATCAAAAGCAATTATCAGCCATAGAAAAGATACTAGATTAAGATTGCCGTTAAGAAATCTTTTGGATTCACTGATTTGTCTTGATTGTATGCATTTAAGAAAGTATTAACTTCATTAATGATATTGATTGGGGTAGATGCACCGGCGGTAACAGATATACTAGTCAAATTATCTAGATCATTCGAGTTGAGTTCGTCCACTCTTTGAATTGTGATTACTTTTTGGTAATGCTTGTTTTTAGCTATTTTAGAAAGCATCTGAGTGTTATTCGACTTCTGATCACCTAATATGATGATTCCATCGGTTTGTTCAGCATTTAAGACAGCTTCCTGACGTTGACGGGTCGCACTACAGATCTCATCACTGATAACAGCGGTGGGGAAACGTTTCTGAATATACGTAATCATTTTAAGAATATCTAGAATACTCATTGTTGTTTGATTTGTGACGAATATCTTTGGATTTACTATTTCAATCTGATCTATCATACTTACACTGGTAATAAGGTGGGTTCTTCTAGGATCAATATCCATTATAGCTTCTACTTCAGGATGATTCTCTTGACCGATATATAAGATTGTATAATCATTAGATAGAAATGATTTGATTAAATTCTGATTACTTAGCACATCTTCACAGCTGGCATCGATGACTTGTAGTCCTTTTTGAAGAGCCTTCTCTTTAACTTGATTGCTTACTCCATGTGCGGAGAATATCACGATACCTTGTTGAACTGAATCTAATAATTCTGAACGCGATAAACCTCTTGTTTGCAGGGTTTCAATATTGTATTTCTTTAGTGCTTCGAGTACATAGGTACTGTGAACAAGTTCTCCTAGAATGGTGATTGTAGTATTTGGATTCATTAATCTGGTTGATTTAGCGAGGTTGATGGCCTTAGAAACACCTTTACAGAAACCTCGTGGATAAAGTTGAATAATCTTCATAATAAAGTAACTATAACATATTTTGCATATTTATATAAAAATCATTATAATAGAGCGGAGGTTTATATGCCAAATTCAAATATTCAACAAGTACTCGATTTATATTCATTTAAAGTGATGACTGATATTCAGTCAAAAGTCTATCCTATTGCGCTAAAAGGCAAGGATATCATCGCTATATCAAAGACCGGAACGGGTAAAACTCATGCCTATCTTTTTCCCTTATTTCAGCTTATCAATACTGAAGAGAAGACAACTCAAGCGCTCATAATACTACCAACCTTAGAGTTGGCTGTTCAAATCTATAATGTGGCTTTGAAGTTTAGAGAACTAAATCCTGATTTTACCGTCTTACTCTTAGCCAAGGGAACCCAAAAAGGTAGTATGAGTTCTAATTTAGTTATAGGAACCGTTGGGAAGCTATCTCAGCATCTGATTAAGGATAGCACCCTAAGGTTAGATCATATTCGCCATATCGTCGTAGATGAAGCAGACATGATGTTGGAGAAGAGTAATCTAGAGTTGGATGAACTCTTAAATAAATGCAAAGCAGAAGTTCAAATGCTTGTGTTTAGTGCTACGATTCCTAATAATATTAAACCATTTATCAAACAGTATATGCAGTCACCTCTGATGGTTGAAGTCCTAGAAGATAAACTTTTTAAACCTCAAATTGAGCACATTCTTATTCCACTTAAACATAATGGAATTGATTTCATAACTAAACTCATGCCTTTTATTAATCCCTTTATGTGTTTGATATTTGTCCATAACTCTGATGAACTTAAGCAACTTGATGAGATATTCAACTCTCGCAGCATCAAACATGTTGTTTTATATGGTGAACAAGATGCTCGTGAACGTAAACAGGTTATGACGCAGATTCGTCAACAGCAGATTACTTATATAATCTCTACCGACGTTGCTTCACGAGGTTTAGATATTCCAGAAGTAACGGATATTATCAGTGTTGGTTTTCCTAAGGATTTAGACTTTTATATCCATCGTGCTGGTCGTACTGGACGAGCAGGTAAGACGGGAACCATCTATACATTTTATAAAGAAGCTGATTCAAATTCAATTCTAAAATTGATCGATCGTAAGATTAATTTCAAGCATAAACGCTTAAGTGAAACAGGCTTGGTTGAAATGAAACCTTTTAATACACTTTTTACATTTCAAAAGAAATCAATTGATAAGGAATTGGCTCATATTCTAACTCGTAAGAATGAACAGGTTAAACCTAATTATAAGAAGAAAAAAGATGAAGAGATTGAAAAGCTCAAACGTAAACGTAAACGCGATATGATTCAGAAATCAATTAAGGTTCAGCAGAAACAAAAGTCACGCTTAGAACAGATAGAAAAAAAGAACCCTAAATGAACCTATTCCTTTAAAACGGACAGAGGATAAATAAAGACCTAAGCGAGAGCTGACTTCCGATACATAATCGGAGTCAGCTCTTTTAGTTGTTCTTGTAATCTATGTTGATTGTAAAAGATTACGTAATCGGATACAAGTTGTTTTGCGATATTCCTCGATGTTAATCGGTGTCATTTAAGTGATTCACACTTCAGAAGTGAAAACCAGGACTCAATAGGCATATTGTCGGCGCAGCTGCCTTTATAGGAGACACTGTGTTTTACTTTGCGTCGCTTGAGTAGTTTCCTATATGCTACAGAGGTAAATTGACTTCCTTGATCGGAGTGAAGGATCAGACCTAAGCGTTTTGATCTTGGGACTTTGGTGAAGGCCTCTATCACTGTTTCGAGAACCAATGGGTTGTCATTAAACCGTGATTGGCGGTATGCTATAATACTTTTGTCGTAGAGGTCTTTGATAACACAGAGGTACTCTACACCTTCGGATGTATGGATATAGGTGATGTCAATCGACCACTTCTGGTTTGGTCCTGTGGTGGTGAAGTCGCGTTTGAGAAGGTTAGGAATCTCGTGATGGGGAATCTTATTGTACCTCTTGGGCTTGCGGCCGGTGATTGACCTTATGTCCAGAAGTCTCATGTAGCGGTAAACGGTTTTGTTGGTTAAACTTACGCTGTTTACCGCTTTTATATTCATCCTCAGTCGAACGATTCCTTGTCGAGTGTCGCTTAGATACTGCTTAAGTATCAGATCACTCAAAACTTGATTATGAGCTTTATAGGCTGGCCTACCTAAGTGGATCCAATCATAATACCCGCTTCTTGAACACTTCA
>Ga0247840_10003546_pt1 | contig 26184 bp, 20 predicted proteins | sample LaCruzMarch2015__FD_192404 | JGI IMG/M metagenome (GOLD analysis project Ga0247840, IMG submission 192404) | Freshwater microbial communities from meromictic Lake La Cruz, Castile-La Mancha, Spain - LaCruzMarch2015_17m | ecosystem: Environmental > Aquatic > Freshwater > Lake | place: Spain...
GCGGTGTTCATCATTGATCCCAGTGTTGTTTCGGCGCGCGGTGCGTCGCGGATGCGCGGCCGGGTCCCCGTGCGCGGGGTGGGCGGTCGGGCATCGACCATCGCTTCGGAGGCCGGGCGCGCGAGGGCCGGCGCCTGCGACCGGGGCGACAACGGGGGGCGACTGGGGACGGTTTCCGTGGGGCAGGCGGCGGCGTTGGGGGGGCGGCGGGGAATACCGGGCCGGCCGCGGCCAGAGGCCGCCGGGGGGCGGGGCGCGGCCGAGGTCCGATGGGGGAGGCGCGGCGGCTGGGAAGCGATCGTCAAAGCTTAGTCGAAACCCAGCAATTTTTTCAAGTTCGCAGTGGAAATTTTTTCAAGTTCGCAGTGGAAATTGTGACCTGGTTCACGGTGCGGTGCGCCCCCTGGCGTGGTCGTGGGAGCGGCTTCAGCCGCGACGAGGCCTGGCGAGCGCTGCCCTGGTCGCGTCGCGGCTAACGGCCATGAAGGCGCGTTCGTCACCCCGGAATATGGAGGTCCTCGGTGGGAGCGGTCCGCGGCCGCGATGAGACGCTGCGCTACCCTGCGAGGCCGCGTTCCGCGCGCTGCCCGTCGCGGCTGAAGCCGCTCCCACAGCGTCGCTGCGCGACTGTCACGGTAAAAGCCCGGCACCGGCCCCCGATGCGGCGCCCCGGTTGCCGGCCAGTGCCGCCCCGGTTACGGCACCGACCGCCGTCCCGACCACCGCGGACGCGGCGAGCCGGGCTTGACGCCAGGGTCGGCCCATGGCGTCATGCGCCCTATGTCAGCAACACCCATCCTTAGCGACAAGCGGGCATTCGGACGCGGGGTCGTCCAAGTGGTGGTGTGGCAGGTGCCGCAGTCGGTGCCGCCCTCGGCGCATCGCTTCAAGTACCGGCTGGTGTACGTCCGTGACGGCCGGCGGGTGGTAGGCTACGACAATGAGCGGGGCAAGGGCGATCACCGCCACTTGGGCGACACCCAAAGATCCTACCGATTCGTCGATGTCCCGACCCTGCTCCGGGATTTCTGGAACGATGTGGAGGCGAACCGATGAAGGTGCTGCATGTGAAGGTGGCCGAGTCGATGGCCGACCTGCTTGGCCGTGCACGCGGCGTCATGGAGTCCCTGGAGGCGGGCGCAACGCCGGAGCCCTACTTCGGCATCGGCTTCGAGTCGTTGCCGCAACTGCTGGAGGTCTTCTCGCTCGGGCGTTGGGCCTTGGTCGCCTACCTGAGCGCGCAGGGTCCGCTCAGCCTGGCCGAGTTGGCACGCGGACTCGGACGCGATGAGGCGGAGGTTCATGGCGATGTAGCCGCCCTGATGGAGTGGACGGTCGTGGAGCGCGGGGCAGATGGTCGGGTGTGGGTGCCTTGGGACGAAGTGGACCTGCGTTTGCCGTTGGCGCGACGGGCGGCGTAGCGCAGCGGGTGGCCTGTCTGTCAGCCGGGCCGCCTCGCTTGTCGCCCCGGTTAAGCCTGTCTACACTGACGCGATGCGCCATCCCATCGATCTCAAGGTCGACTGCGTCTTCAAGGCCCTGCTGGGGGCCGAGTCCAATTGCGCGAACAGCAGAGATTGCTCGCGGACCAATCCGCGCCGTCTGGTCCCGGGACGCGGTAGTGGGTAGGTCGGGTTAGCGAAGCGTAACCCGACCCGCGTCGCTCTGGTTCCCACGCGGCGCGATCGGTAATCGCGCGGGGGCGCCCCGGAACCTGGTGGCCCCCCGCGCGCCTAAGGCAACGCCTCGATCGCCGCCACCCCCTTGCGGTAACGCTCGCTGAGCCGCTCCGGCAGCCCCGCCTCCTTGGCCGCCTTGCAGCCGCCGGACTGGCGCAGCAGCTCGGCGGACTGCTCGATCAGGCGCTTTTGCACGGCGCGGTAGCCGTGTTCCGGGAACCATTCGTCCTGGACCGTGACGATGGTCAGGCGCAGTTTGCTGACCAACTGTTTGTTGAGGTTGTCGCTGTGGCGCCCGGAGTCGTCGCTGCGGCAGCGCGCGTTGTAGAAGTCCAGGTCGGCCGCGGCCTCGACCGCGTCGACCAGGGTCGCGCGGGTCTCCGGGGTCGGATCGGGGGTGGCGGCGGGGGCGGCGGCGAGCACGCCCAGCAGGGGCAGGGTGAGGAGCAGCCGGGTCCGCCGCGCGCCGTCGCTGAGGGTCCTGACGTTGCAGGCTGGCATGGGGCTGGCTCCTGATGATCTCACGATGGTGTTACATGGCAGAGGGCGGGTGGGGGTGCGATCAGAACTGATGTGTTGACGCCGATCCGGTAGGGTACGCATCGCGTACCCACCGAGCCGCGGCAATCTCTGGGGCCGGGCGTCGTTGTCGTTGTCGTTGTCGTAATCGAACAATCCGATCACGACAACGACAACGACAACGACAACGACAGCGTACCCGGGATCTCGGTCACCACATCAGTTTTGCTCGCACCCGGCGGGTGGACCTCAGGGGTCCCCGCGGATCGCATCCTGCACCGGGTCGCGGCGGCGGATCAAGCGGCGCGGCGTTGCGGGCACCGGGTGCGATCAGAACTAATGTGTTGACGCCGATCCCGTTAGGGTGCAAATCGCGTACCCACCGAACCGCGGCAGCCTCTGGGGGCGGGTACGCGATGCGTACCCTACAGCGATCGGACTTTCTCATGGACCGGGCGTCGTTGTCGTTGTCGTTGTCGCAATCGAACAATCCGACAACGACAACGACAACGACAACGATGGCGTACCCGGGATCTCGGTCACCACGTCAGTTCTGATCGCACCCCCGGGCACCGCGGCCCATGCGGGGGCGCGGGGATGCCTGTATCATGGGGGCGTGAATACCCTTGCACCCAGCGTCCGTCGCGGCCGGCCCGTCCCCCTCGGGGGCCGGGGTCGCGGGTGCGTGCGGGCGGGCGGGGGGCGGCCGTGAGCGGCGCGCTGTTGCTGCTGTTTCTGCTGCTGCCGGTGGCGGCCGCCTCCGGTTGGTGGCTCGCGCGGCGGGACCTGCGCCCCAAGGCCCGGACCGCACCCGGTGCCGACCCTGATTTCTTTCGTGGGATCAATTATTTGCTGGATGAACAGCCGGACAAGGCGATCGATGTCTTCCTGAAGCTCGCCGCGGTCGACGGGGAGACGGTGGAGACGCACCTGGCGCTCGGGAGCCTGTTCCGGCGCCGGGGCGAGGCGGATCGGGCCATCCGGATCCACCAGAATCTTATCGCGCGGGACAACCTGAGCGCCGAACAGCGCGGTTATGCACTGTTTGAGCTGGGACAGGACTATATGCGCGCCGGCCTGCTCGACCGGGCGGAGATCCTGTTCCAGGAGCTGGCGGAGATCGGTCTGCAACGCGAGCGCGCCCTGCGCGGTCTGCTCGATATCTATCAACAGGAGCGCGACTGGGGGCGGTGCCTGGAGGTGGCGGAGCGCCTCAAACCCTTCAGCGAGCGACCGCTGGCGGCCGAAATCGCCCAGTATCAGTGCGAGTTGGCGGAGGAGGCGCGGCGTCGCGCCGATCCCGACGCGGCCAGGCGCGCCCTGGCGCGCGCCCAGGACGTGGACCCCCAGTGTGTGCGCGCCACCATCATTGAGGGCCAGATGGCCCTGGCGGACGGGGACCGGGAGGCGGCCCTGGCGCTGTTCCTGCGGGTCGCGGACCAGGGTGCGCGCTATGTGCCGGAGGTCCTGCCCGGGTTGATGCAGGCCCTGGAGGAACTGGGGCGCACTGATCTCATCGCCGTGCTCGCGGGCCTGGCGGAGCGCGAGCCGTCCGGGCCCGTGGTCCTGGCCTTGAGCGAGGCGCAGTTGCGGGAATCCGGCCCGGCGGCGGCGAAGGCGACCCTGACCGACTATCTCGCCCGCAACGTGGACCTGGCCGCACTGGAGCGGCTGCTGGACCTGCAGGCGCGCGCCGCCGACGCCCTGGGCGCCGAGGCGGCCTACCGCGCCGGGGTGGTGCATGGGGTGGTGCGACACCTGCTGACGCGCCAGCCCGTCTATCAGTGTGATCATTGCGGCTTCTCCGCCCGGGCACTGCACTGGCAGTGCCCGAGTTGCAAGCGCTGGGGTACGGTCCAGCCGGTGCAGCCGGAGCGCATCCCGGGGGATGAAGTCCTGCGCGAGCGGCGGCTGGCATGACCGATCTCAAACCCATTATCGTCGCCCTGGACGTCGCGGCCAAGGCGCCCGCCCTGGCCCTGGTGGAGCGGCTCGACCCGGCCCGCTGTCGGCTCAAGGTCGGCAATGAACTCTTCACCCGGCTGGGTCCGTCCATCGTGCGGACCCTGCACAAGCGCGGCTTCGAGGTCTTCCTGGATCTGAAATTCCACGATATCCCCAACACCGTGGCCGCCGCCTGCGCGGCGGCGGCCGACCTGGGGGTGTGGATGATCAATGTACACTGTACCGGTGGTGCGGCCATGATCGCCGCCGCCCGCGCGCGCCTGGACCAGGTGGGCGGGGCGCGCCGGCCGGTGCCCCGGCTGGTTGGGGTGACGGTGCTCACCAGCCTGGACGCGGACGATCTGGCGGCCGTTGGCTGCCCCGGCGAGCCGCGTGAGCGGGTGCTGCGGCTCGCCGAGTTGGGCCGGCGCGCCGGTCTCGATGGCGTGGTCTGCTCGCCCCAGGAGGCGGCACTGGTGCGTCGTGCGCTCGGCCCCGGATTCCTCCTGGTGACCCCGGGGGTGAGGCCCGCGGGGGCCGCGGTCGGCGACCAGAAGCGGGTCATGACGCCGGCCCAGGCCATTGCCGCCGGTGCCGATTATCTGGTGATCGGGCGCCCGATCACCGGCGCGCCTGATCCGGCGGCGGCCCTGGCCGCGATCGAGCAGGAATTGACCGTGCCGACGACCTGATCCGCGGCACGGGCCAGGGTGTGGTGGCGCAGATGGCGGAGGTCTAGGCCCGCTACGATTGCGGCAGCAAGCTGATCAACGAGGCGAAATGAAATGGGCCTGCCGCAATCCACGCCCCTTTTGAGCGTCGACGACTACCTCTGGTTCGAGCGGGCGATGAGACGCGCCATGACTATTTGGATGGCCTGATCTACGCCATGGCGGGGGAGAGTCTGGAGCACAGTACGATCAGCGCGAACTTGATCGGGATACTCCTATGATCGTGTCGAACTGTCGCTGCGACCAGGGTGCGATCAGAACTGATCTGGTGACTGAGATCCCGGGTACGCTGTCGTTGTCGTAATCGAATAATCCGACCACGATTACGACAACGACAACGACAACGACGCCCGGTCCGTGAGAGCGTCCGGTAGCTGTACCCTACGACATGTGCGTTAACACATCAGTTCTGATCACACCCGGTGTCGCCGGCGCGGTTGGCTTGGGGCTGCGCCTCGGCTAACCTGGTGCGCTTCCCGTCCTGCCTGCTTCGGAGTCCCAGCTATGGCCCGCCCCGCGTCCCCCGCTTTACTCGCGCTGGTCCTGTGTCTGACGCTGTCGCCGGCCGGTGCCGGGGAGGACCCTGTCCCGGCCGAGGCGCCCGCGGTCGCGGCGGCCCGCACGGCACTGGAACAGGGAGAGCACCGTCGCGCCCTGATCCTGCTGCAGGACCGGCTCCAACAGGCGCCGACGGACAGTGCGGCGCGGCGCCTGCTGGTGCGGGTGCGCCTCGACCTGGGTCAGGGGGCGGAGGCGGAGCGCGACCTCCGACAATTGAGGATTCAACCGGACCCGCAACGGGACCAGGCCGCGGCGCCCCAGTCGCCGGACCTGGCGGCGGCGGACCTGGCCGACCTGGGCCGGGCCCTGTTGCTGCAAGGGCAGTATCTGCGTCTCATCGGCGCGATCGACCCGGGGGCCGCCAAGGGCGACGATAAGCGGCTGCGCGCCGAATTGAGTGCACTGGTCGGTGAGGCGCACCTGAATCTCGGGGAGCGCGACGCCGCCCGCCTGCGGCTGCATGAGGCCCGCGCCCTGGACCGGGCCAATCCGCGCGCCTTGCTCGGTCTCGCGCGACTGGCCTTTATGGACAAGGACGCGGCGCGCGCCGCGGAGCTGGTGGCGCAGGCCCTGGCGGCGGACCCCGCGTCGGCGCCGGGGTACGAATTGCAAGGGGAACTCGCCTATCTGGGGGGTGACCGGCGCGCCGCCGAGCAGGCCTACACCAGGTCCATCGAACACGCGGCCAACCCCTGGATGACCCATTTCAGGCGCGCCATGGTGCGCATCGACTTGAATGACCTGGAGGGCGCCGCCGCCGATATCGACGCGGTCCGGGCGGGCGATCGCGACTTCGCGGGGTTGGACCTGGCCGCCGGTGCCTTGGCTCTACGTCGCGGTGATCCGGGCGCCGCCGCCCCGCTCCTGGAGACCTTCCTCAAGTCCGCGCCGACCGACCCCCAGGGGCGCTATCTCTCCAGCCTGGCACTGGCCCAGACGGGGCGTCAGGCGCAGGCCCTGCGCACCCTGGAACCCCTGGAGAGCGCCCGGTCGGGCGAGCCGGCGGTCGCCTTGCTGCGGGCCGCCATCCTGCTCGACCAGGGTGAGGCGGCGCAGGCGGAGCAGGTCTTGCTGCCGATCAGCGGGGCGGCGGGTCCGCCCGAGGTGGACGAGACCCTGTACCGCGCACTGACCGCCCAGGGCCGCCAGGTGGACGCCCTGGCGGTCTTGCAGCGGCTGGCGGAGCGCGCCCCGGAGCGGCCCGACTATGCGCTGGCCCTGGCCGCGGGACTGGCGGGCGCCGGCGACCGGGCGGGCGCCCGCGCGCCACTGCAACGGCTGCTCACGGCGGTCCCGGGCAACCTGGACGCGGCCCTGGCCCTGGCGCGGCTGGACCTGGCGGACGGCGCGACCGCGACGGCCCTGACCCAGGCGCGCGCCCTCGCGCAGGCCCGGCCGCAGGATGCCCGGGTTCAGGAACTGCTGGGGAGCGCACTGGCCGCCGCCGGCGACGGCGCGGGCGCCCGTGCCGCCCTGGAGCGCGCCGTGGCGATCGATCCGCGCGCCACGGGCGCGGCCCTGGCTCTGGCCCGGCTCGCCCTGGAGGCCAAGGACCCCAAGGCCGCCCGCGTGCCCCTGGAGGCGCTGCTGCGTGCCGACGCCCAAAACACCGCCGCGGTGCTGCTGCTGGCCGCCCTGGACGCCCAAGAGCAGCATCCGGAGGCCGCCGCCCTGCGGCTACGCGCGGGTCTGGCCGCGGCGCCGCAGAACCTGCAATGGCGTCTGGCGCTGGCCCAACTGCTGGCCAGCCGCAATGACGCCGCGGGCGCCCTGGCGGTGTTGGCCGCGGCACCGGCGCAGCAGGCGGGCGAGGCCGCGCTCCTGCAGGCGCGCGGCGCCCTGGAACTTGCCGCGGGTCAGAATGCGCAGGCCCTGGGGACCTTCGAGCAACTGGCCGCGACCGCCCCGGACGCCGCCGGACCGCGCTATCTGATCATCCTGGCCCGCACCGCGGAAAAGGCCCCCAAGGACCCCGTGAAGCTGGCGGAGGACCTCACCGACGCACTCGGCCGCGACCCCGCGCACCCGCTGGCGGGTCCCGCCGTCAGCGCCGTCTTCGCCGCCCAGCCGAGCGACGAGGCGCGCGCCTTGCTGGCGGTGCGACTGGAGGCGAGTGCGCCGGGGCAGCCCGCGCTCGCCTTCGAGCGGGGGCGGCTCGCCCTGGCGCGGGGCGACCAACCGGCCGCCCTGGAGGCCCTGCGGGCGGCAGTCCAGGGGGCGCCGGAAGAACCGCGCTATCGGCGGGTCCTGGTCCTGGCACTGGCCGCCGCCGGGGAGACTGAGCCGGCCCTGGAGGCGGGCCGAGACTGGCTCAGCGCCCATCCGGATGACCCGGAAGTACGCGCCGCGCTGGCGCAACTCGAACTCGGCCAGGGCCGCACCGCACCCGCGATCGAACACTACCGGGCCATTCTCGTGCGCACGCCGAAGGACCCGATTGCCTTGAACAACCTCGCCATGCTGCTGCTGCCAACCGACCCCAAGGCCGCCCTGCCCCTCGCCGAACAGGCCCATAGCGCGCGCCCCGAGCAATCGGAGATCGCCGACACCCTGGGCGCCGTCCTGCTCGCCCTGCATGAGCCGGCACGGGCACTGACGGTGCTGGAGCGGGCCGCCGCCACCGACACCGCCAATCCGAGCCTCACCTACCACCTGGCCGCGGCCCTGGCCGCCACCGGGGCGCGCGAGCGGGCCCGCACCCTGCTGGAGGGGCTGTCGGGACAGGAGTTTCCCGAGCGCGACGCCGCCCGGGTGCTGCTCGAGAAACTCGCGGCGGGCCGCTGAGGGTGCCGGCGCCCAGTCAAGCAATTCCATAAGGGATTGCCTATCGCGCCATTTTCGTTGTCGTTGTCGTTGTCGTAATCGAGGTTATCGTAGCGCCCCGGATTCTCTCGCACCCCAAAGTGCATCGCTTCTCCGATTACGACAACGACAACGATTGTGTTTAACTTGTCCTTGACTCGTTATTTACACCGTCTCGACCTCGAAGCCCACCAGCGTGCGTCGCTCACGGCTGAACTCCACCCCAATGAGGTGGATCGGCTGACCGCCCGCCCGGTACTTGTCGGCATAGCCGCGCTCTTTGATCTGCTGCAGCGTCCGTCCCTGGGACACTAATTCCACCACCTTGAACTCGAACAGATAGACCTGGCCGTTGAACCGTGCCGCCATGTCGAGCCGCCCCTGGTTGGAACGGTCTTCCGGGGTGATGTCGAGGCCCAGTGAGGCGAACCAGGCGTAGACGACGCAGGCTGAATAGCCCTCGTAACGGGCGATCGGGTTGTTGCGATACCAGTCGGGCGGGATGCTTGCGAAGAAGGCGGTGAACAGGGTCTCAAGACCGGCGAAATCATTGGCCAGCAGGAGGCGATAGAGAGCCGTGCGGTGCTGGACCCCGGCCTGCGGGTCCGGGCTCCAGGCCCGCAGCAAGGCACTGTTGAGGCTCTGAAGCGGATATGGGCGTCGGAGTCCTTGATGACTGAGTAGAGATTGCGCAAGCCGTCGCGCATGGCGCGCGCGGTCGGGTGGTCGGTGATGTTATCCAGGATCGGCTTGTCATATTCGTCCACCAGCACCACGACGCGCTCGCCGGTGCCGGCGTGTGCCGCTGCAATCAGTTCCGCGAAACTGCCGGGGATGTCGGTGGGGTCGACGCAGGTCTGCCCCAGGGCCTGGGCATTGACGCGCAACAGGGCCAGAATCCGCCGGTCCAGTTCGGCCCTGGTCTGCGCGAGGCCGGCGCCGAAGCTCAGCCGGATGACCGGGGCGCGCCGCGACCAGTCCCAGCGGTCATGGATGGCGAGGCCCCGAAACAGCGGCTCGTTGCGTGCGAGGCTGCGTAGTCAGGGCTTCCAGCCCTGACGCTTCCAGTCCCGACGCCGTCAGGCCAGGATGGCCTGACTACGTTCCAGTCCCGACGCCGTCAGGCCAGGATGGCCTGACTACGCACTTTCACGGTAAAGCCGCTCCCACCGGTGGGAGCGGCTTTAGCCGCGACGGCCTGGCTTGTAGGCCTTAGGTCGGGGCGATCAACCGGCCCCGGGGTCAGGCGGCGCTGCGGCCTCGCCGACGGGCGCGGGCGAGTCCGGCAAGCCCGGCGGCGAGCAGGGCCAGGGTGGCGGGCTCCGGGGCGTTGCCGATCACCAACCGGGCGGAGTCCGCGTTCCCCCCGGTGCCCCAGGTCCAGTCATAGGTCCCGGGCGTGACGCCGAGGGTGCTGAAGGTCTTCCCTATCCAGGTTGAGGTACTTGACAGCACCGTGCCTGAAACATAGCCGTTGGGGAGAAGGATCGCGCGCTGCCGACGAGGGTCCGGCGAAACCGTCGAGCCCTCGGGTCTTGGGATCGCTGCCCTCGCGGAGGATTAAGCACGAAGTGCGCCAGGGAAGCCTTTCTCAATAACTTCAGTGTTTTGAGTTGGAGCGGCCGCAGGCCGATTCAGCCAGGTGTAAAGATCTCTGACAAAGCCGTTGCCAGGGGCCGGTTGTCGGGCATGGTGGGACTCCCGCCGGGGGATGAAAGTCCCCGTGGGCGCGGTATCAGCGGGGCCAAATTGAACCGGCGGGGCTCAATAGCCGCGGAAATACCAGAGGTTGTTCCAGTCTTGGGGCGGGGTGCCGCGGCCCGGGTCTGGGTTGGCGCGCGCCGTGCTTGTGTCCGGCGTTCCCGGGGGCGTCCCGGGGGCGGGGAACGGCCCGCGGGCCTGCTCGCGTTGTCCGCGGCGTGCCTCGCGGCGGCGCTCGAACGCCTCTTCCCGGGCCTCATGCTGGCCGGCACCCCAGGGGGCCAGGGCGCGGCGGCGGGTGGCGAAGGCGGCGCGGTTGGCCTGGCGGCGCGCCTCGGCCGCCTGGCGCTGGGCACGTACCTCCGCCAGCCAGGGGGGTGTCCGGCGCCGCCGTGTCGGTGGGCAGGGCGTCCCGCGGCGCCGACGGCGCGGCCGCGGGGGCCTCGTCGGCGCGGGCGACCGGCGTCAGGGCGAGGAGCGCCGACACCAGGAGTGCGGGTGCACCCCGGTGCCGCCGCGACGCAAGTCCCACGGCGGGATGCAAAGCGGCGTCCGCACGGCGGATGATCGACGCTTGATCAGTCCCGAAAAGGGCGCCCCGCGCGAGCCCCCCCATCAACCCCCACCCTTAACGGCGCCCTTTTCGGGATCGAGCCGGGCGTAGACCTCCCGGCTCAGACAGGCGATGGCGCTCTCGCACAGGATGGGCGACTCGTCCGCGGCGGTAATGAAAAAGACGTCGTCCACCTCGGCGCCGACGGTGGCGATTTTGGCGTTCTGCAGCCGGATGTTGCAGGTCTGGAAGACCTCGCCGACCTCGGCGAGCAGCCCGGGCCGGTCGAGCGTGTTGAGCCGCATGACGGTGCGGCGGTTGGCCTCGTCGACCGCGAAGCTGACCCGGGTCTCGATCGGGAAGTGGCGGTGGCGCCGCGGCAGGCTGCGCGCCACCGCGATACCGCCGCGGGCGTGGGCGCGCAGGTCCGCGGTGAGGGCGCCGCGGATCTCCTCCATGCGGTCGGAGTCGTTGACCGGGTGGCCGTCCAGATCGAGCACCTGATAGGTGTTGACCGCCATGTGGTCGTCGGTGGTCATGACGCGGGCGTCCATGATGCTCAGTCCCAACTGGTCCAGAAGCGCGGTGGTGCGGGCGAACAGGTTGGCGCGGTCACTGGTGTAGATGAAGATCTCGGTGCCGCCGCGGGCGGTGACCGGGCGGATCATCACCAGCGGCAGTGCGCCGGGCGGCGTATCCAGGATGAGGCGGGTCTGCCAGGCGATCTCGTCGGGGGAGTTGTGCAGGAAAAAGTCCAGGCTGAAGCGGCGCCACAGCCGGGTGCAGGCGTCGGGGTCGCCGCCGTAGCGCTGGACCAGGCGTTTGGCCTCGTCCTGTTTCTGCGCGATCAGTTCCTCTTGGGCCTGGGGATGCTCCAGTCCGCGCAGCAGGGCCCGCCGGGTGGCGTGGTAGAGCTCGCGCAGCAGGGCGTCGATCCAACTGTTCCAGCGCTCCGGGTTGGTGGCGCGCGAATCTGCGACGGTGAGCAGGTAGAGATAGTCGAGCCGGGTCTGCTCCCCGACCATCTCGGCGAAGGATTGGATCACCTCCGGGTCGCTGATGTCCTTGCGCTGGGCGGTCATGGACATCAGCAGGTGTTTCTCCACCAGCCAGGCGGCCAGGCGGCTGTCGAACTCCGAGAGTCCGTGCAGGCGGCAGAAGTCCCAGGCGTCGCGGGCGCCCAGTTGGGAGTGATCGCCGCCGCGGCCCTTGGCGATATCGTGGAAGAGCCCCGCCAGGTACAGGACTTCCAGTTTCGGGATGCGCAGGCTGACCGCGCTGCACAGGGGGAATTCCTCGGCGTGTTCGGCGACGGTGAAGCGGCGCAGGTTGCGCAGCAGGGCGAGCGTGTGCTCGTCGACGGTGTAGACGTGGAAGAGGTCGTACTGCATGCGCCCGACGATGTTGGCGAAGGGCGGGATATAGGCGGCGAGCACCCCGTAGCGGTTCATGCGCCGCAGCGAGTGGGTGATGCCCTGGGGTGCGCGCAGGCACTCCATGAAGAGACTGCGGGCGCGGATGTCGGCGCGAAAGGCGTCGTCGATGCGGTGGCGGTTCTCGCGGATGGAGCGGATGGTGCTGGCGCGCACGCCTGACAACTCGGGGTGGGTCTGGAGGAGGTAGAAGACCTCGAGCAGCGCGACCGGATAGCGCCGGAACACCGTCGGACAACTGATCTCCAGATAGCCGCTGCGCGACTGGAAGCGCTTGTTGATCGGGACCGGGGGGCCGATGTCGTCGTGCAGCAGGATGGCCTCGCGGAAGAGCTGCAGCAGCATCTCGTTCAGGCGGTTGAGTTCCTGCACGGTCCGGTAGTATTGCTGCATGAACTGCTCGACCGCGAGGTTGTTCTCCCCGTCGCTGAAGCCGAACTGGCGGGCCATGGTGCGCTGATAATCAAACAGCAGCCGATCCTCGCGCCGCCCGGTGAGCCGATGCAGCGCGAAACGGATGCGCCACAGGTGGTTCTGCCCCTCGATCAAGGCCTGGTACTCGGGCTCGATGAGGAAACCCTGGGTCACCAGTTCGTGCAGGGTGGCGGCGGCGAAGTGCCGCTTGGCGACCCAGCCGATCATCTGGATGTCGCGCAGGCCCCCGGGGTTTTCCTTGATGTTGGGTTCCAGGTTGTAGGCGGTGTCGCCGTACTTGTGCCAGCGTGCCTGCTGTTCTTCGGTCTTGGCGGTGAAGAAGGCCTGGCTGTCCCAGACCCGCTCCGGGCCGGTGGCGACGCGCATGCGCTCGAAGAGGGCCGCGTCGCCGGCCAGCAGGCGCGCCTCCATCAGGTTGGTCATGACGGTCACGTCGCCCGCCGCCTCGCTGACGCATTCGGCGACACTGCGCACGCTGTGCCCGACCTGCAGGCCGATGTCCCACAGGAAGGTCACCAACTGCTCCAGGGGTTCCTGGTGCGTCGCCTCGACCGCGGGCTCGGCCAGGATCAGGATGTCGAGATCCGAGGCCGGGTGCAACTCCTGGCGGCCGTAACCGCCGACCGCGGCCAGGGCCAAGCCCCCGGGGGTGCCGATATGCCGGACCCAGACCTCGCGCAGGACCTGGTCGGTGAGATCGCTTAAGCACAGCACCAGCGTGGTGACCGGCACCCCTTGGTCGAACTCCTTGAACAGGGCCTCGCGGCCGTCACGCAGTTGGCGGCGGTAGAGCGGGATCAGGTCACGCAGGTTCGGCGGCGCCGCGGCGTCGTCCGCCGGGACCGGGGCGGGGACGGCGCTCATGGGGCGGGTGCCGGGGCGCGCTCGTCGGCCCGCAGGGTCAGGACCTCGTGGCCCTCCTCCGTGACCAGGAGGGTGTGCTCCCACTGGGCCGAGAGGCTATGGTCCTTGGTCACCACGGTCCAGCCATCCGGGAGCAGCTTGATGAAGCGCTTGCCCGCGTTGACCATCGGTTCGATCGTGAAACACATCCCCGGGCGCAGGGTGAGCCCCTCCCCGGGCTTGCCGTAGTGCAGGACCTGGGGGTCCTCGTGGAACTCCCGTCCGATCCCGTGCCCGCAATACTCGCGCACCACCGAGTAGCCGTGGGCCTCCACGAACTGCTGGATGGCGTGACCCACGTCGCCCAGGGTGGCGCCGGGGCGCACCGCCGCGATGCCGCGCATCAGGGCCGCCCGCGTGACGCCGACCAGGCGTTTGGCCAGCACCGAGGGCTCGCCGACGAAGAACATCATGCTGGTATCGCCGTGGTAGCCGTCCTTGATCACGGTGATGTCGAGATTGATGATATCGCCCCGCTTCAGCCGCTTGTTGGCGGGGATGCCGTGGCACACCACATGGTTGACCGAGGTGCAGATCGAGCGGGGGAAGCCGCGGTAGTTCAGGGGGGCGGGCACGGTGTCCTGGACCTGCACCATGTACTCGTGGCAGCGGCGATCCAACTCGTCGGTGGTGACGCCGGGCTGGACGTGTTCGGCGATCATGTCGAGGACGTCTGGGGCCAGGCGCCCGGCGAGGCGCATCCGCTCGATCGCCTCGGGGGTCTTGATTTGCACGCTCATAGGGCCTTTGAATGCGTCCACCTGGTACCCGGATTATTAAGGAAAAAAGAGTGTTTGGTTCGCGCCGCCGTTGCTCGGGCGAAGCTGACTATGGTATAAAACGCGGCGCGTCGTCGCAAACGGACACTAGACCGGTGCCTGGGATGATACTCCGGTGCGCTCGGCTCCAGGGTTTTCCCGTCGGCGTTCACGCCGTCCACGCGGCAGGCTGCACGGCCGCAGCGGTCGGAGATCAGGGCAGACCATCGCCTATCCAAGCGAAAAACCATAGTTTTTCGCTTTATTTTTGGGGCCGGCCGAAAGACCTGCGGTCCCCCACTCCTGGGCCTGTTTTTATAAGCACCAGCCGCCGTTGCGGCCGGATATTCAACCACACACGCGTCGTCACATGTTGCCGGGTGCCCGCCGGGATTGCTGCCTGGGGGGTTGCTGCATGGGACGCGTGGAGGCCTAACCCAGAACATCGAGGAAACGATCGTGAGTCAAGTATCCATGCGCCAGATGCTGGAAGCCGGAGTCCATTTCGGCCACCAGACCCGTTACTGGAACCCCAAGATGGGTCCCTTCATCTTCGGGCACCGCAACAAGATCCATATCATCAACCTGGAGAAGACGGTCCCGCTCTTCCAGGACGCCTTGAATTTCATGAGTACCCTGTCCGCCAACGGCGGCAAGGTGCTGTTTGTCGGCACCAAGCGGGCGGCCCGCGATGCGGTGCGCGAGGAGGCCCTGCGCTGCGGCATGCCCTTCGTCAACCACCGCTGGCTGGGCGGCATGTTGACGAACTTCAAGACCATCCGCCAGTCCATCAAGCGGTTGAAGGACCTGGAGGCGATGTTCGAGAGCGGCGGCATCGAGCGCTTCAACAAGAAGGAGGCCCTGGATCTGTCGCGTGAGCGCGACAAGCTGGAGCAGAGCCTGGGCGGTATCAAGGACATGGATGGCCTGCCGGACGCCATGTTCGTCATCGACGTGGGTCACGAAAAGAACGCCGTGACCGAGGCCAACAAGCTGGGCATCCCGGTGGTCGGCGTGGTCGACACCAACAACGACCCGAGCAAGGTCGATTACGTGATTCCCGGTAACGACGACGCCATTCGCGCCGTGCGTCTCTACATCGCCGGCACCGCCGATGCGGTCCTCGAGGGCCGTGACACGGCCGCCGGGATGGTGTCGGGCCGTGAAACCGAGTTCCGCGACGCCCCGGCGGGTCGGGACCAGGCCCCTTCGTAGGTCCGCGGGAGTCCCCTGAAGCGGGTGGTCGGCGGCGTGTCCGCCGACGCCTCGGCGGCTAGTCCAAGACCGGTCCGCGTCAGGCTTCGCGACCATCGCCCGCCGTGCGGGCAACACCCATTTTTGCCGCGCCCGGCCTCCGGCCGGGCGCGCCAGCAGTATGAGGAAGTCAGCCATGTCAATTGCAGCGGCGACCGTTAAAGAACTCCGCGAGCGCACCGGCGCGGGCATGATGGAGTGCAAGAAGGCCCTGGTGGAGGCGGCCGGCGACATCGAGGCGGCCATCGACGCCATGCGCAAGTCCGGCCAGGCCAAGGCGGCCAAGAAGTCCGGGCGTATCGCGGCCGAGGGGATGGTGGTCATCGAACTGGCCGCCGACGGCAAGCGCGGCGTCATGGTCGAGATCAACTGCGAGACCGATTTCGTCGCCAAGGACGCCAACTTCCAGGGCTTCGCCGCCAGCGTCGCCAAGACCGCCCTGGCCTGCGACGCGGTAGATGCCGCCGTGCTCCTGGAACTGCCGCTCGTCGATGACCCCGCGACCACGGTCAACGCGGCCCGCGAGGCCCTGATCACCAAGATCGGGGAAAACGTCCAGGTGCGGCGTCTGGTGCGCTTCGACGGTGTCGAGGGGACTCTCTACAGCTACCGCCACGGTGTGCGCATCGGCGTGGTGGTGGAGGTGATCGGCGGGGACGAGACCCTGGGGCGTGATCTGGCCATGCATGTGGCGGCGAGCAACCCCGTATGCGTGAGCGCGGACGAGGTCCCGCCGGCAACGCTGGAGAAGGAGCGCGAGATCTTCCGTGCCCAGGCCTTGGACAGCGGCAAGCCGGCCGCCATCGTCGACAAGATGATCGAGGGCCGGGTGCGCAAGTTCATGGAGGAGGTGACGCTGTTGGGTCAGGCCTTCGTCAAGGACCCGGAGCAGACCGTCGAGAAACTCTTGAAGCAGGCCGGTGCCGGGGTGCGGCGCTTCGCCCGGGTGGAGGTCGGCGAGGGCCTGGAGAAGCGTAACGAGAACTTCGCCGACGAGGTCGCGGCACTGCAGAAGGACTAAATGCTCTTTCTTGGATTACCGGTCCGCCGGGGGTGGTATTTGTCCCCGGCGCCGGGGCAGTCGTCGCGGACCCGCGTCCGGCGGCCATGGCAAGATTCACCCTAAGTGACGAGAAGACCTTATGACCGCGCCGATCTACCGACGGATTCTGTTGAAGCTCAGTGGCGAGGCATTGGCGGGCGGCGGCCGCGAGAATATCGATCCGGACGTCCTCGAAGGCCTCGCCGGTGATGTGCGGGACCTGGTGGGCGAAGGGATTCAGGTGGCCCTGGTGATCGGCGGCGGCAACATTTTCCGTGGTGCGGGTTTGGCCGCCCGGGGGATGGACCGGGTGACCGGCGATCAGATCGGCATGCTGGCGACCCTGGTGAATGCGCTTGCCATGCAGGATGCCCTGGAGCGCCTCGGGGTGCCCACGCGGGTCATGTCGGCGCTGTCGGTCGCTTGCGTGTGCGAGGACCATAGCCCGCGGCGGGCGCTGCGGCATCTGGCGCAGGGGCGGGTGGTGATCTTCGCCGCCGGCACCGGAAACCCCTTTTTTACCACGGATTCGGCGGCCAGTCTGCGGGCCATCGAGATCGGCGCGGACCTGCTGATCAAGGCGACCAAGGTGGACGGCATCTATTCCGCCGACCCCCTGCGCGTCCCGGACGCGACCTTTTATCCCCGAATCAGTTACGATCGCGCCCTGCGTGAGGGCTTGCAGGTCATGGACACCACGGCCATCGTGCTGTGCCGCGACCACGGCATGGCGTTGCGCGTGATGAATATCAACGAGCCGGGGGCACTGCTGCGCCTGCTGCGCGGTGACGACGTGGGCTCCCTGGTGGTAAGTGGTGACTGAAGATGATCAATGACATCAAAAAAGACGCGGCGACCCGGATGGCCAAGAGCGTGGAGGCACTGGCCCACGAATTGGCCAAGATCCGCACCGGGCGGGCGCACCCGGCGCTGCTGGACCACGTCATGGTGTCCTACTACGGTTCGGAGATGCCGATCCGGCAGGTCGCCAACGTGATCGCCGAGGACGCGCGGACGCTCGCCGTGACACCCTGGGAAAAAGGGATGGTGCAGGCAGTCGAAAAGGCGATCATGCAGTCCGATCTTGGCCTCAACCCGAACACCGCGGGCACCGTGATCCGGGTCCCCATGCCGCCGCTGACCGAGGAGCGGCGCCGCGACCTGATCAAGGTGGCGCGCCACGAGACCGAGCAGGCGCGGGTCGCCTTGCGCAACATCCGTCGCGACGCCAACGCCGAACTGAAAGACATGGTGAAGGAAAAGATGATCTCCGAGGACGACGAACGCCGCGGCCAGGAGATCGTGCAGAAACTGACCGATCAGTACGTCAAGGAGGTGGACGATGCGCTCGCCGCCAAGGAAACCGACCTGATGTCCATCTGAGGCGCGCCCCGCAGCCGACGCAACAACACGTGGATACGGTATCCCCCGCCAGCGGGGCACACGATGATCAGCGGCGCGTCCCTCAGCACGTTGCCATCATCATGGACGGCAACGGTCGCTGGGCCAATCAGCGCAATCGCGCCCGCACCTGGGGGCACCGCGAGGGCGTAAAGAGTGTGCGCGCGGTAGTGGAGGAGTCGGTGCGCCGTGGGGTCGGGACCCTCACCCTGTTCGCCTTCAGCAGCGAGAACTGGCGCCGCCCGCCGGCTGAGGTTCGTATCCTCATGGACCTTTTTTTGAGCACGCTGCGCGGCGAGGTGCGACGGCTCAACGACAACGGCGTGCGTCTGCGCGTGATCGGGGAGCGCGGCGCCTTCAGCGAGAAATTGCAGCGCCGCATCGCCGAGGCGGAGGACGTGACCGCCAACAACACTTCCCTCAACCTCCAGGTGGCGGCCAACTATGGCGGACGCTGGGATATCACGCAGGCGACCCGGCGGGTCTTGGCCGACGTGGCAGCCAATCGACTCGACGCCGCCGCGGTGGATGAGAAGGCCATCGCCGCGCGGCTGTCCTTTGCGGACCTGCCTGACCCGGATCTCTTTATCCGTACCGGGGGTGAGAAGCGTCTGAGCAACTTCATCCTGTGGCAGTCGGCTTACGCCGAACTGTATTTCACCGATCTCCTCTGGCCCGAGTTCGATGCTGCAGCCTACGGCCTGGCCTTGGACGACTTCGCGCAGCGCCAGCGTCGTTTCGGCCTGACCGGGGAACAGGTGGCGAACCGTTCCGGGGTGGATGATTATGAGCGGCGGTAAGGTCGTGACGGCCGCCGGCGCACTGCGTGCGCGCACCGCGACGGCCTTCATTCTGGGGCCGCTGGTGATGGCCGCGGTGCTGTGGTTGCCGGTATCGGGATTCGCCGCCTTCATCGCCCTGGTGACGCTGGTCGGTGCCTGGGAATGGAGCGGGCTTACCGGCATCGCGGCCCGGGCTGGACGGGCGGCCTATGTCATCCTGGTTGCCGTGGGTCTGGCGAGCCTCTGGTTTGCGCCGCCCCAGTGGCGTCTCGGGTTGGTCGCCGTCGGTGGCGCCTGGTGGGCCATCCAGAGCGTCCTCCTGGCGCGCGTGCTGCGCATCGAGCCTCGCACGGCCCTGGACGTGGCGGGTGCGCTGTCCGGACTCCTGGTACTGTGCGTCGCCTGGGCGGCCCTGGTCGAACTGCATGCCTTCGATCCCGCGGGGTCGGCCCTGGGCGCGCTGCACGGTTTCGTCGCCGCGGGGCCGGCCCTGGTCCTGTTTCTGTTGTTGCTGATCTGGTTTGCCGACTCGGCGGCCTATTTCGCCGGCCGGCGCTGGGGCGGGACCAAGCTGGCCCCGGTCTTGAGTCCCGGCAAGACCCGCGCCGGTGTCTACGGGGCCTTGGCGCTGGCCGGGGTCGGCGGCCTGGCCTTGGGCTATCTGCTGGCCCCGGGGAGCGGCGGCACCTGGTCGGCGGTCCTGGTATGTGTCGTGACGGTGCTCATGTCAGTCGTCGGCGACCTCTATGAAAGCCTGCTCAAGCGTCGGCGCGGCGTCAAAGACTCGGGGCAATTGCTGCCCGGACACGGCGGCCTCCTGGACCGTATCGACAGCTTGACCGCGGCGGCGCCGCTGTTCCTGCTCGGCCTCACTCTTATCGCGGTGGTAAATCCATGATCGGCGTTGCTGTACTCGGTTCCACCGGCTCCATTGGCCTCAGCACGCTCGACGTGCTGGGGCGCCACCCGGAGCGCTTTCAGGTCGTGGCCCTGACCGCGAACCGCAACGCGGAACTGCTGGCGGAGCAGTGTCGATGCTATCGGCCGGCCGTTGCGGCCATGGCCGATCCCGCGGCCGCCCGGCGGCTCCAATCCCTGCTCGCGGGGATGTCCGGGGCGCCCGAGGTCCTGGCCGGGATCGAAGGGCTGGAGCAGGTCGCGGCCCTACCGCAGGCGCACTATGTGATGGCCGCCATCGTCGGTGCCGCGGGGCTGCGCCCGAGTCTGGTGGCGGCCCGGGCCGGCAAGCGCGTCCTGCTGGCGAACAAGGAGGCCCTGGTGATGGCGGGGGCGCTGTTCATGGACGCGGTGGCGGAAAGCGGTGCCGAACTGTTGCCGATCGACAGCGAACATAACGCTATCTTCCAGTGCCTGCCGACGGGGTTTCGCGCCGGTCTGGCGCAGGTCGGCGTGGCGCAGATTCTGCTTACCGCCTCCGGTGGTCCGTTCCGCGATTGGTCCCTGGAGCAGATTGCCGCGGTGACCCCGGAGCAGGCCTGTGCCCATCCGGTCTGGAGTATGGGGCGCAAGATCTCGGTCGATTCGGCCACCCTGATGAACAAGGGACTGGAGGTCATCGAGGCCTGCTGGCTCTTCGGTACCGGACCGGAACGGGTCACCGTGGTGGTCCACCCGCAGAGCACCGTGCATTCCCTGGTCCAATACAAGGACGGATCGGTCCTGGCCGAGATGGGCAATCCGGACATGCGCACACCCATCGCTCACGCCCTGGCCTGGCCGGAGCGGTTCGACTCCGGGGTTGCACCGCTGGACCTGGTGGCGCTGGGCCGACTGGATTTTCAGGCCCCGGACCCGGGGCGCTTCCCCTGTCTGCGGCTCGCCTTCGAGGCCGCGCGTGTCGGCGGCTCCGCCCCCTTGGTGTTGAACGCGTCCAATGAGGTCGCCGTGGCCGCCTTTCTGGAGGGTCGGGTGGGCTTCCCCGGTATTGCCCGGGTGGTGGAGGAGACGCTTGTGTCGTCGCCCGCGCAGGCGGTGGTCGGTCAGGACCTGGCCTTCCTCATCGATCTGGATCGGCGCGCCCGCGCCACGGCCGAACAACTGATCGCCACCGGGTCTGTCTAGCGCGCCATGTCAGCCACCTTACTGCAAAATGTCGGCTATTTCCTGGTCGCCCTGGCGATCTTGATTACCGTTCATGAGTTGGGGCATTTCGCGGTCGCGCGGCTGCTGGGTGTCGGGGTTATCCGCTTCTCGGTCGGTTTTGGGCGGCCCTTGCTGCGCTACCAGCGCCGCGCGGATACCACCGAGTATGTGCTGGCCGCCATCCCGCTGGGCGGCTATGTCAAGATGGTCGATGAGCGTGAGGAGGAGGTCCCCCCGGCGCAACTCCACCTGGCCTTCAACCGTCAGCCCCTGTGGCGGCGCGTGGCGATCGTCGCGGCGGGGCCGGCAGCGAATCTGCTGTTCGCCGTCCTCGCCTACTGGGTTATCTTCATGGCCGGCGAGAGCGGTGTGCGGGCAGTGGTGGCGTCGGTGGAGCCGGGCTCGATCGCTGCCCAGGGCGGGTTCCAGGTCGGGGACCGGCTGCTGCGCGTGGGCAACCGTGAAGCGACCATCTGGGACCATGCGGTGTTCGCCTTCATGGCCGAGGCGGTCACCGGCGATGATCTCCGGGTCAGGGTCCGCGACGCCGAAGGGCGTGAGCAGGACCGCCTGGTCGACGGCCAACGGATGGCTGCACTGCCCGAAGACGCCAGCCTCATCGCGGGCCTTGGACTGAACCCGCGACCGCCGCGGCTCCCCGCGGTGGTCGGGGACTTGGTCCCGGATGAGCCGGCGCAGCGCGCCGGCCTCCAACCGGGGGATCGCATCCTGGTGGCGGACGGTGAGCCGGTGCGGGACTGGGCGCAGTGGGTGGAGATGGTCCAGGCTCGGCCGGGCAAAGAGATCGTCGTCGCGATCGAGCGTGCCGGGGCGCCCGTGACCCTGCGGTTGACCCCGCGCGCCGTCGAGAAAGATGGTAAGACGCTCGGGCGCATCGGGGCCGGGGTGCTGCTGGATCGCGTCGAGATCCGTTACGGGCCGCTCGCCGCGTTGGCAGCGGCGTCCCACAAGACCCTGGACATGAGCCTGCTCACCGTGCGGGTGATTGCGCGAATGTTGGTCGGTCGGGCCTCGGTGGAGAATCTCAGCGGTCCGATCACCATGGCCAAGGTCGCCGGACAGACCGCCAACGCCGGGTGGGACGCGTTTGTCAAATTCCTGGCCGTGGTCAGTATCAGCCTGGGGGTCTTGAACCTGCTGCCGATCCCGGTCTTGGACGGCGGCCACCTGCTGTTCTTTTTCATCGAATGGGTCAAGGGCAGTCCGCTGTCGGAGTATGCCCAGTTGCAGGGTCAGAAGGTCGGGATCGTCCTGATCGCCGCCCTCATGGGTCTGGCCTTCTTCGTGGACCTGTCGCGGCTCTTTGGTTAGCGGTTGCCGATCCCGTATACTAGCGCCCTTGACGACCTGAGGAATCCCCCGCGCGGCGATTCTTCACGTCACGCAACGAACCTGCCCGAGCGCGGGCGGGTTCCGTTTGGTCCCATTTTCGGGCAACTAACAATGGCGGGGCAGCCTGTCCCGCGCGGGTGCCGTGATGTTCCCGGTGCCCTTTAGTCGCTGCCCGGAACCGGGCGGCGGCTCGACCCTGGGGGAGTACTCCTTGCACCTAGCATTTGCTGACATCGGCGGCGGTCGGCGTCTGCCCCTCGTTGCCTTCCTGCTCCTGTTCTGCGCCGCGGTGTCGGCGCAGCAGTTTCAGATTGCCGATATCCGGATCGAGGGCCTGCAGCGCATTGCGCCCGGTACCGTCTTCAATTATCTGCCGGTGCAGGTCGGCGATACCGTGGGGGATGATGTTACCGGCAATGTCATTCGCGCCCTCTATCAGACCGGCTTTTTCGATGATGTCCGGGTGGAGCGGGAGGGCAATGTCCTGGTCCTGACGGTGCAGGAGCGTCCCTCGATCGCCAAGATCGAGTTCGTCGGCAACCAGGATATCGACGAGGCGACACTGCGCAAGGCGATGGACGAGATCGGCCTGAAGGAGGGGCGGGTGTTCAACCGCTCGGTGCTGGATCGCATTGAGCAGGAGTTGGAGCGCCAGTATTACTCGCGCGGCAAGTACGGCGTCCTGGTCGTCTCCACCGTTTCCCCGCAGGAGCGTAACCGGGTGGCGATCCGCATCGACGTGACCGAGGGCCTCACCGCCCGTATCAAGCAGATCAATCTCATCGGGAATAAGGCCTTTGCCACCCCGCAGCTGCTCAAGCAGTTTGAGTTGGGCGCCAGCGCCTGGCATTCCTTCTACTCCAAGAACGATCAATACTCGAAGCAGAAACTCGCGGGCGACCTGGAGCGCCTGCGCTCCTTCTATCTCGACCGCGGCTACATCAAGTTCGACATCAAATCGACCCAGGTCTCGATCAGTCCCGACAAGAAAGAGATCTACGTGACGGTGGTGCTCGACGAGGGCAGCCCCTACACGATCAGCGACATCAAGCTGGCAGGCGAGGCGGCGGTGCCGGTGGCCAAGATTTTTCCGCTGATCCAATTGCGCCGGGGTGATCCGTTCTCGCGCAAGCTGACGACCGAGAGCTCCGAGCGCATCTCCAGCCTGCTCGGCGACGAGGGCTATGCCTTCGCCAATGTCAATGCGGTCCCCGAGGTCAACGATACGGCCAAGCAGGTGACGGTCACCTTCTTCGTGGACCCAGGCAAGCGGGTCTATGTCCGGCGTGTCAACATGAAGGGGAACACGCGCACCCGTGATGAGGTGTTGCGCCGCGAGATGCGCCAACTGGAGAGCGCCTGGTTCTCTGCGGCCCTAGTCAAGGAGTCGCGCGAGCGGCTCAATCGTCTGGGCTATTTTGACGATGTCACCACCGAGACACCGGCGGTGGCCGGCTCCGCCGATCAGGTGGACGTCAATGTCACGGTCCGGGAGAAGCCCGCGGGCAATCTGATGGCCGGTATCGGCTACTCTCAGTCCCAGGGTGTGCTGTTGAACGCGAGCATCAATCAGACCAATTTCCTCGGCACCGGCAAACGCGTCTCCCTGGCGTTCAATACCAGCCAGGCGAGCACCCTCTATTCACTCAGCTACCAGAATCCGTATTATACCGCCGACGGTATCAGCCGCGGCTTCGAGTTGTCGTATCGGGCGACGGATTTCAGCCAGTTGACCGACACGAGTTACGCGACCTACACGACGGATACCGGCATCGCCGGGATGAATTTCGGGTTGCCGATTTCAAAGACCAGCCGCGCCGGTTTTGCGCTGCGCTATCAATACACCAATATCCAGTATAATCCGCTGACCGCTATTTTCTACGCGCCGCAGGTTTACGCCTTCGTGCAGCAGAACGGCCAGACCTTCAACGATTTTATCATGAGCGCGAGCTATACCGATGACACGCGCGACAAGGCGGTGTTCGCGACCAAGGGCCATTTGCAGTCGCTGCACGGTGAGCTCGCGATTCCGGGGAGCGATCTGACCTACTACCGGGTCGGCTATGAGGGCACCCGCTACATCCCCCTGACCAAGCGCTTCGTGCTTTCTCTGTCCACGGAGTTGGGCTATGGGGCTGGGTACGGCGACCTGACCGCGCTGCCGTTTTTCTTCAATTACTACGCGGGTGGGCCGCGCTCGGTGCGCGGGTACCAGGCCAACACCCTGGGGCCGCGCGAACTCTCCATCAACTATAACCCGACGGGCGGTAACACCAAGATCGTCGGCAGTATCGAACTGTTGGCTGCACCGCCGGTCGGCGGCGATCTGGAGAAGACCCTGCGCTTCGGACTCTTCCTGGATGGGGGCAATGTCTGGGTCACGCAAGACAACCCGCTGATCTACCCGACTGGATTTAATCTCGATGAGATGCGCTTCTCGGCTGGCCTGTCCGCCAGTTGGCTGTCGCCGATCGGTGCCCTGTCCATCAGTCTGGGCTTCCCGCTGAACGAGAAGCCGGGCGATGAGACCCAGATCTTCCAGTTCGGGGTCGGCCAGACCTTTTAGTCCTGAAAGAACGGATAAGCCGCCAATGACGCAACCGGACGCAACCGATCACGGCACTGCCGTGCGCTTCCCAGGCACTCGCCGGGGGTGCCCCAGGGTATCGCCAGGCAATAGTTTTATTCGTGTTCATTTGCGTTCATTCGCGGCCAAGTGCGCTGCTTGGGGTGCTGCCCCGGACCGCAAGCCGGCGACCGTCGGCTTTATCGTGGTGGCACTCCTGCTCGCGCCGGGCGTCGGCGCGGAGAATTACAAGATCGGCGTGGTCGATCCCAACCGGGTGGTGGAGCGCTCCCCTCAGTACGAGGCGGCGGGCAAGGCGCTACGGGTCGAGGTGGAGGAGCGCGAACGCAATCTGCGCCAGCAGCAGGAGCAGATCACGGTATTGCAGAGCAAGCTCGAGCGCGATGCGGCCCTGATGAGCGAGAGCGAGATGCAGCGGCTGCAGAACGACATCCGCAGCCGTACCCGCAAACTCAAGTATGCGCAAGACGAGTTCCAGGAGGACTTTGCCCTGCGTCAAAACGAGCTGCGAACCAAGCTGGGTAAGCAGGTGCAGGAGGTGGTGATCGAACTGGCGAAGGAACTCGGCATCGATCTGGTCATTTCCGAGGGCCTGGTCTATTACAGCCCGCGCGTGGATATCTCGGACCTGGTGATCGAGCGGCTGAAGCGGGACTCGGCTACCAAATGAGCAGTTGCGGGCGGGGCGCGGCGAATGCAGGTGCGGGCGCCGCGACCCGGGGCCTGGGTCTCGGACAACTGGCTGCCCTGCTGGGTGAGCCCTATCGCGGCGACCCGCACACCCGGGTGTCACGGGTCGCTGAACTGGGCGCCGCGCAGCCGGACTGTCTGAGCTTTCTCGGGGACCGGAAATACCGTGCCGGTCTGGCCCAGACGCGCGCCGGGGTCGTGATCCTGCGCGCCGCCGACGCGGATGCGGCGCCAGTGCCGGTGGTGATCAGCGTCAACCCTTACCTTAGCTTCGCGCGGGCGGCCCGGTTACTTTATCCATCTCCGCCGGTCGTGGGCGGCGTGCATCCCGCGGCGGTCGTCGCGCCAACCGCGGTGGTCGATGCCAGCGCCTGGATCGGGCCGACCGCCGTCGTCGAGGCCGGGGCCTGGATCGGGCCGCGGGTCTTCGTCGGTCCGGGGTGCATCATCGGGGAAGGGGTGACGATCGGTGAGGACAGCCGCCTGGTGGCGCGGGTGACGCTGTGCCGCGGGACCCTGGTCGGCAAGCGGGCGCTGCTGCACCCAGGTGCGGTGATCGGACGCTCCGGCTTCGGCTTCGCGAAGGATGGCGAACGCTGGGTGCGCATCCCCCAGGTCGGGCGGGCGGTCTTGGGCGACGACGTCGAGGTCGGTGCCAACACCACGGTCGACCGCGGCGCCATCGGCGACACCCTCATCGGCGACGGGGTCAAGCTCGACAATCATATTCAGATCGGCCACAACGTGCAGGTCGGTGAGAATACTGCCATGGCCGCCATGACCGGAATCTCCGGTTCCACCCGGATCGGGCGCAACTGCACCATCTCCGGGGCCGTGGGGATGGCCGGACACCTGACGATCGCCGATGGTGTCCACTTCACCGGGCAGGCGATGGTGACCCGGTCCTTTCCGCAGGCGGGCTCCTACAGCAGCGGAATACCAGCCATGCCCAG
>Ga0247840_10003547_pt1 | contig 26179 bp, 22 predicted proteins | sample LaCruzMarch2015__FD_192404 | JGI IMG/M metagenome (GOLD analysis project Ga0247840, IMG submission 192404) | Freshwater microbial communities from meromictic Lake La Cruz, Castile-La Mancha, Spain - LaCruzMarch2015_17m | ecosystem: Environmental > Aquatic > Freshwater > Lake | place: Spain...
AGTTGAAATATTAAGACACTTTTTGAATGTTTTTAGTAATTGAATATCTGACGATCTCATAATTATATGTCGTCCATCTTTACTTAAATTTCCATCGGTAGTTAATAGGCCTATAGCGTAGGCAAGTTCTGATGACCATTTAAAGTCTATATTAGGCAATTTAGTTTTTGGCATAAAAATAGTGCCGCGGGAGAGAATCGAACTCTCATGAGGTTACCCTCGATAGATTTTGAGTCTATTGCGTCTGCCAAATTCCGCCACCGCGGCATATTTGCTTGAATTTTAGCATTTTTTCATTCATTTTTCAACCTTATAATTGCATTCTTTATTAGAGCATTTTATTTGGTTTCTTTTTGTTTTTATCAATAAAGATTTGCATTTAGGACAGATTTTTCCTGTTGGCTTATCCCATAGGGCAAAATCACAATTTGGCCAATTTGAACAGCCGTAAAAAATCTTTCTTTTTTTGGTTCTTTTTTCAAAAACATCTCCTTTTTCACATTTGGGGCATTTTACTCCCAAATGATTTTTTTCTAAAGATTCGGTATGTTTACATTCGGGAAATTTAGAGCAAGCATAAAATTCTCCGTATCTTCCGATCCTTATTAATAATGGCGAGTTGCATTTAGGGCAATTTTTTTCTGTTGGTTTTTCGGTAATGTCGTTTTTAGAAACTTCTTCATATTTTTTCTTCAGATTTTCTTCAAATGGTTTATAAAATTCTTCAATAACAGGAACCCATTTTTTTTCTCCCTCGGCTATTTTATCAAGATTTTCTTCCATGCCGGCAGTGAATTTTATATCAACAATTTCCGGAAAATGGGCTACTAAAAGATCGCTTACCACAAAACCTATTTCGGTGGGTTTAAATCTTCTGTTTTCATCTTTTTCAATATAATTTCTTTCTTGAATAGTAGAAAGAACTGGCGCATAGGTTGATGGCCTTCCAACGCCATCTTCTTCTAATGCTTTAATTAAGCTTGCTTCGTTGTATCTTGCCGGAGGCTGAGTAAAGTGTTGAATCGGCATTAATTTTATAAATTCTAAAATTTCATTCGGTTCTAGCGGGGGCAATTCTAATTCTTCGTATTTTATGGGATAAACTTTTAAAAATCCATCAAATTTTAACATTTGGCCGTTGGCTCGGAAGATATAATTTTTAGCTTCAACGTCAATAGTTGTGGCATCAAAAAATCCTTCTTTCATTTGGCAGGCGATAAATCTTTTCCAAATTAATTCGTAAAGTTTTAATTGATGCGGTTCTAATTTTTCTTCAGTTAAAGAAGAAGGTTCTTTATCGGCATAAGCAGGTCTAATTGCTTCATGTGCCTCTTGAGCTCCTTTTGATTTTGTTTTGTATTTCCTGAAAGATCCCGCCCAGTATTCTTCTCCGTATTTTTCAATAATAAATTCTTTGGCTGCTAAAAGAGATGATTCGCTGAGGTTAAGAGAATCTGTTCTGTGATAAGTAATGAATCCTTTTTCATAAAGCTGTTGAGCTATTCTCATCGTCATTTTTGCCGAAAAGTGAAATTTATTCCATCCTGCTCTCTGTAATGTGGAAGTGGTAAAAGGTGGCAGGGGATTCCTTTTCATTTCTTTTTTCTCCACATTGATTACTTTATAATCTGAGCTTTTAAGATCTTCCACTATTTTTTCCGCCTCTTCTTCGTTTTTAATTTCCAACTTATTTAATATTTTTCCGTCTTTTTTTATTAAATTTGCTTCAAATTCAGAAGATTTAAGATTTTCTTTTTTTAATTTAACTGTAACATTCCAATATTCTTGAGGAACAAATTTTTGGATATCTTTTTCTCTGTCTACAACCAGCCTTACGGCTACTGATTGAACACGGCCGGCAGATAGGCCTCTGGCTACTTTTTTCCATAAGAAGGGAGATAATTTATATCCTACAATTCTGTCTAAGACTCTTCTTGCTTGTTGAGCGTCGACTAAATTAAGATTTATTTCTCTGGGATTTTTTATTGCCTCCATTATGGCCGGTTCTGTAATTTCATGAAAAACAATTCTTTGGTAATTATTTTTTTCTCCTAATTTTAAAGCTTGTACTAAATGCCAAGAAATTGCTTCTCCTTCTCTGTCTTCGTCAGTAGCTAAAAGGGTAGCTTCAGCTTTTTTAGTCGCTTCGATTAAAATTTTAATATTTTCCCTGGCTTTTTTAGGAATAATATATTGAGGTTCAAAGTTATTTTCTATATCAACTCCGAGTTTGCTTTTTGGCAAATCTCTAACGTGGCCGTAAGAAGACAGCACCTTATATTCTTTTCCTAAAAATCCTTGGATAGTTTTTGCTTTTGTTGGTGATTCAACAATAACTAGTTGCATGAAATATTTTTTAACAATTATTTAAAAATTATTTAATTATGTAAGATTTTTATCTGACATATCAAACATAACAGATTTTTATCGATGTACCAAAATTTTTATTGCAGTTTAATTTTTTCTATAGCTTCGGATAATATTTGGCAATACAGGTTGAGTCCTATTTGGTTTATATTTCCTGATTGTTCTTTTCCTAAAATATTGCCGGCTCCCCGTATTTCTAAATCTTTCAAAGCAATTTTGTAGCCAGACCCTAGCTCTTCAGATTCTTTTAAAGCATTTAATCTTCTTTTAGCCAAATCAGATAATCTTTTAGGATATAGGAAATAAGAAAAAGCCTGAGTGTCAGATCTGCCGATTCTTCCTCTTATTTGGTAAGCTTGTGATAATCCCAGTCGGGTGGCGTCAGCTACTATTAAAGTATTAACGTTGGGCAAATCTAAGCCGCTCTCAATAATAGTTGTAGCTACCAAAACATCTATTTTTTTATTTTGGAAGTCGGTCATCACTTTCATCAATTCTTTTTCTTTTAATTTTCCATGAGCAATGCCATATATGGCTTTAGGAAGTAATTTTTGTAAAAAATCTTTAACTTTTTCAATTGTTTCAACTCGGTTGTAAAGGAAATAAATTTGACCTTCTCTTTTAATTTCATCTTGAATAGATTTTTTTATTATTTCTGATTTAAAAGGAAGAACAAAAGTTTTAATGGGTAGTCTGCCTTCTGGGGGAGTCTGTATTAAGCTTATTTTCTTTAAAGAAGAAAGGGCCATATATAAGGTTCTTGGAATAGGAGTGGCCGAAAGAGATAAAACGTCAAGAGAAGCTCTTATTTTTTTAAATTTTTCTTTTTGTTTTACTCCGAATCTTTGTTCGTCATCAATAACTAATAGTCCCAGATCTTTAAATTCAACGTCTTTTGATAAAACACGGTGAGTTCCTATTAAAACATCAATTCCTCCTGTTTTTAGATTTTCAATAATTTTTGACTGCTCGTTCTTTGTTTGGAATCTGGAAAGCATGGCTATTTTTACTGGTAGATTTTTTAATCTTTCTTTAAAATTTTGAAAATGTTGGTTGGCCAAAATTGTTGTCGGACACAAAAGAACTATCTGTTTTCCGGAAACGGCAGCTTTTATTATTGCTCTGAGGGCAACTTCTGTTTTTCCAAAACCAACATCTCCGCAGACAATTCTATCCATGGGTTCTGTATCTTCCATGTCTTTTTTAATATCTTCAATGGCTTGGGATTGGTCAGGTGTCTCCAAATATTTAAATGTTTCCGTTAATTCTTTCTGTATTTCTTCGTCGGTTAAATAAGGAGTTCTGTCGCTTATTTTTCTTTTGGCATAAATTTCTAGCAGCTCTTTGGCTAATTTTTCTGCTTCTTCTTTTATCTTTTTCTTTGTTTTTTGCCAGAGAGAAGATCCTAGTCTTGAGACTTTAGGATCAACAAAACCTATATATCTTGATAATTTTCTTTCTAGCCCAAGAGGAACATAAAGTTTGTCGTCGGCAGCGTATTGTATTTTATAATACTTATTTTTATCAATAGTTTCTTGCCCATTATATATTCCAATTCCATGGTCTAAATGGACCAGATAATCTCCAGGTTTTATTCCTTTTAAGTCAGAAAATAATTTTTGCGATTTTAGTTTCTTTTTAAGAAAATCTTTTGCCGTTTTTTCGTCTTTTATTTCAATCGGCAGCTTTTCGATATTTTCAATTTTATTTCCTAAAAATTCAAAACGGATGGCATAATTTAAATTAATAGGGAAAATATCAATAATTCCTCCTCTTTGAGAGAATTCTCCGGGTTCAGATACTCCCATAACTTTTTCGTATCCAATTTCATCTAATTTTCTTAGCATTTCAGATATATTGTTTTTTCTATTCTTTTCTATATATATAGTGTTATCTTCAAAAAAAGCTTGGGTTTTTCTTGTTTTTAAAATTTTATTAAGATTTTCTTCAAACCAAAAATTTTCCTTTTCCAGGAAGTAGGGGGTGATGCCGGCGATTAAAATTCCGTCAGTATTATATCTTGACAAATTCATCTATTTTATTATAATATAGGAGATATATTCAAGTTGATTTTCGCCTTCCAGCCTATCTGCGAGTGGCTTAACCCTTTTAAATATTTTATTATTTAATATGGGGGATGGATTTCTAAGCAATCCCTCCTTAAAGCTTAGAAGCCTTCGTCTACAATAAAATGCTTTATGTATTTTTATTATAGGGCTCGCAGATAGACTGGAGCGCAAAAAATAATAAGCTAAACGTCATTATCGGAGATATAAATATTTAAATTATTTCTCCGGTTTTTTTATTTAATTATATTCATTCATTGCTTTTTCTAATCCTTCTTTCATTGCTAAATTTATCGCCTCAGCGATTTTTTTTATTATATTTTTTAAAATAGTTTCCTCTTCTTTGTTAAATTTTTGAAGAACAAATTTTTCAGCGTTTTTTGGTTTTTTTATTTTTGGCTGTATTCCGATTCTAAATCTGACAAATTTCTTTGTTTTTAATTCTTTTATTATTGAGTCTACTCCTTTATGACCGGCTGCTCCACGGTCAATAGAAATTTTAATATTATTTAAGAATAGGTCTATATCATCGTGCAATATGAATAAATTAGTGGTTGGCAGTTTGTTATGAGAAAAGATTGATTTAACGCTTCGGCCGGAGTTGTTCATGAAGGTTTGTGGCTTGGCTAAAATTACTTTTTCGTCATTTACTGTTCCTTCTGAAATTTCAGCATTGTATTTTTTAGAAAATACAAAACTTGGAAAGTTATTTTCCTTTTGAAAAAAATCAATTGCTCTGAATCCTATGTTGTGGCGGGTATTTTTATATTTTTCATCTGGATTTCCCAGACCGACTATTAGCTTCATTTCCTTATTTTAGCACTTGATTTTAAAATAAAAAATAGTAGGATATGATTATAGAGTCATATACATATGAGAAGCTTTTTACTCTCTTTTTGGGAGATTTTGAAAATATTTATTATAGCCACGATAATAGTAATTCCGATCAGGTATTTTTTGTTTCAGCCCTTTTTTGTTAAAGGACAGTCAATGGAACCGAATTTTGAAAATGGGGACTATCTTATTATCGATGAATTGTCTTATAGACTTGGAGATCCGAAAAGAGGAGAGGTTGTTGTTTTTAAATATCCAAATGATATCAGTCAGCGTTATATAAAAAGAATTATCGGTTTACCCGGAGAAACGGTTGAAGTTAAAGACGGGAATGTGATAATTACTGATGATAAAGGAGAGTGGGTTTTAGAAGAGTCTGTTTATCTTCCGGGGATTATGACTCCTGGAGATGTTAAGGTAACTTTAAACGAAGGTGAATATTTCGTTCTGGGTGATAATAGGGCTTCTTCTTCTGATTCTCGGCGTTGGGGAGTTTTGCCCAGAAAAGATATTATAGGTAAAGTGGCTGTCAGAGCTTGGCCCTTTACTACTTTTGCAAAAATAGAATCACCTAACTACTAATTATAACTATGGTTAAAAAGATTAAATTTCAATCTCCTTCGGGAATGCACGATATTTTACCCGAAGAATATAAATATTTTCAGAAGGTTTATGATGTCTCCGATAAGGTGGCAAATTTTTATAATTTTCAAAAGATAGAAACTCCAATAGTTGAAGATACGGAGCTTTTCACTAAAGGCACCGGATTTTCTACAGATATTGTCCAGAAGCAGATGTATAATTTAAAAACAAAAGGGGGAGACTGTCTTACCTTGAGACCTGAATTCACTCCTGGCATTGCAAGAGCTTATATAGAACACGGTATGCATAATATGCCACAGCCGGTGAAGCTTTATTCTATGGGTCCGGTTTTCCGTTATGAAAATCCTCAAGCGGGAAGATACCGTCAGTTTCATCAAGTTAATTTTGAATTTTTAGGAGAGAAAAGCGCGGTAGCGGACAGTCAGGTAATACAGATTTTTTATAATATTTTAAAAGATCTTAAATTAAAGAATCTTGTAGTGGAGATAAACAGTATTGGAGACAGTCAGTGCAGACCATATTATAAAAAGCTTTTGGTAAATTATTTCAAATCGCGGGAACAGTCTTTATGTCTTGATTGCCGAAGACGGTTGAAGGAAAATCCTTTGAGAATTTTTGATTGTAAAGATGAAAAATGTCAGAGAGTGAAGGCGGAAGCCCCTCAAATAATTAATCATCTTTGCGAAGAATGTCATCGTCATTTTAAACAGGTGTTGGAATTTTTGGAAGAATTGCAGTTACCCTATCATTTAAACCCTTATTTAGTCAGAGGATTGGATTATTATACTAAAACAGTATTTGAAATTTCTGATAATTCGGAGGAAGGAAAAGTCCTGGGAACCTTGGCGGCCGGTGGCAGATATGATGTTTTATTAAAACTTTTGGGAGGAAAAGATACTCCGGCTTTGGGTGGAGCTGTTGGCGTGGAGAGAGTTGTCTCTTTAATGAGAGAGAAGTCTGTAAAATTTTCGAAAGTTATAGCTACAGAAGTTTTTTTGGCTCAATTAGGAGATTTAGCTAAAAGAAAGAGTTTGAAATTAATAGAGGAATTTAAGGAGGCCGGTATTCAAATAGGAGAATCTTTAGGTAGAGACTCTTTGAAAGCTCAACTGAGAATGGCTGATAAAATGGGGGCGAAATATACTTTAATTTTAGGTCAAAAAGAAGCTCTTGATGAAACTATTATTATAAGAGATATGATAAAAGGCTCTCAAGATATAGTAAAGATGGAAAAAGTGGTAAAAGAAATTGAGAAACATATAGGGAAATAAATATTAATTGATGGTAGATTGTATTTTTTGTAAAATTATAAATAAGGAAATTAAGACGGTTTTGGTTCATGAAGACGAAAAATTTATTGCTTTTAACGATATAAATCCCATTGCTCCGCTACATCTTTTGATTATTCCCAAAGAGCACATAGATTCTATTAATCATTTAGAGGAAAAAAATAAGGAATTAATAGGAGAATTATTTTTAACAGCTCAAAAAATCGCAAAAGAGCAAAAAGTCGATCAAACCGGCTACCGACTGGTTATTAATGTCGGTAAGGATGCCGGACAAACAGTAAGCCATCTTCATCTTCATTTATTAGGAAGAAAAGAATTATTAATGTAATAAAAATATGCCATTAGAAGTAAAAAAACAAGAAAGGGAAACTTCTCAAAGTATAATCAGGCGTTTTGGTAAAGCCGTAAAAGAGAGCGGTATTTTAGTCAGAGCCAGAAAGACCAGATTTAAATTGAGAAAAAAATCCCCAGAGACAAAAAAGAAAGGAGCTTTAAGAAGAGAGCAGTCCAAGAAAGAATACGAGAAAATGAAAAAATTAGGATTAAAAAAGGAAAGATAAAATAATCTAACTAAATCCAATGGCGAACTTAGAAGCTAAAATTAAGGGAGATTTAAAAGAAGCTCTAATAGCCCAAAAAGAGATTGAAGTATCTTCACTAAGAATGCTGATTTCGGCTATTGGTAGCAAGACAACTGAAAAAAGAACGAAGATATGGAAGGCTGATCAGGAGTTGTCTAGTGAAAAGCTTGAAAAAGAAAGTCAGCTTAACGAAGAGGAAATAATTGAGGTTATATCCTCTGAGATCAAAAAAAGGCGGGAGGCGATTTTGGGTTTTGAAAAAGGATGTAGAGAAGAATCGGCCAAAAAAGAGAAACAGGAGTTGGAACTTTTGCAGAAATATTTACCTGAACAGCTCTCAGAAGAAGATATTAAAAAAATAGTTAAAGAAGCTATTGGAAAAACAGGAGCTAAAGGCCCTAAAGATATGGGTAAGGTAATGCAGGAGATTATGCCTAAAACAAAAGGTAAAGCAGATGCCAGTTTGGTTTCAAAAACAGTTAAGGAATTTTTAGCTGATTGAAATTAATATGATAGAAATTAATAATCTTGGTAAGAGTTCTCTCCAAAATAAATTTTTAGAAAAAATTGCTAAAGTTATTTTAAAAGGAGAAAAATCAAAATTAATATTATCTGTTGTTTTGGTAAGTAAAAATAAAATTAAAGAATTAAATAAAAGATACAGAAAGAAAGATAGGCAGACAGACGTACTTTCCTTTATATATAGTAAGCAAGAAGGAGAAATAGTCCTTTGTACTGAAATTATCAGAGAAAATGCTAAAAAATTTAACTCAACTTTTAAAAAAGAATTAAAAAGAATTTTGATACATGGGGTTTTGCATCTTTTTGGATATAGCCACGAAGAGTCTAAGGTAAAGGCTAAAAAGATGCAGGAAAAAGAAAATTATTATTTTAATTTATGTCAAAAAATCATTTAATTACAGCTTTAGATATCGGAACGCAGGATATAAAAATTTTGGTTGTTCAAAAAAAAGGAGATAACGAAAAATTGGATGTAATTTCTCAAATTAAAGAAGATTCTCTAGGGGTAAGAAAGGGTGTTGTAACTGAACCGAACGAGGTTTCTAATATTTTGCAGACTTTACTTTTAAAAATAAAAAAAGATATCAGTAACAGAATTAATTCGGTTTATATTAATATTAACGGAAATCATTTATTCTCTTCTTTGTCTCATGGTTTGGTTTCGGTTTCCAGAGCCGACAGGCAGGTTTCAGAAACAGATGTTCAGAGAGTTTTACAGGAGGCAAAAACTATTTCTTTACCGTCAAATAAGGAAATTTTTGCCACTCATCCTAAAGAATTTATTGTTGACGGTCAGAACGGAGTAAAAGAACCAATAGGGTTGCAGGGCGTAAGATTGGAAGCAGAAGTTTTGGTCTTAGGAGGATTTTCTCCTTATCTAAAAAATTTAACTCAGGCAGTTTCAGGGTCTGTTTTTCATATTTCAGACAGAACTCCCTCTCCTATAGCCGCAGCAAGGGCTTGTTTGACTGATAAACAAAAAGAAATAGGTACAGCTCTGGTAGATATCGGGGCTGGTACCACCGGAGTGGCTGTTTTCGAAGAAAGAAGATTAATTCATTTAGCGGTTTTGCCAATTGGTTCAGAAAATATTACAAAAGACATAGCCATTGGCTTAAAGACAGATATTGAAGTAGCCGAGAAGATAAAAGTTGAGCATGGGACTTGTCAAAAAGGGAGAGATGTTAAAGAGAAAATTGATATAGGAGAAGAAAATCCTTTGCTTTTTTCTCAAAAGCAATTGGCGGGTATTATTGAACCGAGGGTTTCTGAAATTTTCAGGGAAGTAAGTAAAGAATTAAAGAAGATTTCTTCGGAAAAATTTCTGCCGGGAGGCATAGTTTTAACCGGGGGCGGGGCAAAAATACCTGGGATTGTAGAGTTAGTCAAAAAAGAATTAAAACTTCCTTGTAGAGTCGGTAAAATTCAAGGTTTTTCAAGTTTAAAAGAAGATCCTTCTTGGGCAACCGTTTGTGGTTTGGCTTTAGGTGGATCTGATTTGGAAGAAGAAACAACGTCTATTGGCAATATTTTGGAAAAGTTTTTTAATTTTTTAAAAAAAGCTTTTAAAAATTTTGTTCCATAAAAAATAATGAAATCAATTTTAAAAATAAAAAAAATAAAAGTTGTTGGGGTTGGAGGATCAGGATCTAACGCTGTTTCGCGTATGAAAAAATGCGACATTGAAGGTGTTGAATTTATTGCCATAAATACAGATGCTCAAGATTTAGTAAAAGCAAAAGCTGATGTAAAACTTCGAATTGGAAAAAAGATAACTCAAGGATTGGGAGCCGGTATGAATCCTGAAATAGGAAAAAAATCAGCAGAAGAAAACAGGGTGGAAATTACAGAAATTCTTAAAGGAGCAGATATGGTTTTCGTAGCTTATGGTGCTGGCGGAGGAACAGGAACCGGAGCTGGCCCTGTTGTTGCTGAAATTGCTAAAAATTTAGGAGCTTTAACTGTGGCTGTAATAACAAAGCCTTTTTCTTTTGAAGGAACTTATCGTAAAAATTTAGCTGAATCAGGAATTAGAAAACTTAAAGAAAAAGTAGATACTTTAATAGTAATTGAAAACGATAAATTGTTACAAAAAATAAATCCTAAAATTCCGCTCTTGAATGCTTTTTGGATTTGCGATGATATTTTGCGGGAAGCGGTTTCCGGTATTTCTGATTTGATAATAAGGCCAGGTATTATTAATGTTAATTTTGCTGATATTAAAACTGTAATGAAAAATTCAGGTACGGCGATTTTTGGAATAGGTTCTGCTCGTGGAGAAAAAAGAGCGGAGTTGGCCGCGAAGGCAGCACTCAGTTCTCCTCTGCTTGACGTTTCTCCTAAGGGAGCTAAGGGAGTTTTATTTAATGTTGCCGGCGGAAAAGATATTTCTCTTTCTGAAATTGAAGAAATTGGTAAAATTATTACTCAGGAAGTGAACCCAAGTGCTAAAATTATTTTTGGAGCAGTGCAAGACGAAAAATTAAAAGAGGGAGAAATAAAAGTAACTCTTATTGCCACCGGTTTTTGAGGTGTGGATAACTCAAAAATTGAAGCTGACTTGACTGGGTTTGACCCGGTTTTTTTATTAAGTTAAAATAATTTAATGTCTTCTTCTAGCAAGATATTTTTTTATAAAAAGATGCAAAACAAAATTATAAAAATACAAAAAAGAGACGGAACAACTGTTGATTTCGATCAGCAGAAGATTACTAACGCTGTTTTTAAAGCGATCACTGCTACTGGTCATGGTAATGGTGTAAAATCAAAAAAAGTTTCAGAAAAAGTTGTAAAAATATTAAACAGACGATTTAAAAAAGATGAAATTCCTCAAGTTGAGCAGGTGCAGGATATTATTGAAGAAGTTTTAGTCATGGAAGGCTTAGTAGAAACTGCTAAAGCATATATTTTATATCGTGAACAAAGAAGAAGAATCAGAGAAGTGGTAACATTCTCAGAAGAGGCAGTAGATAGAGTTGATCAGTATTTGGAAAAGCTAGATTGGGAAGTTCAGGAAAATGCAAACATGGCTTTTTCTCTTCAAGGAATGAATCATTATGGAGTTTCTTATATTATTAAAAAATATTGGTTGAACAAAGTTTATCCGAAAGAAATTAGGGAAGCAAATGAAAATGGAGATTTGCATTTGCATAATTTAGATACTTTAGGTCCTTATTGCGCAGGTTGGGATTTGTATGATTTATTATTAAAAGGTTTTGGCGGAGTGACTGGAAAAATTGAAACTAAACCGGCAAAACATCTCAGAACAATTTTAGGTCAGGTTGTAAATTTTCTGTATACCATTCAAGGGGAAACAGCAGGGGCTGTAGCTTTTTCTAATTTTGATACTTTGATTGCTCCTTTCATTCGTTACGATAATTTAAATTATCAGCAGGTGAAGCAAGCTATGCAGGAATTTTTATTTAATATGGCAGTTCCTACCAGAGTTGGCTTTCAATGTCCTTTTTCAAATATTACTTTAGATTTAAAACCTTCTCCTGTTTTTGCCAAACAGCCGGTGATTGTTGGAGGAGTTCCTCAACAAGAAACTTACGGAGAATTTGAAGAAGAGATGAAAATATTTAATAAAGCATTTTATGAAACGATGCTTGAAGGAGATAAATCGGGCAGACCATTTCATTTTCCAATTCCGACAATTAATATTACTAAAGATTTCCCTTGGGATGATCCTGCTTTTGATCTTATTTTTGAAGCTTCAGCCAAATATGGCACAAATTATTTCGCTAATTATCTTAATTCGGATATGAAACCGGAAGATGTGAGAAGTATGTGTTGTCGTTTAAGACTTAACTTAACAGAGCTCTATAATAGGGGCGGGGGAGGACTTTTCGGCTCTGGAAGCAAGACTGGGAGTATAGGAGTGGTTACTATAAACATGCCAAGAATAGGATATCTTTCCAAAACTAAGAAAGAATTTCTTGAAAGACTTGAAAAAATGATGGATTTAGCAAAAGAAAGTCTGGAGATAAAGAGAAAGACAATTGAAGAATTTATTTCAAAAGGTTTGTATCCTTATTCTCGTTTTTATTTGTCAGATATTAAAAAGGCGAGGGGCGGATATTTTGCCAATCATTTTGCAACAATAGGATTGTCTGGCATGAACGAAGCTTTATTAAATTTTATTGGTGAGGATATTGCCACTAAAAAAGGGAGAAAGCTAACAGCTGAGATTTTGGGTTTTATGAGAGAAAGATTAGTAAAATATCAAAAAGAGACAAATAATATATATAATTTGGAAGCCACTCCGGCTGAATCAACAGCTTATAGATTTGCCCAAAAAGATAAAGAAAAATATCCTGAAATAATTTGTGCCGGTACGAAGAAAATTCCTTATTATACAAATAGTTCTCAGTTGCCCGTTAATTATACTGATGATGTTTTTGAAGCATTGAAACTTCAGGATGATATTCAAGCTCTTTATACTGGAGGAACGGTTTTACATTTGTTTATTGGTGAAAAAATAAACGATGTTCAAACGGTGAAAAATTTAACTAAAAAGATTTTTGAAAATTATCACCTTCCTTATATAACCTTCACTCCCACTTTTTCAATTTGTCCCAGTCATGGTTATATATCAGGGGAACATTTTCATTGTCCGCATTGCGCCATTAAACAACCTTGCGAAGTGTATTCAAGAATAGTTGGGTATTTACGTCCCGTGTCTCAATGGAATACCGGAAAGCAAGAAGAATTTAAAGATAGAAAAGAATTTAAAATCAAAAAAACTGAATTAACTCAGGTTACATGAAGATCGGCGGTCTTCAAAAAACTACTCTAATTGATTTTCCTGGCCGCATTGCAGCCACCGTTTTTCTTATTGGTTGTAATTTTTCCTGTCCTTGGTGTTATTCTTCGGAAATAGTTTTGCCTGAGAAAATAAAAAATCATCCGATTTTTCCCGAAAAAGAGTTTTTTAAATTTTTAAAAGAAAGAAAAGGACTTTTAGAGGGAATAGTTGTATGTGGCGGAGAACCTACTTCTAATAAAGATTTACCTGTTTTTATTAAAAAAATAAAGAAAATGGGGTATTTTGTGAAGCTTGATACTAATGGATCTAATCCTAAAATGCTCGGAGAATTGATTAAAAAGAAATTAATTAATTATGTTGCTATGGATGTAAAATTGCCGAAAGACAGATACGGGGAAATTTTTAGAGGTAATATAAAAGTTGAAGATATTGAAAAAAGCATTAAGATTTTAAATAATAGTAATATAGATTTTGAATTCAGGACGACAATAGTTCCGACTATTCATCAGAAAAAAGATATTTTAGAAATTGTTCGTTGGATTTCTCCGGCTAAAAAATATTTTTTACAAAATTTCCGTGCAGAAAAAACGATAAATCCTGCTTTTATCGAAATAAGACCATATTCTCAGGAATGGCTTTTGGATATCCAAAAGACAATCGCTCCATTTTTTGAAATTTGTCAGGTAAGATAATGTCAATTTCTAAAATATTCCTTTTTCTTTGTTTGTCGTTTATTAGTGGAATATTCTTAGATTCTTTCTTGAAAACATCCCAGCTTATAATGCTTGGATTTTTAATTTTAGCTTTGATATTAATTTTTATTTTATGGAAATATAAAAAAATAGTAATTTTTGGTTTTTGTCTTTTATTCCTTGTTTTTGGTATGTTTCGGCATCAACAATTTGAGATGACTGTAATAAATAATGAATTAAGAAAACTTAATAATTCAAATGAAAACATAACTATCGTTGGGATAATTGATGAGGGACCGGATATTAGAGAAAAAAGTATTAAGCTTAAGATTGAGGTAAAAGAAATTTTAAAGGGAAACGAATCTTTTTCTGTTCAAGGTAAAATTTTAGTAAGCACTTGGCGTTATCCTGAATTTAAATATGGGGATAAATTAAAAATAACAGGAAAATTAGAAACTCCGCCGGTTTTTGAAGATTTTAATTATAAAGATTATCTTAAAAAAGATGGTATTTATTCGGTAGTAAATTTTCCGAAAATCGAAGTGATTGGGCAGAGTTTTGGGAATCCTGTAATTAATATACTTTTATCTTTTAAAAATAAATTTAAAGATATTTGCCGGGTTTTTATATCTGTTCCCCAGGAAGGGCTTTTGGAGGCATTGGTTTTCGGAGACGAGGAGAATATTTCTCAAGAATGGAAAGATAAATTTAATTTTACCGGTACTCGTCATATAACAGCTGTTTCAGGAATGAATATTACAATTATTGCTTCTTTGATTTTATCTTTTGCCTTGAGTTTTGGTTTGTGGAGAAAACAGGCATTTTATTTGTCCGTATTTATTCTTTTATTTTATATTTTGATGATAGGTGCTCCGGCTTCAGGGGTGAGAGCTGGAATTATGGCAGCTATTTTTATGTTAGCTCAGTATTTTGGTAGAAATTCGTCTTCTTTAAGAGCAGTTGTTTTTGCCGCTTCTTTGATGTTATTTTTTAATCCTTTTCTTTTATCTCTTGATATAGGTTTTCAGCTTTCTTTTTTAGCAATTTTGGGAATAATTTATATTCAGCCGACAATAGATAATTTTTTAAAAAATATTCCTAATCCAAAAATTTTTCCTGTAAGATCTACTTTATCAACAACCTTATCTGCTCAAGTCTTTACTTTGCCAATTTTAATATATAATTTTGGCTATATTCCTTTGATTTCTCCTTTTACCAATATTTTGATTGTCCCATTTTTGGCACCTATTACCATTTTGATTTTTATTTTTAGTTTTATGGGAATGATTTTTTGGGGTTTTGGCTGGGTTTTATCCTGGCCTGTTTGGCTTTGTTTAACATATATTTTAAAAATTATTGATTGGTTTTCTAAAATTTCCTGGGCTTCTTTTGGAGTAGAGGATGTATCTTGGATTTTTTTAGCTGTTTTTTATTTATTTTTAGCTGTTATTATTCTGAGAACGCAGAAAAGGCAAAAATTTAATTTTTTGTAAGACAGCTTTATTTTTAGTCTTTCATGATATAATGAATTTGTTATGCAAAAAGCATGGTTAATCGCAGTGAATATGGGTTATGGTCATCAGAGGACAGCTTATCCTTTAAAAGATTTGGCTTTTTCGGGTAAAGTTATTCAGGCTAACGATTATGAAGGTATTTCCGCAAAAGATAGAAGGGTATGGGAAACAAGCAGAAATGTATATGAATTTGTTTCATCTTTTAAAAGAGTTCCTCTTTTAGGTAACTTTGTTTTTTCTATTCTTGATTTTTTCCAAAGGATTTTTAGTTTTTATCCAAAAAGGGATTTATCTAAACCTTCTTCTCAACTGAAGCAGGTTTATTCTTTTATTAAAATGGGTTGGGGTAAAGATTTGGTTGAAATGCTGAAAAAAAATCCTTTGCCCATAGTTTCTACTTTTTCTGTTCCGGCTTTTATGGCAGAACATTTCGGTTATCCTGGTGAAATTTTTTGCGTTGTTTGTGATGCGGATATTTCCAGAAGCTGGGCGCCTTTTATTCCTCAAAAAAGCAGAATAAAATATTTTGCTTCAACTCAAAGATCAGCTGAAAGGCTTAAACTTTACGGAGTGAAGCCTGAAAATATTATTTTAACAGGATATCCTTTACCTAAGGAATTAATAGGGTCAGAGTCTTCAGAAATATTAAAAGAAGATTTTAAATATAGGCTTTTAAATCTTGATTCAAAAAAAAGATATTTTGAGAAATATAAAACGTTAATTGAAGAAAAGTTGGGAGTTTTGCCTGAAAAATCTGATCATCCTTTAACGATAATGTTTTCGGTTGGAGGAGCAGGATCTCAGAGAGATATTGGTATTAATATAGTAAAAAAATTAGCAAAAAAAATAAAAAATAATGAAATTAAAGTAATTTTATCGGCAGGTGTTAGAATAAAAGTTAAAAATTTTTTTGAAAAAAGTTTAAAAATTTTAAATTTAAATGAAGGAGTAGAAATACTTTTTGAAAAAGACATGGATAGTTATTTTAAAAGATTTAATGAGAAATTAAAAAAAATAGATATTTTATGGACAAAACCTTCGGAACTTTCTTTTTATTCTGCTTTAGGCTTACCTATTATTATTGCTCCAGCGGTTGGTTCGCAAGAAGATTTTAATAAAAGATGGCTTGAAAAATCTGGTTTTGGAATTTCTCAAGGGGATCCTGATTATGTTGATGAATGGCTTTTTGATTGGCTGGATCAAGGGTATTTAGCTGAAGCAGCATTTGAGGGATTCGTTGAAGGCGAAAGACTCGGAACTTATAACATCGAAAAAATAGTTTTAAAATGAATTGGCTTTTAATAACAGTTTTAGCTTATTTTATTTTGGCCGTTGTTTTTTTGATTGATAAGTATCTTTTATCGAAAGAGATTCCAAATCCTAAATTGTATGCTTTTTTTATTGGTATTTCCGGCGTTTTACTTTTGCCTATAATTCCTTTTATAGATTTTACTGTTCCTTCCATATCTCAAATTATTTTAAGTTTTTTGGCTGGAATTTCTTCTGTAGCCGCGTTATATTGGTTTTTTAAGGCATTAAAGGATTTTGAAGCATCAAGGGTTGTTCCTGCAGTTGGAGGAATGGTGCCTTTGTTTAGTTTTTTTCTCGTCTATATATTTTCTTTCGGCAAAGAAGGGTTATCTTTGCATGGAATTATAGCTTTTATTTTATTGGTTACGGGCAGTGTCTTAATTACGTTTGAAAAAGGGAAATTTATTACGATGAAAAGTTTAAAACTTTGTCTCGTATCTTCATTTTTATTTGCCTTGTCTTTTGTTTTAGCAAAATATGTTTATATGAGTCAGCCATTTTTATCCGGTTTGGTTTGGATAAGAATTGGGGGAGTGTTAATGGCTTTGGCGTTTTTTATATTATTCCCAGGTATTAAAAAAGAAATTTTTGAACAAAAAAAAGTTGTTAAAAATAAAACAACGGGTATTTTCATCGGGAATCAGATTGCGGGGGCAGGGGGTGGTTTATTACAAAATTGGGCTATTTCGTTGGCTCCTTTAGCTTACGTTTCAATAATTAGTGCTTTACAGGGAGTGCAGTATGTTTTTTTACTGATTATTGTTGTTTTTCTTTCTTTGAAATTTCCTCAAATAATAAAAGAGGAAATAGGTAAGGAAACTTTATTTCAAAAAATATTCGCCATATTATTAGTTAGTGGCGGATTATTTTTATTGGTTATATGAAAAAAATTATATTATCTTTATTAGCGGTTGTTTTTATTATTGGGATAAGTGTTTTTGTATTTTTTTTCGTTGGCCAGCCGCCTAGAGCCGAGAAAATTACTTTTGGAGTTAATTTTTCTCAAAAACATTCTACGGCCATGGGCTTAGATTGGAAAGAGAACTACACCGCTCTACTTGATGATTTGGGTGCAAAAAGATTGAAATTGGCGGTTCATTGGGATTTGATTGAGCCAGAAAAAGACATATATTATTTTGATGACTTAGAGTGGCAGATTCAAAAAGCTGAAGAAAACAATGCTAAAATTATTTTATTAGTTGGTATGAAAACTAGTCGTTGGCCGGAGTGTCACATTCCTGGTTGGGCGAAAAATTTATCAAAAGAAGAACAGCAGGCAGAAATTCTTAAAATGATCGAAAGTATAGTTCTTAAATATCAGGATAATGACGTTATTTCGGCCTGGCAGCCGGAAAATGAGCCGTTTTTTCCTTTTGGAGAATGTTCTTGGTCTGATGAAAATTTTTTAAAGGAAGAAATTCTTTTAATAAAATCGCTTGATTCTTTAAATAGGCCCGTGCTAGTATCTGATAGCGGAGAAGGGTCTTTTTGGATTAAAGCAGCTAAGCTTGGAGATATTGTCGGGACGACTATGTATAAGGAGGTTTGGGTCAGTTTTTCCTGGATAAAAACAAAAATGTCGTTTCTTCCTCAATCCGCAAAAGATTTTGGATTTTACTTCCACTATCCTTATCCACCAAAATTTTATTGGCAGAAAGCGAATATTATTAGTAAATTTTTCGATAAAAAGGTTATTTGTGTTGAATTACAGACAGAGCCTTGGTGTCCGAATCTTCTATATAATTGCAGTCTTTCAGAACAAGAAAAAACTATGAGTTTAGAAAATTTTAAGAATAATATTGAATTTGCCAAAAAGACGGGTTTTGATGAATTTTATCTTTGGGGCGGGGAGTGGATGTATTGGATGAAAAGTACCCAAAACAATCCTGAAATTTGGGATGAAGCTAAAAAACTTTTTTAATTATGTCAGAGTATCCATATTATTTAAAGCTTAACAGATCAACTGATCTTAAAAATCCGAGAGAAAGAGCAATTTATCGTTTTTTTGAAATTCTCCCGGGAGCTTTAAGTTGGCTTACAATAGTGTTGGCTGTTTTTTTATCTTGGTTGCAGCCGGTCTGGATGTCTTTTTTTATTATTTGTTTTGTTATTTATTGGATGTTTCGTTCTGTCTATTTTTCTTTTCATCTTCAGGCTTGTTATAAAACTATGAAGGTGAATGAAAAAATTGATTGGATAGAAAAACTTAATCAATTGAAAGGAAAGAATTGGAAAAATATCTATCAGTTGGTTGTTTTGCCTATGTATAAGGAGCCGTTAGAAATTATAAGGGAAAGTTTTAATTCTTTATTGGCTTCTGATTGGTCCAGAGATCAAATGATTGTAGTTTTAAGTTGTGAAGAGGAAGGAGATAAAGAAACAGCTGAAAAAATTAAATCTGAGTTTGGTGATAATTTTTTTAAATTTTTACTTGTTTTTCATCCTAAAAATTTACCGGGTGAAATCGCCGGTAAGGGATCTAACGAAACTTGGGGAGCAAGAAAGGCCAAGGAGTTAATTATTGATCCGTTTAAATTTTCTTATGAAGATGTCATTTTTTCTTCTTTTGATGTTGATACTTGTGTCTTTCCGAAGTATTTCAGTTGTTTAGCATATTATTATTTAACCGTTACAAATTCCGTACGTTGTAGTTTTCAGCCTATTCCTTTATTTGTAAATAATATTTGGCAGGCGTCTCCTATTTCCAGGATTTTTGCTTTTTCGGCTTCATTTTGGGAGATGATGTGTCAGGAGAGACAGGAAAAATTACTTACTTTTTCTTCTCATTCGATGAGTTTTAAAGCTTTAGTTGATGTTGATTTTCGACAGGTCAATGTAGTTTCTGATGATTCCCGTATTTTTTGGCAGTGTTTTTTAAGATATGACGGAGATTATAAAGTAATTCCTCTTTATTATCCTATTTCTATGGATGCTAACGTTGCTCCTACTTTTTTAAAAACAATGAAAAATGTTTATTTACAACAAAGAAGATGGGCTTATGGGGTAGGAGATATTCCATATTTTCTTTTTGGATTTTTAAAAAATAAGAAAATTGCTTTATCTCAAAAACTTTCTTTGGGATTTAATATTTTTGAAAGTTGTTGGTCTTGGGCTACAGTTTCTATTTTAATATTTTTATTGGGATTTTTACCTATAGTATTGGGCGGAGATGAATTCAGACAGACATTACTTTCTTATAAATTACCGATTTTTACCAGAAATATTTTAACAATGGGAATGATAGGATTGGTCGGATCAGCTTTTTTCAGTATTCTTTTACTTCCTCCTAAGTCTCCGGAATTGGGGAAAAGGAAATATTTGATTTTAATTCTGGAATGGTTTTTATTGCCGATTATAATGATATTTTTTACCAGTTTACCGGCTTTAGAAGCTCAAACTCGATGGATGTTGGGTAAATATCTCGGTTTTTGGCCTACTCCAAAAATAAGAAAATGAAAGACTTGACAAGAGTATATTGTAATATGATAAAATATATTTCATAATATAATTTTATCTTATAAATATGTACGACTTGCCAAATTTTAATATAAAAACAAACGGTATTAAAACTCCTAAGTTTTTGAAAAATCAGTTTTTTTGGGGAGTTATTCTAATTATTCTTATTTCTTCTGTTTTCGGATTTTTATCAGGAATAATTTATTATAATTATTTTTCTCCGGGGGCGGACAATTATATTTCTAAATTAAATATAGGGAGTCCTCAGGGAAAAATTGTTGAAAAACAGACGGTTTATTTACCTCAAACTTCTCAGGAAGAGGCGGTAATTAATGTGGTTAATAAGGTGTCTCCGGCCGTGGTGAGTATTATTATCACCAAAGACGTTCCTATTATTGAACAATATTATACTGATCCTTTTCAGGGTTTTGGAGATTTTTTTGGTTCTGATTTTTTAATTCCTCATTATCGGCAAAATGGGACGGAGAAGAAAGAGGTTGGAGGGGGAACGGGTTTTATAGTTTCTGAAGACGGGATGATTTTGACCAATAAGCATGTTGTTTCAGACGAGGAGGCTGATTATACTGTTTTGACTAATGACGGTAAAAAATATTCGGCTAAGGTTTTAGCCAGAGATCCCGTTCAAGATTTAGCTGTTATTAAAATTGATTCCAGTAGTAAGATAGATAATAAAGGAAGTATTGATTTTAAAAAATTTCCTACAGCTCCTCTTGGAGATTCAGATAAAATTCAAATTGGACAGACGGTTATCACTATTGGGAATACATTGGGAGAATTCAGAAATACAATTTCTGTAGGGGTGGTTTCCGGATTAGAAAGGACAATTACTGCTTCGGGAGGGGGAGTTGATGAAACCCTGGAAGATATTATACAAACTGATGCCGCTATTAATCCCGGGAATTCAGGAGGGCCTCTTTTGAATTTAAAAGGAGAAGTAATAGGTGTAAATACGGCAATGGTTCAGGGAGCTCAAAGTGTTGGTTTTGCTATACCCGTTAATAAAGCAAAAAAAGATATCAGTAACGTGAAAAGTTACGGCAGAATTATATATCCTCTTTTGGGAGTAAGATATATTTTAATAAATGAAGTAATTCAACAAAAGAATAATTTAAAGGTTGATTATGGCGTTTTAATTCAAAAAGGGGAAAATGGAGAAGCGGCTGTTTATCCTGGCTCTGCTGCGGAAAAAGCCGGTGTAAAGGAAGGTGATATAATTTTAGAGTTTAACGGTGAAAAAATAACTATAGAAAATACTCTTTCTAAAATTATTATGAAATATAACCCGGGAGACAAAATAACTTTAAAAATATTAAGAGACGGAAATGAAAAGATATTGGAAGTTACTTTAACTGAAAAGACACAGTAAGGTGTAATAAAAAGTTGTTATTTCCGTCTTAATTAAATATGGGAAAGAATCAATTAAACCTAGCCATCGTCGCTATTTTGGTTATTAGCAAGCAAAGCTTGACTAGGTTTATTGGTGAATAAGAATATATAATAAATAAAAAAATAAACCTGGCCAAGCAGCCAGGTTTTTAGTTCTTTATAAATAAGGAGGTAAGACAATGTCGCCGTGATAACAAAATAAAAGAATAATGGCGAAATAAAAAACGGAGGTTAGAATGGAAACTACAGAGGGAGTCGTAACTACCAGAAGCCAGGAGATTCATGAAAATTATTGTCGGGAAATGGTCTGTATTATAAAAAAACTTGAAGGTATTTCTTCTGGACGCTCAGAAAAGAGAGACAGACTCATGTTTCGCTTGAATGATATTAAAAATAGGCTGATTCCCCAGCTTTTTAGTGCGACATTTTCAGGATAACCTTAGGGATTATTGATGCTACGTGGTTATCCTTATGGGGCAAAGAGAAGGAATTTCTAGTAGACAAGAAACTAGAGGTTCAATCCGCAAACATCGGATTTCTCTTTTTGCCCCTTTTTTGTTGAAATTGATTTTTTTTAAAAAATATGTTAGAAATAACGCATGAATGGAGGTCAATTTACCCATAAAGCTCAAGAGGCGATAATGGCTGCTCAAGACGTAGCTAGGGAGAACAATCAGCAGCAAATAGACGCCTTACATTTACTTTTAGTCCTTTTAAACCAGGAAGGAAGCGTGGTTTTGAATTTGCTTCAGAGAATCGGGGCAGATATAGAGGGATTAAAGAGAAAAGCAACTGCATCTTTAGAAAAGATGCCCGTTATTTCTGCTCCTCAAGCTTTCGGTCAGTTTTATCTTACTCAAGATATGGCTAAAATTTTGGAAAGGGCCCGTCAAGAATCGGTTAATATGGGAGATGAATTTATTTCAGTGGAACACTTGTTTTTGGCGCTTTTAGATACTCAAACAAAAGCTAAGGAAGTTTTAGATAAAACAACTTTTTTAAAACAAGGAGGAGGAACGGGAACATTAGAATTTAGTAAATTAGATTATGAAATATTTTTAAAACAATTAGCCCAAGTTCGAGGAGGAACAAAAATTACAGATCCTGAACCTGAATCAAAATATCAGGTTATAGAAAAATATGCTAGGAATCTTACTACTCAGGCCAGACAAGGAAAACTGGATCCGGTTATCGGCAGAGAAAATGAGATTCGTCGGTTGATGCAAGTTTTATCCAGAAGAACGAAAAATAATCCGGTTTTGATTGGTGAGGCTGGGGTTGGAAAAACAGCTATTATTGAAGGATTAGCTCAGAAAATTGTTTCAGGTCAGGTTCCGGAAAGTTTGAAAGATAAAGAAATTATTGCTTTGGATTTGGGTTCTCTTATTGCCGGAACTAAATATAGAGGAGAGTTTGAAGACAGAGTTAAAGCTTTTTTGAAAGAAATGGGTCGGGCAGGTGGCAGATATTTATTATTTATTGATGAGTTACATACTCTAGTCGGAGCGGGAGCTGCCGAAGGTGCAATTGATGCATCGAATCTTTTAAAACCTGCTTTGGCCAGAGGAGAGTTAAGGGCAATAGGAGCTACCACTTTAAAAGAATATCAAAAGTATATTGAAAGAGATGCAGCCTTGGAAAGAAGATTCCAACCGATTTTAGTTCAAGAACCGTCTATTGAAGATACTATTTCAATGCTTAGGGGCATTAAGGAAAAATATGAACTTCATCATGGAGTGAAAATAAAAGATTCAGCCTTGGTTTCTTGTGCTCAATTGGCCGCTCGTTATATCACAGACAGATTTTTACCTGATAAAGCGGTTGATTTAATGGATGAAGCAATGAGTTCTTTAAGGTTGGATATTGAATCTGCTCCTCAAGATTTAGATATTCTTAAAAAACAAATACAAAAATTAGAGATTGAGCAGGAAGCAATTAAAAAAGAAAAATCTCAACGCAGAAAATCAGCAATATCAAGGGAATTAGCTGATCTTAAGGAAAAAGCTAAAGGTATAGAGGCTAAGTGGCAATCAGAGAAAGAGATAATCTCTAAAATTAAAAATTTTAAAAAAGAAATAGAACAGGCGAAATTTGAAGTGGAAAGAGGGGAAGCTGAAGCCAATTTACAAAAGGTGGCTGAAATAAAATACGGTAAGATTCCTCAATTACAAAAAGAATTAAGTGCGGCAGAAAAGAAGCTGGGTGTTTTTCAAAAAAATCATCCTATTTTAAAAGAAGAAGTTTCTGATCAAGATGTTGCTCACGTGGTTTCAAAATGGACAGGTATTCCGGTGATGAGGTTATTAGAAGAAGAAGCAAGGAAACTTGAAAAAATGGAAAACATTGTTGCGAAAAGAGTTGTCGGTCAAAATGAGGCAATAATGGCTATTTCTAACGCTATTCGCAGATCTCGAGCCGGAATTTCAGAGGAAAACAGGCCTTTGGGTTCGTTTCTGTTTTTAGGACCGACCGGTGTCGGTAAAACTGAAACTGCCAGAGCTTTAGCCGGATTTTTATTTAATGACGAAAACTCTTTAGTAAGGTTGGATATGTCAGAATATATGGAAGAGCATACTGTTTCAAAAATGATAGGTTCGCCTCCGGGGTATATTGGTTATGAAGAAGGGGGCCAACTGACAGAAAAGATAAGAAGAAGACCTTATTCGGTTATTCTTTTGGATGAGATTGAAAAAGCTAATCCTAAAGTTTTTAATATTCTTCTTCAGATTTTAGAAGACGGCAGACTTACTGACGCGAAAGGCAGAACAGCTTCTTTTAAAAATTCTATTTTAATAATGACTTCTAATATCGGTTCAGAATATATTACTAAAATGGGGTCTTTGGGTTTTTCGATGGGAAAGGAGGAAAAAGAAAAAGAATCTCTGAAAGATAAAGTAAAAGAATCTTTAAAAGATAATTTTCGTCCGGAATTTCTGAACAGAATAGATGAAATAATTATTTTTGATTATTTAGGAAAACCGGAAATTAAAAAAATTGTTGATTTGGAGCTGGATAAAGTAGCTGAAAGGTTAAAGAGTAAGGGAATTGAAATAAAAGTTACTGAACCCGCTAAAGAATTTTTATCTGAGATTGGTTTTGATGCTAATTTAGGGGCTCGTCCCTTGAAAAGAGTAATTCAAAAACAGGTTTTAGATCCTTTGTCTTTAAAAATTGTTTCAGGAGAAGTTAAAGAGGGGGAAAGAATTACTATTGATTTTTTTGAAGGAAAGATTAAGTTTATAACTGCCAGAGATTTTATTAAAGTTAAATCTTCGATTGAAAAGATAAAGGTTTCTGTTTAAAGATGAAAAAAAATATTCTTAAAATTTTAGGTATTTTCATTTTGGGTGTTTTTGGCGGTATTTTTGCTGACCAGATTTTGTGGCCTTATTTAATAGAAAGACCTCTTTTTTATCAATATAGGCTTGAGCAAAGTCCGGTTTATGTCACAGAAACAAAGGAAATTACAGTTGAAGAAAATGTTGCTCTTCAGGGAGCTATTGAAAAAGTTGATAAAATAGTCGTTGGGGTAAGAGCGGAGAAAAAATCAGGGGAAGTTTTGGAGGGTTCTGGTTTTATAGCCACATCTGACGGTTTAGTAGTTACTTTGAATAATTTACTTCCTCAAGGTTCAGAATTCAGTTTTTTTGTAGATGGTAAAACAGTAGCTTATCAGATATTGAAGAGAGATCCGGATAATAATTTAGCTTTGATAAAATTGGAAAAAAATAATTTACCTACATTAGCTTTTGCTGATTTTGATAGGGTGAAATTGGGAGAAAGGGTTTTTCTATTAGGGATAATCTTTCAAGCGGATAACATTAAAAAGATGACAAATGAAGGAATTATTAGGGGTTTTGATGAAAACTTTATTGAAACTAATATTTTTGACAGTATTGATTTAAAAGGAAGCCCTTTATTTAATATCTCCGGGGAAATATTGGGTATAAATACGGTTAATTTAGCAGGAAAAGTTATTTCTATACCGGTTTCAAAAATAAAGCAATTTATTAATATATAATAATATGCAGGCAGTAATTATTGTCATTTCTTGGGTATCTTTACTCTACTTCGTCGTTTCTTATTTTTCTTAGTGTGGTTTTTTATAATCATCTTTAACGGGTGGTTTTTTTATTTAAAATTTCTCTTATATTGCTTCACTTGCGGAGATTTTAAGAAGTATGTTAGTATTAAAAATCATAGTAAACCTTAGTTAATAAGGTTAAATATTTTTTAAAAGTTAAAAGGAGGTAAAATTTACTTGCACCTTTAAAATCAGTTTGAATGAATCTAAATGTAGGACATAGGTTGTCCTATGGTCGTCATAGAACCCTGTTTAGAAATAAGAAATTAATGATTTCGTCTTTTATTATATGAAGAAAAATTCAAATATTCTTTTATCTATTTTGATAGTTTTGGCGATAGTAGGCGGAGGTTTATACCTTCAAAAAATAGGTAAACTCCAGTTGGGAAAACTTTTTGAACGTCAGTTGCAGACGAAAGTTGAAGAACAGATGCAAGCGACTTCTACCGAAAAATTATCTGAGGAAGTGGTTGAGTCTTTAAATGAGGATAAAACAGAGCTTATTACTGAAATAGAAGAGGTAGAAGAGCAGTCTTATGGATCTGTTTCTGTGGTATCTTCCGTAGTTCTTCCTCAAAGACAACTTTCTATAGCTGAAATACAGCAGCAGATAAACGAGATTAAGATCAAAATAAATCTCCTTACTATAGAAGTGGAAATATATAATGTCCAACAGGAAGTAAAA
>Ga0247840_10003550_pt1 | contig 26168 bp, 20 predicted proteins | sample LaCruzMarch2015__FD_192404 | JGI IMG/M metagenome (GOLD analysis project Ga0247840, IMG submission 192404) | Freshwater microbial communities from meromictic Lake La Cruz, Castile-La Mancha, Spain - LaCruzMarch2015_17m | ecosystem: Environmental > Aquatic > Freshwater > Lake | place: Spain...
TGGCAGTGGGGGGCCAACTTCAAGTCCATGAAGGACTATCATCATTTCGACAAAATCATGGTGAGGTAGGTTCGAGTCTCAAATTCACTAATGCCAAGTTTTATGGCCGGGCGAGGAGTTCCTGTTCAATGACTTCCTTGTTTTCCCCTTTTTGACGGAGGTAAAATTATTTTTCCGTCGTCAAATAACAAACAATATCAGATACTTTGGTGGTGTCGGAGCTCCGACACCACCTCCGACAGGCAAACCCTCCCCTATGCCGGGGAGGTGCTTCTGTATGTATTACCCGGCTTGCGAAGCCTGTGCACTGCGACGGCGTCTGAGGTGTTCCGGATACCAGGTGCTGAAGAACATGGCCGATACCAAGAGGACGTAGGTGATGGCCTCGTAGACCCAACCGGGCATGGTGGGCTGGATGCTCCTTTGCAAAGCCAGGGAAGCGTTTACTGTAAACACTACTCCCCAAATTGTGGTCATAAAGTAGTTCGTGCGCAGGAACACCGGATTTTTCCACAGGGAAGGGTCCGTGTGTTCACGAGCGTACTCCAGGGTAAAGGGCCGCTTCATGGCCATGCCCGCCCAGGTGCCCACAGCCAAGGCGCCGTTGGCCAGCGCGCCCATGTAGCGCACGGCCCACATATTATTCAAAAAGACCACAGCCACAATGGCGTAGGTGAAGAACAATATGCCCACCCACATGATTACCCCCCGGTGCAGTCGTGCTACGCACATGACCATGGTCAGGACTGCGGCCCCGATGATGCCCACCTTCAGCCGGAACATGGAGTGTTGGGCAATAATCAAAAAGAATAACCAAGGCGCGAAACTCAACAGCATTTTTAAGAACGATTTCAAGAACGTCATGAGCACTTCCTCCTTATTCGATATCAAAATCAAAGTAGATTCCCGGGAAGGGTTCGTCTTTGAGGGTGTAATGCCACCATTCCTTATCGTAATTGACGAAGCCTTGCTTTTCCATGAGGGTTTTCAGCAAGGCCCGATGGAGACGCGGGGTCGGTCCGATGGCCTTGTTCAAGGTGTGAGAGCTTTCATCGAAGCAGTCGAAGCCGGCGCCCATATCGATGCCGTTGTCGCGAAAACGATCCCTATAGGGACGATAGCAGGCCCGGAGATTTTGGTGGGGGATGTATCTTTCCTGGGGTTGGGCAGGAAGGGTGACGATTGTCAGATCAATGGTGCTGCCCCGGCTATGCCCCGATTTTTCGGCAATGTAGCCGTCCCGGAAAAGATTTTTCTTGTCCACCTCGGGATAGAATTCGGCTTTCGTCCTGGTATCTGCAACATCGGCGGCCCACCGGACAAAATGGTTCACTGCCTTTTGGGGACGGTAGCAGTCGTAAATTTTCAGGGTCAGTCCGAAAGCGACCAATTCCTTTTGCACGCCGGCCAGGGCCTGGGCGGCCTTCCGGGTCAAGTAACATTTGGGGGTCTTGTACCCGTCTACTCTCGCTCCTACAAAATTATGGGGAGTATAGTACCGGATGTCCATGAGCACATCGGGGATGACGGCGCGGATCTCTGTAAATTCGGCGGGAATAGCATTTTCTGCGGATATGGCGTCTCCCGTACCGAAAAGAAAAAACAAACACCAGATGATCAGGAAGGATTTTTTCAATTTTTCAGCTCCTTTTGGGATGTAAACCCATTATGAACGTTACTTTGACAAATTTACACAGTCCAAATCAATTAGCAAGTATTTTCCATCCTCAGTATTTTCCCGCTCAACGCAGTTGACAATCTCGTCCAGCATCCTAATCTTAGTAGAAAGTATTTATCAGGGAGAAGAAGATGAAAAGATTCTTTAGTTGCTTATTACTCGTTGTCATGGTCCTGGCGGCTGGATGCCAGAGCGTGAATGGCGATAAACAGGAGGTCAAAAGTGTCATGGAGACAAACAATAGCCAAGTTAAAACAGCCACTTTTGCCGGAGGCTGTTTCTGGTGTACGGAGGCCGATTTTGAAAAGATTCCCGGTGTAGTGAAAGTGATTTCCGGATATACGGGTGGATCGAAGGACAAGCCGACCTATGAGGAGGTTGCTGCGGGGAAAACCGGACATGTAGAGGCTGTTCAGGTTTATTACGACCCTGCAAAGACTAGCTACGATCAGCTTCTTGACGTCTTCTGGCGCCATGTAGATCCCACCGATGGAGGGGGGCAATTTGTAGACCGGGGTCCCCAGTACCGCAGTGTGATTTTTTATCATGATGACGATCAGCGGCAGGCTGCCGAGAAGTCCAAAGAAGTTCTGAATAAATCCGGACGGTTTAATAAGCTGATTATGACGGAAATTCTCCCCTTTGGCAAGTTCTATGAAGCGGAGGCCTACCATCAGGAATACTACCGGAAGAATCCCCTGCGCTACAATTCTTACCGGCAAGGGTCCGGGCGTGATCAATTTTTGGAAAACGCCTGGGGAGGCGGACAATGTTCACTGCCGGCGACGGGAAGGCAAGCTTCCCCTAAACCGGATGAGGGATCATTGAAGAAGAAATTGACCCCCTTGCAGTATGAGGTTACCCAGAAGGAAGGCACCGAGCCGCCCTTCCGGAATGAGTATTGGGATAACAAGCAGGAAGGCATCTACGTAGATGTCGTCTCCGGTGAGCCCCTCTTCAGTTCCCTGGACAAGTATGATTCCGGGACGGGCTGGCCGAGCTTCACGAGGCCCCTTGAGCCCGCCAATATTAAGGAAAAGAAAGACGAGCGACTGTTGATGAGCCGTACGGAAGTCCGGAGCCTTCAGGGAGATTCTCATCTTGGCCATGTTTTCCCCGATGGACCCAAGCCGACTGGTCAGCGTTACTGCATGAATTCGGCGGCCCTGCGTTTCATCCCCAAGGAAAACCTGGATAGGGAAGGATACGGCCAATACCGGAAGCTATTCCCCTGAGCCTAAAGCAATGGCCATCATGGCGATAAGGCAATGACGGATATTTTGCATTGCCAAGCTCAATCCCGCCGTTTATGGAAAAACTAGGGATAGCGCCCGATTAATTCTTCTTTAATCCAGCCGTTTATGGAAGCGCAGGACGGCGGCGGTGAAGACCGCCAGCCCCAGGATGGTCAGGGCGACATACTGGGGCCAGAGGACGTCCATCCCCACGCCTTTAAGGAAGATGCCCCGGATGATCACCAGGATGTAGCGAAACGGATTCAGATAGGTCAGCCACTGGACGACAATAGGCATATTGGCAATGGGAAAGACAAATCCGGAAAGGAGAAATGACGGCTGAATGAAGAAAAAGGTCGTCATCATGGCCTGCTGCTGGGTGGCGGAAATGGTCGAGATGAACAGGCCGATCCCCATCGTGCTGATGAGAAACAGGCAAATGGCGAGGAAAAACAGGGGCAGGCTCCCCCGGATGGGCAGCTCGAACCAGTAAACGGCAAAGAGGAGCACACAAATCATCTGGATCAGTGAGATGATGATGTAGGGGATGGTTTTCCCCATGATCAGCTCATAAGGTTTCATCGGCGTCACGATGAGCTGCTCCATTGTTCCCCCCTCCTTTTCCTTGATGACCGCCATGGAGGTAAAGAGCAGCGAGATCAGCATGACGATGAAGGCGACGATCCCGGGCACAAAGAAATGCCGGCTGTAGAGATTGGGATTGTACCAGGTCCGCAGGCGGCCATCGATGCGCCCATATGTCATCTGGACTGGGTAAAGATCGCGGAGGAACTGACGGTTCAGGCGCTCCATAACCGTCATGACGTAGGAGACCCGGATCGCCGTCATGTTGCTTACCGTGCCGTCGGCGAGGATCTGGATTTCCGCCGTTTCTCCCCGGCGGATCTTCCGGCTGAGTTCCGGACCGATCTTGATGCCGATGTCCACTTTCCCGCGCAGGAGCAGATCTTCCATCTCCTTGGGATCACTGACGACATTGCTGATCTGAAACATGCCGTTGGCGCTGAAGGCATCGACAATCGTCCGGCTTTCCACGGTGTGTGATTGATCGAGGAGGGCGACGCGGATGCTGGTGATGTCAAAATTTACCACATAGCCGAAAATCAGGATCTGAATAAGGGGGGCCATGATCAGGATGGGGCGGTTCCGCTTGTCCCGGAAGAGTTGAATGAATTCTTTACGGACGAGTTCCCGTATCCGCAGGAAGCTCATGCTACATTCCCTCCCGCTTCAGGACGATGACATTGAGGGCGGCGAGGATTGCCGCCATGACGAAAAGGACGGCGAAACTCGGCCAGAGGTAGGTGATATCAAGGTTTCTCATGTAAATGCCCTTGAGGATGTCGATAAAGTATCGGGCCGGAACGATGTAGGTAATGGTCTGGATTACCGGGGGCATGTTCAGGACGGGAAAGACGAAATCGGAAAGGAGCATGGACGGAAGAAAGGTTACGATGGGCGACACCTGATTGGCGACGAGCTGGGATTTTGTGGCTGAGGAGATGAGAAGCCCCAGGGTGATGGCGACCGCCAGATACAGGGACGAAGCGGTGATCATGAGCCAGAAATTCGCTTTCATGACGATCCCGAAAAGGACCTGCCCCATGAGGACGGCAATAAGGACATCGGCCAGGGTGATAAAAAAATAGGGGATCGCCTTGCCGATGATGAACTCTCCGGCGCTGATGGGAAGCGATTTGATCGTCTCCATGGTCCCGTTTTCATACTCCCGGGCAATGACCAGCGACGTCAGCATGGCCCCGACAATCATGATGATGACGGCAATGATGCCGGGGACAATGAAGTTTCTGCTCTCCAGATCTTCGTTGAACCAGATGCGGATACGGCCCTCGAGGGGCGGGTTCATCTGCTCCTGCCCCTGGCGATTCAGGAAATTGTGGAGATATTTGGAATTTTCCCGCTCCAGGAAGGCGGTGATATAGCCGGCGGAGATATTGGCGAAATTTGGATCGCTGCCGTCGAGGAGTACCTGCAGCGGCGACTCCCGGTCGGCCTGGATTTTCTTCGTCCAGTCCGGGGGAATGACGAGGGCCAGGGTTGTCCAGCCGTGATCGAGCCAATCGGCTGCCTCCTCGGAGTTTTTCAAATGGGCGACGACGCGGAAATAGGGGGAAGAGTCCAGGCGGCGGACAAGATCACGGCTCTGTTTGGTTCCATCGTAATCCACAACTACCGTCCGGACGTCTTCCACATCCAGACTCAGGGCGTAGCCGAAGAGCAGGATCAGGATCAGGGGGATGGCGAAAGCCAGGTAGAGACTCCGGTAATCCCTGATCAAATGATAAAATTCCTTGCGGGTTATGGCAGTGATCTTCCGCAGATTCATTTTCAGTTTTTCACCTGTTTAATTAGGGACAGAGCCCCTATTAATAAATCCTCAAATTTTCATTAAGGCAATGAAAGCGTCATTAAGATCTGGTTTCTCTTTGTCCGGGCATGCCGTCCGAATGATCTCGTCCGGGCTTCCCGCGGCGACGATGGCCCCCTGGTTGATCATGACAATCCGCTCGCAATGACGGGCTTCGTCCATGTAATGGGTCGTAACGAAAATGGTGATGCCCTGGGAGGCCAACTGGCGGATAAAGTCCCAGAAATGTTGCCTCGTCAGGGGATCGACGCCGGATGTCGGCTCGTCCAGGAAAAGAATGTCCGGTTTGTGCAGCAGGGCGCAGCCGAGAGCGAGGCGCTGACGCCATCCCTGGGGAAGTTCCCGGGTCAGGCGGTCCCGGACTTCCCCCAGTTGGGTCATATCCAGAACCCAGGCGATCCGTTCCTCCCAGAACGTCGGCGAGACGTTATATATGCCGAGATAAAAGCGGATATTTTCGAAGGGACTCAGATCCTCGTAAAGGGAGAATTTCTGGGACATGTAACCGATGGATTGCTTTATTTCCTCGGGTTGCCTGAAGATGTCATAGCCGGCGACAGTTCCCTGACCGGCTGTGGGGATGAGGATGCCGCAGAGCATGCGAATGGTCGTTGATTTTCCGGAGCCGTTGGAACCCAGAAATCCGAAAATTTCCCCCCGCCGGACGGTGAAGGTAACCTTGTTGACGGCTACAAACTTGCCGAAGCGTTTCTCCAGATCTTTGACCTGAATGGCGTCGCCGTTGTCTGATGGTCGGATTGTTGATGGATTCATCTTCAAATATTTCCATCCCCTTCAGGGGGAGGGTTAGGGTGGGGGTGAGCCAAAAATGTGTCTTTCGCGATATCGCCATCCGCTTCCTGAAGACGACTGATCATGGCTGCCTCCAGTGTAGGAAAGGAGGACCGGATTGCCGCTGGCGTCGCGATGTCAATTACTTGAGCCTTGTGCATCATGGCCAGATTATCACACTTTTCTCCCTCATCGAGATAAGCCGTGGAAACGATAATGGTCATTCCCTGCCGACGCATTTCAGCCAGAATATCCCAGAATTCCTGGCGGGAAACGGGATCGACGCCGTTGGTCGGCTCGTCGAGGATAAGGAGGCCTGGCTCATGGATCAGCACACATGCCAGCCCCAATTTTTGTTTCATTCCCCCGGAGAGGGCGCCGGCCGGCCGATCGGTAAAGGGCAACAAATTGGAGAAGCCCAGATACTTTTCCCGCCTCTTCTTACGTTCTTCCCAGGGAATGCCGAAGATGTCCATGAAGAATTGGAGATTCTCATCCACCGTCAAATCCGGATAAAGTCCAAAACGCTGGGGCATGTAGCCGATGAGATTCTTGACCCCTCTTTTCTCCGTTACGACGTCCATGCCGGCGATGAGGATCTTGCCCGCTGTTGGTTTTATCATCGTGGCGACCATCCGGAGGAGGGTGGATTTGCCTGCCCCATCCGAGCCGACGAAGCCAAAGATATCTCCTTTTTCGATGAGCATGGATACATCCCGGACGGCCTCGACTTCTCCAAAGCGCATGAAGACATGATCGATGACGACGAAAGCGGAAGAGGATGATGGCGTCGGTTCTGATTTCACCTAAAAATTACATCTTTCGGCAAGTAATTAGGGACAGAGCCCCTAATTATTGTTCTTTTATTTAATAGGGGCTCTGTCCCTAACGAAAATTTATTTCAGCCAGGCGTCGGCGGGCATGCCGGTTTTTAACTCGTAGCTGGGATTCGGGATCGAGACCTTCACGAGGTAAACGAGCTTTACCCGCTCCTTTTGTGTCTGGATGATTTTGGGGGTGAATTCGCCTTCCGGGGATACGAACGAAACAGTTCCCTTGAAGATGCGCTTCGGGAAGGTGTCAATCTTCACATCTACCGCCTGTCCAGGTTTGACCTTGCCGATGGCCGTCTCTTCCACGAAGATTTTCAGATCGACATTGGACAGATTTGCCAGGTTGAAAACCTCCCTGCTGGGCGAGACGACTTCGCCGGGTTCGACATTGCGACTCGTGATGACGCCGTCGAAAGGGGCGTGCAATTTTGTGTACGCCGTCTGGATGGTAGCCTGCTCGCGGACCGCCCTGGAAAACTGGACCTGGGCCCGGGCGGCCTCGATGTCCTTCCTGGTCATCTCGATTTTTTGCAGATTGCTCTTGGCCTGGCGGAGAACGGCCTCACTTTCCGTCAGCCGGGAAGAGGCGGTGTCATAGTGAAGCCGCACGGTGTCCCATTCCTTTTCCGCGATAACCCGCCGCTGATACAGGGCGTCATACCGTTCCTTGTTCTTTTTGGTATCTTCCATAACCTTCCGGGCGCTGGACACGTTCGCCTCCGCCCGTACGACATCGGCGGGAAGGGTGCTCTGATAGACATTGAGGAGCGTCTCAAGTTGCTGCTGACCTTTGATGGCCCGGTCGAGAGAGGCCTCGGCCTGATCGAAGCGGTTCTGAAATTCCGAGGCGTCGAGTTCGGCCAGGACCTGGTCCTTCTTGACGGCCTGTCCTTCCTTGACATGGACAACGGTCACTCTCCCGTTCGCCTGGAAGGCGATCTTTGCGTCCTTGGCCTCGATGACGCCGGAATAGTAAAGTTCGCTGTGCTGATTCTTCCATTGTCCGTAATAAACGTATCCCCCCACGCCGAGGAGCAGGACGATGAATACGATCAGAATTACCCTCTTATTCATGGAAAATATTCCTTTCCCTTACTATCTGATGAACCCACAAAGGTCGAACGATTGTCTATAATTGACGGCTTCGTAAAAAGTTCCGCAGACAAGGCGCGCAACGCCTGAGGAATGAGACGTACTTGTTGTACGTCGCAGTGATGAAGGACGCAGCGCAACGCCATATCCGGACTTTTTACGAAACCGTCTCATTTGATTTCTCCCATCGCCCTCTCAAGCCGGGCCTGATTGATGAAGTAATCCCCCAGGGCCGTGAAATAATCCGATTTTGCCTTGGTGAGCAGGGTCTGGGCGTCCAGCACATCTGTTGATGTGGCTACCTGTTCCTTGTAGCGCTCACTATTGATCCGGAAATTCTCCTCCGCCTGATCGATCGACTTCTGGGCAACAAACACCTGTTTTTCCGATTCCCGGACAAGGATATAGGCTGCTTTTACTTCAAAGGCGACTTTGTCCCTTTCATGGGCCAGCAGGCTGGTGGCCTGATTTTGCCTTGCCTGCCGGGAGTCCACCTGATTTTTCGTCTTTCCCCATTCCCAGAAAGCCCAGTCGGCCCTGGCCATCAGGTACCAGGTCTCCATGCTCTTGTACGGGCTGCCCTGGAGACTTCCCGAATCGCCGAAGCGCTCATAATGTCCCACGGCGCTGACGGTGGGGAAGAAGTCGCCTCTGGCCACTTTGACGTATTCTTTGGCCTGTTCCACCTTGAGGGAATATGCCTTGATTTCGGGACGTTTATCAAAGGCTGTCTGGAAGCAGGTCTCGACGGTTTTCTCGAAGGGTCGATAATTAAGGATATCCTCTACCTCAACGTAATCATTGATGTTTCTTCGAAGGAGAGTGTTGAAGCGGGCCTTGGCTATTTCCACATTGTTTTCCGCCTTGACCAGGTTGTGTTCACCATTGGCCAACTGGACCTCCGACTGGAGGAGGTCATTTTTCGGGATCAGGCCGACGTCAAAAAAGTTCTGTGCCTCATTACGATGTGATTTCAATTGCTCCACCGCTTGCCGGGCGACTTCCAGAATTTTCTGAGCCTTGAGAATATGGAAGTAAGCAGCCTTGACCTCTTCCACGATATTCTGGGTCGTAGCGGATTCATCAACCCTGGCGATGTCTTCGCCTTTCTTGTTGGCCTGGTAGTTGGCCGCAATGGACCCGCCGGCGAAGATCGGCTGCCGGACCTCCATGGCCCAACTGTAGTTGTCCGGAGTGCCCATGATGACCTGACCGCCCGTAGTCGACATAGGACCCAGGGGAGAGGTTATTGACGTCGGCGGCATGTTAACCCAGGGCGCGTCATTAAGGCGCATATAGCTGTAGGAGGTGCTCAGTTTGGGAAGAAATCCCGTGAAAGCCTCTTTTTTCTGGGCCTCCGCCCCCTTCACCCCTTCCTTGGCCGCCTGGATGACCATGCTCTGGTTCAGTGCCAGATCGATGCTGCTTTCAAGGCTGAATTTGCCCGGCGATTTCCCCGGAGGTCCGTTCTGAGCCGTTGCTGATGTTGCCGCCAGTCCAAAGACGATCATGATCGCTATGGCCAGAACGAAGGAGTAATTAGGGACAGAGCCCTCATTAATACTCACGCATTTAATAGGGGCTCTGTCCCTAATTAATTTCATCTTGCGATACCTCTTCCTATCACTTTTCGAGGGCGATTTTCAGGACGTCCATCATGTCTTCGACGAGATGAAAGCTGATATCCTTGCGAATCTTGGGGGGGATATCGGCGAGGTCCTTCTTGTTCCACTTGGGCAGGATGATGATCTTGACGCCGGCCCGGTGGGCGGCGAGGACCTTTTCCTTGATGCCCCCGACGGGGAGCACCAACCCCCGCAAGGTGATCTCGCCGGTCATGGCCAGGTCCTTTTTCACCAGTTTGTTGGTCAGAAGCGACGTCAGGGCCGTCATAATCGTTACCCCTGCCGAGGGGCCGTCTTTTTGTATGGCCCCGGAAGGAACATGGATATGGATATCCACATCCTCAAAGAAATCCTTTGCTATGCCCAGGGCCTCGGCGTTGGTCCGGATGAAGCTCAGGGCCGCTGTTGCCGATTCCTTCATGACATCCCCCAATTGCCCCGTCAGGGTCAGTCCCTTTTTGCCCTTCATGGCAGTCGCTTCGATGAACAGGAGATCTCCGCCCACGGGCGTCCAGGCCAGGCCCATGACTACACCGGGCTTCGATGTCCGGGCGGTGACTTCCGAGGTGACCCGTTCCGGTCCCAAGTAGCGGTGAATGTCCTTGTGGCGGATCGTCGCTTTTTCCATCACCCCTTCGGCGACCTGGCTTGCCACGCCCCTGCAGACAGAAGCAATCTCCCGTTCCAGGTTTCTTACCCCGGCTTCCCGGGTATAACTGCTGATAATCAGGCGGATGGCTCCCCTGGTGAAGGAAATCTGCCCCGGTTGCAGGCCGTTTTCCGTGATCTGCCTGGGTAGGAGATACTTTTCGGCGATGTGGAGCTTTTCATCAACGGTGTAACTCACCAGTTCGATGATTTCCAGACGGTCCCGCAGGGCCGGCGGAATAGTATCCATGATGTTAGCCGTCGTGATGAACATGACGTGGGACAGATCGAAGGGGATGTCCAGATAATGGTCCATGAAGGAGAAGTTCTGGGCCGGATCGAGGACTTCCAGGAGGGCTGATGAGGGATCGCCCCGAAAATCGCTGCCCACCTTGTCGATCTCGTCCAGCATGAAAACGGGATTATTGGATTCTGCCCGGCGGATGCTCTGGATGATCCGGCCCGGCAGAGCGCCGATGTAAGTGCGCCGGTGGCCGCGAATCTCCGCCTCGTCCCGGACACCTCCCAGGGCGATGCGGACGAACTTCCTTCCCAGAGCCCGGGCAATGGACTGCCCCAGGGACGTCTTTCCCGTACCGGGCGGTCCCACGAAGCAGAGGATCGGCCCCTTCGCGTCGGCCTTCAGTTTTCGGACGGCAAGGTACTCGATGATTCTCTTCTTCGGCTTCTCCAGGCCGTAGTGATCTTCCTCCAGGACCTTCCGGGCCTTCCGGATATCCAGATTGTCTTCCGTCCCCTCCCGCCAGGGCAGGGTAAGAATCCAATCCAGATAGGTTGAGGCGACGGTGTATTCTGCCGAGGACGGATGCATCCGGTCCAGGCGCTGCAATTCCCGATCCGCTTCCTTTTTCGCTTCTTCGGGGAGGTTTTTCTTGGCCAGTTTATCCCGGTATTCATCCACCTCCACCTTTGTCTCATCCTCTTCGCCAAGCTCCTTCTTGATGGCTCCGAGTTGCTGGCGCAGGTAATAATCGCGCTGGCTCTTATCCATGTCGTCCTTGACCTGAGACTGGATCTTGTTTCCCAGTTCGAGGACTTCCACCTGGTGATTGACGAGGCGTGTGACCTCTCTGAGCCGTTGCTTGACCTCGAGCAGCTCCAGGATCGCCTGTTTTTCTTCTGTTGAGACATTGATGATGGAGGCGATCAGATCGGCCAGTACGCCTGGATCGGTAATGGTCTTGGACATGGAACTGAATTCCTGGGGGAGGAAGGGGGTCAGTTTGACGATCCGTTCGAAGAGTCCTACCAGGTTCGCCATCAGGGCCTCGACCTCGATATCTTTGCTGTCCTGATCCTGAATGGATTCAATGCGAGCCTGAAGGTATGGTTTGCCGGATACTATCTCCATGATGTGGAAACGTTCGATGCCCTGCACGAGTAGTTGAGCTTTGTTCTCAGTGGTTTTGGCCATCTTGAGGATGACGGCGCTTGTCCCGATGCTGTAGAAATCCTCGGCTTGAAAGGTGGTCTCCGCCGGCGATTCCCTCGCCAGCACCAGGCCGATGATCCGGTCCTTCGCCATGGCTTCATCAACGAGTTGCAGGGACTGATCTCCAAAAACCTCCAACGGCAGCATCATCTTCGGAAAGACGATCATATTGAAAAGGGGAAGAATCGGCAGTTGTTCCGGGATATGAATGATCTTCATATCGTTCGTTGTCTGCTGGTTTATTTTATCCGTCATGGGTTGCTTCCTCCTTTGGGTCCCATCACGGGAATGCGCCTTTCCCGCTCTGCGGGTATTTTCCCCAAACGGATTTCGAGAAGCCCATTTGCATAAATCGCCTGGACCGTTTCCGTATCCACCGGTGCGTGCAGGGCCAGATGCCTTTCGAAATAGCCGTAAGGGATTTCCGCGAGATGGTAGCGCGTCGTTCCGGAAAGATAATTCTGATCCCGCTTCCCGGAGATTTTGATGCTCTTGCGGCTTACCTCGAGACGAATGTCGTCCCTGGCAACCCCGGCCAGATCAAGGAGGACGATAATGAAATCCGGCGTCTCATAGATGTCCGTGTGGGGGCGCCAGATATGTTCACAAAGGGTAAACGTGGGGCTGGCGATATGAAACATGTCATCCAACACATCCTGGATTTCCTGCTCGAACTTGCCGCTATCATTCCTGAATTTGATCTTGATGTAGCCCATACCTAGCGCGATCCCCTTTCACGTTTCTCCATGTTTATTATTTTTCATAATATACAATGATGTTGGCTTGTCAAGAAGCAACAGGGGGTTGCCTGCCGAGCAAAAAGTTATTGCACTGCGTCCATATTTACCGTATGAATCAAATATGTGCTCGTAAGGTTAAACATATTTCATAGAAATATGCGTCACTGCCGCTCCTGATTATTTTGTAACCAGGAGATAGGAGCCACATTTATTGAAAGCGATGGATCATGAAAACTATTTTTGTCACCGGCGGCGCCGGCTACATCGGCAGTCATACCTGTGTGGAGCTTCTACAGGCGGGATTTGATGTCGTAATTGCAGATAATCTCTCCAACAGCAAGATCAGCGTCCTCGACCGCATTGAAACCATTACCGGCCGTAGGCCCGTCTTTTACCGTGCGGACTGCCGGGATCGTGCTGCCCTTAAGGCCATTCTCGCCGCCTATCCATGTGACGCCGTAATCCATTTTGCCGGTCTCAAGGCAGTAGGGGAATCCGTTGCCCGCCCCCTGTATTACTATGACAACAACATTGGCTCGACTGTCGCCCTCTGCGAGGTAATGGCTGAATGTGGACTCAAGCGGATCGTTTTCAGTTCTTCCGCGACTGTCTACGGAGATCCCGCTACGGTCCCCATCGGGGAAGAATTTCCCCTTTCCCCTGCCAGCCCCTATGGCCGCACAAAACTGATGATCGAAGAAATCCTGCGGGATCTCCGGATTGCCGATCCTGCCTGGCAGATTATCCTTCTCCGCTATTTCAATCCTGTGGGAGCCCACAAAAGCGGTCTGATGGGCGAGGACCCATCCGGCATTCCTAATAACCTCATGCCCTACATTAGCCAGGTAGCCGTCGGTAAACTTTCCCGGCTCAGCGTCTTCGGGAATGACTACGACACGCCCGACGGGACGGGCGTCCGGGACTACATCCACGTTGTAGATCTCGCGTTGGGCCATTTGAAGGCCCTGGAAAAGATTCAGCAAACGGATTTGGCCACTTATAATCTTGGTACAGGCAGAGGATACAGCGTTCTGGAGATGATCAGAGCCTTCGAAAAAGCATCCGGCAGGCCTATCCCTTATGACATCGTAGATCGCCGTCCCGGCGACATTGCCGTCTGCTATGCCGATTCCAGCCTTGCCAAAACCAACCTGAACTGGACAGCCTCCCGGGGGCTTGATGATATGTGCGCCGACATTTGGCGCTGGCAATCCCGCAATCCCAATGGTTACCCTGAGAAATAGAGGTGACATCGCCCCCATTTTCAGGTATTGTATGCCAAATAGATAGAAGCGCTGTCTCTCTATACCTAATGTTTTGATGCAGAGAAAATAGCTGTTTTGAAGAAGAATGGAAGCTCCCATGCAAAACGCTAAAAAACAAGACCTGACCCCCGATGAACTTTACCAGGCTCAGATGGAAGTCCGTTTTCTAAAGGAAACGATCGACGCTCTCAGAGAAGAACTTGAGAAGGAAAGGATCTGCCGCGACGATGATGTTCAGAAGGCCTTGGCCGATGCCCATGATAATATCATACAACTCAAGGAAACGGTGAACTCCCTCCGCCTCGCAATGGAAAAAATGGCTATCGAGCATGACAAAGATAAGCAGAAGATTATCGCTGATAATCATGATGAGGCGAATCAATTGCGGGGCATGGTTGACGCCATGAGGCACGAAATGGAGAGAAGGAAAATTCAATATGAAGATGATGTGACAGCCATTCGCCGGACTAACCGGGATGAAACGCAGCAATTGCAGGAGGCGATTTATACTTTGCGCCAGAAGTTGGAGGGTTATGAAAAAAGATAGTTCTCTCGATACGGATTTGAGGCTTCACCAGGCGGAACTGCTTCTCAATGTGGCCCAGACCATGGCGACCTATGAGACCCTCGACGAAATGCTCAATGTCCTGGTAGAGATTACCACCAGGGAAATCCATGCGGACAGGGGGACAATATTCCTGAACGATGCAGAAACAGGGGAGTTATACTCACGGGTTGCCCAGGGGACCTTCCACAGAGAAATCAGGATTATCAACAATACCGGTATTGCCGGTCACGTTTTCACCACCGGAGAGAGCCTGATTGTCCATGACGCTTACAACGATGCACGGTTCAACCGTTCTGTGGATGAGAAAACCGGCTATACGACGAAGAGTATTCTCTGTGTACCCATTCGCACCATGAAAGGCGAGATCATCGGCGCCGCCCAGATGCTCAACAAGAAGAAGGGTCGATTCAACAAGGAGGATATGTTCCTCCTCGAATCGATGACAACCCAGGCCGCCATTACCCTGCAGAGCATCGGGATTGTTGAGAAGATGAGAAAATTCCGAGCCAAGGAGATGGAATTTTTCGATCTCGTCTCCAATGTAACAGCGGAAATAGATCTGGGTAGTCTTCTCAACAAGGTCATGTCGGAGGCGACCAGGATGCTTAACGCCGAGCGCTCGACCCTTTTCCTGAATGATGAGAAGCGAAAGGAGTTGTTTTCCAAGGTCGGAGAGGGACTGGGGGCCCTGGTGATCCGTTTGCCCAACCACATGGGTATCGCCGGCGCCGTTTTCCAGTCCGGAGAAACGATCAATATCCCATACGCCTACGCGGATCTTCGTTTCAATCCCGCTTTTGACAGGAAGACCGGCTTCTTTACCAGATCGATCCTCTGTGTTCCTGTTGTTAACAAAAGCGGGAAGACCATCGGGGTGACCCAGGTTCTCAACAAGCGGGGAGGGCCTTTTACAAAGGACGACGAATCCCGGCTTCGGGCTTTTACCGCCCAGGTTTCCATCGCCCTCGAGAACGCCAAACTCTTCGATGACATCCAGAACATGAAGAATTACAGCGAGAGCATGCTCGAGAGTATGTCAAACGGCGTTATTACCCTCGACGAAGAGGGAAAGATAATTACCTGTAATGCCGCGGGGCTCGGGATTATGCAGATTGAGGCTCAGACCGTCATTGATCACGCAGCTCGGGATTTCTTTACGGGAAGGAACGCTTGGCTCGTGGATAAGATCCACCGCGTGGATGAAACCAGGAAATCCGAGATGACCATGGATGCCGAACTAGAGTTCGGTGAGAACAAGGTTTCAGCAAACATTGCCATTCTTCCCTTGTCCAGTGTGGACAAGAAGAACCTGGGCGTCATGATCATCATGGACGACATCAGCTCTGAAAAACGGGTTAAATCGACCATGTCCAGATACATGGACCCTGGCCTCGCCGATCAGCTCCTGGAAGGGGGGGAGGATATCCTGGGCGGGAAAAGCACCATGGCAACGATTCTCTTTTCTGATATCCGCCAGTTCACAACCCTGACTGAGGAGTTGGGGGCCCAGGGAACGGTATCGCTTCTGAATGAGTACTTTACGATTATGGTGGAATGCATTCAGCGCGAGGGAGGGATGCTGGACAAATTTATCGGCGATGCGATTATGGCCGCCTTCGGCATCCCGATCGCCCATGATGATGACGAAGATCGCGCCATGCGGGCCGCTATTGCCATGATCAATGCCCTCAATCACTGGAACCGGGAACGTATGTCCCAAGGAAAAAAGCCGGTGAAGATGGGGCTTGGACTGAATACGGACGTAATTGTCTCAGGGAATATCGGCTCGCCGAAAAGAATGGACTACACCCTGATCGGGGACGGCGTTAATCTCGCATCGCGGCTGGAAAGCTTATGTAAGAGGTATCATGCGAGTATCCTGATCAGCGAAAATACATATAAGCGTCTGCGGGGAACCTACCGGATCAGGGAAGTGGACCGGGTGGTGGTCAAGGGTAAGACGGAAACCGTTGGCGTCTATGAAGTCCTCGATTATCACAGCGCCGAGAGCTTCCCCAATTTGATGGAAGCGGTCAACCATTTTCAGGAGGGACTTCAGAAATATAGGAATCAGCAATGGGACCGGGCAGTTCAGTCTTTTGAAAAAGCGAGGGAGCTTAATCCGGCCGACGAAATTTGCCAGATGTATGTCGAGCGCTGCAAATTCTGGAAAGAAGCCCCCCCTGCGGAGGGTTGGGACGGTTCCTGGATCATGGATTCCAAATAGCTTAATTAGGGACAGAGCCCCTATTTTATGCAAGAAAATAGGGGCTCTGTCCCTAATTCGAACAAGAAAAAGGGGTTAGAGAAGAGTCTCTAACCCCTTGATTTTCTTGGAGCCGATGGCCAGAATCGAACTGGCGACCTGCTGATTACGAATCAGCTGCTCTGCCGGCTGAGCTACATCGGCGGGATGATGTGGTCCCTTAACTTAACATTCTCATCTTGTCAAGACATAAGCCCATTTACCTTGACAATACACATGGTTTTCATTAGAATTCAGACACATTTTTTTAAGGAGGGATGACCATGAAGAAACTGATGAAAAAACTGCTGGTCTTGTCGCCAATCAAGATTTCCATTTTTCTGGTAATCCTGTCGTTGGCACTGTTCTTCATGGATCTGCCCTTTCTTCGCTTTATGGAGTTGAAATCACTGGATTTACGGATGGTATCCCGGGGACAGTTGCCAACGGGAGGGGAAGTAGTCATCGCTACGGTCGATGAAAAGAGTCTTTCGGAAATCGGCAGATGGCCTTGGTCAAGAACAGTAACCGCTCGGCTTGTCGATACCCTGAAGGGCTACGGCGCCAAGGCCGTAGGATTTGATATTGTTTTTGCAGAGCCGGATCAGAACGCGAGTATGCAAACCCTTGCTGAAATCTATCAGGATGCAAACAAGATGGGGATTCAGGACCCTCGTCTCATGAGCATTCTCGAGAATAAGGCGAAAGCTGCCAATACCGATGCCATTCTTGCCAAGTCCATCGAAAAGGCAAAGAATGTGAGTCTCGGTTATTTTTTCCATACGACGGCAAAGGATGTCGGTTTTATAAGTGAAGAATATATTGCTGCCAGCGCTCCCCTGATCAGCGGCTCCATGTATTCCATGGTCCGGGCGAAAAGCCAGGCGGGAACATACAATATCATCCCGGCCTATGCCCCAGTTCCGAGTATCAAGGAGATTGCGGAAGCGGGAGAAAACAGTGGCTATTTCAATGCCTTCCCCGATCCGGACGGTGTCATCCGCTGGGCGCCGCTGGTCATCAAATTTCAGGACAATTATTTTTATCCGCTGCCTGTTGCCCTACTCATGCAATATCTCGATTTCCCCATGATTGTCCTCAACCTTGCCGATTTTGGTGTGGATGGGATCACGCTCGGCGATTTACGGATTCCCACCGATGAAAGCGGACGCTTGCTGATCAATTACCTGGGGCCGGCCAAAACTTTCCCCCATTATTCCATCACCGATATCCTGAACGGCCGTCTCTCTCCCGATCTTTTCAAGGGCAAGATCGTAGTTGTCGGCGCCACCGCCACCGGCATCTATGATCTCCGGGTTACCCCCTTCAGCCCCGTTTATCCAGGGGTGGAACTGCATGCGACAGTAGTCGACAATATTCTGCACCGTAATTTTCTGGAACAGTCAGCGTGGACGACCTTTATCGATATCTGCAACATCGCCGTATTCGGCATGATCATGGGTATTGCGGTCCCGCGGCTCAAAGCGGTTCAGGGCATCATCCTCGCCCTGGTCCTCACGGGCGGTTTCGTTGCCGCCAATACGTTCATTTTTGCCAAATACAATACCTGGCTCAATATGATCTACCCCGTGTTGACCATGATGACGATTTATTTGGTCATAACCGTATATCGGTACTTTACGGAAGAGCGGGAAAAGAAAAAGATTCGCGGGGCCTTCCAGTACTATCTGACGGCCTCGGTCATCACCGAAATCCTCAAAGACCCGACCAAGTTGAAACTGGGTGGAGACAAGAAGAACCTGACGGTCATGTTTTCCGACATTCGCGGCTTCACGACGATCTCGGAAAAGCTGACCCCCGAGGAACTCGTCCGTCTCCTGAACGAGTACCTTACGGTCATGACGGATATCGTCTTCAAATATGAGGGACTTCTCGACAAATACATCGGCGATGCCATCATGGCCGTATTCGGCGCGCCGCTGGAACAGCCGGATCACGCCCTGCGCAGTTGCCGGACCGCCCTGGAGATGATGGCGGAACTGAAGGTGCTTCAGGAGCGGTGGGCCCAGGAGGGAAGGCCGTATGTGGATATCGGCGTCGGGATCAACACCGGCGATATGGTGGTCGGGAACATGGGCTCAAATATGCGCTTTGATTATACCGTCATGGGCGACCACGTCAACCTGAGCTCCCGCCTCGAGGGGATCAACAAGGAGTACGGAACCCATATCATCCTGAGCGAATTTACCTATGAGGTTGTCAAGGAAGAGATGTTCTGCAGGGAGATCGACTCCGTGCGCGTCAAGGGGAAGAAACTTCCCGTCAAGATCTATGAATTGATCTGTGAAAAGAAAGATGCGGCGGAATACGAGGAGTATGTCAGACGCTTTCTTGAAGGTATGGATAAATACAAGCAAGGCCGGTGGGATGAAGGCATCGCAGCGTTTAAAAGCGTCCTGGAGATCCATCCCGATGATCCGCCTGCGGATCTTTACATCCAGCGCTGCCAGGATTTGAAGGAACATCCCCCGGAAGGGGAATGGGACGGCGTGTTCACCATGACGAAAAAATAAGGAAAGCGCAAAGATATGCCATACCAGGAAGTTCATAAATACCGGAGTTGGGTTGAGGTTGACCTCGATCATTTTGCCCGTAACTGGAAGGAGATGAAGCGTCTGGTCCGGCCGGGCGTGAAGATCCTCCAGGTGGTCAAGGCGGATGCCTACGGTCACGGGGCCATCGAAATCGCCGAAGTGGCCCTGAAAAACGGCGCCGTCTATCTCGGCGTGGCTAACGCCGATGAAGGCGTCCAACTCCGGGTCAGCGGTGTCATGTCTCCGATTGTCATCCTCAGCCCCTCACCGGAAGGTGAAATCGGCGATATCATCAAGTACAATCTCACCCCTTCCGTTTCTGATCTGCATTTTGCGAGGGCACTCCAGGAACGCTGTGAGAAGGCCCATATCCGGATACCGGTTCATGTCGAGGTGGATACGGGGATGGGAAGGGGAGGTACCCTTTACTATGAGGCATTTCAGACCATTAAGGATGTCCTCGTCCTTTCGAACCTTATCCTCGAAGGTATTTTCACCCATCTTTCCTCGAGTGAGAACCTTCTGGAATATAACGAGGGGCAGGCACAGCTTTTCAGAAGTCTCCTCACTCAATTGGAAGAGGCGGGAATCCGTATTCCCATCCGGCACATGTCCAACAGCGGCGCCATCCTGAACTACCCCGAGTTCAATTTTGACATGGTGCGACCAGGGCTCATGTCCTATGGTATCTATCCTTCTCCGGAAACAAGGGATAAAGCGGACCTGCTGCCGGTGATGTCTTTCAAGACACGGATCGTGCTGCTGAAGGATTTTCCGACGGGGTACAGCATCGGTTACAATCGCACTTACATAACCGAAAAGCCGACGAGGATCGCGACGATACCTATTGGTTACGGCGATGGTTATGGCGTCATTCTTTCCAATCAGGGAGAGGTTCTCATCAGGGGGAAGCGCGTCCCCGTCATCGGCCGGGTTTCCATGGATATGTGTACGGTGGATGTGAGCTCTATCCCCGATTGCCAGGTTGGCGATGAGGCCGTCCTCATGGGACGGCAGGGTCAGGAGTCAATCTCTGCCAATGAAATTGCCGGTCGGGTGGGGAGCATCAGCTATGAAATCCTCTGCGCCCTGGGGAAGCGGGCGCCCCGGTTGTTTATCCATAAGGGAAAGGCGGACACCGTTCTTCCCAGGCTGCGGCGTATCTACATCCCCGACGAAGAGCGGTCCATCGAGCGTATCGACAGCATCATTCGTCAGTGTTTTCAGACCCGGGCCCGGAGCGAGGAATTAGGGGATGCCATTTATTATGAAATGTTCGAGACCCTCTTCGGAAAAGAAGATCGACAGTTGGAATTGCGGGAAGACTTCCGCTATGATATTAGCGTCGCCGAGGTCGAGGCAGGCAAAGACGGGACAGCGGCCCGACGTGAAGATGCCTTGAATGTTATCACCCGGGTTTCTTATAAGAAATCCCTGAAAAACGACGCCTTCGTCATTGGCTGCGCCTTTGACGAGGAACAGTTGTCCGCTTTTTTTGAAGACCCCCGATGCGAATATCGCTGGCTCATGAGCCGGGGGGAGCATTTGGCCATGGAACGGGATTTTCGCGTTGCGAGGGTGAGCATCGATGATATGGATGTCCCCATCATCCGCACCGAAATGACCTCCCGGGGGTACGAGGTATGGTGCAGCCATGAGGCCTTGCGGGAAAAGCTCAATACCCAGGTGGAAGTGGCAATCGAAATATTTACGAAGAAATCCAGGATGAACAACATATTTTCCGTCTACGTCGTTTATCCGACCCGTGGACTCGACATTTCCTTCAATTACGAGCAAACGGGTTTCCGCCATGTCCGGGAAGTGAGTTTTTTCGCCGGCAAGCATCCTTATCCGGAAGTCATTCGGGAAAAAGGCAAATATATCCGCCTCCGGGCGCCGAATCATACCTGGGTCTTTCCGAACAGCGGTGTGACCTTTGTCTGGGATGCTTAGATATTATGTGTACTTAGGGAGGAAGCTTGGGGTTGATAAATAAATTACGAGTGGGTATTATCCTGGGGGGAATGTCATCGGAGCGGGAGGTGTCTCTCAACAGCGGCCGCAACGTCTACGACAATCTCGACCCGGAATACTACGAGGGGATTCCGCTTTTTATGGACGGTGACGGAGGACTCTGGGAGATCCCCTGGCAGCTGGTATCTCAGAATACAACTGTCGATATTGTTGAACGTCTGGCAAGTGAAGCCCGGAGGATGCCATACGAGGCGCTGAAGGAGAGCATCGATTTTGCCTTCATTTCCCTCCATGGTAAATACGGCGATGACGGTTGTATCCAAGGGCTCCTCGAGCTGCTCGGGATTCCCTATACGGGACCGGGGGTCTTGGCGTCCGCCCTCGGGATGGACAAGCACATCCAACAGAAAATATTGGCGGCGGCGGGGGTTGACGTCCCGAAAAGTATGGTTGTGTATGAGGATGACTGGTTGCGGGCGCCGGAGCAAGTGCGGGAAAGGTTGCGGGAAAATTTTGCCCTACCCTTTTTTGTCAAGCCGGTCCGGGAGGGCTCGAGCGTCGGGGTGGGCAAGATTCAGGATATGGCTGACCTGGATGGTGTCATAAAAGAAGCCCTGCGCTGGGACCGGGCGGTGCTGGTTGAGGAATTTCTAGAAGGCATTGAGTTTTCCTGTATCGTTATGGAGAGGGACGGCGAAATCGCGCCCCTGGAGCTGACGGAGATTTATCCCCAGAGCGCCTTTTACACCTATGACGACAAATACATGCCGGGACGCTGCCGGAAATTCACGCCCCCGAAAAACATTCCCCGGGAAACTGCGGTGATAATCAAGGCGGAAGCCACGCGCGCCTTTGAAGTGCTCGGGTTTCGATCCTATGGACGTATCGACGGGTTCTATCTTAAGGACGGCAGGATTTTTATTACCGATCCGAATTCCTCCTCCGGGATGGCCCCATCTTCATTCTTTTTTGAGCAGGCGGCCAGCGCTGGAATGCTGCCGTCGATGATGATCTCGACATTAATTCAAAACGCCCTTGCCATTCACAAGGGGAAAAGAGGGCCATTGTAGGAAGGGGACTTGATCATGGCAGAGGATATGGTATCGAAAAAGCTCAGAGTCGCAGTCATTATGGGAGGGGTGTCCTCGGAGAAGGAGGTTTCCCTGGAGAGCGGCCGGAATATCTTCAGCAAGATGGATCGGAAGAGATTCGATCCCTCGGCGGTGTTTATGGACTCTCAGGCCAACCTATGGAACATCCCCTTGAAACTCCTGATGAGAAACAGTACCCGGGACATTGAAGATGATCTGGAAATAGAAGCCCGACAGATTCCCTATGAATCCCTGAAGGACTGTGCCGATCTAGTTTATTTGGGCCTCCATGGCAAGTATGGAGAAGACGGATGCATACAGGGGCTCCTCGAGTTATTGCATATTCCCTATACAGGTTCGGGAGTTCTTGCCTCGGCCCTGGGAATGGACAAATATGTCTCGCGCCGTATCCTGGCCATGAGCGGCATTGACGTCCCCGCGACCGTTCCGGTTTTCAGGCGGATATGGGATTCCAGGGGAAGGGAAGAGATCCTGGACCGGATAGAAAAAGAAACAGGTTTTCCCTGCATTGTCAAGCCTACCCGGGAGGGGTGCAGCACCGCCGTGAAGAAGGTCGTCTCCATTGAGGGAGTCGCCGCAGCTATAGAGTCGGCCTTCGTCTGGGACAATGTGGCCCTGGTGGAGGAATTCCTTGCCGGGATGGAGGTTACCTGCGGTGTCCTTGGGGAAGATCCGCCGCTGGCGCTCACGCCGTCGGAAACGGTTCCGACCGACGATATCCTTTCTCTTGAGGATAAGTTTCTTTACGGGCAGGGGGAAAACAAGACCCCGGCCAGGGTTACCGATGATGTCCTGAGAAGAATTCAGGAAACAGCAATCGCAACTTTTCAAGTCCTGGATCTCAAAGGTTATGCTCGCATTGATATGTTTGTCCGTCCCGATGGACGGATCGCGGTTCTCGAGCCCAACACCCAACCGGGGATGACGCCTTCAACGGTACTGTTTCATCAGGCCGCCGCTGCCGGCATCACCCAGACCGACTTCATCAGCAGGGTCATCGACGCGGCGATGAAAGCCCACAGTGGCAAACGGGGACCCCTGTAATTGCGATTCATTGCAGCCATGTTCGACTCTTTGGGGAGATCTGTTCTGCACGCGGTGGAAGAGCTGGGCAGGATCATCCTCCTGTTTCTTTCCGTATTGAGTTGGATGATCCGTCCGCCCTGGCGCCTTCGTAATATATTCAAGCAGATGGAATTCGTCGGTGTCCGTTCCATTTTTGTGGTGGTATTGACGGGCATGTTTACTGGCATGGTCATGGCCCTGCAAGGGTATCACGGCTTCCGGATGTTCAGCGCCGAGAGTATGGTGGGATCGGCGGTGGCCCTCGGCATGACAAGAGAGCTGGGGCCCGTCCTCACGTCCCTGATGGTGACGGCCCGAGCCGGATCGGCCATGGCTGCGGAACTTGGCACCATGAAAGTGACGGAGCAGATCGACGCCCTCTATGTCATGGCAGCTAATCCAGTGCAATATCTGATTGTTCCCCGCATCATCGCTGGTCTCATTATGGTTCCCTTGCTGACCGTTATCAGTGACTTTGTCGGCATCCTCGGTGGATATTTCGTCGGTGTGCAGATTTTAAATATCAATTCCGGTCTTTTTATGAAGAACATGACAAAAATGGTGGAATTAAACGATATTTACAGCGGTCTGATCAAGGCGGCCTGCTTTGGGCTAATCTTGTCTCTGGTCGGTTGTTACAAGGGATTTAATACCACCGGCGGTGCGGAAGGCGTAGGCCGGGCAACCACCGAAGCCGTCGTTCTGGCTTCCATTACGATCCTGATCAGCGATTATTTTTTGACGGCCCTGATGTTCTGAGCTTAAAGATTATGATAGAGCTTGTCGACGTTCATAAATCCTTTGGTAAACAGAAAGTCCTGAACGGGCTGAACCTGGCGATAGAAGATGGTAAAACCACCGTCATTATCGGGCGCAGTGGTGGGGGTAAGAGTGTCCTCCTCAAGCATATCATCGGACTTATGAAGCCCGATTCCGGGCAGGTGCTCATCGATGGAGTGGACATGACGAAGCTCAATGATAAAGAACTGAATGAAATAAGGAAGAAATTCGGGATGCTATTTCAGGAAGCCGCCCTTTTTGATTCCATGAACGTAGGTGAAAATGTCGCCTTTCCCCTCCGCGAGCACGCCAAACTAAAGGAAAAGGAGATATGGGAGATTGTTGCGGACCGGCTTCACTCTGTCGGCCTGACGGGGGTGGAGGGAAAAATGCCGTCCGAGCTGAGCGGTGGGATGCGGAAACGGGTCGGCCTGGCCCGGGCGATTGCCCTGCATCCGCAGATCGTCCTTTTCGATGAGCCGACCACAGGACTCGATCCGGTCATGGCTGAAGCCATCAATCATCTGATCATTGAGACCCAGCAGCACTTCAACCTGACTTGTATCGTCATCAGTCATGATGTCCAGTCCATCTTTCGGATCGGTCATAAGATTGCCATGCTCTACGAAGGGAGCATTATTGCGTATGGAACGCCCGAGGAAATCCGGGCGTCCGATAATCCTGTCATCGAGCAGTTCCTCAAGGGTAGCATCGAGGGACCGATCAGGATTATGTAAGCAGGGAGGACTTAATGTTTTCAATTAGCTCCGAGGCCAAGGTGGGTCTGTTCGTTCTGGTCGGATTGATCGTTCTTGGTTATATGTCATTCCAGGTCGGTCAACGGGGGTTTACCTTCAAACGCGGTTACATGGTGGAAGTCGAATTCGACAATGCCGCCGGTTTATCACACGATGCGGCAGTGCAGATCGCTGGCGTCGAGGTCGGCCGGGTGGAAAATATCCGCTTGAAAGACGGCAAGGCCCTCGTGACCATGCGCTTTCCCGGCGAGGTCAAGCTTGAGAAGGATGTAACGGCGGCGATCAAGACCCATGGCATTCTCGGCGACAAATACATTGAAATCGTTCCCGGTACGCGAGGCGCCTCCTATCTCCAGGCCGGGGAGAGCATCTCCCGGGTAGAGCGTCAGGCGGATATTGATAAACTCCTCAACCAGTTAGCGGCTATTGCCGAGGATGTGAAAACGGTTACGGGTTCTCTGAGCAAGAGCATGGGGGGAAAGGCGGGAGAGGAGTCCATTGGAGCGATCCTGGAGAATACCCGCCTCCTCACGAGAAATCTCAATGCCGTGGTGATGAATAACGAAGCGACCCTCCGGGCCATGCTGGAGAATACAAAGCAGTTGACGGGTAATCTGAACCGGGTAGTGGTCCAAAATGACGACAAGATCGCCCAGATTATCGAGAGTCTGCGCGGGGCTTCCAGCCAGATGGAGAAGACCTTTACCGCCTTGAATGAAATTACCGACGGTATCCGCCGTGGCGAAGGAACGGTGGGGCAACTGGTCAAGGACAAGGCGATGGCGGACCGTTTGAACAAGACGATGGCCAGCCTGCAGGAAGTCTCGGATAAGATCAACAAAGGTCAGGGGACCCTCGGGAAGCTCGTCAATGACGACGAAACGGTCAAAAATCTGAATCAGACCCTCGGCGGGATCAATAAATTTATCAATAAGAGCGAACAATTCCGAACTTTTATAAGTTATCGGGGAGAATATCTCACCGAAAAGAGCGACGCGAAAAGCTACCTTGATCTGAGAATCCAGCCGCGACAGGATTATTTTTATCTCCTTGGGTTGGTTACGGATCCCCGGGGACGGAGGACCGTCAAGGATATCACCACTCAGGGCGGTGCGACCACACAGATTACCGAATGGGACAAAAGTGGACTCCTCTTTAACGCCCAGATCGGCAAGCGTTATCAGGACATCGTTGTCCGCGGCGGTGTATTTGAATCCACCGGTGGCGGGGGAGTAGATTTCATGTCTTTCAAGGATAAACTGAAGTTGAGCTTTGAGGCCTTCGATTTTGCTTCGGACCGCAATGCCCACCTAAAGGCGGGGGGGGAATTGCGCCTCCTG